>Ga0209152_10000014_pt1 | contig 94461 bp, 70 predicted proteins | sample GraSoiAngelo_107_FD_185873 | JGI IMG/M metagenome (GOLD analysis project Ga0209152, IMG submission 185873) | Grasslands soil microbial communities from the Angelo Coastal Reserve, California, USA - 14_0903_09_30cm (SPAdes) (version 2) | ecosystem: Environmental > Terrestrial > Soil > Grasslands...
GCGCCACCTGTTGCGGCGTCCCGTGCGCGGATTCCCACTGTTCCAGTTGTGTGCGCTCAGACGGTTGTAAATCGATCGCCAGACCTTTGTTCGGCATGAATAGGATCATACCAAGCGCTGGAATTCTATCAAGCTATTTATGGGACACTACACTAGCGCTTCTCGCGGCCCTTTCTCCGGGGACGAGGGAACCGCAGAGGAAAAACCCCGAGGAGCTAACTCCTTATTTTACTTGAGGTCTGTGGCTATCTGGAAACCTGCATACAGGGAAACGGTGTTTTTGGGGCTCGAACGGGCAACCAGGCCAGCGAAGGGGAAGGCTGGCCCCCCCCAGGCCAGGAGGACGATCGAAGACCCCGTTCCCGCTGGTACAGCACAAAGCATCCTAATGGTCAGTAGCAGTTCAGGAACATACCGTCCAAAGGGACTTGCCCCTTTGGCCAGTTTTCTTTAGGCTGGCACAAGTGAACACAAAACGTGGGTCCGCAAAACTGAGTGTATGCATCCTTTCGCCGCACCCGCTGGTGCTGGGCGAGTTTGAGCGGCTTCTGGAGAAGGCGCCTTTCAAGGTGGTGTCGCAACAACTGGAGTCCATGCTTGCGCCGGACTTGCGCCATCTAGAACCGCCCAAAGCCAACGTCTACGTGATTGATGCGCATGCCGCGAAGCCCGCCACCGGGGCGCTCCTCACGAACATCCTTGAGCGGTATCCTGACTCGCGGTTGATCGTTGTCGGAGAAAATCACGCGGAAAACAACAGTTTTTCGCTGCTGCGCCTGGGCGTGAAAGGCCTGCTTACCTACATGGAAGCGCGGGATCAACTGATCCGGGCGTTGCCCTTGGTCGCCAATGGTGGATTCTGGGTGCCGCGCCAGCTTCTTTCGGGATTTGTGGACTCTATTCTCACGAGCCAGGGGCGCCGACTGAAGACAGATTCCGTGGCCAACCTGAGCCGGCGAGAGCAGGAAGTTCTGGATTCGCTGCTGGAAAATCTTTCGAACAAGGAAATCGCCAGCAAGCTGAATATCGCAGAACGCACGGTGAAGTTTCACGTCTCGAACCTGCTGAACAAGTTCGGGGTGCGCCGGCGTGCCGACCTGATTCTGCTTACGTTCCAGCGCCGGTTGTCGCAGGCCTAATCTGCACCCTCAACGCGAGCTTATTCCCAACACCCTTCTAAGGTATCCTAGCCCTTTCGTTTGACCTTTTGTTTACCGGCGCAGGAGCATAGTCCTTTGAACATTCTGGTGACGGGCGCGGCGGGGTATATCGGCAGTATTTGCGCGGAAGTTTTGCTCTTGCGCGGAATGAAGGTGATCGCGCTCGACAGCTTGTCGGAAGGGCACTCGGCTGCCGTGCCGCCAGGAGCCACCTTCTGCAAAGTGGATCTTGGAAACCGCCAACAGCTCGAAGCTGTCTTCACGCAAAATAAAATTGACGCGGTAATGCACTTCGCGGCGGAAGCGCTGGTTGCCAAGTCCATGAAAGAGCCAAGCATCTTTTATGCCACCAATGTGGCCTGCGGCGTAAACCTGCTGGACGCCATGACGCGCCATGGCGTGCGAAAGTTCATTTTTTCATCGACAGCGGCGACCTACGGCGAGCCGGAAATCGTGCCCATTCCCGAAGATCATCGTAAAGCGCCGATCAATCCTTATGGAAAATCGAAATTGGTCTTCGAGGGCATTCTGGCGGATTACCAGGCGTATACCGGTCTGCAATATGCGAGCCTTCGCTATTTCAACGCCGCTGGCGCTTCCAAGGAGCGCGGTGAGCATCATCGCGTGGAAACACACTTGATCCCACGCGTGCTGGATGCAGCTGCGGGGGACCTGCCTTACGTTGACGTTTTTGGAACCGACTATCCCACGCCGGATGGCACTTGCCTTCGCGATTACATTCACGTGCTGGATATCGCGGATTCCCACGTGCGCGCGTTGCTGGAAATTGACCGTGTGTCTGGCGAAGCGTTTAACGTCGGCAACAGCCGCGGTTTTTCGATCTTCGAAGTGATTGACGCAGCGGAAGGCGTTACCGGTCGAAAAATCCCCCGGAAACTTGGGCCGCGTCGCCCCGGCGATCCGGCGGTGTTGGTGGCGAGTAAGGAGAAATTAAAGCGTATGCTCGGCTGGGAAGCGTCCCATTCTTCGCTCGAAGAGATCATTCAATCCGCGTGGGCCTGGAAGCAGAAACATCCGCACGGCTACCAAGATGACGCCCGGGCGACTGCCTAATCGCCCAAGCGGAAACGGATGATGCACCATAAAGCCTGCACGCCGTCCTTCCAGGTAATCTTCTTGCCCTCTTCGTACGTTCGCCCGGCGTAAGTGATTGGCACTTCGTAGATTCGCCAGTTGTGCTTGGCGATTTTTGCGGTGATTTCCGGTTCGAATCCAAAGCGGTTGGACTTGATTGCGATGCCTTTTAGAACCTCCTTACGGAAGACCTTATAGCACGTCTCCATGTCGGATAGCTTCAGGTTGGTGAAGATATCCGAAAGCAGCGTGAGCGAGCGGTTGGCCACATAGTGCCAGAAATAGTGTACGCGCTGCGGCCCGCCGAGAAACCGCGAACCGTAGACCACGTCCGCGCGGCCGTCGATGATCGGTTCGAGCAATACCGGATAATCGCGCGGGTCGTATTCCAAGTCGGCATCCTGCACCAGCACAATGTCACCGGTGGCTTCCGCAAACCCCCGCCGGAGCGCAGCGCCCTTGCCCTGGTTGGGCGTTTGAAAGAAGAAGCGCAGGTCTCGCAATTCAATGGGTTCGCCGCCATCCTGAGCCGGGACGGATTTTTCGTTCTTGGCCTGACGCGCGGCCATGTTTTCCAGGATCTGGCGAGTGCCGTCGGTCGAGCAATCATCCACGATGAGCACTTGCTTGCGCACTTCTGCGTCCAGGACGCGGCGCAAAATCTCTTCGATCGTCCCCCGCTCGTTGTAAACGGGAATCACGATGGAGACGGTCGGGTTGTGAAGCGCGGTGGGATTATTCCGTCGATACGCCATCGGTGCCGAAGATTGTAGCGGCGCGCGCGGCGCCGAGTAAAGGCGAGGCGAGTGGCGGGCGCCCCAGCCGTCCCGATAAGGCCCGCCCTTCCGGCACCCCGGAAAAACCGATATTCTTGTACGCGGGCGACATCAGAGGCGCATGGTAGAGTGGCCCCGATGACCACGTTTTACATCGAACAATTTGGCTGTCGCGCGACGCAAGCCGATGGCGCAGCGCTCGAGCGGCAGTTGCTCCGGCGCGGATGTATTTCGGCCCAGAAGGCGTCCGATGCAGATGTTGTTGTTGTGAATACATGCACGGTAACGGCTTCCGCCGACGCGCAAGCTCGCGACGCCATTCGCAAACTGCATCGAGCAAATCCAAACATTCGGTTGATTGTCACCGGATGTTACGCGCAGCGCGCGCCCGAGGAATTGAGCCAGCTCCCTGGCGTAGCGTGGGTCGTGGGAAATTCACACAAACCGCAAATCCCCGAGCTGATCGAAAGGATCTCTCCGCAGTGCGAGGCGTCGCGTTCGAATCGGTTTGTTCACCTTTCATCGCTCTCCGCTGCAATTTCATCGCCGTGCGAGCCGCAAGCCGAAATTCTGGTCGGCGACATTTTTGAGCAGCAAAGCCTGTTGACCACTCCGGTGCTCGGCGGAGAAGGGAATCACACGCGGCCCACGCTGAAAATTCAAGATGGCTGCAACTCACGCTGTTCGTTTTGCGTGATTCCCTTTGTCCGCGGAAAGAGTCGTAGCCTGCCGCCGGAAACCGTCATTCGCGAGCTCCAGCAGCTCGCCGATGCGGGCTATCGCGAAATCGTCCTGAGCGGCATCAACCTCGGCAATTATGGCCGCGACCTCTCACCGCAGGTGGAGTTCCGAGACTTGCTTCGTCGCATTCTGGAGGAGACGGCCGTTGAGCATCTGCGCCTCAGTTCCATCGAGCCCATGGACGTCACGCAGGACCTGATTGAGCTCTTTGCTTCGACCGAACGGCTTGCCAAGCACTTCCACATGCCGTTGCAGTCGGGCTCGGATCGCGTCCTCGCTGCCATGTACCGCTGGTATCGTGCCGAGCACTACGCGCGCCGTGTTGAACTCATTCGCGAGCACCTCCCCCATGCCGCCATCGGCGCCGACGCAATCGCAGGCTTCCCCGGCGAGACAGAAGAGGATCACGCCGCGACGCTTGCTTTCATCGAATCTCTTTCGTTCACGTACCTCCATGTGTTCTCGTACTCGAAGCGTCCGGGCACGAAAGCGGCCGCTCTCGCAAACCACTTGCCGGGTGCGGTCATCAAGCGCCGCGCCCGCGAATTGCGTGCTCTCGGCGAACGCAAAGCCGCCGCATTCCGGCAGTCGCAAGCCGGCCGGGAACTTCGTGTCCTTACGCTTCATCCGTCCGGCGACAGTTCGAACAACCGAACCCCCGCGCTTTCTAGCAACTATCTCCGGCTCTTTGTTGACGGTATCTTTCCCGCGAATCAGTGGCTGGACGTAAAGCTCGCCGGCTGTGAAGGAACCTTCTTAACCGGACGTGTCTCAGGGCTCGGTTTATAATAGGACCCTCTTCCTAGCGCCTGCCTTAGAGAATCGTGGCACACTGAAGCGATGCTTACCCTTGGCATCTGGGCCTTTGGCCGAGACTCCTCTGCCGTTCTGGTGGATGACACCTCCATCGTAGCCGCCATCGAAGAAGAAAAACTCAGCCGTTCGACCGGCATGGGCGGCATTCCCCGAATGGCGATTTCACGCTGCCTCGAGCAGCGCAATGCAAAAATCACCGATGTACAGCTCGCTGCTTTCCCCCGCCGGCCTGCCCTTTCCGCTCTGCGCGAGGCTGGCTTTCGGCTCCGCAACGTGTTTTCCGGCTCCCGCGCCGCTTGGGCACACGCTCTCGGCCGCAATTTTCGAGAGGTTGCCCAGGTCCGGCAGATCCGCCGCCTCTATGGCGCCACTTCCTTTGTCTTCCTTGACCATCATCTCTGCCACGCCGCCAGCGCCTATTTCACTTCGCCATTCGAACGCGCGCTGGTTTTAACGCTCGACGAACGCGGCGACATGCGCTCCGGCTCTCTTTACCTCGGCGAAGGCGATGAGCTTCGCCTCCTCCGGCCGCTGCGCTTCCCTAACTCCCTCGGCTGGTTTTATTCCTGTGTTACCGAGCTCCTCGGCTTCCGTGCCCGCCGCGACGAGCACAAAGTCCAATGGCTGAGCAAAGACGGCCGGCCTGAGTTTGTTTCCGCCTTTCGCAAGCTCTTTCACTGGGACTCCGACGGCCTTCCAGTTTTGAACACACGCTATTTAAGGAGTTGCGGAGAGGAGGATACGGCCTTTTCGGAAGCGGTTTTGCGCGACCTCCGACTTGGTTCTCGCGTCATCGCCTCCGATCCGGAGATGCGTGCCTCGCTGGCGCGCAGCGCCCGCGATTTCATCGAAGAAATCGTTCTCACCATCGCGGAACGCTATCGCAAGCGGCATTCCGTCGATTGCCTATGCGTCGCCGGCGGGTTGTTCCTGAATGTTTTTCTTGTTCGCGCGCTCGAAACGCGCAGCAGCTTCAAGCAAGTGTACGTGCAGCCCGTAGCGGGCAATTCTGGAACCGCCGTGGGTGCCGCGCTCCTTGCCCGCAAACGGCTTGGCCGTCCCGCCCGCCAGCCCCTAGATCATCTTTACCTTGGCCCTGGTTTCTCCTCCGGGGAGATCAAGGCGGTCCTCGACAACTGCAAGATCATTTACAGGTATCCTTCTGGCGACGAACAGCTTCTCGCCGAGGCGGCTCAGGTGCTCTCGCGCGACAAAATTGTGGCCTGGTTCCACGGCCGCACGGAGTTCGGTCATCGCGCGCTTGGCAACCGCAGCATCCTGGCCTCTCCGTTTTCTGAATACGTCATCGAAAACGTGAACCACTACATCAAGCATCGCGAGGATTTTCACCCGTTCGCGTTCTCCGTGCCCGGGGAGGTCGCCTCGCGCTTCTTCGACTGCTCCGCGAATTGCCGGTTCATGGCCTCGCTTGGCAGGCTCAAACCCGAGGCCCCGCCGGGCTTAGAGCGCTTTTCTTTCGAGGACGGCCAGGTGCGCGTTCACACTGTCGGCCGTGATGCCAACCCGCGCTTCTGGCGCCTGCTGCACAAGTTCGGCGAGCGCGCTGCTGCTCCCGTGCTCTTCAATACCTCCTTCAATCTTTTTGGGGAGCCGCTGGTCTCCGACCCGCGCGAAGCCATCCGCAGTTTTTATTGCGCCGGCATCGACGCCCTCGCCATCGGCGACTTCTTTATCGTGAAGTAGCCGTTGAAGCGGCCGTGAAGTTCAATTCTGAATTCTGTTTGGCTCTTGCAGTCGGGTTCGGGCGGTTCCCACTTCGTTGTATTCGCCTGTTACTCCGGAACTGTTCACGCCTCGAAGATGACTTGCGCAAGCGCTTGCTCCTCGGTGTGCGTGATGCTTAAGGCGATGTGCTTTACGCCGAGTTGCTTGGCGATTTTTTCCGCCTCACCGGCGAGCTTCAGCGTCGGTCGGCCGCTTTTCTCGCGCACCACTTCCAGATCCACCCAACGCACGCCGCGCCGCCAGCCCGTTCCGAGCGCTTTCATCCCTGCTTCTTTCGCCGCGAACCGCCCGGCATAGCGCTCATATTTGTTCCGGAACTGCTCGCAGTAATCGCGCTCTTTCTCCGTGTACAGCCGCCGCAAAAGCGTTTCCCCATGCCGCTCGATAGCCTTCCGGATGCGGTCCACTTCGGCAATGTCCACGCCCATCCCAATGATCAAGAGGCCTCCACCGGCCCGCGCTCGTTCCGGTTCCACGCCATGCAACCCTGGCCGACCTGCTCCGATTATACTGGTAGCGTCGGCATGCCCACGAACCGCATCAAAACTCGCCGCCGGGCCGCCCGCAACGCAGCAACGCGTGCCCCTGCCGCAGGAGGCTGGAGGGAGCGCAAGGATGGCGCCTTGCGCATTCTCGAAGCCTCCGCGCTCGCAAGAATCCCCTGGCTCATTCATGGATTCAGCACGCGGCCCGGCGGCGTAAGCGATCTTGCTGGTGAAAAAGTCTTGAATCTTGGTTTTGCCCGGTGGGACAGGAAGGAAAATGTTCTCGAAAACCGCCGCCGCTTCCAGTCTGCTATCGACGCCCGTGACATGATGCTTTGTGGGCTCAGCCAGATTCATTCCGATGTCGTTCATGTCTTTGAAGCTCGACCGGCCGTGCCTTGCCGCGGAGATGCTTCCGCCACCAATCGTGCGGACCTGCTCCTTGCCGTTCAAACTGCAGACTGTGTTCCGATTCTGTTTGTTGATTCCAAAAATCGCACAGTCGCCGCGGTTCACGCCGGGTGGCGCGGCACGCTCGGACGCATCGTGACAAAAACCATCGGCAAAATGCAGATGCAGTTCGGCACCAAACCTGCGGATTTGCTTGCCGCCATCGGTCCCTCCATCGGCGGCTGTTGCTACGAAGTGGGCACGGAAGTCGCTGCGGAATTCCGCTCGCAATTCCCAAACGCTTCAGAGTGGTTCGACGAGCTGCGCACCGGCGACGAGCCCAATCCCTTACAATGGTTGAATATGTCGCCGCCTGGTCATCAGCCTGCGCCGAAGAACGTTCTCCTCGACCTGCGCAAAGCTAATCGAGCCCAGCTTTTGGAAGCCGGCCTGCTCCCGCAAAACATATCCGTCAGCGATTTGTGCACTGCCTGCCGCCGCGATCTACTCTTCAGCTATCGCAAGGACGCCGGCACGACCGGCCGCCTCATGTCCGTCATCGGCCTCCGCGCCTGAGCCTTCGCTTGGCCCGCAGGATATTTTGGCAGCCCTTACCCATGTGGGCCGTAGAGCCTCGGCGTTTTAGGCCGAGGATATAAGGCCCCTCTTTCTTTTCCTCCCGAACTGCTCTCTATTTCTCCGCAGAACGACCTATGGGCGGGCAGCCCAAAAGTAAAGCCTCTTCGTGGTCCTCCGCTGAAGTAGGGCGGTTGTGGGAGGAACCCACCGAAGCCATCTCGGGAAAACAAACCGAGAGGCCGTAGGAATCCTCGCCGCTTGCGGCGGGGAGGATGTCAAAGACCGAAGATGAGTCTTCACTATGCTTGGAGATTGTTCCCGAGAACGGGCAACGGTGAACGGTGAACCTCCTTGAGCGCCAGTTGTCCGCAGGCGGCCATGACGTCCCGGCCGCGGGAATAGCGCACAAACGCCGGGACGCCTTTGTCAGTCAAAATGCGCCGGAATTCCTCGATGTGTTCCGGCGAGGATTCGCGGTAGGGAAGTTCGCCCGGATTCCACGGAATTAAGTTCACTTTCACGCGCTTCAACGGCGCAAGCAGCTGCACGATACGGCGCGCGTCGTCCGGCGAATCATTCACGTCTCCCAGCATCACGTATTCAAATGTCAAATGCTCCCAGGGCCGCAGCGGATAATTTTTGCAAGCCTCCAGCAAGATTTTCAGCGGGTACTTTTTGTTGATGGGCATGAGCGCGTCGCGCTCTTTATCATTCGATGCATTGAGCGAAATCGCCAGCTTGGGCCGTACTTGCTCCCGCGCCAGCCGTTCGATTCCCGGCACGATCCCGCTCGTCGAAAGCGTCACATGCTTTGGCGAAAGTCCCAGCCCTCCGGGGTCCAGTAGAATTCGCAGCGCCGCCATCACCGGCTCGAAGTTCAGCAGCGGCTCGCCCTGCCCCATCAACACGACGTTCGTTTGCACGGCGTTGCGGGTTTGCCCGGGCTTTAGCCGCGACGCATTTTCCTTGTCTCCTTGTGCTTCCAGCGCCACCAGCACTTGCGCCACGATCTCTCCCGCCGTCAAGTTTCGAAGCAACCCCAACTGTGCCGTCAGGCAAAAGTGGCAATCCACCGCGCACCCCGCCTGCGTCGAAATACAAATCGTCTGCCTCCCCTCGCTCGGCATGAAAACCGTCTCGACCGCGACGGCTGGCTTTGCCCGCGCCGATTTCTCGCCGCTCTTCTTTGTGCTCTCTCGCTTCTCTGTGTCCTCAGCGTTAAATGTTTTTTCTTCTGAGCCGCTGAGCCCGAACAAATAGCGCACCGAGCCATCGCTCGAAACAAATCGCTGCTGGACCTCGGGCAGGGTGATGCGCGCTTCCTTTTCGAGCCTTTCACGAACCGTGACCGGCAGATTGGTCATCCGCGCAAATTCAAATGTCCTCTCCGCGTACAGAGCGTGGTAAACCTGTCCGCCGCGATAAGCAGGTTCTCCCAGCGCCATACAGAGCGCTCGCAATTCCTCTTTCGATTTTCCCAGCAGCTCGACCATGCTATTCCTGCGCGATTCGCATCCCTCCTCATCCTATCAAGCTGAAAGCATGACCAGGGGTGATGCTGTCGCCGAGACAGCCCAGGGTCCGCTCCTCTACTTCCCTTACGTCATCTACCTCCTCCACCGCTGTTGCTGCCTCTCCGTCGCACTGCGCTATAATTCTCTCGCAATCCTGCGAGTCCCAAACCAGGGTTGGGAGGCATCGCATGGCACAATCCGTCGCAACGGAAAAACTCAGCATTGAAGATTGGGTCAAGGGCCTCGCCGCCATCCCCGAATCCGCATTCACGTTGCAAAACGTCCAGGACTACGTCATCCGCCACGCCGTGCACCCCGAGAGCCTCGAGAAATACTGCTTCTTCTCCAAGGGAAATTACACGCGCAATCTCGTTTTCCGCAACGATCTGTTTGAATGCATGACGCTTTGCTGGGACATCGGCCAGCACAGCCGCATCCACAATCATCGCGACCAGAATTGCTGGATGTCCGCGCCCATCGGCCGCCTGCGCATCCAGAATTATCGCGTGGACAACCGCGACGCCTCCAAGGGCACTTGCCACATTGTCCCCACCGAACTTTACGACCTCGATGCCGCCCATCCCACCTACGTCAATCCTATGGAGCCGGTCCACGAAGTCATGAATCTTCGAGAGTTCCACCAGCGCGCCGTCAGCATCCACATCTATTCGAAGCCCTTCAACACCTGCGAAGTGTACTACCGCGATAAAGGCGCTTACCTAGATGTACCGCTCTTTTTCACGAGCGAATACGGCAAGCTGAATCCCTCGGAAAAGCTTTTGTAGGGAACTCCTCCGATGCCGTGCCGTTTCGGCGTCCGGCCTCATCCTGTAAGCCCTTGCTCCCATTGAGCTTAAGAGAAAGAATCAAAGGGTTTGACAGAAGTCGCCATTCCCTTTTTCCTTTCCATCGCACTTATGTCACAATTGGTAAATGGCTCCCGAAATTCGCGACATCCAGAAGAAGGTGCTGCCGAACGGCCTGGTGGCCATTACCGAGACCATGTCGCACGTCCGCTCGGTCTCCGTGGGCCTCTGGGTGCGCAACGGCTCCCGCCGCGAAATCCCGGAAGAGAACGGCCTCGCCCACTTCATCGAGCACATGGTTTTCAAGGGCACGGAGCGCCGCTCCGCCGAGGCCATCGCCCGCGAAATGGATTCTGTCGGCGGCATGCTCGACGCCTTTACCTCCAAAGAACAGATCTGCTTCAACGCCAAAGTGCTTGACGAGCATCTCCCCATTGCCTTCGACGTGATTGCCGACCTGGTCCTCCGTCCGAAATTCGATTCCGAAGACGTGAAAAAAGAGCGCAAGGTGGTCCTCGAAGAAATCAAGATGGACCTGGACAATCCCGAATATCTTCTCCACGAGATTTTTACGCGCGGTTTCTGGCCCGGACACTCGCTGGGCCGGCCGATTCTGGGCACGCCGGAAACGGTTAAGAAATTCAATCGCGACGCGCTTTGCTCACGTTTTCGCAATTGGTTTGCGCCTGACCATCTGGTCATCACCGCCGCCGGGAACGTGACCCACGACCGGGTGTTGGAGTTGGTGCGGCGTGAGTTCGGTGCGCTCGGGCCGGCCGGGACTGCCGACGATGGCGGCGCGCCCAACACGCAAGCGCCCATCCTGCTCGAAAAAAAGCGCGATCTCGAGCAAGCGCATATTTGCATCGGGGTTCCGTCGGTTCCGCTTAATCACCAGGACCGCTTCAGTTTCGCTGTCCTCAATAATCTGCTGGGGGGCGGCATGTCTTCGCGGCTGTTCCAGAACATTCGCGAAAAGCGCGGCCTGGCCTACGCGGTTTTCAGCGAGCTCACACCTTACTCCGATGCTGGCATGATGACGGTCTATGCCGGCACCGCCACGGATGCCATTGGCCAGGTCATCGATCTCACCATTCAGGAGTTTCGCTCGCTCAAAGAAACGCTGGTCAGCGAAGAGGAGCTGCGCCGATCGAAGAATCATCTCAAAGGTTCGCTGATGCTCTCGCTGGAGTCCACGAGCTCGCGCATGTCCAATCTCGCGCGCCAGGAGCTGTACTTCGGCCGCTTCTTCTCGCTCGACGAAATCCTCCAAGCCATCGAAGCCGTCACCGCCGAGCAGCTGCAGTCGCTCGCCCAGCGCTATTTCCGGACCGACCAGATCGCCGTCACCGTCCTCGGCCCGCTCGACGGCTTCGCCCTCGACCGCTCCCGCTTAGCATGCTGAGGGCTCCCCTCGCCAGGCGTAGTTAGCGCTTGACATGGTCCCTGGCAAGGTCGTGAACTTGTAGCGCCATCACTTGTTCGAGCACGCTCGCTCGAGCGTGCGCATAATGCGCGCCTTCCTTCACCGACCCTCTGCCAGCAGTCTCCGCAACCGCCGGAATCCACATCGCATGCCGCACCCCAACTCTGCGGCGAGGCAGATCCACGCAGCTCAAGTCGAGAAGCAGCCGGTCGATCTCGTTCCGCTGCAGCGCGTCAGGGGCAACAGCGAATCCTTGCCGTTTTTGTCTCCTCGACCGAGTTCAATGTGGCTCGATCGTTCTTCAGGCCTATTTCGTGGCGTGGGAGGCGTTGACGGCGGCGCCGAGGATGCCCAGTTCGTCCGAAGCGGCGAGGACTTCAAAGCGGCTGCCTTGTAGCGGGCTCATTTTCACCATTTCATGCACCAGCCGGTCGAGCAGGCCGGTATCGATGAAATGGGTGTCCAAACCGGTGATGAAGAAGACGCCCGGGCCTTCCATGTGGATGCTGTCGGCCGTGGCCGCGGCCAGCGCGCGATGGCACAACTGCAGAAATTCCGCACAGCGTGCATCGCCGGCGCGCGCGTTTTCAAACACTTCTTCCGGTTCGAGATCAAGGAAGCGCATGCGCATCGAGCGGCGGCCAAGAATTCCTTCGAGATGGCCTTTGCCGCCGCAGCCGCAGAAACTCTCTTTCGGGTCCAGTGTGACCACGGTGTGCCCGCCTTCCCACACCCCTTCGCTCGCGGGATACCGGCCGAAGCCGATGCCGTTGCCGAGCGTCCACACGCGCGTGAGCTGGTGCAATTTGCCGTGCGTCGCGGCGATGCCCGCCGCCATGGCGTCGGCGTCATTGAAGACGCGAACGGGAACGCCGGCGGCTTTGCCCTTGAGCGAAGCAGAAAGCGCGGCTTGTAGCGCGAACCCCTTCACCTGCTGCAAGTTGGGGGATTCTTCGACCACGCCGCTGCGAATAATTCCGGGGAAGCCGACGCCAATGGCTTCGATCTTTTGTGCTCCGGCGACTTTTTCGACCAGCTCCCGGATGGCTCCCACCACATCCTCGGAGTGCATGGACTGCAAGGGATCGAGCGATTGCGGCGACTCCGGGAAAAGCTTGAGCTGGCCAGTGACCTGGTTGCCCTCGACCAGGCCCGCCGCGATATGCTCCATCACCAAAACGCCAACTGTCCTGCTCATCGCTCGCCTGCCCATCTCGTGCCAAACCAATTTGCTGAAATCATCTTATTACTTCTTCCTTGGCTTCCCGAGCCTTTGTATGCAAGACGGGCACGACATGTCGTGCCCTCCGGAATCCTTGCTCGAGACCATGAAACGCCCTTTGCCTCCATGTCGCCATCAACCCTTGGTCAGTTTGTTGAGCCCGTTGAACGCCGCGGCCTTGTAGCACTCCGCCAGGGTCGGATAATTGAAAACGGTGTCCACGAAATATTCGACCGTACCCTTCAGCGCGAAAACCGCCTGGCCAATGTGCAGCAACTCCGACGCACCTTCACCAATGATGTGCACGCCGAGCAGTTCCTTCGAGGCAGGATCGAAAAGCAACTTCAATCGGCCGGTGGTGTCACCGCGAATCTGGCCGCGCGCGATCTCGCGAAAATAGGCCATGCCCACTTCGTAGGGAATTCCTTCGTCCGTGAGTTGCTCTTCCGTTTTGCCAATGAAGGAGATTTCGGGAATGCTGTAAATCCCGTACGGGTAATTCGCGCGGTTGGAATGGACGGGCATGCCGAAGGCGCTGGCGGCGGCGATGCGGCCCTGTTCCATGGAAACCGAGCCGAGGCTGGGAAAACCAATGACGTCGCCCACGGCGAAAATGTGCAGCTGCTTGGTTCGGTACTGTTCATCAACGGAAATCCGCCCGCGCGCGTCGGCGTCGAGTCCGGCGGCAGCGAGATTTAGGTCATCGATGTTGCCCTGGCGGCCCACGGCGTAGAGAAGAGCTTCGCCGGAGATTTTTTTCTTGCTCTTCAAGTTGGCGACGACGGTGTGATCGGGAGTTTCCTCGACGCTTTCGACCTCTTCGTTGAGCCGCAGGGTGACGCGTCGGTCGCGGAGGTGGTAGCAAAGCGCTTCGACCAGTTCCTGATCGGCAAATTCGAGCAGCCGGGGACGCTTTTCGATGAGCGTGACGCGCACGCCCAGAACGGCGAACATGCAGGTGTACTCAACGCCAATCACGCCGCCGCCAACTACAATCATGGCCTTGGGAATTTCCGGCATGCTGAGGATTTGATCGCTGTTGATGATGGTGCGGTTGTTGAACGGCACCAGCGGAGAGACGGCAGGCTTGGTGCCGGTCGCGAGGATGATGTGCTGGGCTTCGTATTCCTGCTGGCCTCGCGCGCTGCTGACCTGGACGCGGCGAGGATCGAGAAAGCTCGCGGTGCCGGTGATGACGTCGATGCCGTTGCGCGAGAGCTGGGCGCGAATCACGTCGATTTCTGTTTTGATGACGTTGAGCGCGCGGAAGGAGAGATCGGACATGGTGATGGGTTCCTTCACCCGGTAGTTGACGCCATAAATGCTCTGGTATTGATAGCCGGAAAGATGCAGGACGGCTTCGCGAATGGTCTTGCTGGGAATGGTGCCGGTGTTGATGGCGGTGCCGCCGACGACTTCGAATTTTTCAATCAAAGCGGCGCGCTTGCCGAATTTTGCGGCCTGGATGGCGGCGCGCTGGCCTGCGGGTCCGGAACCCACGACGATGAGATCGTACCTTTCCATGTTTCGCGGCGCGAGTATATCAAACGGCAGAGGGGAGACGCATCCAACCCGAAACGCGGTTCACCGTGAGAGGCGAGCCCTTTCCGATGATCTTGCCCTGGTGTACGCCGAGTGGTTGCTCCCGCAAATTTGGAGCGAGACCTGTTGACGGCATGGCGGCGCTCTGCCATGATTGCGGAAAATTCGTTGGAGCTGTCGTGAAGGGGCAGTTCTCAGGTCTCCCCGACGGAGTCGGGAAGAGCGCCGACCTGAGTTGTGGCAAGGAGCTACACGATCAGCTTGCGGGTCTCCATTCTGGCGTCCGGCAGCTCGGGCAACATCACGTTGCTCGAGACGGGGCGCACCCGCCTCCTTGTGGACGCCGGGCTTGGCAAACGCGAGACGCTCGCGCGGCTTGCCGCCGTCGAAAGCAACGTCAAGCAAATCGACGGCATCCTAATCACCCACGAACACACCGATCATTGCAACGGATTGCCGCAAATGCTGGGCTTGTGGAAGGCGCCGCTGTACGTCACGGAGCCGACCATGGACGCCATGAAGCACATCCTTCCCGAGACTTTCCAGAAGCGGCTGCGCGGCGTGGAGATGATTCATGCGGGGCAGCCTTTTGCGGTGGGCGACATCGAGGTGCACGCTTTTGCCATCCCGCACGATGCGGCCGACCCGGTTGGTTTCACGTTTCGGACCAACGGGACGAAAGTGGCGCTGGTGACGGACCTTGGCTACATGCCGGAACTGGTGAAAGTGCATCTGCGCGGCGCCGAGTGCCTGATCCTGGAATCGAATCACGATCTCGAGATGCTGAAAGTCGGTCCGTATCCGTGGGTGGTGAAGCAGCGCATCCTGAGCCGCACTGGGCATCTTTCGAATCACGCGGTGAGCGAGTATCTTTCCGACCCCGATGGCTTCGATGCCGCGGCGCGCTACCTGGTACTCGCGCATCTCTCCGAAGAGAATAACAACCCGTTCACCGCGGAAATCTGCGCCCAGGAAGCGCTCGACCGCCGTCCCGCGGAAGCCGCGTTTGCCGGGGAGCTTCTGGTTGCCTCACAGCACGTTCCGCTCAAGCCGCTGGAACTCTGACGCCCACAACAACCGTTCTTGAAACGTGAAAGGGCGCGGCAAAGCCGCCGAGCTGCAAGAACTTCTGCCCGGAGACTTGCCAATGGAGTTCATCAACAAGGGTATCCGCCCGATTCTTAAATTCGGGGAAAAGAAATTTCGTTGGCTTTTGCCGGTCGAATGCTCTAGACTGGGTCTTTCTTGGTAGAGGTGCGGAGGCCATGAGTAGCCGGGCGCGCGGTTCCGATCCGCTTCGGACGCCTGAGCGAAAGGGGCTTCTCGACCGATGAGGCCGAGGCAACTTTTTCCAGTTGGTTGTCCGCCGAAACTGCCGCGATAGCTGGAGCGCGGCGGTTGGAGGGCAGGTCTAAGGCCTGTCCGCTGTCGTCCGTCTATGTGAGCGGCCTTTTGGCCGCGCAGAAACGGATGGAGCGCTATCGAGAGGCGGCAGCCCCGAGCCATCTTCGCGGGTCCTTCCTTTCGTTTCGCTTCTCCGAAAAAGACGACAAAAGAAAAACAGGGCAGAAGAGACCGCGGATGCACCTTTTCGAATTGACGCGCGCACTTGTGGACATCGAGTCCACTACGAACCATGAGAAAAACGTGACGGACTACCTTTTTGCGCGTTTGTCCGAGCTGGCGGGGAAGAGCAACGGGCAGATTCAGCGGATCTCGGCCGAGCCCGGCCGCGACAATCTTTTTGCGTCGTGGGGCGAGCCGGTCGTCACGCTTTCGACGCACATGGACACGGTTCCGCCGTATTTTGCCTCAGGCGAAGATGAGCAATTCATTTTTGGTCGCGGGGCATGCGACGCCAAAGGCATCATCGCGGCAATGGTGACGGCCACGGAGAGACTGCTCGCTGCCGGCACGCGCAATTTCGGTTTGCTGCTGGTGGTTGGCGAAGAGCGCAACAGTGCAGGCGCGAAGGCCGCCGCGGCTTCGCCGCGCGGGGCGCGGTTTCTGATCAACGGCGAGCCGACGGAGAATCAGTTGGCCCTGGGATCGAAGGGCGCCCTGCGCTACGAAATTACAGCCAAGGGCAGACTGGCGCATTCCGCATACCCCGAGCTGGGCCACTCGGCGATTCATACCCTGCTAGACGTTCTCGAGGAGATTCGAGGCATTGCGCTGCCCGAAGATCCCTTGCTGGGCCGCAGCACGCTGAACATTGGCACGATCAGCGGCGGGCGCGCACCCAATGTTGTGGCGGATCAGGCGGAGGCAGAGGTGATGTTCCGGACCGTGGGCGATCCATCGGCTTTGCGGCAAGCCGTGGCTTCCGCGGTGGCAGGCCGCGCCGAGGCGAGCGAAGTTCTTTATACGCCCGCGATTCGCTTGAACAAGCTTGACGGGCTGCCGACGACGGTGGTCGCGTTTACGACGGACATCCCGACGTTCAGGGGGGCGTGGGGTGAGCCATTCCTGATCGGGCCGGGAAGCATTCACGTGGCGCACACCGCCGAAGAACGCGTGGCGAAAAAAGAGCTGTGCGACGCGGTGGAGATTTACACGCGCATGACCACGCAATTGCTGACTACGGGGAGGAGCGCGGCATGAGCCTTGGGCTCGCCATCGTAGGCAACGGAAAGATGGGGCGACTGATTGCCGAGCTTGCGCCCCAATATGGCTTTGATGTGCGCGCCAAATTCACGCGCGGAAACAACCTCCATGATGCGGCGATCGTTCCGGAATTCCTGCAAGGCGTCGATGCGGCCGTGGAATTCACCACTCCCGATGCCGCGCCGGCTAATTTGCGCCGTCTGGTTTCCCTGGGCATCAACGCGGTTTGCGGCACGACGGGTTGGTACGAGCATCTGCCGGCGATTCACGAAGCGGTGCTCGCGGCGGGAACCGGACTGGTGTACAGCCCGAATTTTTCTGTTGGCGTGAACGTATTTATGCGGGCGGTGGCGCACGCGGCATGCTTCTTTGCGAAATATCCGGAATACGAAGCGTGGGGCTGGGAGATTCACCATTCGGCGAAAAAAGATGCGCCTTCCGGAACGCTGAAGAAACTTGCCCAGGAAATCCGCGCTTCCGGCTATAACCGAGCGCTCACGCTGACGGCAAATCGCGCCGGGGCACATCCCGGAACGCATGAAATCGGTTTCGATTCGGCGGACGATACCATCACGCTGCGGCACACGGCGCGGAGCCGTGAAGGCTTTGCGCGCGGCGCCTTGCGCGCGGCGCGGTGGCTTGCCGGCAAGCAGGGGGTTTTCGAGTTTCGAGAGATCCTCGGCGAATTGAGCTGAGGTCTTTCCGAAACGGAATCGCGAGCCATGAAAAGAAACCAGCCCGTAGTAGTGAAATCTAGGGAATCCAGGGGGAGGAACAACATGCTGAAAGGAACTCGTTTTACTGGCACGGGGACAGCGCTGGTCACACCCTTCCGGAACGATGGTGCGCTGGATGAGTTGGCGCTAGAGGAACTGATCCAACGCCAGATCGATCGAGGAATCGACTTTCTGGTTCCTTGCGGAACAACCGGAGAAAGCCCGACGCTTACACACGAAGAACATCTGCGCGTCGTCGAGATAACGGTCAACGTTGTGAAGGGGAAAGTTCCCGTCCTTGCCGGTGCTGGCGGCTACAATACGAGGGAGGTCATCGTTCGCGCTCGAGAGCTTGCGGAGATCGGCGTGGATGGGATTCTTTCTGTAACGCCTTACTACAACAAGCCCACGCAAGAGGGCCTGTATCAGCACTTTCGCCTAATCGCCGATGCGGTGCCGCTGCCCGTCATTCTTTACAGCGTGCAAGGCCGCACGGGCGTGAACATCGAGCCTGCCACGGTGAAGCGCCTCGCGGAAATCGAAAATATTGTGGGCATCAAGGAAGCCTCCGGCAACATTTCGCAGATGGCCGCGATTCTGAATTTGGTGCCCGAAGATTTCATCGTGCTATCCGGCGACGATGCGATTACGCTGCCGCTCGTGGCGCTTGGCGGGCGTGGCGTGATTTCCGTTGTTTCAAATGAGATCCCGGCAGAAATGACCGAGCTCACGAGGCTTGCGCTGAGAGGTGACTGCGCCGGGGCGCGCGCGATTCACCGGCGCTATCAGCCGCTGATGGAGGTCAACTTCGTCGAATCGAATCCCATTCCGGTGAAAGCGGCGCTGGCGGAAATGGGGTTGCTCGAGCCGGTGTGGCGCCTGCCCCTGGTGCCGCCAAAAGCGGAAAATCGCGCGCGCATCCGCGCGGTACTGGAGTCGCTGGGGCTGGTCCAACGCGCGACCGCGGCGCCTGCCCGCGAGAGATCGCATGCAGCCATCGCTCATTGAAAGACTTTTCGACGAGGCGCCGCAGCACTACGAAGAGGAACATCACCGGCTGTTCCGTGATTTCAAGGCGGCACTGAACCGCGGCGAAATTCGCGCGGCGGAGCCCGACGCCTCGGCGAAAGCCGGTTGGCGCGTCAACGCCTGGGTGAAGAAGGGAATCCTTCTTGGCTTTCGCATGGGTGCCATCGCGGACATGTCCATTGACGCCGCCAAACAGCCGTTCTTCGACAAATCCACTTATCCTGTTCGGACTTTCACGGCTTCCGATGAAGTGCGCATCGTTCCTGGGGGCTCGAGCATTCGCGACGGAACCTACATTGGCCGCGGCGTGATTTGCATGCCGCCGATGTTCGTGAACGTGGGGGCGTATGTGGGCGAAGGCACGATGATTGATTCGCACGCGCTCGTTGGCAGTTGCGCGCAGGTGGGGAAGAGCTGCCACATTTCGGCGGGGGCGCAAATTGGCGGTGTCCTGGAGCCCGCCGGAGCGCTGCCCGTGATTGTCGAAGATGAGGTGCTGGTTGGCGGGAATTGCGGGGTATACGAAGGAACCGTGGTACGGCGCCGGGCCGTGCTTGGCACAGGTACGATTCTCAATCGTTCGATTCCGGTCTACGACCTGGTCCGTGAAGCGGTTTACTCGGCGACGGACACCGAGCCGCTCGCCATTCCCGAAGAAGCCATCGTTGTTCCAGGTTCGCGCGCGGTGTCGCATCCTGTGGGTGCGAAATGGGGCCTGTCGCTACAGGCTGCTGTCATCGTGAAATATCGCGATGCCAAGACGGATGCACGGGTCCAGCTGGAGGATCTTCTTCGCTAGCCTGAAATACCGCGGCGGTCATTCCTCTCCGAGACGTTGCTTCAACTCCTTGAGGCCCCTGATTTCTTTCAACGCTTTTACATCTTTGTCGCGTCCGGCTGCGGATTTGGCTCGGTAAAGTCCGTCGAGAGACAGGACTCGGCATACAATATTCTCAACTTTAAAATCGACGGGTTTTTACGAGGAGCTACCTCACTTCAGAAGTATCTGTTCGAAGAATTGGAGAGCGCGGGGATCGTTGGATTGGCCGAGCCAGAACATGGCCTGCTTGCGCACTTCGGGATTTCGGTTGGTTTGTGCGACTTCAATCAGCTTGGGAACGCCTTCGTCTTTCGGCAACTGGCTCAGCGCGAAGACCGCTTTCTTCTTTACCTCCGTGTCGGGATCGTTTTCAATCGCCCCGGTGATCGTGCTTACCGCCTTCTTTCCGGCTTTTTGCGCCAGCCAGAAAAGGGCCTGCCCGCGCACCCGGGAGCTGCTGTCGTCGTGCGCCATGCGAATCATCTCCTGGATGGCACCGGGCTCGTGGCTGACCGACAAAGCAAACGTTACGTGGGCGCGAACGTCGGAGCTGGGATCGTTCTTCGCCATGCGCTCAAGCGTGTTCAAACCCTCTTTCCCGCGCGCCGCGCCGAGCCAGAACGCGGCTTGCTTGCGCAACTCTTCGCGCTGTTCCGGCAAAACGAAGGATTCCATCGCCCGGTCGGCGGAGGCGTCGGCATGCAAGGCAATCGCCGTCAGCGCCCCGCTAGCGATGTGATGATGCTCGTGCCGGTCGAATTCCGCTCCTTGCACATAGGTGGAGAGCAGCGCGACACTTTCCTCAGGCTTCACACCGCTCAGCCAAAGAAACGGGAGCCCCCCTGCATCCAGCGTGCAATCTTCCGATGCGACGCGAATGCGTGCGACTAGCTTGGCTTCCAATCGAAGGAGCACAACGAGCCGTCGCGCGCCTTCCAGCTTGATGCTCGAGTCGGCGTGCCCAGCGCCACCAGTTGCGTCATGGCCCTTTTCCAGGCGGCAAGTTCCACAGCCTTCTCCGTCATTCCAATTGCCACAGCACACATTTCTCTCGCCGGGAATTTCATCGACGCTGTAGCCAACCCATTGCGGCTTTTCCGCCTGCGCGAGGATGCTGTGGAAAGTGGATTCCAGGGTTCCCGAGACGGCCCTTGTTTCGGCGCGAGCGCTCTCGATTCGCGGCATCTCGGTTCCTGCTTGCGGAGCTGCCGCATAGGCCAAGCTCTCGACAAAATCCGTCCGAAGCGTGTAGCCCTTAGCGAGCTGTGCCACTGTGCCAAAGATGCCCATGAGAATCATCGCCAGGCCAAGAATTCGGCGCCCCATTGTCAGAATGTCGTTCACGTGCATCGGCCACCTCATTTTTGCAAAAGTTCCATCAAGTAATCGGTTGCTTCCTTGGAATGCATCAACGAAAGCTTGGAGACCGCGGCTTTCTTGAGCTCCGGGTCCTTTTCGCCGCGGGCAATGGCCACAAGGGCCACGGCGTTCCCTTGCAGGAAAAAGGCGTTCAGCACCTCTTCCTTCAAACTGCGGTCGGTCTCGCGGCTGTAAATGGTCTGAAGCGCCTTGGACGATCCATCGGAATGGATAAGGCCCAGGTTCCGAATGGCCGCCCGCCGCAGCTCGGGATCCTTTTCCGATTGCGCTGCCTGGACGAGTTTTTCAGATTCGCCCGCAAGAAAGAACGCCTGCAAAATCTCGCGGCGAACGTCCGTTGAAGTTTCTGTCTGATAGAGCTGCTCGAGTTCGTCGACTCCGTGAACCAGGCCAAGCTGGCGAATGGCTTCGCGGCGGAGCGATTCGTCCTTTTCGCTTTTGGCAGCGGCAAACAGGTGTTCGCGATCGCCTCCCAGCATGTAAGCGCGCAAGATGGCGCGCTTCACGGAAGGGTCGGGATTCGTGGCATATACTTCCGCCATGATTTGCCGGGACTGCGCTCCGCCGAAAAGACCGAGGTATTTGATCGCCTCACGCTGTAGTTCCGGATTGCTTTGGCCCTTGGCGATTCTTCCAATGATCTCCCGGCCCTGCGCCGAGCCGCTTTGCGCCAAGACGAACAGCGCGCGCGACTTTTCGCGAGGCGTGCCTGTGCCATTAATCACCTTCTCGAGCAGGGGCATGGCGCGCTCCGGGTCGCTGTTCATGAGTCCCTGAATCGCGAGCATCTTCAGTTCTTCGTTGCTCTGGTCTGCGGGCTTGACCTGTTGCCCGGTCGATTGTTTGACTTCCAGTTCCAGGACGTTTGCGTCCTTCAGCCAGCGGCTTTGTGCAAACCGTTTCTTCATGTCCGCCAGTGTGGCCAAGGCTGCATCGCGCTTTCCGAGTTTGTTGGCCGCATAGGCCTTCCAGTAGAGCGCCGCGTCGGTCTGCGGGCCCTTCAGCTGGGCGAGTTGATCGAATTTCGCCTCCGCTTTGTCGTAGCGGTCTTCATCGAGTGCCTCTCGGCCGTCCTCGTAGAGCTCTTCCAGCCGATCGGCCTTTTCCTGCGCGCGGTCGTGGGCTTCCTGTTCCCGATCGCGTTTTTCCTGCTCCCTGTCGCGAGCCTCTTGCTCGCGATCGCGCCGCTCCTGTTCTTTGTCCTGAGCATCCTGGCTGTCTTGGAGGAAATTGTCGGCGGATAAACTGGCTGTGGCGAGCCGTGCCGCCCACGTGCGTGCCGGTGACAGCAATAACGCCGCCACTGCAATCCACACGGTGCTCGTTCTGCACACTGCGTTCCGAAGGGTCATGCTTTGTTCCTTTCGCTCTCTCGAGAGCTGTTGTGCTCGGTCGGAGGCGTGGTAGCCTTTTGCCGTTCCTGGAGCTCCCTGCCAACCACGCGAACTTTGAACAGAATTCCCTGTGCCTCAATCTTCTGGCGAATCTTGTCGAGCTGCGCCGGCGTGACCTCTTCGGGACTGTGTGCAACATCCAGAAGCACGCGCTCCAACTCATCCAGGACACTGGCAAGTGCGGCGTCGCCTTCCTGCAGAGCGGTTTGGCGGTACAGGCGGTTTTCATCGAGCAGATCTTCGGCACGGCGCTGCTCAGTGGAGATGTTCACGTGCTTTTGCGCGGGATCGCGAGGCGCGGCATTCGAAAGCTCGACGAGCATCATCTCTGAGCGGCCGAGATGCTCGCCAACAGCCACAACCAGGACGCGTTCGCGGATTTGCTCTTTATTGGCAACAACATCATTGCCTGGGCGATCGTGTCTGCTAATGCGACCTGCAAGGAAAGCTATGACCAGCATCGCGGCCACGGCTGCCAATGCTCCCAGCCTCTTGGGTTCGAACCAAGACTGCCACCACTCGGCAGGTTTCTCCGGCAAGCGCGGGGCAATCTGCTGCCATACGCGTTGTCCATAGTCATCACCCGGGTATGGCACGGGCAACGTATCGAGTGCCGCGAGTACAGCTTCGATTCGTTCCAATTCCGCGCGGCACTCTTCGCAAACCGACAGGTGCCGCGCCATTCCAGCCCGCTCGGCGGTCACTCCTTCGCGGTAGGCAATCAACTCTTCTTCCGTCATGTGTTTCATGATTCCGTTCCTATCGCTCTGGCTTGCGTCCCTCTCCCCACGAAGGGCTGCAAAGCCAGGCGCAATTTCTGCACCGCGCGAAAAACGGTGTTCTTCGCTGCGCCTGAGCTCGATTTCAGGACTTGCGCAATCTCCTCGATGGCGCATCCTTCCCAATGCCGCATCACAAAGGCGGTCCTTTCGGAATGAGAGAGCGCGGCAAGGGCCATCTCCATGTGCTCTCGGAGCTCGATGTTGTGAGCCAGGCGTTCCGGGGTCGGTGCCGCGTCGTGCACCAGCGTCACAGGATCGTTTTCCGTTCCTTCTTCATGGACAGCAGGCTCGAGTTTTCGCGTGTCTTCTTTTTTGCGCTGCCGCATGCGGTCGATCGCATAATTCGCGGCAATGCGATAAACCCAGGTCCCAAAATTGGCTCGCGCGGCAAACTGTCCAAGCTTTTGGTACGCGCGCAAAAACGCCTCCTGAACCACCTCTTCCGCATCCTGCCTGTTCCCCGTCATGCGATAAGCCAGCCGGAAAACATTGTGGCTGTGGCGCTCGACGAGAACGCGAAAGGCATCCCGGTCGCCCGCCAGCGTGCGCTCCACGGCGACGGCGTCGCTTTCCGCGATGGCCCGGGTGTTCTCATCGCTCGGCTGCATTCGAATCATTAGACAGGAATCTGCCCTTGCGGTTAGGTTGACCGTAGCACCTTATGCCTCAATCAGATAGCCTCAAATTGGCGGGCCTGGAAGCGTTCAAATGAGGATCTGAATTACCCCTGTTTCCTTGTGTTATTCATACCGCAGCGCGGCCAGGGGAGCCGGGCGCATCGCCCGGTGCGCGGGAAGGTAGCAAGCGAACAAGGCCACGGCTGTGAGCAGAACGGAGACCGCAGAAAACGTTACGGGATCAGTGGCGGTTACACCAGATAGTTCCTTGGCGAGCAGTCTGCCGACAGCCTCTTGATCGCGCGCCGTTTTGCTTTGCCAGTTCGACGTTTCCGAACGCGCGCCGTGCTCTCCGCGTTTCTCCGGCTCGCACCGCGCTCCACATGCGCCTCCGTGACCATATCCAAAGGAGTACCCATTTCTTCGTCAAGTTCCGCATTGCGCGTTAGCACGCCGCCAAACCCAGAGCTTCATTCATTCACCTCACCAACACCAGTCTTTTCCCTTGCAGCTTTCTAGCGTTTTTTCTCACTCCTATGAAAATAGCCGCGTATCTCCTATGAAAATAGCCGCGTATCTCATTGAAAAGATTGGCTCAACAGTGAGCGGCTATTTTCATCCTTCGTTGTGGCTCTCCGAGAGCCATGGGTTACTCGTATCTCAGGGCCACCATCGGATCGATCCGCGAAGCGCGGCGTGCTGGCAAAACGGCGGCTAGAACCGACACTCCTAGAATCACGCTACAGGCCGCGGCGAGAGTAATCGGGTCTGTCGGCGTAATCTCGAAGAGCAGCGTTTTGAGGACGCGAGTTAGCGCCAGAGAACCGGCCAGGCCAACAGCCAGAGCGATCGCCCCGAGGGCAAGCGCCTCCCGGAGAACCAAGCGAACAACGTCCGCGGAAAGAGCACCTAGGGCAACCCGGATCCCCATTTCGTTAGTCCGCTCGCTCACGGAGTACGAAACGACTCCGTAGACACCAGTCAAGGAGAGTGCGAGAGCGAGCCCCGCGAACGCCAGCAATAAAATCGACTGAAAACGCGGACTCGCTACAGAATCGGAAAATACTGTCTCCATCGTTCTTATATCGGAGACTGCCTGGTCAGGATCCGCGCGGTGAACAGCGGCTTGGACGGAGTTCGCGATCTGACGCGGGTCGCCAACGGCGCGGACGACCAGCGTGGCGAAATACATGGGGGCCTGAGAGTTGGACAAGAAGATGGTGGGCTCAGGAGCCCCACGCAAGTCTGCCTGGCGGGCATCGGCGACGATGCCAACGATTTCTACCGGCGTTTCAATCGTCCAGCACACACGGAGCCGCTTTCCGAGAATGTCTTGTCCGGGGAAAAAACGACTAACAAAGGCGTGGTTGACGATGGCAGCGGGAGAAGAATGGAAAGTGTCGTGATCTTCAAAATCACGGCCGGACAGGATGGGTATCCCCATGGCCTGAAAGTAGCCGGCGCTGATGATGAGGAATTGGGCAGAAGGGGCCTCCGCGGGCGTCGGGGCAGGCTGGTCGGCTGGCCAGAAGCAGGAGCCGGAGGTACTGTTTGTCAGGGGCAGGATGTGAGTCGAGCCGGCTGCGTGAACTCCGGGTGAGTGACGAATTTCCGCGAGAATACGGGCGAAATACTGCGACCGCGCGAGATCGTCGTGATAGCGCGCAGGGGAAGTCCAAATGTGCATCGTGAGCAGGTGTTCGCGGCTAAAGCCAGGATCAACCGAGACGAGTCGGGCGAAGCTGCGAAGCATTAGACCTGCACCGACGGAGAGGACGAGAGCGAGGGAGACTTCGGCTACGACAAAAGAGCGACGCAGAGTCTGATGTCCACCCGCGCCGCCGCGGAGGCCGCCTTGTTTCAGCGCCTTCTGGAGGTCCACGCGAGAAAGACGCATTGCGGGAACAAGACCGAAAACTATCGCGGTGAAGAGAGAAGCTAAGAAAGTGAGCACCAGCACGGGTTCGTCAATGGAGATGGGCTCGCTGCGAGGCAGCGGGGCGCCCTGGGGGAGGAGCGCGAGGAGGCTGCCTAGACCTGCGTGAGCCAAAGGCAACCCTAGGATCATGCCGGCAAGCGAAAAGAGCACGCTCTCAACAAGCAATTGCTGAATGATGCGCGAGCGTGCGGCGCCGAGCGCGGAACGCACGGCGATTTCACGCACGCGACCGGCGCCGCGCATCAAAAGAAGGTTTGCTACGTTGGCGCAGGCGATCAGGAGAAGAAAGCCGACGGCGGCGAGCAACACCCAAAGAGGACGCCGAACCCCTTCTGTCGTGTCTTCAAGCATGGGGAAAACGCTGGCGCTCCAATCCTTGTTGCCCTCGGGACGCGCCTGCGCCGTGAAGTTCGCGACACGGAGCATGTCCTGGCGCGCTTGCTCGAGCGTGATGCCGGCTTTGAGCCGCGCAACCGCGGTCAGAAAACGCCCTCCTTCTCTCCATTCTGGCGCTGTTAGCGCCAGCGGCGTCCATACCTCCGCCTTGATTCCAGGAAAGGAAAACCCTTTAGGCATGACGCCGATAACGTCGCCGGGTCCGCCATTGACGTCTGTCTTTTCGCCGACGATCCCCGGATCCGCGCCGAACTGACTTTGCCAAAGTTCGTAGCTGAGGATGACACCATGGTCGTGCCCCGGAATTCCGTCGGCGGCATTGAACGTGCGGCCGAGAAGCGGTTGAACCCGCAGAACGGAGAAGAACTCCGGCGTAACCAGCATTCCCGGAACGGCAATCGGCTGACCATGGATGCTGAGGTTAGTCATCAGGGAGGCAATAGCAGCCATGGATTCAAAGGAGTCCGCGTGGTCATGCCAGTCCAGAAAATTGCGAGGGTTCACCGAGTTCCGCACAACGTCGCGCTTCGGGGACGATTCCCAGATGCGCACGAGCCGATCAGGCTCCCGGTAAGGCAAGGGACGCAGAAGAATAGCGTCAACCACACTGAAGATGGCCGTGTTTGCGCCTATGCCCAGCGCCAGAGTCAAAATGGCGGTGGCCGCAAAACCCGGATTCTTGCGCAGCATGCGCAGCCCATACAGCACGTCCTCAACTACATCTTCTAGCCACCTCCATCCCCAAACGTCGCGCGTCACCTCTTTCATCAAACCCATATTTCCAAACTCCCGCCGCGCCGCGCGTTCCGCTTCTTTCTGAGCTGCACCCCTCTCGATGGCTGTCTGCGCGGCCATGTCCAAATGGGCCCGCACTTCCTCGTCGAGTTCTGCTTCGCGTGCTTTCCGGCGCCAAAACCACGGCCTCATTCCGTCACCTCAGCAGGAGCATGCTCTTTCCTCGTGACTTTCTTGGCATTTCTCCTCACTCCTATGAAAATAGCTGCCTATCGCGTTGAAAACAAAGCATAGGTGCCTGGGTCCATTTTCATCCTTCGTTGTGGCTCTCCGAGAGCCATGGGTTACTCGTATCTCAGCGCGACCATGGGATCGACACTCATCGCCCGCCGCGCGGGGATGAACGAGGCGAGGAATCCTGCGCCGAGCAAAATCAAGACGGTGACAAAATGAATTCGCGGATCGAGGGGCGAGATCTCATATAACAAGGCGCCAATGAAATGCGATGCCGCAAAGGTTAGCGCCAGGCCGATGGGCACGCCGATGGCGAAAACCACGCCGGCTTCACGCAGAATGAACCAAAGCATGTCTTTCCCCTGCGCCCCTAGAGCCATGCGCAGCCCAATCTCCGCGGTGCGCTGTGCCACACGTTGGCTTTCCAGCCCGTAAAGCCCTATCGAAGTCAGCAACAAAGCTAAACCTCCGAAGAAGAGGGACAATGCCGCGGTCAGCCGCTCTTTACCGATCGAATCTTCCAGCTGACGTTGCATGGTGATGGGCGGCAACAGCGGCGTGTCCGGAGCTAAGCGGCTCAATGCATTCTTGAAGGCAGCGACGGCGGCGGAAGTATCGTGGCTACGGGTTATGAATCCTACCCAATTAAAGCTCGGAAGTTGCTCGTAGGGGTAGTAAATCGTCGGGGGCGCGGGCTCGCGAAGAGATAGATATTTGGCATCGGCCACAACAGCAATGACTTCGCAAGTAGCTCGTGCCGCGTTGGGCTCGGTAGAACGAACGTGTTTGCCGAGCGCGCTTTGCCGCGGGAAGAAAAAGCTCGCCGCGGCCTCATTCAAGATACACACCGGAGTTGCGCCGAGGCGGTCGAACTGCGAGAATTCCCGGCCTGCGAGAACCTGTGTCCCTGCCGTTTGAAAGTACCCCGGTCCCACGACATTCTCGAACAAATGCCTGGATTCCGGCCCGTTTCCTTCAACCGGGGCGGCACTTTCATCCATCCCGCCGTCTCCCAAGGGACGAGCCGCAATCACGCTCGCGGCTTCTACGCCAGGGGCTTGCCGGAGCGCCTCAAGCATCCGGCGATGCAAGTCGAGCCGCGCTTCGCTTTTTTCGGGACGACGCTCGAAATCGACGCCGAATAGGGTTATACCCTTGACCCGAAAGCCGGGGTCCATGCGGAGAAGCTTTCCCGTGCTGATGGCGAAAAGCAGCGCAAGCGACGCGAGCAGGAGCGAAAGCGCAACCTGAACGGGCAGCAGGCTTGCGGCAAAGGGATGCCTTTTGCGCGCAACGGTTCGCTGTGCTCCCGAACGCAACATCTCTTCCGTGTGCACGCGCGTCAGGGTGAGCGCCGGCAAGGCTCCCGTAAGAATCACGGTGAGCGTGGCAAGAGCAATGGTTGCGGCAAGAGTGGCCGTATCGGGGCGCAAATCGAGGAACACGGGAAAGTCCGACTGCTCGATATAACCGACGAGCAGCGCGCTCATCCACTGCGACAGCACGATCCCGGCTGTTGCACCAGCAAAGGCGAGGATGGCGCTCTCGGCAACGAGCTGTCGCACCAGCCGCAACCGCCCAGCGCCGAGCGCGCTCCGTACAACAAGTTCGTGCTGCCGGTTCAGCGTGCGTGACAGCTCGAGGCTCGCCAAATTGGCGCAACAAATGATCATCAGCAAACCGACCAGTGCCTGCAGCGTCCAGAGTTCTCGGCCGTAAACTTCTCCCAAAGGAGAATTGCCGGTACGGCCCGGGGTAAGGGACAGTATTCCTTTGCGCAAATAGTCCACGCGCTCGTAATTCGACGGGAGGGATTCCTTCAGTACGTCGCCGGCAATGGTCGAGAGGTTCGCTCTGGCTTGCGCAAAGCCGAGGCCGGGTTTGAGGCGCCCCATGGCATGAAACCAGCAGCTGGCTCGAAAACGACACGAAGATTTTCCGCGGAGCGCTACATCAAAGGCGAAAGGCAGCACCACTTGCGGGGCATAATCGACGGTAATGCCGTTGAACGAGCGTGGCATGACGCCAACGATGGTGGCCGTTCCTCCGTCAACAGTGATCGGTTGCCCCAGCACGCGGGGGTCTCCGCCAAAATGTTCGATCCAGAAGGCTTCGCTGATCACTGCAGCAATTCCGTTCGAGCTGGCGTCGGGCTCATCGTCCTGCCAATTTAGCAAGCGGCCAAGGCGCGGCTTGAGTTTCAAAGTAGGGAACGCTGAGCCGGTTGCGTACGCGCCTGTAATGGGACGCGCAGCATCTTTCTCTGTCAGAACCATGGGGCCATTCTTCCAGGCGAAAAGGTCAGTGAACGCGCTTTGCCGTTCGCGGAGGCGGTCGAACATCGGACCAGAGAGAGGTCCTTTCGTCCCGGGGGGACCGAAGGAGATGTGCACGAGCTCCCGAGGCGCCGGAACCGCAAGGCTGCGCAGCAGCAAAGCGTCAATCAAAGAGAAGACTGCCGTGTTGGAGCCAATCCCCAGCGCCAGAGTCAGCATGGCCACGGCGGTAAATCCCGGATTCTTCCCTAGCATCCGCAAGCCGTACCGCGTGTCGTCGAGTAAGTCCCCGAGCCATCTCCCTCCCCATGCGTCGCGCGTCGCTTCTTTCACCAAACCCACGTTTCCGAACTCCCCCCGTGCCGCGCGTTCCGCCTCTTCCGGGTCTACGCCGCGCTCCATGCGAGTCTGTGCGGCCATGCTCAAGTGCGTCCGCAGTTCCTCGTCGAGCTCCGTCTCGTGGGTTTTCCTGCGCCAGAAGATCATCGAGTTCTCACCAAATCGTTTCTTTTGCCAATGGCTAATCGGCTTAAGTCTCGTCCGGGTTTAGCACGCCGGCCATGGCATCCGAGAGCTGCGACCACTTCGAAAGTTCCCGGCTCAACTGCTTCTTTCCGGCTGCGGTGAGCCGGTAGTATTTCGCCCGCTGCTTGTTCTCCGAAACCTTCCATTCCGCCTTGATCCACCTCTGTTTCTCCAGCCGGTGCAGGGCCGGATAGAGTGAGCCCGTGTCCACCTGCAGAATCTCGCCGGAGCGGTTGCGAATGGCCACGCTAATGCCGTAGCCGTGCTGCGGCCCCCATTGCAGTGTCTGCAAAATCAAAAGGTCCAGTGTGCCCTGCAGCAGTTCAATCCGGTTCTGATACCGTTCCTTTTTCTCTGGCATCCTCGATTCACCTCGATTCATTCGCGAGCGACCCGTCCCGAGGGTCTTATGTTTCTTTCAGACGCGGCCATCCCTTTTTCGTCACCTTCAGGCCGTCGACATTCTACCCCCATGCCCTGTAGACATCCTACATCCTTGTTTCGGAGCAGCCGGCGTGCCCCTTGCCAACGACCTGCAACCCCTTTGTCTTCATGGGCCTGGCTTGTTTTGCGTCCCGGCACAGGTTCCCCGATGCCCGCTTGCGCGATTCTTTCATCCCAAATTCGGACAGCCCTTTTAACCCTCGGGCGCGGCCCCCGGGGCCATCTGAGGTATCATGGAGTATTGGGAAATTCTGTCAGGCATCCACATTCTCTTGTTTTCCGTTTAGGAGAGGGACTTGCTACCACGCTACACGCGCCCGGAGATGGGCCATGTCTGGAGTGACGCGAACCGCTTCGCCAGGTGGCTTGAGGTAGAAATCGCCGCTGCCGAAACTCTCGCGGAAACGGGCCAGGTGCCAAAAGAAGCGGCCGCAGCGATCCGCACGCGGGCCAAGATAGATGTCGCGCGCATCCATGAACTTGAAGCGCGTGTGAAGCACGACGTCATCGCCTTCACCATGGCTGTGGGTGAATCGATCGGCGATCCTGCCGTGGCCCGCTGGCTGCACTACGGCATGACCTCGAACGACGTGGTGGACACCGCGCAGGCGCTGCAGGTTCGCGATGCCTCGAAATTGATCGAGCGGGGCCTGGTGATGTTCGGAGAAATTCTCGACCTCCGCGCGCACGAATTCCGCCACACGCCGCAAATCGGCCGCACGCACGGCATCCACGCGGAACCCATCACCTTTGGCTTGAAGATCGCTAACTGGTTCTCTGAAAACCAGCGTAACATCGAGCGTTTCCGCAATGCCGCGGCACAGATGGCCGTGGGAAAAATCTCCGGTGCCGTGGGCACAGCTTCGCATCTCGGCCCGGAAATCGAAGAGCGAATCTGCAAGCGGCTGGGCCTCGGCGTCGCCCCCGTGGCATCACAGGTGATTCAGCGCGACCGCCATGCGCAATATCTCAGCGCGCTGGCGCACGTCGGCGCAGCCCTCGAACGAATCGCGCTTGAAATCCGGCATTTGCAGCGCACGGAAGTCCGCGAAGCGGAAGAGCCTTTCAGCGAAGGGCAGCGCGGCAGCTCCGCCATGCCCCACAAGCGCAATCCCGTGAGTTGCGAGCAAATCTGCGGTTTGGCGAGGCTGGTGCGTTCGAACATGCTCGCCGCGTTCGAAAACGTGGCGTTGTGGCACGAGCGCGACATTTCGCACAGCTCCGTCGAGCGCGTGATTCTTCCCGACTCCACGATCCTCGTGGATTACATGCTTTCGAAGATGATCACCATCGTGGGCCAGATGCGCGTGTTCCCCGAGCGCATGTTGCGAAACCTGGAATCCACGCACGGCCTCGTTTTTTCGGGCCAGTTGCTGCAAGACCTCGTGGAAGGCGGCATGCCGCGCGACGATGCCTATAAGGCCGTGCAGGAAAACGCCATGGCGGCTTGGGAAACAGACACGAGCTTTCGCGAGCGCATTGCCGCCGATAAGCGAATTGCAAAATACCTCGATGCGAAAGCTCTGGCGCACACATTCGATCTCCATCGCCAGCTTCGTTACGTGGACGCCATCTTCGACCGTGTATTCGGTCCGCATCCTCCCGGCGAAAAGTCGGCTGCGGGATCTGGCAACTAGACTTGAGGCGCGTCAAGAGCTTGCCCGCCGGGAGAGACCAAGATTCCACAAAGTTTCGAGGCAAAAAAAAGGGCGCCCCGGTTTTCACCGGGGCGCCTTCAGCCTCATCTAATTCCCGCTTACGCCGAAATTAGCTGCGGAGGCGGAAAGGTTCAAAAGCGTCAGTTCTTGGTCTTCCGTTTAAGGAACGGAAAAATTCATGACTCCACGCGCTGCACGTAGCGAGCTTCCGAAGTATCCACTTTGATCTTGTCGCCTTCATTCACGAACGGCGGAACTTGCACGACCAGGCCGGTTTCGAGTGTCGCAGGCTTCATCACTGCGCTGGCGGTGGCCTTTTGCAACGTTGGCTCAGTCTGTGTGACCTTTAGGTCCATGGTGTCCGGCAGGGCCACACCGATGGGTTTGTTGTCGAAGAATTCGACGCTAACAACCGTGTTGGGAATCAGATAGTAGACCGTTTCGCCGAGCTGCTCGCGCGTGAGGTGCATCTGCTCGTACGTCTGCGTGTTCATGAAGTGAAAGTTGTCACCATCGTTGTAGAGATACTCAAACTCAATTTCATCGAGAATGGCGCGTTCGATAAATTCTTCGGCGCGGAAGCGGTAATCGATAATCGCCCCGGTTTTGAGATTCTTCATGCGCGTCTGCATGGACCCGCGCTTGTTTCCGGGCGTGCGGTGCTCCGTGCTGAACACGGTGAAAAGCTGGCCCTCGTGCTGGATGACCATGCCGGGGCGAAGTTGTGTGGCCTTGACGCTGCTCATAGGCTCCCTGAGAAGTTTCGGTTTCGGAAATTCAGGCGGGCCAGGATGGTGGCCTCATCCGGAATGACCTGCCTGCCGCAGCTTCCCTGCTCGAAGCAGGGCAGGCGCGAGGCACGCCGGCGCCTTGTAAGCTCCAGCGCGAAGCAACAGTATAAATGGCTCGATTCCGCGCGGTCAATCACCGCCTTCTTCGCTTTGTCGCGCTTTCGTCGCTGGCTTCGGCACCGTATTGCTTTCGACTGCTTTGGCCCGGTATGGCGGCCATCGCCGATTCCCCAGATTTCCTATATCTATTGCGAGGTTGGCTTTTCCTGAAGCCCAGGCGCAAACCTTCCTGATTTTCGTCCCCGCAACGAGCCCCCAGACCACCCTCCCCTTTATAATAGCAGATGCGCCGTAAGGCTCCGTTCTTGAGAATGGGGATATAAGGCGCAGGTTTTGGTGTATCGTTCTTTTGTCGCAAGACCTAGCTAGGGCCGGGCAGGCCCGATGTGAAGCCTGCGGAGATGCGGCGCAGCAAGGCCCATCGATGAAACAGGAACCCGCCGAAAGTGCTCTGGTTGAAACCAAACCAGGCTTCGTAGGAATCCTCGCCCTTTTTTAAGGGCGGGGAGAATGTCAAAAGCCGCGGTCCTCAGTGACGGGCATTCCCGAATAATGCACGTGGACGAGCCGCCAGCCGTCAGGCATTTTTCGATATACCTGCGTTTCCCGGCCGCGCGTCGTTACCGGAGAACCATCCTTGCGAAGCTTGGCGGTGAAATCCCAATAGAACTCCGCCACGGCAGCGTCGCCGAGCATCTGCACCGCGACGTCGTGAACGCTGAGCTTCCGCTCGGAGAACATCCCGCCCATCAGCCGCGTGTACACATTTTGTTTGATCTGCTCGAATCCCTGTTCATGCCCCAAAGGATGAATGAACGAGGCCTCAGGGGAATTCCACCAAATCTGGGAGGCCAGGGCGGCATCGGCGTCGCTAACCGATGTCGCATATTTCGCAATGAGGTTCTTGATTTCCTCAGCCGTCTCGGTGCCCTCAGAAGCGTTTAAATCGCAGTCGGCAGAAGCGTGCTCTCCGGTGGCATGGGGCTTCGCCCCTTCCGCCATGATTCTTTCGATTTCGTCTGGATCGCGTGGCAGTCGCTCGCTGAGCAGCTGGTAGCCGGAGTCGGTGACGAGCACGTCGTCTTCAATGCGCACGCCCAGATTCTCTTCGGGAATGTAGATGCCCGGTTCGACGGTGACCACCATTCCCGGCTGCAGCGGGCTGCAATGGTCGCCCGGATCGTGTACGTTGAGGCCGATATGGTGGCCCAGGCCATGAATGAAATATTGGCCGAGCGGCCTGCCCTCGCGGTCTTTCCCGTGCGAGTTGATATAGTCGTAGGCGATGTTCATCAGCCCATCTTTCTTGCCGCTGCAAGAAAAATGCGCGCCGGGCTTGAGAGCTGCGAGCGCCGCGTTTTGCGCGCCAAGAACGATTTCGTAGATTTCACGCTGGCGCGCTGTGAACCTGCCGCCCGCGGGAAGCGTGCGGGTGATGTCCGCGGAATAGCCGGAATATTGCGCTCCGACATCGAGGACGACGATCTCGCCATTTTCAATCTTGCGCGAAAGATTGTCGTAGTGCAGCGCGGTCGAATTCGGCCCCGCGCCGACAATCGGTGCGTATCCTTCTCTTTCCGATCCGCCCATGGCGTGTACTTCCACCATTTTTGCCGACACCTGATATTCGTACAGGCCCGGGCGCATCATTTTCATGGCTTCGAGCTGCGCATCCAGCGACAAATCGATGGCCCGCTTCAGGAACGCAATTTCTCCGGGAGACTTGATCGGGCGCATCGCTGCGATCTGCCCGCGAACGTCTTTGAGCTTGGCCTGCGGCGCGGCAAGCTGAAGCCAATCGACGACCGCCTTTTCATGTGGATATCCACCGAGTTCTGTGTTGTAAGGAAGAATGGTGTAGAGGGTCGGATAGAGCTTGGCGAGGTTTTCTACCGTGGCGCGCATCTCGGGGAACGACTTTACGCTCGGGAACCCTGTGCGCGCCTCGATGCCGGGATCCGAAGACGACATACGGACGCCGTTCCATTTTTCTTTATCGGGGCTCTTCGGCGGAAGAAAAAGGATTCCCCGCTGCCCGTTCAAGGACGCGTCTGCCGGTGCCGCGTGGTTGCCCTGAGCCGGCGGGAGCAAGATGAGGCCCGCGCCTTCTTCGTTGTGCCCGGTCAAGTAATAGAAATTCTCTTCCTGCGCAAAAACGTAATCCTGAGAGATTTCTTCTCGGCCCGTGAAGCCCCAGAGGATGATGGGCGCGTCAACCTGGGAAGCCAGCTTCGCGCGGCGCTCGGCGTAGACGCTGTTCGGTTCGCGTTCGCGGCGCTGCTGTGCTTCGACCCGTTGTGCGCTCAAGCTCAAAAAAACAACCGCTGCGACTGCCCACGGTCGACCACTCATACTTTCACCTCAACCCTGCGCGGATTCTTCCTCCCCCGGTGCAAGGGGAGTGGCAAGTCGGCTGGCACTGCCGGCGGCGAGCCGCTCGCAGCACGCGATTTTATCCGAAGTCGGCGGAATGACACAGGCGCGTAGCAGGAAATGTTCAATTCGGTATCGGATGCGGAGACCGTTGTCAGGCAACCGTTTCTTCTGCTGGTGATACCTAGAAGCTAGGCAAACCGATCCCTGAGCGCAATGAGGGTTGGCTATACCTCCGAATTCCTTGCCTGTTCGGCTCCTTACTCCTGTTCACGCTTTGTTTTGTCGTCTCCTCTTGTGGCATCCCCTTTTCACATCTATAATGTTTATTTGAGCGGAGTCCTGGGGCACCTTCCGTGCTATCCGGACTCCGCGGTCTTTTTCAAGGGGTTTGAATCGGCCGCCGGGATGCGCGTCCGCGGCAAGCACATGACCATGTCTGATCCACTGGCAAAAATTAAGAGAAAACTCCAGGAAGAAATCGAGCAGCTCTCCCACGAGCTCAACATCGAGCTTCCCAAGGAAATCGCCGTCGCTCGCGCGCACGGCGACCTATCCGAAAACGCAGAATACAAATTCGCCAAGGAGCGCCAGACCTACGTCAACGCCAAGATTGCACAACTCAAGAAGCGTATGGGCGACCTCGGCATGCTCAACCTCAACAATATCCCCAAAGACCGCTCCGGGTACGGCTCGCGCGTCGTGGTTCTCGACGTCGCTCGCGACGTGAAGGTGGAATATAAGCTGGTCAGTAGCGAAGAGGTCGACGCCGAAAAAGGCCTCATCTCTACGACCTCGCCGATCGGCCGTGCCCTGCTCAACCGCAGGGTCGGCGATGAGATCGAAGTTGCCACGCCTGCGGGCAAGAAGGAATTTGAGATCGTTGAGCTTGTAACCATTCACGACGGCGAGTAACCTTCTTTCTGTTGGTCTTGTTTCTCGTCCCGCCAGCACTGGGGGCCTTATGTTCTGGGGAGCCGGCCCGACGCTCGGGCTTCTTACGTTTTGCGGTTATTTGCTTTTTCTTTTTGGCGCCGTCCTTGTGTGGCGCAACCGGAACAACTTCTTGCTGTGGATCCAGGACGAGATTTCCTTTTTCCAGCGCAGCTTTTCACGTTACACTCCCGCCGGCCCTTTCTATATCCCCCGCTCGGATTCCCGCTTCAAATCCGTTCCGCATTACCTCCTGAATTCGCTTTCGCGGCTTTCCGAGACGCGCATCAATGGCGGCGCTGTGCTCCTCCTCGTCGGCCTGCTGCTTTTTCTGTTGGATTTTTACATCTGATTTTTCCCGTTGTTCTTTATTCACGAGGTTACGCCCTGCTTTTCCGCGCGCTCCGCAGTCTTCGTCACCACTCGATTTTCGCGCCTCAGTGGACAAATCGAACTCGCTTTGCGATCCTCATTTCGATGAAACCCGCTCTGATCGTTCACGGCGGCGCCTGGGACATTCCTGACGAGGCCGTCGATGCCTGTAAGTCCGGTTGTCGGCGCGCTCTTGCTGCCGGTTGGTCGATCCTTTCAAAAGGTGGCAATGCTCTCGAGGCCATCGAAGCCGCAGTCATGGTATTGGAAGACGATCCTGTTTTCGACGCGGGCTACGGCTCGCACCTGAACCGGGACGGCCGCGTGGAGTGCGACGCCATTGTGATGAACGGCGCGACGCTGCGTGCTGGCGCGGCTTCCACGCTGCAGCGGGTGAAGAATCCCATTCTGGTGGCTCGCGCGATCCTCGAGAAATGCCCGCACATGATGCTGGTTGGGGAGGGCGCGGAACGATTTGCGAGAGAACAAGGAATCGCGCTGTGCGATCCGGAGGAGCTGATCAGCGATGCGGGGCAAGAAGCTTGGCTTAGGTGCAGAAACGACAAGCACGCGGCCGAGCATCATCGCGGTCACGAACAGGGAACCGTAGGAGCCGTGGCCATCGATCGGGAAGGAAATCTGTTTGCAGCGACTTCCACCGGCGGCACTTGCTGCAAACTTCCGGGACGCGTCGGCGATTCCCCGCTGATCGGCTGTGGGTGTTACGCCGATTCCGAAGCCGGCGGGGTCTCCTGTACCGGCTACGGCGAAGCCATCATGAAAATCGTGATGGCCAAAACTGCCGTCGACCTCCTGCGTGAATCGGCGATCTGCATGGCTACTGGGGCCGGCGAACCCTGCGGCGTTTCCTCCGGGCAACTGGCCGCTCGTGAAGCTGTGCATCTGCTCGCGAAACGTACCCATGCCACCGGCGGCCTGATCCTCCTCGATTGCCATGGCCATCCTGGTTTCGCATTCAACACTCCGCGCATGGCCTACGGCTACGTGGCCCTTGACGGAAATCTCGTCACCGCTGTTTAGCGCCGCCCCCAAACCCCCTCTATCTGTATCCATCAATCGTCGTTGTCTTTGTTCTTGTGATCGACCGGGACTTCTTCGGTATCCAAAACTCCCAGGCGCATTGCCTCATAGGCCGGCAGCACCGCGGATGGCGGCAGGTGCGAACCGTCTCCCCGGCAGGCAAACCAGATAATGGCGTTTAGTGCTTGTGGATCGGCCATGTCCGCGTGCTCCAAATCCTGCCGCAACGTTTTTTTCATCCATGCTGCAGTGACTTTGTCCTTGGCCTTACCCGTCATTAGGTTATCGGCGGCAATCGTCGGCAGCGCTGCTTTGTAGGGCGTCAAATCCGGCTTGTCCTGAAAGATGTCCATGGGGATCGCGGAGGCATCCAGCTGGTTCATCGCGCGAATCCCGAGCAGCATTTCGATGGTTCGAATCATGCTCACGGTGCTGTGAAATTTGTGGATCAGCGTGCCGCGCTTGTTGTACGCGCTGATGGCCAGGCCCACCGAGCGATGTGAATCCACATGATCCGGCCCGGACTGCGCATCGTCTTCGACCGCGAAGATCGCGGTGTCTTTCCAATACACGCTCGAAGAAACCGCTTCGACCAGCCGCCCGACGGCGTAGTCGTTGTCCGCAACCATGAATTGCGGCGTCGGAAACCCTTCTTTGATTCCCGTGGTGTGATCGTTGGGAAAGCGCATCACCACGAGCGCCGGCATGGGATCCGGTTTGCCTGCCTCGCGCTCGGCGACGAATCCCTTAAACTCCGCGAGCCATTCGCCAAACCGCGAGTTCCCCCGGCAGCTGGCATGGGCATGGTCTTCGGTCACCGCGGCGTCCGGGCGTCCCGGCGCTTCGAGCGCGGCTTTGTAGCAATCCACGGTCATGATGTCCGGCGCCGTGAGGTCGAAGCTGCGGAAGCTCGGGCTGTGATGATTCGCGAGAGAAGCCTTGTTGGGAATGTCGCGAACGGCTTTCGAAATATCCGGATATCCCTTGTGGCGCCTCTGCTTTGCTGTCGCCACGTCATTCGCGGAAATCACCGTGATGAATTCCCCGTAATTCCGGTAACTCAATCCTGCGCGTGCGGCGGCGTCCCACAGGTAAAGCGTTTTCGGCTCGCCGAGGTCCGTGAACCCTTGCCGATAGGGCAGATGCTTTTCTAACAGATCGGTCAACGCTGCCAGGGCGTCACCCTGGAATTTATCGAGTTGCAACTCGCCAGGTGGTTCGTAATCCGGCAGGCGGTTGTAACCTTCAAAGTCATACGTGCGCCCGCGGTCGGAATAGTTCCAGCGAAAGGCCTTGTCCACGTAATCGTTCGAAAATGCGGCCGTCGCCCAGTTGTGTCCGTCGGGGCTCGCTTCGGAATTCACGAAAAAGCGGTCGAAGAGGCCGAAACGATCGGCCAGCGCATGATGATTGGGTGTCACCGCTTGTGAGGTGCCATCGGGACGGCGCGCCGCGTCGCCTTCGCCGAAAATCGCCAAGCCGGGGTCGCCATCGGCAGCGTGGCCGTCACCTGAACTTTTCACGTCGCCGAACACCTGGTCGTAGGTGCGGTTTTCCTTGATGATGTAAATGACGTGCTTGATGGGGCTTTCGCCGGCAAAAAGCCTTGGCGGAGCAAAATCCACGAGCCCATCGTTCTGCATGGTTTGTTGGGTGTAGTGCGCCAGTGTCGGGTCATCCGGCAGCGCCACGAAGCCGATATTTCCCGAGACGATCGAGCCGCTGTACTGGCCGCCCTGGCGATGGTTTTCCTTGCGGGGAGGAAACGCTGCGTTTGGCGGGTTCGGGGTGTAGCCGGAGTTGCTTACACGCATCGAGGAGGGTTCGAATCCCGTCCCTTTGCCATTTCCGATAAAAAGTCTTCCGTCCGCCACCGCAACCGCGGATGGGTATTGACCCGTTGGAATAAATCCCAAAATCTTTGACTTTGCCGCGCCTCCGTTCTCCAGGGATTTTCCGCCGCGAGCCTTTTCGGAAAGCGCCACGACAGCGACGGCGTTGCTGTGAGCGTTCGCGACATAAAGGGTCTTTTCATCCTCGCTGAGCGCCACTCCCTCTGGGCTCGATCCCGGCAGAGCGCTCTCCGCGAGACGCACGTCAATTCGCTCGATGTCCTGATCCGAGGCTGTGTCAATCACGGAAACGCTATCGGCGTTTGAATTGGCCACAAACAGCCGCGTGCCTTTGGCATTCGGCTCCATCGCGGTCGGATGTCTGTCCACGCTAATGTATTTTTCCACGAAGGCCTTGCCATCGAGCGAGACCACGGCGACCGAAGAATCGTTCCAGCAGGAAACATAAGCCCGCGCCTTCTTCCCGTTTTCGAGGAGTACAACCCCGTATGGATAGATGTTCCCGTTGAGCTTTCCTCGGTGATGCAAATCGACCCGCTGCATTTTTCGCGCGCCGTTCAGGTCGCGGACAATGGTTACGCTGTCACCCAGATTGTTGGCAGTAACCAGCGTGCGGCCGTCCTTGGTCACCGCGAGGCCGGTGGGGTAGAGTGCCGCTTTCCCTCGGTTGTAGTCCTTTGGCGACACTTCCCCGGGATTGCTGATCAGGAAAAACGGCGCGGTAACTTTTGTGCCCGGCCCGGGCGAAGCCGGTTGGACCGGAGTGACGGCTCTCGGATCGAAGCGGAAAATCCACACCTTGTTTTCGAATCCGCCGGAAACATACATCGCAAAACTGCGCTCCGCCGATGCCACGGGTGCAAAAGCCAGCCCGACATTCGCGCTTTGCGGCGTGGGGAAATAGACGTTTTGCGTCACTCGTGGCTCGGGCGTTGCGTTCAGGTCGATCACCGCAATCGATTGTTGTGCCCTGTTGGTGTCATCGCTAAACTGCACGCCAAAACCGCTGTTCACAACCAGCAGATAGCGGCCTTTTCCGTCGTGCCCGAGCTTGTCCGGGCTCCGCAACATGGTCATGGGCATGGCCCCCACGGCCGGAAGTTCTGTTCCCGCATCCATCACGAGCGAGCCTGCGGGTGTAATGGGCCGGCCTTCTCCCGCCGGCTCCTGCTGCCCGCCGGCGATTCCAGAAAACAGTGTCGTCGTAAGGAAAAGCCCACTGCAAAAGCGGAATGTCATGAATGCACCTGCCGAAGTTAAGATTTCTTGTCGCATCGTTTTTCGTGCGGTTCCAAATGTACGCGCATTCGAGCCTAAGGGAAAATTGTTTCGCTCGCATAAACACGCCGACGCCGCCCTGGTGAGCCGGAATAAATTTGACCGGAAGCGCGCCTGCCCTTTAGCATGAATAATGCGTAGTTCCCGGCCGCTAAACAAAAGCCACTCGGACTCGGAATGAAGATCAAACTTTTGCTTGCCACCTTTTTGTGTTTTTTACCGTGGAGTTCACCGTCGGCGCAGACCATCGACGAAATTATAAAAAAGGCCATCGAAGCGCGCGGCGGAATCGACAAGATCAAGGCGGTCGAATCGGAGCGGATCACCGGGCGAGTCGCCTTTTCCCAGGGCCTCGAGGGCACGGTGGTGCTGGAGCTCGAGCGCCCTCACAAGCTGTATTCCGAAATCACCGTAGAAGGGCAGAAGGTTCTGCGCGCGTACGACGGGAAATCCGCCGGCTGGACGGTGAATCCTTTCACGGAGAACAAGGGGGTGGTCGAGATGTCTGCCGATGAACTGAAGGATATGCCTGATGAATCGGACCTCGACGGCCCGCTCGTGGATTACAAAAGCAAAGGGTCGCAGGTGGAACTGGTCGGGAAGGAAAACTCAGACGGCAAGGCAGTTTATCGTTTGAAGGTAACCAGCAAGAGCGGGGAAGTCCGCTCTTATCTCATCGACTGCGCCACGTTCTTGACGACCAAATGGGAAGGGACTCGCAAGGTCGGAAACGAGCCGCTTCCCTGGGAGAGCGTCCTCTCCGATTACCGCGAAGTCCAGCGAATGAAGTTCCCCTTCAAAATTGATCAGGGCAGCCCCGGCACGGAATACCAACAGACTCTTACGATCGACAAAGTCGAAATCAATCCTAAAATCGACGAGTCGCACTTCGCCAAGCCCGTTGCCGCTCAGGCGGCGACGTCCACCACTGGCCCCGCAGCAAGCAAGCCCTACTAAGGACTAAGGCTGACGCCTCGAGAGCCTCTGTCGCGGGTTGCTCAAGGAAATAAGGGCTCGCCCGGCGGGTGCTTTCGCCAGCTCCGCAATCGCCTTTCTGTTGCTTAGCCGCCCCGGCATGCATACTATAATCGGAAAGATTATGGAGCTGGCACTCAACCTGGTCTGGGTCGGCGTGGCCATCGCTGCGATTCTCGCGCAGATCCTCACGCTGTCTGGCAGCGCTGCATCCTTGCGGCGCCCGGCGAGTTATGTCCGCAAACTGATGGCCATGGGCTGCTCCCTGGTGATCCTCTTTTTCGTCATCTCGATGACCGATGATCTGCACAATCAGCAAGTTCTGGTCGACGACAGAAAGAGTGCACGAATTGCGGCGGCAACCACAGCGAATCCAGCCTCCTGCAGACCCCTTCCTACCCACCTTCTCCTGTTTTCCCCGCCCCTGGCGCTTTCCTCGTCTGCGCCTGCCGCAAGAAGGGGAATCGAAAACACAAAGTTTCTGCCCATTGCTGAGGTCGCCCACGAAAACCTCTGCGGCAGAGCCCCTCCTCCGTCGCTCTCGTAACCCGTCCGTATTCCCGCTTGCAAGAGCTGTTTGCCGGACAAGGTCAAGGAGCCTGGTGACCTTGCTCGCCCATTTTCCATTTTGGCGCACAACCTCGGGAGGGTTCAGGGGTCCCCCGGAATAGATAAAGGAAGAAGAAATGCGGGCTTTAGGAATCTTGAGAAAAGGTCTTTGCTTGGGACTCCTGCTGAACCTGGTTCTGGCCGCAAGTGCGTTGGCCCAGAAGGCCCTCACGTGGCAGGAAGTTCGTGACAGATTCGAGGCTCTGAATCCAACTCTGCGAGCGGGCTTAATCGGCATTGACGAGTCCAAGGCTTCGGAAATTACCGCCTACTTGCGGCCCAACCCGAACCTCGCCGTGACAACGGATGGGATCCAGGCCGCGCCTTATCAGGGAGTCTGGCAGCCTCTCAGGGGCGCAACGATTTCGCCAAACATCAGCTACCTGCATGAGCGGCGGCACAAGCGGGAATTGCGGCTTGAGAGCGCTCAGAAAGCCACCGCCATTGCGGTTTCGACCGAGGGCGACCTGCACCGCACGCTCATCTCCAACTTGCGCACCGCGTTCATTCAGGTGCTTGAAGAAAAGGCCATTCTCGCGCTGGCCAAAGAAAACATGGCTTATTCTGATTGTGCCCCTCACCATTGTGTTCATTTTCGCCATCCTCTACACGATGTTCCGTTCCTACAAGTGGGCCTTGCTCATTCTCGGGACCGCAGCGATGGCGCCCCTCGGCGGCCTTGTTGCTCTGTTAGTCGGCGGGACGCACTTTAGCGTTTCCTCCGGGATAGGCTTCCTGGCGCTTTTCGGAGTGTCTGTACAAGTCGGCGTAATCATGCTCGAATATATCAATCAACTCCGCGCGCGGGGACATTCCATCGAAGACTCCGCCATTGCGGGCGCGGTTCTCCGTGTTCGGCTCCTCAGCGTGTTCCTCCTTCCGACGCTGTACGTTTGGGTCGCCGGTGAGGGAGACAAACTCCGGAAGTGGAAACAGGATTTGACGAAACAGCATAAAATGCGCGGCCTCCGCTCGTCATGGCTCACACGAAGTCCTTGAAGGGAAAGGGTGCCCGGCAACAGGGAGTCGCATCATTGAAAAAGGAAGCGGTCCGAGCGCGGATCGAGGAGATGGGGATCGACGTGACTTCTGCCGAGCAGGCACGTTAGGCGGCGGAAGCCGTCTACCGCGCAGGAATCCCCATCGCCGAAATAACCATGACGGTTCCGGGAGCGCTCGGGGTAATTCCCGAATTGCTGGAAAGCCTTCCAGAAATGGTTGTCGGCGCCGGCACGGTCCTCGACCTGGAAACCGCCGAGCGCTCGGTGGCTGCCCGAGCGAAATTCCTGACGAGCACCGGGTTCATTCACGAAGTGGTGGAGTTTGCTCGCAGCAAAGGCATACTCGTCATTCCCGGCGCTTTGACACCCGGCGAGGTCATCCAGGTGTCGAAAGCCGGCGCGGACTTCGTCAAGATTTTTCCCGGTGCGGCACTTGGCGGCGACCATTACATCCGGGCGTTGAAAGCGCCGTTCCCGCAAATTCCCTTGGTAGCTGCGGGAGGAGTGAATCAACGGACGGCTCTCGACTACATCCTGGCCGGCGCGTCGGCGCTGGGCGTGGGCGGTGAGCTGATTCCCAACGAAGCGCTCGAGCGCCAAGCAGGAAGAACCCATTTCACGAGCTCGTGCGCCGGTTCCTCGCACGAGTCAAAGAAGCCCGGAGCCGCCTAGCGGCGTGATAGGAATTTGAGGCCGGCCTGAGACTCGCTGCTGACGTGCAATTCCAACTGCCTTGCCCCGGGGCTGCTGCTATGCTTTTTCCGTGGCCAAGAACTCTCGAGCGACCAACAGAGTTGCGAACGCAGGCCTGTGCGCCGATTGTATCCACGCCCGTTCGGTCCAATCCGACCGCGGTTCGACGTTTCTTTTCTGCGAACTCTCTGCCCGCGATCCGAAGTTTCCCAAATATCCGCGGCTTCCCGTTCTCTCCTGCGAAGGCTACCGGAAGAAGGAGGCCAGCGGCTGAGCCGAGCTTAAGCCTGGCTGCAACCCTCCGCGTCCCGAGGGAGCGGGTTTGCCAATCCGCGAACTCACGCTTAGCTCCTCAACTCTGCACTCTCCAACCGTTCGATCCTGGATCTTCCGATCAGATGCGGCAAAGCAAAGCGGTACCCTCGTCGCCGGCAGGTCCGGACGACGCCGGAATCTTTGTGGATGACCAAAATTTCAGGGGAACACGCCGGGCGGCCACGTGCGGACGCGGCGCGAAAAAAAGCAGGGCGTCGCTACGACGCCCTGCCAGCCAAACCGACAAAAAATGGAAGATTTCAGGAGCACGCGCCAGCTAGCTCGTTACGGCTGCTGCGGTTGAGGCTGCTGGGTCTGTGGCTGCTGTGAGGGCTGCTGCGGTTGTTCTGGCTGCGGAATCGGCCTGTTCGGGTCCGGCGTCGTGGCGGAGACGGGCGTCAAGGTCGGCGCGCCAGCGCTGGCCGCGGCCAGCTCGGACTCCTTGTACTTTGGCGCGCTGATGTACCCCTGAACGGAATTCTTGCCGATCTTGTTCACCACGATTTGCACCGGCTGCCCGACGCTCTCCGTGTGGATCCAGATGGGCTCGTAGAGATTCACTTTCTTTTTGCTGAGCTGCTTGTCGTCGACAACCATCATCAGATCATAGTTCATGTGCTTCGCGTCGGTCCGCCGCAGCGACAGCGTGATCGGTCCGAAGCGCTGGAACTGCCTGGACTTTCGGAGGTCAAATTCAAAGTAGCTCCGCTCACCGCGTTTTTCCAGCACGACCAATTCATCATGTGTTTTGGCGATCGAGCCGCTGAGCTCGTCTTTCGTGGAATTGAGATTGGTCTCGAGATCGGTCCGGTTCTTGGCTACCTGGTCCTGCGTTTCCTTCAACTGTTTCTCTTGGTTTTCCAGCTGCGCCTGCAACTGTTTGTAGCGCTTGTCCGCCACCGGCGCGCCGTGCTTGGCTCCCGGCGACGGGTTGGTGTTTTTTTCCGCGGCCGCTTGCGCGGCGGCCTGCTGCGCCGCGACCATGTCATTAAGCTTTGCGTTGACGCTGTTGAGCTGGCCCTGCAGTTGGTCGATCGTGGAGTTGGCGGTGGTCTGCTGCGCCGTCAAATGCCCCACCGCGATTTGCTGCCGGTAACCGTAGCCAAACGCCAATCCCGCCACGATCAATAGTGCCACCGCGCCAAGCAGCAGCCCGCGGTTAAGGCCCGCAGGGCGGGCTTCCCATCCGGCCTCCGGCTGAGTTTCTTGATACTCTCGGTTCTCTAGATTCTCTTCCATCCTCAATTCCTCCTGGGTTTCTACCCTCTCTTAGGCCGCAGCATCCGGGCTGAGCGTCCGCCTTTTGCAGTCGTGCTTTGCTTCCATCTCGCTGCAGAATGCGCTTCACCCCAAGCTTCCGAAAGGTTTACTGCAATGGGGTGGCCCAAAGCTGTAATTCACGCCTGTGGCTAACCCTCACACCGACAATAACTAACAAGTGGAACAGCGCGGAATGTAAGGATATCCCGGTACTAGTCCCTGCAAATTTGTCCTCGTTTGAGGCGACTTTCCACAGTCCACTTGAGAGCCGCAGTTTGGCCGCTTTTTCCCGGTCTTCGTTGCCGCGGGCTTACCCCGTGTGTTAGCATCCGCGTGAAAGAAGAGCGTTCCAGGAGTCTTTCGATTCTCCTTCGCCTCCGCCGCTCGGAGACCCAAGGGGAAGAAACCGTTCCACGTTCCGTGAACGAAGGCGCGCTCTTCCTCCTAAGTCGACAATTCGTTCAGGCGCAAGCCCGCGCTTGAAACCTGGTGGCGGACTTTCGCCGATTGCTCTGGATCGCGGGATCGCGATCCGCGGATCGCAAAAGGAGAGTTCGCATGAAATGCTATCTCACCAAGGACATTCGAAACGTTGGCATTGTAGGTCACGGCGGCACCGGAAAGACGCAACTGGTGTCGTCGTTGCTGTATGCCGCGGGCATGACGCCGCGGTGGGGAAAAGTTGCGGATGGCAGCGCCACAACCGACTGGGACGACGAGGAGGTGGCGCGAAAGATATCGATTCAGGCGGGCCTCGCTTACGCCGAGTGGCCCGCGACGCCGACCGGCCCCTCCGGCTCGTCCGACAAAGTTAAAATCAATTTTATCGACCTCCCCGGCTATTCCACCTTCATCACCGAAACGAAAGCTTCGCTGATCGCCGCCGATGCCGCGCTGATCGCCGTGGACGCGCACGTGGGCGTGCAGGTCACCACGGAAAAAGTCTGGGATTACGCGACCGAGTATGACATTCCCCGCGCATTTGTGCTCACCTGGATGGATCGCGAGCTTTCCAGCTTCGAGCGCTCGCTGGATTCGCTAACGGAAGTCTTTGGCCGCGATGTTGTCGCGCTGCAGTTGCCGATTGGTTCGGAAAAAGGATTTCGCGGCGTCATCGACCTGGTGGCCATGAAGGCCCACACCTACAAGCCGGACGGCGATGGCAAGGCCACGATCGAAGAGATCCCCGGCGCGCTCGCTGACGAAGCCAAAGAAGCGCACGAGAAGCTCGTCGAAATGATCGCCGAAGGCGACGACGCGATGATGGAGGAATTCTTCCGAGAGGGTACCATTCCCATCCACGATTTGATTCCCGCCGTGCGCAAAGCCATTGTCGCTGAAAAAATCTTTCCCGTCTTGATGACTTCCGCGCTCCACAACATCGGCACCGCGAGCCTGCTCACGTTCTTGGCCGATGCGTTTCCTCATCCGGACGAGCACGCGCAGGTCGGTTATAAAGATCCCGGGGGAAAGGGCGACCGCGTCGAGCGCAAATACGATGACGCCCAGCCGGTTTCTCTGTTCGTGTTCAAAACCCTCGCCGATCCCTTCGCCGGGCGCATCAACTATTTCAAGGTGAAGAGCGGGGTGCTGAAGAACGACGCCACGCTTCAGAACTACAACCGCAATGTTTCAGAACGCCTTCAGCATATTCAAGTTGTGCAAGGAAAGCAGCTCACCGAAACCGGCGAGCTGCATGCCGGCGACATCGGTGCCATCGCCAAGCTGAAGGAAACGACCACGGGCGAAACACTCGGGGACAAGGCCGCGCCGATTTATTACACGCCGGCACGCTTGCCGGAGCCGTCCATCACTTTTGCCATTGAGCCCAAGAGCCGCGCGGACGAAGACAAGATCGGCGTGGCCATTCACAAAATTCTCGAAGAAGACGGCGCGCTGCGTTTTTCGCGCGACGCGCAAACGAAAGAATTCTTGCTTGCCGGCTCCGGCCAGCAGCACATCGAGGTCGTCGTTGCCAAGCTTCAGAAGCGCTACAATGTCAATCTCACGCTGAAGCCTCCCAAGGTTCCCTACCGCGAAACGATTCGCGGCAAGGCTGACGCCGAAGGCAAGCACAAAAAACAGTCGGGCGGCCACGGCCAGTTCGGCGTGTGCCGCATCAAGATGGAGCCTGTCGAGCGCGGCAAGGGCATCGAGTTCGTCGACGATATTTTCGGCGGGGCGATCCCCAAAAACTGGATTCCGTCGGTCGAGAAGGGCATTCGCGATTCCGCCGCGCGCGGCTACCTCGCGGGATTTCCCGTGACGGATTTCCGGGCCATTCTCTACGATGGCAAATATCACGACGTGGATTCGTCGGATATCGCTTTCAAGATTGCCGGCTCGCTGGCGTTCAAGGAGGCCATGAAACAGGCGCGGCCGGCGTTGCTCGAGCCCATCATGAACGTGGAAGTCTATGCGCCGGATCAATACTCCGGCGACCTGATGGGCGACCTCAGCTCGCGGCGCGGCCGCATTTCCGGTAGCGAAACGCGCGGTCACAACGTCATCATCAAGGGCCAGGTGCCGCTCGCCGAGATGCTGAGTTACGCGACCGACCTAACTTCCAAAACGCAAGGTCGCGCCAGCTATTCGATGGAGTTTTCGCACTACGACTACGTACCCAACGAACTGGCGGAAAAAGTGATCGCGGCCCACAAAGCCGCCCACGGGGAAGCCCTGGTCGAAGAAGAGGCCTGAGCGTTCTCGTTCGAGTGGTAACGCCCTTCGCTTCGTTGTTTGCCGCGCTTCGCAGGGGTGGGTTAGATCGGGTCCTTCTCCGGAACGCCGGGCCGACCCAAACGGTCATCCCGGCCCTCCGGACGCGGCTGAAGGGGAAGGGATTTGCTTTCTTGGTTTTACACGGGTGAGTGAGGCGTTTATGGCGACCTTGACCGAGACAACTCCTATCACCGAAATGACATCAGCCGTAAGCGAGGCCACACCGGTCGTTGCCGTGTCCCCGCGCAACGTCGCCGTGGATGCTTACCGCGGACTGGTCATGTTGTTGATGATGGCGGAGGTTCTCGAGCTTTCGCGCGTCTCCGCGGCGTACCCGACGAGCCTGTTCTGGAAGATTCTGGCGTACAACCAGACGCACGTGGAATGGTTTGGCTGCTCTCTGCACGACACGATTCAGCCGGGCTTCTCTTTTCTGGTTGGCGTGGCGCTGCCGTACTCCATCGCCAGCCGCATGGCGAAGGGAGTGCGCTTCGCGGATCTGTTCTGGCATGCACTGTGGCGTTCCTTCGCGCTGGCGGCTCTGGGCGTATTTCTCCGCTCCATGGATCATTCCATGACCTATTTCACGTTCGAAGACACGCTCTCGCAGATCGGCTTTGCCTACCCGTTTCTGTTCCTGCTCGGATACGCTTCCTCGAAAGCACCGTCGCTCAAGTGGGTTTGGACGTCGCTTGGCTGCATTCTCTTCGCCTATTGGCTGGCTTGGGCCTTGTATCCCGCGGCGCCGGCCCACTTCAACTGGCAAAGCGTGGGCGTTTCCCCGGCGTGGAACACACAGCACAACTTCACCGGATTCGCCGCGCACTGGAACAAAAACTACAATTTCGGAAACCGCTTCGACCAGTGGTTCCTGAACCTGTTCCCGCGCGAACATCCCTTTGCGTACAACGAAGGCGGCTACCTCTCGCTGAGTTTCATTCCCACCCTGGGGACCATGATCCTTGGCCTGATCGCCGGGCGCTGGCTGCGTGAATCGCGCTCCGCTGGATCCCGGACCTCGGAGTCTCGATCTCTTGAGCACCGGCCAATGGTCCCAATGAGCAAATTGGTCGTTGCCGGCGTGTCGGGAATTGTCCTGGGCCTGGCGCTGCATTACTCGCACGTTTGCCCGGTGGTGAAGCGCATTTGGACGCCGTCCTGGACCATCTTTAGCGGAGGCATCTGCTTTTTGTTTCTCGCCGCATTCAGTTGGGTGGTCGAAGTAAAGGGCTTCAAGAAATGGGCTTTCCCGCTGGTGGTTATCGGTATGAACTCGATCGTGGCCTACTGCATCGCGCACTTTTTGGAAGGGTTTCTGGACAGCACCTTGCGCATCCACCTGGGTCGGTATTTCTTTCAGTTCGCGGGCGTAGGGCTTGAACCCTTCTTCCGCGGCGCCGTCATTCTCCTGTGTTATTGGCTCATCCTGCTCTGGATGTACCGCCGCAAACTCTTCCTGAAGATCTGAACTAGGGGTCTCGACGGAAGCAAACTCTGGACTCCCTGAAAGGCGAGAACGGCACGGTTTTGCTCTTTTTCCGTTCCGCGGACGGGTGACCCTTCTGCACAGGGCAACTGGTCGAGTTGCAAAGCGCCATGCCAAGGTTCCAGAAGCAAAGGCTCAAGTTCGCGGCCATCAGCTATGACTCGGAAGAAATCCTGAAATTTTTCTCCGACCGCCACAAGGCGCTGGTGTTCCCGGCGCGCGCATTACGTTGGCCGCGGCAATTGGTCCCCCCTCCGAACGTGCGCGCCCGGGCGTCAAACGCTACAATCCCACCCAGCTCGTGATCGACCCGGTGCCACAAATGGAATGCAAGCCCACCGTCTATCCGCTGCCCAAAATTCTTTATTTGCCCGCGATCCAGGAGAAGGTGCCCGCCTTTGAAGGAACGTTGCGCATCAGCCGGGATGTGAAAGTCAGTTCAGCAGCGGAGTTTTGGGGATCACTCGGAAAAGAAGGGAAAACCTTCACCATTTCCGCGGAAAGCTCGAATACCAGGCCTGTGACCAGACCATTTGCTACTGGCCCACCTCGGTTCCGCTGGGATGGCAAATCCAAGTATTTCCCTTGGATCGCACGCGCGCGCCGGTGGAAAATTCGCCATAAGTAGAGCAGGATTTCGCGAGCCGCCCAATTTGTCTAGCCAAGCGGCAATTTGGAAGATGCTTTTTTCTCGAGGGGGGGCGCAAACTGATGGTCATGAACAGGGCAAAACAGCCCAAGCCTGCCACGCAAGCCAAGCCCGGTGCCCGGACCGCGGATGGTACGCGGGGCAACTCAGGCTTGCAAAGCAAGCTCGGGCCGCAAACCCGAGCCGTTCATGGCGGGGAGCCGGAGCGCCACGGTGTGAACGGTCCGGTCGTCACCGAAATTATCCGCACCTCGACCTTCACCTTTTCCAACACGGAAGAAATGAAGGAGTGGGCCGAGGGCAAGAACAAAGCCTACATTTACACGCGCTACGGGAATCCAACGCTGAGCGTGGCGGAAAAGAAAATTGCGGCGCTCGAAGGCGCGGAGGCCGCGGTGGTGGCCGCTTCGGGCATGGCGGCGATTTCCTCCTCGCTTCTGGCGGTGCTGAAGGCTGGAGACGAGCTGATCTCCACGGCGCAACTTTACGGCGGCACGTACCGGCTCATGCGCGACGTGTTTCCCAACCTGGGCATTACTGTTCACCATGTCCAGCCCGATCTTTGCGGCATCGAAAAGCTCGTCAACGCACGCACACGCGCGCTGTACGTCGAAACGCCGACCAATCCCACGCTGCGTTTGGTGGACATTGAAAAAGCCGTGGCGTTCGCCAACAAGCACCATCTCGTCTCGCTGATCGACAACACGTTTGCCACTCCCGTCCTGCAGAACCCCATTCGGCTGGGCTACGACCTGGTGGTGCACAGCGCGACGAAAGCGCTGGCAGGCCATTCGGACATTCTCGCAGGCGTCTCCGTGGGCAGCCAAACGTGGATGGACAAAGTGCGCCAGATGATCATTTATCTGGGTGGGTCGCTGGATCCCGGCGCGGCCTATCTGCTGATTCGCGGCATCAAGACGCTGGGCGTGCGGGTAGCTCGGCAATGCGAGAACGCCATGGCCGTGGCGACCTTTTTGGAAAAGCATCGGAAAGTCGAGCGTGTGCATTATCCGGGGCTGCCGTCGCACCCGGATCACGAGCTCGCAAAAAGGCAGATGCGCGGGTTTAGTTCGATGCTGGCGTTTGATATGAAAGGCGGCTTGCCGGCGGCGCGGCGCTTGTGCGATCGCGTGCGGCTCTTTCTGATGGCGGCCAGCCTGGGCGGCGCCGAGTCGCTGGTGATTCTGCCGATTTACAGCTCACACTACGACATGAGCGACGAGGAGTTGAAGCGCGCAGGCGTCGGCCCGGGGACGGTAAGGGTTTCGCTGGGATTGGAAGACAAAGAGGATTTGATCGAGGATTTGAAGCAGGCGCTCGAATGACGCGACTCGTGATGGGTGACTTGACGATCTATGTCGAGAATTTAATTCGTGGCGGGAACTGGCCTTTCCCACTCTTGCGCTTCTGGCAGCAGCGACTTCACAATGTCTTCCAGTTCGTGGGCGCTCTGAACGTCCTGCGGGTAGTTGTGCGGGGTGATGTCAAACGCCTTGGCGTACTTCGCGCGGACGTCCTGCAGCTCCTCCTGGAGACGAAAGGCAATGCGCTTGGCATTCAGTGAATCCGTTCCCGGCAGGACCAGCGCGAAAATATCGGGGCCGAGGCGGTAAATGGAATCCGTGGGACGCAGCTTCCGGGACATGGCCTTGGCGGCATCGCTCCACGCCGCGTCGTCATCCTGGTTCGGCTTTGCCGGACCTCCGGCAGCCTTGGCCTTCACCAGCAAGAGCGAAAGTGTCTTCTGCATGGTCATGGCGCGGCGGAACTCCATGGTGAGGCGGTCCCAGAAATGACTCTGGTCCGGCATGGAGTGGAGCAGATCGACACTGGCTTGATGCTGCAGCGTCATATTGCGCTCGAGCTCCGCCAGCAATTGCTGCTTCAACTGGCGCACCGTGCGCTGCCGCTCGAGCAGGTAACCAACGAAGAGCAGCGTTAATCCGCAGAAACCGAAAAACGCCACCCGCAGGGTCCACTTGTTGCCGATGGGGTGAAGAAAGACCAGCGGATACATGAACGCCGCGAGCCCGCCCGCCAGTACCAGCACCAACACGACGGCTAGGATGGTGAGCTGCAGCTCCCGCTTTTCGAGCCGATCCAATTCCGCACGATTTAGCGTTGCAGCCATGCTTGTCTTCGCGCTTTCGGAGCGGGTCCGAGCCGCTTTTGCAAGTTTCGCTTGGGCTAGGCCCGTCGAAGGAAATAGGCCACCATGCTCATGGTCCCGCCGAAAATCGCTCCCAAGCAATGGAACTGCCGCTCGGTTGTGACGGAAACGCTACTGGTCTTTCGCGCAGTGAGTCGGCGAACGAGCCCAGTCTCAAAACTGGCGCTACGCCCGGCGAAACGTGGCGGTGCGGTCGGCCTGATTAGCCGTATGAACATGGGTGCACGTCTACTGGACAATACGAATTTCGACCTTTTGCGCGGAGGCATGCTGTGAGAGCAGTGTCGACATGCGCTGGGTCCAACGGTCCAGGCCTTCGGCCCCGCCGAACGAGACGATGACGGCGAGAATCCCCTCGGTTTTAGCCGTGACCATGGTGCGCTCGGAATCGCTGGTGGCGCTGCCATGCGGGCCCTGGTCATCGGCGAAAAGCGGCAGGCCCTCGAGGTTCAAATCATATTTGCCGATGCCCTTGTAGGTTTCGCCCGCTCCCCCCGCGCGAAAAACGACGTCACCCCGCAAATGCGCTGCGTCATACAAGCCCACCGGAAGGCGGCTTTCAACGGAAACCAGATTGATGATGTCCACCACGACGTTGATCTGCGGCAGGCCCTTGCCAGCAACCGCCCGGCGCAGGAGCGCCTCGGCCGAGCCACGATAACGCGCGGGATCTTTCCCGAGCGCCTTGTAGGCCCGGCGCGTCATCTCGATTTGTGGCGATTCCAATACGCTGCGCGGGAAAGGCAGGCGCTCGATTTCGAGCGCTCGCGCTTTCATCTCGGCGAGGAACTCCTCCGGCGACGGGCCCGTTTTCACGCGCGCTGTCAGGCAGCCCAAAGCGGCGCGCGGGCATTTTTTCTTTAAACCTGCGTCAATTTGAACTTTCACTTTGCGTGTGAAGCGGCCTCATCCGTTGTATTGGATGCAGGGCGATTCTACCGCGGAGAAACGAAGATTCGCGAGCCCTCATGCCGTTTATGAGCGTTCTGCCGGGAAGGATGATCGAGGTTTCTCCGTGGTTTCTGGGTTTATCGCGGAATCGTATTTGACTTGCGGGGACGCTTCGTTCCTCACCGGAGTGACCAGGCAAGTGTGCTAGAGTTAGAGAGCGACAGGCCCGTGGCTCAGTTGGTTAGAGCGCTTCCTTGACACCGTAGCGCTGTGGGCCTAGCGATTAGAAATTTGGGGTCTAATCGTTTGAGTTGCTGATGTGACCCCATAGGCTATAGGCCCGTAGCTCAGTTGGTTAGAGCGCTTCCTTGACACGGAAGAGGTCAGAGGTTCGAGTCCTCCCGGGCCTACCATTTTTCGTCCCGCTAAATTTTCTACCTGTGATTTCCTATCGGTGTTGTCGTTTTCTGTAGGCGTTCCAACCTTACGCTTTCCGTCCCGTAGCATTTTCGCCTTCGGAAGGGTTTTGACTTCCCCGGCCTTCGGACACATAGTTCCATTGCAGCGAGTACCAACTTGTGATTCCTACCTGTGATTCTTACATGTGAAACAGGTATAACGCGTCTGGAGAGGACGTTCGATACGATCTAAGTTGTTATCTTTCCGCACGGTGACAGCCTGGCGACTGACGGGCAACTCTATCCCAAGGGAAGGTTTGCCGACCAACCGCCCGGTTATCTCGCTGCTGTGATTCACCGTCCCTGGGGTGAACTGCCCGCCGATTTGTTGACGGGTGACTTGCTGTTCAGTACCGACAGCAGTTCCAGCGCGGACGATGGCGGCGGAACTTCACCCAGCAGCACAATTGCTTTCGCACTCACAGCTTTGCCGTAAAGCTTTCGGTTTGCCCTGTTGTCGGGTCGTAGCGTGGAGCCTTCAACCGACACGCCAGCAAAGAGTCCGCGAGCGCGTGAGTACGAAATTATGTCCGCACGTAGGAATGCATCCGTTGCGACAGTTTGTTCGCGTCCAACGATCCCTGCTGCCACCGACGCAGTAGCGCCGAGCTTCACTTTACTCTTGAGAATGCTGCTCGCGGCGCGTTGATTCATCAGGAGAAAAACGAAGTCCGTGGCTTGCCCGCCGGCCTGAAAACCAAAGCTGCCACCCCCCAGCGCGATCATTGACGGCGCCCCCCACGGCCCTTGAAAGTTGGTCCCTCCGCGGCAAGTCATCACTCCACGCCCGTAGCTTCCGCCAACTCCAACGGCGAACTTCAGGGTTGAAGGCACTACGATCACGCATTCTGCCTTCTGTAGCAACGACGCGGGAATCCCACTCCGCAGCTGCAGGACTTCCCTCACCACCGTGCCAGAATTTGCGACTCGGTCGTGCTCTTTGCTTTGCGCCGAGATTGTGGCCGCAGTAACCGCGATGCCCGACCCGCCATCATTCGTCACTCCGTAGAACGTTGCCGCCACATGGTAGCTGCCGGCGGAACTTCCAGTCGTATAAAAGCCATTTGCCGATACCGAACCGCAGACCGGACTCGGAGTGCAGTCCCATGTCGCTATCGGAGTTAGATCTAGGCTCGTGCCATCACTCCAATAGCCCGTGGCTGTCATCTGCAGTGTGGTGGACGTCTTGATCGTATAACCTGCGTCTGTTTTGATCGCGTAACCTGCTGCCGTGACGCAGACGGCGCTGTCGCAAGGTCCTTTGCCCGTTACTATAACCCTGCTGGCGTGATCATGAAAGCAGTCGCTGCGATCCCCCCCCTTGCATCCGTTACCGTCACGGTGGCCTGCACGCCAGTTGTCCCTGTGGGCGTCCCATTGATCAAGCCACCTCCCAAACCAATGGACATCGACATGCCAGTTGGGAAGCCTCCAGTAAACCCATAGCTGTACGGTTGCATACCCCCCTTCGGTGTGACTTGGCACTGCACGCCGATGTTCTCCTTAACTTGAGAGATGCAAGGCGGGGCGTACACGCTGAGGGGATTCGACTCAATCCTCGAACCACCACCACTATTTTGGCCAAAGCAAGCCGCGGGGATCCATAGAAGCCAAAATAGCTTCAGCCGACGGGATTGACGCCATGTCATGGTGCACCTCCCAACCCTCCTGGAGCAGTCCAAACCGTCCGACTCGGGAAAGAAATCGCAAAGATTAGATCCGAGTCAGACTAAGTTCGCTCGGCGTGCGGGGGAACTGTCAAAAGCGACAGGATTGACGCCACGCTCATCGCCTTAGTTCGAGCAGCGCTCTTTTAACCCGAGGTCTTCTACCGCCCAACCCGTCTCTAAACGGTATGCGAAATTGGTAATTGGTGACTTCTTTTCGCAGATTCGCGTTGGTGACGTAGGGATTCAGGCTAGAAATCCTTGCCTGTCATTCTTGACAGGTTCTGCCAGTTTCATTCTCTGCCCTAATCCCCTGTGACTCCGCCGAGAGCGGATTGAATGTGGATTTCTGAGACTCAGATCGAAATTTCACCCGGCCCGCGCGATGGAAATCACCAAGTTCAGATCGCAACGCTTTGCCGCTTTCGGGCAAACGACGGTATATCTTCAGCGAACTCAGAACATGCTCTTGAGACTGGCAAGGAGTATCGCCGAAAAACGCTGGAGACTGCAGGAGGCACTTCGCGCAAGAGAGAATGATTTGCGGAAGTTACTGGCAAGCTCTCTAGATGCAATTGTTGTGACGAACGGCAAAATCACCAAACTCAGATCGCAACTCTTTGCCGCTTTCGGGCAAACGACGGTATATCTTCAGCGAACTCAGAACACGCTCTTGAGACTGGCAAGGAGTATTGCCGAAAAACGCCGGAGACTGCGGGAGGCACTTCGCGCAAGAGAGGATGATTTGCGGGAGTTACTGGCAAGCTCTCTAGATGCAATCGTTGTGACGAACGGTGACCGCCGTTTTGTCGCCGCAAATCCAAAGGCCTTGGACTTATTCGGAATCTCGGAAGCAAACATGAGGAAATTCACCATTGATGCTTTTGTTCCATGTGGTCAAATTCTAGATTTCGACGGAACCGGTCCGCCTTTCATAAGCAAAGAGGAGAGGAGCGGTAATTGCAGGATTAGGCGGCTGGACGGAAGTTTGCGAGTCGCAGAATATATTTTCGTCGCAAATTTTGTTCCCCTTCGGCATTTGTGCAGATTTCTTAACATTAAGACGCTTAGGTCAAATTTAACTGCAACATTCAACTCGAGGCCACGGCCAAATGATTCAAATAGGAGCCAGCTACACCAAAGGCGCAATTTCTAAGCCTCACTGCAACAAGGTGTTACCCGCCGCCCTGTGAGTAATTGTTGTCCGGTAATTCCTGCTTATCGGGCACCTCCCCAGTACGAGCTTGTCCGGTTTGCGCATCGACTTGGACCCGACGTGAGACTAGCAAATTTGACAGTTGAGAGTATCCATCAATCAGAAATACTGAGACGAAGGATTGCATCGCTCCAGGTACCTTTGATGTGGAGAATTTCTGACCTGCAGAGCATTGACAGATGGTGGCTCTACTGAGTAACGGCAACAAACCTAGAATGTACCGAACTTTACCCCTATATGTGATTTCGACGTAATGCAGAAGAGTGCATTTTTTGGAGGAGGACTCTTATGAGATTCAAGGTGATCGCATGTATGCTCGCCGTGGCTTTGCTGTCCGCAGTCGCGTACGGCGGCGATGATAACGAGAAAAAGAGGGAGAAATCCCGCAAGATGGCAGCCCAAACCCTGCAGGACTTGTACAAGAGGGAGGCCACAGCTCAGACGGCTGTCCAGAAGTCGGCAGGATATGCCGTTTTCAATAATATGGGGACGAACCTGTTGCTTTTGAGCACCGCGCGCGGCTCAGGAATCGCCGTCAACACCCAGAGCAAGCAAGAGACCTTCATGAAGATGATTTCCGCTGGCGCCGGTTTGGGCGTGGGAGTGAAGGACTATCGAGTGATCTTTGTGTTTGAAAACGATAAAGCCCTTGCGCAATTCCTCGACTCCGGATGGTCAGGTTCAGCGCAGACGGACGCCGCCGCCAAGGCCGGCAAGTCGGGCGCAGCTTACTCGGGAGCGGTTGAGGTTGCACCGGGTGTATGGGTCTACCAGATCACCAAGAATGGCCTGGCCCTCCAGTTAACCCTGCAGGGTACGAAGTACTACAAGGACGACGACCTTAATAAAAAGTAGCTATCCGGCACGATAGGTCGACTAGAATAAAAAGTAGCTATGGGTCATGGTAGGTTGACTAGCCCGCTTCGCGGCATCTCCGCTATGCGACTTGTTGCCCGCCGCGGCCTCCTTGCCGCGTTAGCTTGTTTGTTCCTCTCTCCCGCGTTCTCCAGTCCGGCCTTCGCTAGCTGCGAGTATGTGATCGCTGGCAAATCGTTTTGGATTCGTCTGATCGATCCGGTCGCTTCCTACAGTTCCAAACTCGGCACGACCGTACGCGCCGTCCTGATTCAGTCGCCGGAGTGTGATTCCCGTCCGGTCTTCCCGGCCGGCCTCGAGGTCCTCGGAACAATCTCCAAAATTCGCAAAGTCGGCCTCGGCTTCATCCACGATTCTGCGTACGTGGAAATCCAGTTCAATCATCTTTTTACCGCTGCTGGCCAGGCGCTTCCGTTCACCGCGGAAGTCGTGGAAGTGGACAACGCACGCGAAGCTGTGCGTCACGGCGTTTTCCGCGGTATTCGCGCTACCAACGCGCCGCAAGGCCGCATCACCAGCGGCCTGATTCACCTGCCCAGGTTCAATCCGTATACTGACGCGGGTCTGATTGTCTATCGCGCCGTCACGGTGCTTCCAGAACCCGAAATTTACCTGCCACCGGGCACTGACCTGCGCCTTCGCTTGAATCTGCCTCTTTACGTTGGCGATCAGCCGGAGCTACCCAGCGTTTCGTTTGCTATGGATGAACACGAACGCGGCGACGTGGAAATGCTTCTGCAAGGTCAATCAGACCGCACCACCACCCGAAGCGGTAAAGATTCGGACGTAGTTAACTTGCTTTTCGTCGGCTCTCAAGAACAGGTCGAGGACGCGTTTACGGCCGCAGGCTGGCGTACCGCCGATGCCAACTCCAAAAACGCTTTCTTCAAGGAGTTCGGGGCCTTTTTGACGTTTTCCAATTATCCCAACATGCCTGTCTCGCGCCAGTTGCTCTCCGGCCAGCTGCAGGACATGGCTTGGCAGAAGAGTTTCAATAGTTACGGCAAGCGTGAACATCTTCGTTTGTGGTCCCAGTCAAAAACGGTTCAGGGAGAACAAGCCTGGTTGAGTGCCTATACTCGTGAAGCTGGCGCGGCTCTTTCCGTGAAGTATCACAAGTTCATCCACCACATCGACCGCAACCTCGATGACGGCATCAACATGCTCGTGCGCGACCTTGCGCTGACGGGTTGTGTGGAATCCGTGCGCCAGCTCCCTCGCCCCAACTTGCCGCAGACCATGCTCAACTCCACCGGCGACGAAATGCACACAGATGGCAACCTTACCGTCGTTCACTTGAAGAGTTGTGCCAGGCCCGTGATGCAGTACCCGCGGAATGCCCCCCTCATCCCCGTACGCCCGCGCAATCGCTTCGTGCGCTATCTCCGCACCCAAGTTCTCCTCTACAAGAGCGACGTCATTCGCGGAAATATCATTTACGGCGCATTCGACCTGTCACTTATGACCATTCGTTCCCTGCGCCACCGTCACTCTACTCAGAATGACGACAGCTGCGACGACTTGCCCATGTCCCCCGTCTCGCCAGATACGCTCTTCCCGCAACTCACATTCACCGAGCGGCCTGGTTTCCCAAGCCAAGTAACTCCGTACTAGGTGGGCAGGGCTTGAGCCCATGGGGGCTCCGGCGGAAGATCATAAGGCCAACAAAAGTCATGTAATTGAGATGCGATAAATCGCGTACCAGATTTAAGGGTCGGAGATCCCCTAGTCCCCTAGTCCGTCAACCCGATGGGTATTGCTGACGCTGGTTATTGACCACCGGGTAGGTAACGATAGAACGCGCTTATCGGACAAATGACGTACTAGCCTGGACGCCAGATGTCCGGTAACTCAGACTTTAGGTAAGCCACTGGTTCGACCAGTGAGACTCGAAGAGGTTTGACCGTTCCGGCATAACATCCTCCCCACGGCTTGGTGAGAACCATGGCCTCGTTGATCGGGTTCCTCAAGGGGAAGAGTGCCCTTGCCATGGCCCGTCTGTGCGGCAAAGAGCGGAACTTTACGGGCGAGCATTTCTGGTGGGTTTTGAACTGGAGCAAGTCCACCAGTACATCCGCGAACAACAAGACGCGGATGCCCACGGTGGCCAGTCTTAAAGTTGTGCACCAAGGCGCGCTTCAGCGCGACGCCTAAACTACTCGGTCAACCGCCTTTGAGGCGGCCCCACTCATCAAGCCACCCGCTCCGCGGGGGGGTCTGACTCGATATCAGACTTAGCCGCTAACTCTCCTGGGCGAGAGCCTCGGGCATCGAGGCCTCAGTCTGGAGACACCGTCACCCCCCTGTGGCCCATGTCCACGGGTGTCGTCAGGCTTCTTTAATCCCAAATAGCCGCTCGTTCAGTTTGTCTGGCTCGACATCATTGGCCGATCCGCGGACCGCACCTGCGATGTCATCTCCGTGGTCTTGCGCCAGTCTACCTGTGCTTCATCCACTGAGCCTTCCATCCCGCTCAACGCCCGGTAGCTCACGACTCCACCGTCAATCCGGAACTTCGTTACTTCCAGCACTTGGTTTGACGTCAAGGCCAGCACGGTCACCCGCGCTGCTGGTTCGTTCCCTGTATCTCTTCCATTCAGCGCAGCGGCCACGAGCGTTCCTTTCGACTTCTCTTCCGCAACCGCTTGTTGTATGGCATTCGGCGGCCGCACGTCGGAGAAGCTACTCGGCCTCGTTGAAGAGGACGCGTAGGGTGGCCGGTCCGAATGGTCGAACCGTGCGGCCAGAGTCTTCGGAACCACTATGTCATCCATGAGCCGCAACTGCATCGGCTCTTCTCCCTTCAAAGTGGGACGTGGCCCGCGCGCGGGGAGCATCGCCACCTTCCATGGCCACAATGGTGGAATCATCCACTCCACCGCGTCGCGGGTAGCATGTCCGTTGCCCTTGATGTCCCCTTGTTTGTCTACTTTGTAGCCCTTCGCCGCAATGATTTTCGCCGGCAGCGGCAGATCGCCTGTCGGGAGGATCACTCTGTCGAAAGTAATCTTTAGATCTCCTTTCCCGAAGAAGTGCCCGGGCTCCTTGTCCGCCTCCAGGTGCCCCGCCAGCATGCTCCCCCGTGGAAACACGGTCCGGCCGAACTCTTGAAAGCTCTTCAGATGGCATAGCACCGGATCCCCCACCGCTGCCGTAGCCGAGGAGAATTTCGGTTCGTTCATCGTGCATTGCAATAGCGTACCGGCAGGAACCAGGAGTTCCTGTGCCCGGACGTGAGCTGCAAACACCAGTGACGCTGCGGCACTTACTAAACTAACGATGAGTCGCTTCATGGCTTCCTCCTATTCGTAGTTCTCTTTAACGGCCTGCGGAGTGAGCCGTCCCACCGCTGGGGAGTTCCTAATGCGCATGGGAACACACGGACATCCCCACGGTTGTCCGTTGGCAACCCTGCTTTTCCAAGAGAGTTGCGCTTCAAGAACAAATTTTCTTGGCTTTGAACTCTCGAAAAAGTTCTAGGACTCTCGGTCCTCAGACTCCATCTCGGTTCAGAGGTAAGAAACCCGCCGCGAACGGGCATCAAAAAGCAGCCTACCGCGCTTATCGGGAACGGGGGTAATGGTGCGGCAGATGTCCGGTTAGCCGACGATCCGGTCGGAAAGATGGGTAGACACTACGGCGTTCGATCACGAACTAGCCGGGCCCGCGTACGTAGACGGCTCCTAACGTGGTAACTGGCCTAAGAAGTGCTTCGTCTTCCGCGTCAGTTGGCTCAACCATCGAAGCTGGATCTCCGAACCGGTTCTCAGAAGCTGCAGCAACTCCGCCGGGTGCCTCGAGAAATCGATCTTGATTGCACCCCAGTCCGGCCGACGTCCGTCGGCGTCTGTGAATCGATACTCGCGGCCTAGCTCCCAGGAGCTCAAAAGCTGTCCAGACCGCTCTAATATCGCAGGATCTCCCGCGAGCGCGGCAACCGCTCGTCCGACAAATAGTGGGGATTCTGATTCCAGAAAGTTCTTGTCTTTCTTTGTGCCCTCACGCCAAGTCTCCTCGGTAACGCCGAACCGCTCCAGCATCGTTTCTGATCGCAGAAAACCGGGCGTTATCGCAACGGCTGAAACACCGTATGGGCGTAATTCCGCCGCCATGTTCAGAGCTAATCCTTTGAGGGCCAGCTTCACCGCCTGAGTTACTGGATTGCCTCCAGCGCTAAGGACGTCGTTCTCCGTGACCTCCACTATGAGACCGCTGCGGTTGCGAATCATATAGGGAGCCGCATGCTTGGCTGTGATGATGTGGGAGACGAGTGACTGCCGGAGGGCCGTCTCAGCGTTCTTGAGATCGGTCTTCCAAAATGAGCACCACTGCGCCATCAGTCGGTCTTCACCGGCGATGCTGTTCACGAGTATATCGAGGCGGCCACGCTCGCGAACCACGCGTCCGAAGACCTCCTCCACTTCTCTTTCCACGGTGTGATCGACGCGAAGCGCGATGGCGGAACCACCGACGGAACTGATCATCTCGGCTGTCTCGTCTACGGTTTCAGGCCGATTGTACGGAGAGCGGTTACCACGCACACTTCGTCCAGTGCAATAAACCGTAGCACCCGCCTCTCCGAGCGCTCGCGCAATGCCTCGCCCTGCGCCGCGCGTCGCGCCAGCTACGACCGCTACCAGGCCAGTGAGTGGTTTCCTTCCTGCGACTGGGCGCGTGCGCGACCTAGCAGCGTCTGGAGATTGCTTGGGCCGTCCCGCCATCGCCATACCTCCCGATGCGGATCATAGGCGAATAAATCGGTGCATATCAACTGGAGTATGGTCCGCGCGGAAAGGCCTCAGAAGAGTTGGACGAGAAGAACTGATTCGCCAGCATGGAACGAAGCCGGGCGCAACCTGCGATTCCTACCTGGGATCTCTACCTGTGAAACAGGCATAACGATTGTGGAGACGTCGTTCGATACGGTCTAAGTTGCTGTATTTTGCCTGCGTGGTAGGTTGAACCGGAAGAGGCTTTTGCCGCCGAACAGATCGGCGAGCGCTTTCTTGCCGCTGGTGGAATCGAAAACGTAGTTCTTTTCGACTTTGACCCAGGGCAGCTGGCGCCGCTCGGCCGCGACGGCATCGCGCTCGCGTGCGCGCGGAGGCCACCTCGAAGGCGCGGCCCTAAACTATGCGACCTCGCGACAAGCTGAAACCACCAACAAGAAAGGCTCGGGCAGTCACCCGCCCGAGCCCCCCACTACGCCACGACGAGCCAGCAAGCAAACAGTTACGGATGATATTCAATGAGCGTCGAGTAGTTGCCCCCGCCTTTCGCGGACGCCGTTTCGCCGACCGCCCACATGGCACCGCCGGGAATAGCTGCAATTGCTGCGAAGCCGGTGTCCGACCCCGTCCCGAGGCTCGGGCTCGAAACCAGAGACCACATGCCGTTCTTACCTTGCAGGACGAGCGGATCGTGATTGCCCGTCGAAGTATTGATGTCCCAACCGACTGCCCAGGTCGTGCCATCCGCCGCGGTCGCAGCGGCAAACAGGTCGTTTTCGCCCGTGCCCGCGTTAGGAGTTGTCTGTATGGATTCGGCACCCGGCGCTCCGGCAGCCACATAGCTCGTGTAAGGCGCCATGTCCGTCTCTTGCTCGCCCACCAGGGTCAGGGTCGAAGACGTCGCCGTGACACCGAGAGGGAGTACCGAAGCTGAGGCATCGGCGGGGCTGGAGACAACGCTCCAGCTTTTTCCGTTCCAGTGTTCGATAAGCGCTTGGTTGGGGACTCCGGCGCCAGCCTGTTGCCCGACGGCATAAACATCGTCGGTGGCGAGGGCCTTGACCGCATAGAGTTGATTGCCGCTCGATCCTGCGTCAACGGCACTAACGACCGACCAAGCCGGCCCATCCCAGTGCTCCGTGAGTGTGTGCCAGAGGCCGTTCGCATCTTGCTCGCCACCCACGGCCCACACATCGGAATCTGTGATCGCGCCCACCCCAAACAGAATATTCTGGAGCGCACCAGGGCTCGGGCTCGGAACAACCGACCAGACCGTGCCGTCGAAGTGCTCGATGAGCGTTTGCTGCACGAACCTGCCACTCACGTAATAACCCACCGCCCAGGCTTTTCCCGTCGTGGGCATGGATACGGCGTAAAGCGCGTTCTCCTGGACGCCGACATTTGGCAAGGGGTACGCCGTCCAGCGGGTCCCGTCAAAATGGTGTGTCAGCGTCGCCAGCACGTTCGAGGAAGACGGATAATACGCTCCCACGGCCCAGGCATCATTGAAAGAGGCTGCCGAAACGCCCGCGAGGACGTTGTCGAGCGGCCCGAAGCTGTAGCTCGGTACGACCGTCCAGCCGGTGCCGTTGCGCGACGCTGCGGCAGCTGGTTTTCCCGGCCCCTGTGCCGAAATCATGTCGGAGCTCGTTGGGAAGTTGAACGGCGGAGGCAGAGTTGGAATATCTGTCGAGCCGGTAATCGCAAAGAGCTTCGCCATCGGACTCGTGGAACAGCTGTTGACCAGGCAAGCGAGCCCAAAGGTCTGCTGCAGCGAAGCGAGCAGGGAGTAATGATCGTAGCTCGCGCTGTCCGTCACACCGCGTGGCCCGTGATTCGTGACGACGATCGTTGCGATCTGGCTGGTAGCCGTGTTGCCCTCATCGAAAGTGATGACGATGGCGTTGTTTCCCCTCTCCCACATCGAAGACGAAATGATCAGGCTGACAACACTGCCCACAAACCTGTCGCCTTGCGCGATCAGCCAGCTCTGCTGCACCGTCCCCGTGTTGTCTGAGTCCACGCACCAGGGTGGAGCGCCGTGCATGTCGTTGCACTCGTTCGGAACGATGTAGCTGAGATTCGGAACGGTAGCCGCCGCCAGGTCGGCTGACAATTGCGTGAACGGAAACATCTCTCCCAGCTCGGTCGGCGTCTGCAGGTTGGCGAAGTTCACGATCCCGTTGTGCTTGGTGACGTACTGGGTGTCGGCATCAGGGATGCCGTTGCATTTGTCCGGATAGCAATAGCCGCGATACCCGGCGTAGGGCATGCTCTGGAAATACCCTTTCCAGGTTTTCCCCGCTCCCTCGAGTTGGGACATCAGATTGTTGGCGTTGACCGTGTGCCCCGGAAACCAGTACGGGTCGTCGCTGTTGATGCCAAAGAAGTCGCCTCCGAGCATGGCGACGTAATTCGGTTCGCTCGGGTCGGCAACGCCCCTGTAGTTCGTGGCCAGACCGTAATCCTGCGCCAGGGCATTCAGGATCGGTGCGTATCGGTTGCCGATGACTTGGTTGTAGTTCTCGTTTTCCATGATGAGCAGGAAAACGTGGTCATATTGCGGGAACGATTGCGCGTCGAGCGACGGGCCGGATGCGACAAGGGTCAAACAGGCCGCCACCACACCGCTCACGAAGCGCACGAGCAGACGTTCTTTTGAGCGATTCATACAGACTCCCTTCCTTCCTTGTTGAAGATGTTCGTGATTTGCGTACGGGCAGGTCACGGCACGCTAAAGCGCGAGTCGTTAAACGCCGGTAAAGACTGAATAAATTTCCTACGATTCCCTGGTGCAAAAAGAGCTCCAATTGGCTTTGATCTCGGCGAGTCCTGCAACACCTTTGCGGCTTGCGCTTTCCCGGTCCCTCGCACGGCATGAGCTTCCGCGGATCAAGCGCCCTCAAAAAAACAGCCGCACGCCTGACACATGGAAACCATTCGGTTACATTAATGGAAACCGTATGGTTACCATTGGGGCTCGCCAGGGGAGACTGTGAGGACAAGGATGCGGCGAAGGAGAGGCAAGCGGTCGGTGCCGGCCGGCAGCGTCGCTCCTGGGGCACGTAGCCAAAGCGATAGGTTGTTCCGAGCGATAGCTGTTTCTCCACGCCGCCGGCGAGAACTTTGCGGCGGTACTTGGTCATAGCCTTGGAGATTCTGCCCGACCAGGTCCATCTGTTAGTCGAGGTGGACCCGCAATTTGACCTACATGAAAGGTGTCACGTCATGAAATACGCGTTGACCGACCGTACTGTCGAAACCTCGCCACAACTTTTCGCGAGGGTTGGCGGCGTGCTGTACCTCATCATCATTGTCGTCGGACTCTTCGGCGAGGCATTCGTCCGGGACAGGCTGGTCGTACCGGGCGATGCAGCGGCCACCGCCACCAACATCAGATCAATGGAGTCGCTGTGGCGCTTCCATATTGCTGCCGAATTGTTCCTGCTGATTTGCGCGGTTGCTCTGCTCATGATCTTGTTCGTCTTGCTAAAACCCGTCCATCGAGAGCTCGCTTTGCTGGCAGCATTCTTCAATTTGGTATCGATCGGCCTGGAAGCCGCGATTACGATGTATCTCCTTGAGGCCTTGTTCCCGCTCGGAAATGCCGGATACCTCACAGCATTTGCGCCCGAGCAGCTCCATGCCATGGCCAGCCTATCGCTCAAATCGCATAGCTACGGGTTTGGCGTGAGCCTCATCTTCTTCGGCTGTTTTTGTCTCGTTATCGGGTACCTCATCTTCAAGTCGGAATACCTTCCGAAGACGGTCGGCGTCCTGATGCAGATCGCCGGTTTGAGCTATCTGACGAATAGCTTCGCGCTGGTTCTAGCCCCGGCGTGGGCCAATCGGTTATTCCCCGCCGATGTTGTCCCTGCCTTTGTTGGGGAGGCATCACTGTGTCTTTGGCTTCTTGTGAAAGGCGTGAACGCGGAGAAATGGCAAGAGAAGGCAAGGGCTTGTCGAGTCAGGGGAATGTAGCGAGCGTGGCCGCTACCTGCGATCCGTAGCTGTGATAGCGGTATGGCCCGAGTGGAGACCATGCTCGATACGGTCTAAGTTGTTCTCTTTCCGATCGGTGGCAGGTTGACACGGATGAGGTCTGCGGTTCAAGCAAGTGCCTGCCATTTTCCACTTTTTTCCGGTTTCTCCCAGGTAGCTAGCCCGCGCCGTTGGTACCTGTTTGACTTTCCTTCCGCCGCGCACCTAACATGACATCCGGTAATCCCGCGCGAAGCCGGAACGCGCCGGCTTTCCCTCTTCGAGAGCAAGCGGCGCAGTTCAACAGAGAGGCTTCAGCATGGAAGCACGGCGAATCTTGGGTCTTACGGTGGTTCTTCTGGCGATTGGGGCTGCGCTGGCGCTGCGTTTTTCGCCCTCCGCCGCAGCTCCCGCCGCGATCAAGCCCGGAGACGTGAATGACGAACGCGTTGCCGCCGACGCCACGACGGGAGTCAACTGGCTCGTAAACGGCCGCACCAACGATTCCAAGCACTTCAGCCCGCTCAAGCAAATCAACTCGTCGAACGTCGCCAATCTGGGCCTGGCCTGGTATCTGGATTACGACGGTCAAATGGGCGTGGTTTCCGAACCCATCGTCGTGGATGGCGTCATCTACGTCAGCGCGCCCCTCTCGAAGGTTTACGCCGTGGACGCTGCCACGGGCGGGCTCATCTGGAAATACGATCCGCAAATCCGGCTGGATCAGGCCTTGAACGGCTCCTATTCCGCGCGAACCAATGGTGGCGTGGCCGTCTGGAACGGGAAAGTTTACGTGGGTACGGGCGATTGCCGCCTCATCGCGATCGATGCCGCTACGGCCGCCAAAATCTGGGAAGCCACGGTTTGCGAGCCCACGCAAACGGGGATCACCGGAGCACCTCGTGTCGCCAAAGGAAAAATCCTTATGGGCTACAACGGTTCGGACGATGCTGTCCGTGGCGCGCTCGCTGCTTACGACGCCGAGACTGGCAAAGAAGTTTGGCGTTTCTGGACCGTCCCCGGCGATCCCTCCAAACCGTATGAAACGAAAGAGCTCGAGATGGCCGCGAAAACCTGGCACGGTGAAGGCGCATGGAAGATTGGCGGCGGCGATGTCTGGCACGCCATCACCTATGACGACGCCACGGGCTTGGTGATTTTTGGTACTGCGGGCGCGGACGTCGGTTACGGAGAATTGGCAGGCACGCAAATCACCGGCGAAAAGCTTTTCTCCCAATGTATCATTGCCGTCGACGCGGAAACGGGAAAATACGTCTGGCATTTTCCGACCGGCACCGAAGGCGTGCACAACGAGAACAATCAAATAGTCATGGCCGACTTGACGATCAACGGCGAACGGCACCACGTGGCGATGACCGCCCCCAAGAACGGATTCTTCTACATTCTCGACGCGAAAACCGGAAAGGTGCTTTCCGCCAAGCCGCTGGTGCAAACGACTTGGGCTTCCGCTTACGACGTGCAAACACAAAAGCCCATCCTCATTCCCGCTTCGCAAGGCGGCGGTCGCCAGTGGACCGTGCACAACTGGTGGCCCATGAGCTATGACACCCTCACCGGTCTTGTTTACATTCCCACCACCGATCACCGCCCGGACACCAAGGCTCCCGCTGAGGCGGGTGAAGGTGGTGAAGGCCTCTTTGGCCGTCTTGTCGCATGGGATCCTATTGCCGAGGCCGCGCGCTGGTCGGCCGAAGAAGCCATCTCCGTGAATGGCGGCGTACTGTCGACCGCCGGGAACCTGGTTTTTCAGGGGCAAGGAACCGGCGAATTTGCCGCCTATGCCGCCGACACCGGGAAAAAACTCTGGTCCATCCAGACGAAGTCCGCGATCGACTCTATTCCCGTGACTTTTTCGGCGAAGGGTGAGCAATACGTCATTACTTCGGTGGGTTGGGGCTCCGGCTCGCGCTTGTTCGCGCCCGCGCGCACCATGGCCACGCCCGAATCGAAGCGGGGTCCCACGCGTCTCTATGCGTTCAAGCTTGGCGGCAGCGTACCATTCCCCTATCCGCAAATCGAAGTTCCGCCTGTGCCGAAACCGCCGCGACAAAAAGCCCGCTTGGAGACGATTCGCAATGGCGAAAAACTCTACGTCTCGTTTTATTGTGAGGGCTGTCACTCGCCGGGCATCGACGGCAGCGGGGCCTGGGTGGAAGACGGCGCCGTTCCGGATTTGCGCTACGCGCCGCCGGAAGTCCATAAAGACTGGTATCAAATCGTGATGGGCGGCTCGCATTGGTCGAAGGGCATGCCCGGCCTCGCCGATCCGCCAAAATTCGCCTTTCCCGACGCCCACTTGACGGTCCAGCAAGCCGACGCCATTCACGCTTACGTCATCGAGCAAGCCTGGAAAGCCTACAAGGGCGAACATACCGCCGCGCAGTCCGCGCGCGAAAACTACTAGCCGCCTTCTTGAGGCGGCCAAGGCATGGCCTGAGCTGATCGCCTGCCGGGAGTCGGGATGGCAACGATGGACAATCCGAAAGCAAACTCGAGCCGGCTGGACCGTGTGCTCACCGATGTCCACTTTTGGGTGCCGGTTGCCGTGCTCCTTGCAGGATTACTGCTGTTGAGCTTCATGCATTAGGAAGCGGATCAGATAAGGATGACATCTGCGGCGCAACCTCCCAGCTCGGCCGAAGGGCAAGGGCGATCGCGTTCCAAAACACTTCAGCTCCTCGGCATCCTTTCCGGCTTCACGGCGGGCGCATGGCTGGGTGCCGCCGAGGCACCCACCAAACTTGTTTCCATCGGCATTTCCCCTATGGCGATTTCCCTCATCATGGTCATCGGCGTTTTCCTCGCGCTCTGGAGTCTTCCTGCGTTGATACTCGGGACCTCGTCCGTTCGCGCGGACGTCCGCCGTGCGCCGCATTTGATGATCTGGGCCGTTCTCGCGGGCTGCCTCTGGGCAGTTGCCAACACGCTGACCATCCTTGCCATTCGCGATATCGGACTTAGCATCGCTTTCCCGCTCTGGAATTCCAACAGTCTGCTTGGCATTTTCTGGGGCTTTCTTTTCTTCAACGAACTTCGCCAGGCCGGCTGGCGTCGCTGGACCGGCGTGCTCGGCGGCGCGCTCGTGATGTGCGCGGGCGCCACGCTTCTCGCCATCGCTTCTTCCACGCAAGGCCCGGCGGGACATTCTTTGCGGGGCGTTTGGGCTGCGCTCGGCGCCGGCGTTCTCTGGGGAACGATGTACATTCCTTATCGCAAGGCCTATCTGACCGGAATGAATCCGCTCTCCTTCGTAACTTTCTTCACCTTCGGCGAAGTGGGCATGATGTCCGCGCTGGCCGTTGACTATACCGGCTTGACCCCGCTTTGGCAGGAATTGCTCGGCGCTTGCGGCGTGATCTTCTGGCTGATGCTCGGCGGCTTTATCTGGGTGATCGGCGATCTCTTCCAGCAGTACGCCGCAAAATATGTCGGGATCAGCCGCGGCATTCCGCTTTCCAATTCCAATCAACTCTGGGGTCTGCTCTGGGGTATTTTTGTCTTTGGCGAACTGCACGGCCGCCCTTCTTGCACCTATTTACAAGTGGTTGGCGGCTCCTTGCTCATGATGCTCGGAGTCGCCGCCGTTGCATTTTCTTCGGCTTCCGGCGAGGAGCAGGCGCGCTGGAAAGAAGCGGCCGCGCCGAAGCCCGCCGCTACGGCGTTGCTCGAGACTACGTTGAAGGCCGCCTGGACGGCCGCCGGGCTGCGGATGAGTCGGTGTATTCCCGTAGCGTCTGGGACTGGCTTCTCGTCGCTGCCGCCAGCGGTATCTTTGTTGTTTTTGCCGGGATGGCTCGCGTCCCGCGAATGGGCTTGCATGCGGGCCCCGCTGCGCTGTTGGCTATAGCGCTGCTCTTGGTGCTAGCTATCTCTGCCTTTGCCCTCTGGCGCACCACCCGCTTCAATTAAAATTGCCTGCGGCCTCCGGAATCCTCCTCGCTTCGCGGTTTGTGAGTGTGTCATCCCGGGCGCTCGAACTCGCGCCTTCAGGCCCGAGGCTGGTGGCTCGACCTAAGCAGTGGCAAGGGTCACGACGAAACGCTTTTCTCCTGCGTCTTCGCAACGGTTCCGCTTTGCAATCCTGCTCGCTTCGTTTTAGAGTGGCCTGGAGTCAGATGACCGCCCTCTCGAAGGTGGAAAAAGTCGATCTCGCCGGCGTGGGCCTCAACGCCACGGACACGCTGATTCCCGTCGCGCACTATCCCGCGCGCGGCACCAAAGTCGAGATTCGCCCCACTACCGTTCTACCCGGCGGCCAAACCGCCACCGCTGTCGTCGCCTGCCAGCAGTGGGGACTCCGTACGCGCTACGTCGGCAAGGTGGGCGGGGACAGCGCGGCTGCGCTGCACGCTGCGGAATTCTCGCGCCTCGGCGTTGAAGCGCATCTGCTCACCGCGCCGGATTGCCCCAGTCAGCAAGCCCTCATCCTTGTGGACGATTCTGGCGAGCGCACCGTCTTGTGGCGGCGCGACCACCGCCTCGCCCTTCGCCCTGAAGAACTGCAACGCGATTGGATCGTCAACTCGCGCGCACTTCACCTTGACGGCCACGACACCGCGGCTGCCACCCAAGCCGCCGCTTGGGCGCGCGCCGCCGAAGTTCCGGTCATCGCCGACCTGGATGAACTCTATCCCGGCGTCGAAGCGCTGCTTGAAAATGTCGACTATCTGATCAGCAGCCGTGATATTCCCGGCAAGCTTGTGTCGACCGACGATTTGCAACAGTCCCTCCCCGCCGTCCATCGTCGCTTCGGCTGCCGCCTCACCGCCGCCACACTCGGCATCGACGGCGTACTCGCCTGGGACGGCGCGCAATTCCACTACGCTCCCGCGTTTCATGTGGACACCGTCGACACCACCGGCGCCGGCGACCTCTTCCACGCCGGCTTTATCTACGCGCTTTTGCAAGGCTGGCCCTTGCAGAAGCGGCTCGACTTCGCTTGCGCTGCCGCCGCGCTCAACTGCACGGGCGTCGGCGCACGCGGCGGCATCCATTCCCTTGCGAAGATTGCATCCTTGATGGACACGAGCCTTCGATATCCCGCGGCCTTCCGATTTTGAAGATACAGAGCTCCCCGTTTCGCTTGCTAAAGGTATCAACCAATGCGAGAATATTCTGATGCAAAAGCTATCAATCTTTGTACTGTCTATAGTGGCAACCGGCGCGCTCTTCTGGTCTTCCGCACAAGCGCAACAAGCGCCGGCTCCGGGAGCGCAAAATCCCCCTGCTAAAGCCAGTTCGCAGGCGCCCGCCAAGGGACCCGGGACCGCCAAGTCCGGGCAAGCTTCTTCGAGGCAAACTCCCGCTGCTCTCACGCTCAACACCCCCAAGGACAAATTGAGCTACAGCATCGGCATGAACATCGCCAAAAGCCTTAAGCGAGATGACGTGGACGTGGATACCGCCGTCCTGCTCCGCGCCATCCAGGATGTGCTCGGCGGGGGCAATCTACTCATGACCGATCAGGAAGCGCAGTCGATTCTGACCAACCTGCAAGCCGACCTGCGCAAGAAGCAGGAACAAGGGATGCAGCAGGCTGCCGAGACCAACAAGAAAGAAGGCGACGCCTTCCTCGCCGCCAACAAATCCAAAGATGGCATAGTCGCCCTCCCGAGCGGCCTGCAATACAAAATTCTCCAGGAGGGCACGGGAGCAAAGCCGACAGCAGCTGACACCGTCACCGTCAACTATCGCGGCACGCTCATCAACGGCACGGAGTTCGACAGCTCTTACAAGCGCGGCCAGCCGTCGAGTTTTCCGGTTGGCGGAATCATCAAGGGTTGGACCGAAGCGCTGCTGTTGATGCCCGTGGGATCCAAGTGGCAGCTCTTTATTCCTTCGGACCTGGCTTACGGTCCGCGCCAAGCGAGCCCCGCGATCGGTCCGAATTCCACTCTCGTGTTCGAGGTTGAGTTGCTCTCCATCCAAGCGAAACCTACTGCTTCGCCTGCACCGGCGACTCCGCCCACCGCTCAACCGGCGGCGAGTCAGGCGCCAGCACCAACCGCGCGGCCCGCTACAAAGCCCACACCGAAACCGTAAGCATTTTTTGAAAGCTGTTTTTCGTTGTATCCTGCCTGTTATGGCGGAACACGTGGTTTCTCCGCCGGAAGTGCCGCAGACCTCCTCGCGGGAGCACTCCCGGCGCCAGCTCGAAGCCCTGCTCGAGGTGAGCGAGGCCATCGCGCAGCAGCGCGATCTTCCTGCGCTGTTTCATGATCTTGCCGCGCGGCTTCATTCCGTCATTGATTTCGACTTCCTCACGCTGGTTCTTCACGACGCCGCGAAGAACGTCATGCGTCTGCACATTCTCGAAAGCCGCATCCCCGTCGAGAAGCAAACCGGCAGTGAAGTGCCCCTCGGGGACTCTCCTTCGGGGTGGGCCTGGCAGAATCAGCAGCCGTACTTGATCGACGATTTGGACCAGGAAACCCGTTTTCCCCAGTTCATCGAACGGCTGCGCGGACATAACGTCCGTTCCATGGCCATTATTCCCCTGACCACCGCGCAACATCGCCTCGGAGCCCTATGCTTCGGGCACACGGTAGCGCAGCGCATCGCGGATACCGAGCTTCAATTCATGCAACGCGTGGCCAGCCAGGTGGCGGTGGCGGTAGATAACGCGCTCAACTTGGAAACTTCCCAGGCCTACCAGAAGCAGCTTGCGCGCGAGCGCGACCGCTTCCGCGTGCTTCTCGAAGTCAACAACGTGCTCATCAGCAGCCGCGAACTCCCAGAGCTCTTCCCGGGCATTGTTTCGACGCTCGAACGCGTCATCCACCACGACTACACCAGCCTGGCACTTTTTGATCCTGCTTCGAAAACGCTGAGAATTTACGCCTTCTATTTCCCTTCCAACCAGAACATCTTCAAGCCGGACACCGTTGTACCCTTGGAAAACACGCCCGCCGGCCGCGCCATTGTCACCGGACAGCCGTGCCTTGCGCGCGGCGCTGAGCTCGACACTTACTCCAGTGAAGTCGTCAGCATTCTTCGCGCCGAAGGCTTGCAGGCCGTTTGCTCCGTGCCGCTCATCCATCGCGACCGCACCATTGGCACTTTGAACCTTGCCAGCCGCCGCCTCGATGCTTTCACTCAGGCGGACGTGGAACTGCTTCAGCCGGTCGGAGCGCAAATCGCCATCGCCGTCGAAAACGCACTCGCGTTCAAGGAAATCGACGCGCTGAAGGACAAGCTGGCCGTCGAGAAACTCTACCTCGAGGAAGAAATCCGCAGCGAGCTCAACTTTGAGGAGATTGTCGGCGAAAGCGCGGTGCTCAAGCGCGCTCTCGGCCAGGTGGAGCTCGCCGCTCCCGCTGCCACCACCGTTCTGCTGCTCGGCGAAACCGGCACGGGCAAGGAGCTTTTCGCGCGCGCCATCCACAATCTCAGTCCGCGCCGCGACCGCACGTTCGTGAAAATCAATTGTGCGGCTATTCCGTCCGGTCTGCTGGAGTCGGAGCTTTTCGGCCACGAGAAGGGAGCGTTCACCGGCGCCATCAACCAGAAAATCGGCCGTTTCGAGCTGGCCGACCGTGGCACGCTTTTCCTCGACGAAGTTGGAGACATTCCGCTCGAGCTTCAGCCCAAATTGCTTCGCGTCCTCCAGGAGCAGGAATTCGAGCGCCTCGGCGGCACCCGGACGCAGCGCGTGGATGTCCGGGTCGTCGCCGCCACCAATCTAGATCTCTCGAAACTGGTCGCGCAGCGGGCCTTCCGCAACGACCTCTATTACCGCCTGAACGTTTTCCCCATCCAAATTCCTGCGCTGCGCGAGCGCCACGAAGACATTCCCTTGCTCGTACGTTACTTCGTGCAAAGATTCAGCCGCAGCCTCAATAAAGAGGTGCAGTACATTCCCGCCGACGCCATGGAGGCCCTCGAGCGCTACTCCTGGCCCGGCAACGTCCGCGAACTCGAGAATCTCATTGAACGCGCGGTGCTTCTCTCTCCCGGCAAAGAGCTGTGCATCCCGCTCTCTGAACTCAAAGACGCCTCGGGCTCCGCCGCAGCTCCCGGTGCCGAAGCTTCTTCCCCCTTTACTTCCTATGCCGCCTCTTCCTCCTTAACCTCCTCGATTTCCACTCTCGAAGAGGCCGAGCGCCAGCACATTTTGCGCGCGCTCAAGCAAACGCAGTGGCGCATCGCCGGGCCCAAAGGAGCCGCCACTCTGCTGGGCATGAAGCGCACCACGCTCCAGGCCCGCATGCGCAAACTGGGCATCCGCCGGCCGGTGTAGCCTAGTCCCGCGTTCGGTGAGCTTCCTTCGTAATCGTTAGGGGGTTTAGGGCGAGCGGCGGACGAATCCCGCAGACGCGAGAACCGAGCCTGCCGGGTCATCCTCGGCACATTCATCGAACCAGCTAGAACCCGCGCGGCTCGGAGGGCAAGTTACTGGCAGGCCGCTCCCTTGTCCAGCTGCTGCAACCTCTTGATGGCAGCGGTGTTGCGTTTTTCGGAGGCCACCAGCAACAAGACGCGCGCCTGCTTGCAGTTCTGGGGCACGCCGTCGCCCTTGATATAAAGTTCCGCCAACTCCACTGCAGCTTTGCTGTTTCCTGCCTGGACCTCGCCCCACAACTCGTTCGGCGTCATGCCCGACTTCTTGCTTCCGGTCGAGGCGGTGTTCGATGCCGATGGAGCGGACGCTCCTGCAGATTGCTTGGTTCCCTTGGCCGCAACCGTCCGAGGCTTATCCCAAAAGGGATCTGCCGCCTGACTTTTCGCGACCAGGTTGGGCGTCGCTGCTTTCTTGTTCTTGAACGGAATGGGAGCCGGATCGGAGAAGACTCCCGCAACCGGATAGCTTGGTTTGGCGGCCGGTAGCGTCGATGAGGAAGGGTCAGCAGGCTCGCTTGGCACGTTATTTCGCAAACCGGAAGACTCGGTACCCGCGGGCTTTATCATCGCGGCATGCGTGCGGTAGCTCCAAAACTTTAGGACCAGCAGCATCACCGCAGCGGACATGCAAATGCCCAGAATGACTCCGCAAAGAAGCTGGCGCTTCTTGGCCGAGAGATACCGCTGCACAGGAACCAGTTCCACCAGGGACTCGATTCCCTTAAAAGAGAGCGAGGAAGACTTGGAATCTCCCGGCTCGGGGCCCTGCGTGGCTACGGTTTCGAGGGAGAACATCGAGCGGCCGGGGCGCGTCTTCGGCGGCTCGACTGGTTCGTTTGTCAGCGCGGGCGGCGGTGGCGCTGGCGGTGCCATGGCCAGTGCGGGAGGCTGCGCGCCTTTTGCCCCTTCAGCGGTCCGTCCTTGGAACGGCAGGTGCGGGCGGTAGCCGCGAACCTTGGACACGAATCTGGCCACTCGGTCGGGTTCCCCGGCCTTCCTCTCGCGCGTCTTGATGGGGATCGGCTGCGGGATGTCCTCGTTCGCTCGATTTGGCATGGCGGCCACCAGCTGGGGAACGAGGGCTTGCTCTTCTTCCGGAATCCCCTCCGCCACTTCGACCTCTTTCGGAACCTCGCGCGCGGCTTCTTCGGTACGCAGCCGCGACAACCATTTCTGGATTTGCTCGCGGCTTCCCTGGGAGAGTTGCGTGAACCTTAAGCCCCCGACGGTTCTCGAGAGATCTGTCCACGCCACTTCGCCCATGGCTTCAATCCGGTCCTTGAGGTTGAAGGAAAACCAGAAATAGACCGGCAAGTTTCGAGGAACGGGTGTGACCGAGCTGAAGCTCAGTCCCCCTTCGGAAACATTCAGGACTTTCCCAACTTCATCGCGCTCAATCTGGATGAAAGCGGGATCGGTCGGCACTTTCCGCAAAAATCGACGGCGATTTTGTTCCATAAGTTTCCTCAGGAACCCTGGAAATCTTCTCGGACCTGTTCTTCAGAGAGCTGGGGAAATAAAGATGTTCCGAGCTAGTAAGCCCGGGCAAAGTCGGGCTCACATAGCAGATCCTGTATTCTCTACCTTGGTGAGATATTTGGCAATCAAAAATGGTCTGATTTGCAGTACTGCTTTCGGGGCACTTTTTGTAACAAGCACGACCCCGACTTTCACCTTTTTTTCGTCCCTGAGCCGCCAAATTCATTTTCTGCAGCCGGACTTTTCCCGCAACTAAATCAGGTCTTCGGGGTTAGAGTAACGAGAAACTTTGAGGAGGTCTGCTGGACGCTGTTATTCTGGGCCCTGCTATAGCCCATCCCAGCCGGGACACTCCTGGGGTGGAGACTCATGGAAGCTGAGAAACTGCGTGTCGCTCGGGAAAAAATCACCCGTGTTTTCCGTTATCTCGAGGCGCTGAACCAGCATCGCAATCCCCCGAAGCGACAGATTCGCGAACAGCCCTGGCATCTCTGGCTGCACGATTTGCCCACCCATTCCGCCATCCGGCATAGCGCGGCAAGGTCCAGCCCAGGCTCAACCAAAACAAAGGGTGGCGATGGTCAGAACGAAGCGGCTCCGGCTAGCGCCATTTTTTCTTTGCGCGTGCAGCGGCCGCTGTTAACCCGGCCTCCCGAGCCCCCCAACGAGATTGCCTCCTGGCTGGAACCCGGGTGGGATGATCCCTTCCATTTCGCGTTGGTGGCCGAGTCTCGCGAGGAACCGCAAGGGAATGGCGCGATCCTGACCATACATTTCGCCGCGGATCCGGCGCGTACCGGCGCGCTTCGGCGCTGGGCAGTGCTTCGTGACGAGTGGGCGCGCACCGAGAAGCCGGCGCGCCAGGCGATGCAGCTCTTCGAGACCCTTTACTCCCTTTATGGTCGGATCGACCGCGAGGCGGAACGCGTCGAGCTGGTCCTCGGAGACGGCATCCTGAGCTGGCAGCGCGCCGAGGGCGGCATCTTCCACCCCATCCTCTTACAGCGCCTGCAACTTCAATTTGACGCCGCGGTTCCGGAATTCACCCTCTCGGAAGCGGAACATCCCGTCGAACTTTACTCCGCCCTTTTCCAATCCATGGCCGATGTGGACGGACGGGTCATCGGCCGTTGCCGCGAGGAGCTGGAGCAGGGCGGTTTTCATCCTTTGTATAACGGCACGACTTCCAATTTTCTCAAGCGCATGGTCGTGCAGCTGTCCCCGCGCGGGGAATTCCTCGAAGACTCCGCGCCCCGGAGCGAACAACCCGATCCGCGCATCGGCCGCGACCCGGTTATCTTTTTGCGGCCTCGCACGCTAGGTTTTGCCGCAGCCATCGAAGGGATTCTTGCCGACGTTCGCACGCGCGAGGATCTCCCTTGGTCTCTCCTAAATATCGTTGGGGAAGAGTCGCCCATCCCCGATGCTGAGCCGGCAGATGCGGAAACCTCTGAAAACGCAGCGGCGGAGAACGGCGTGGACGTTCTGCTCAGCAAGCCCGCCAATCCCGAACAGATTCGGATCGCGCGGCAACTTGAAGAGCACGGCGGCGTGCTGGTTCAAGGTCCTCCCGGCACGGGCAAGACACATACCATCGGTAATTTGATCGGCCACTTGCTGGCGCAGGGAAAAAGCGTTCTGGTTACCAGCCACACGACCAAAGCGTTGCGCATGGTTCGCCATCACATTGTTCCGGAATTGCGCCCGCTCTGCGTCAGCGTCCTCGAAAGCGACCTGGATAGCCGCAAACAATTGGAAAGCGCCGTTGGCGCGATCGCCGAAAGGCTCTCCCGCGCCGATGCGCGAGCATTGGAAGTGGAGGCCAAGAAGTCTGAATCCCAGCGCCACGATCTCATGAGGAAGTTGCAAGAGCTTCGAAATCAACTCTCGGAGGCCCGCGCCGATGAATATCGGGAAGTCACCCTCGGGGAAAAACATTGGTCGCCGGCCGACGCTGCGCGCAAAATTGCGCAAGAGAAAGAGTTCTACGGCTGGGTTCCCGGGCCGGTCGCCGCGGTCGCTCCCCTGCCTCTTGCTTCGGGCGAACTGAGCGACCTCTACCGCACCAATGTCTCGCTGTCTGCCGAAGACGAAGCCGCGCTTTCCGGCCCGCTTCCTGAGATGCAGGACCTGCCGCGGCCCGAAGATTTCGACGCTTTCGTCAGCGAACGCAACCGGCTGGGCATGGAGGATCTGGATTTTCGCTCCGAACTGTGGGAATCCGGCGCTCCCGAAGGTACAACCGAAGAGTTCGAAGCGCTTATCGCGAATTTGACGCAAGCCGTCGCGCCACTCTGCGGCAACGACAAGTGGAAGCTCGCGGCGGTTTACGCGGGAAAGTACGGCGGCGCACACCGCCAGCCTTGGGAGCAATTGGTCAATCTTGTGCGCCGAGTTCATCAGGAGGCGGCCAACGCCGAAGAGTCTGTCGTGAAATATGGCCCGCAGCTCCCCGACGCTCCCGACCTCGAAGAGCAGCTGCGTGTGGCCACGGAAATCCTTGGTCACCTCGAGCAGGGCGGCAAAATCGGCTCCTTCACGCTGCTCACCCACAAAGCCTGGAACCAATTCATCGATTCAGCAAAGGTGAACCGCGGTCGCCCGCGCTCTCTCGAGCATTTTCGCACCCTGCACACGCTGGCCCAGCTCGAAAATCTGCGCCGCGAGCTTTCGGCGCGGTGGGACCGCCAGATGGCCCCGCTTGGCGCACCTCCGTCCTCGCAGATGGGCGCACAAGCGGAAAAAACACTCATGCAATACTGCGATTCCGTCGAGGATTGCCTCGGTTGGCATAGATCGACATGGCTTCCGCTCCAACAGCAGCTTGCCGACCTCGCGTTTCGCTGGGAAAAATTTCTGGCCGAACAGCCTGCGGTCCTGGGAGCGGAAGGCGAATTGCTGCGCTTGGGCCAAGCCGTTTCCGATGCACTCCTGCCCATTCTGGACTCGCGCCGCAAAAAATTGCGGGTGCTCGAGCTCGAAGAACAATTTCGCGACTTGAAGAGCCGCCACAAGGTCGCCTCGCGCAACTCCCGCGCAGCCAAGATTCTCGTCCATTTGCAGAAAGCCATTCACGAAGAGGATTGCCGCGCATATCGCGAAGCTTATGATCTTCTTCTCGAACTGAAGAGCCGCCAGGCGGACCTCGATCTTCGCCGCGCGCTCCTCGGCAAACTGGAGAGCGCGGCACCGGCGTGGGCCGCGGCGATTCGCAATCGCACCGGTGTGCATGGCCGTGGCGAGCCGCCTCGCGATCCGGCCGCTGCCTGGATTTGGCGCCAGCTCAACGATGAACTCGATCGCCGCGCCGAGGTTTCCCTCGAAGCGCTGCAATCGAAAATCGAAAAGCTCCGCGAACATCTTCGCCGCGTGACCGTCGAGCTGATCGACGGTCGTGCCTGGTCTTGGCAGGCTCGCCGCACTTCTCCACGCCAGCGTCAGGCGCTGGTCGGCTGGCTCGATACCATTCGCAGAATCGGCAAGGGCCACGGCATTCGCGTCTCTTTGCTGCGCGCGGAAGCCGCCCGAAAGATGTCCGAGTGTCGCAGCGCCGTTCCCGTCTGGGTCATGCCGCTCTCGCGAGTCGTCGAGAACTTCGATCCCCGTTTGACACGGTTCGACGTCGTGATCATCGACGAGGCCAGCCAGAGCGATGTAATGGCGCTGGCCGCGCTTTATCTCGGCAAAACCGTGCTGGTCGTCGGCGACCACGAACAGGTCAGCCCGTCCGCGGTCGGCCAGGATCTCGGCATCATTCAAAACCTCATCTTTCAGTACCTGCAGGGCATCCCGAACTCCGATCTGTATGACGGCCAAATCTCCATCTACGACCTGGCGCGGCAATCCTTCGGCGGCACGACTTGCCTTGTCGAGCATTTCCGTTGCGTCCCGGAAATCATTCAGTTCAGCAACATGATTTCCTACGATTGGCGCATCAAGCCGCTGCGCGACGCCAGCCGTGTGCATCTGCTTCCGCACACGGTGGCCTATCGCGTTTCGGGCTCCAGCCGCGACGGCAAGGTCAATCGCCAGGAGGCACTGGCCACGGCCGCGCTCATCGCCTCGGCGATGGAACAGCGCGAGTATCAGCACAATGGCGCAGGTCAGCCGCTCAGCTTTGGCGTCGTGTCTCTTGTCGGCGATGAACAAGCGCTCGAAATCGATAACCTGTTGCGTGCGCATATCTCGCCCGGTCGCTACGAGTTCCATCGCCTGCTCTGCGGCAACGCCGCGCAGTTCCAGGGCGATGAGCGCGACGTAATCTTTATCTCTCTTGTGGACACTGCCGAGCGCGGCCCCCTGTCCATGCGCGACCAGGAGCTTTTCAAGCAGCGCTTCAACGTCGCCGCCAGCCGCGCCCGCGACCAGATGTGGGTGGTCCATTCGCTCAACGCGCATAACGACTTGAAAGCCGAGGATCTTCGCCGCCTATTGATCGAGCACGCTCAGGATCCCAGCCGCCTGATGCGCGCGCTCGATGAAAAGGAAAAGCGCAGCCAATCTTCGTTGGAACGCGAAGTCATGAAGCGTCTCGAGGCCGCCGGCTACAACGTCGCGGCACAGTGGAAGGTGGGCTCCTTCCGCATCGACCTCGTCGTCGAAGGCAACGGCAAGCGTCTTGCCATCGAGTGCGACGGCGACCGCTATCATCCGCTCGAAAGGCTCCAGGAAGACATGGACCGTCAGTCCATTCTCGAGCGCATGGGCTGGATCTTCACGCGCATTCGTAGCACGGAGTTTTTCCGCAATCCCGAGCGCACCATGAAGCCGGTCATCGAAAAGCTGCAGTCGCTCGACATCCCGGTCGAAGCGAAACCGCGCTCGGCTCGCAAGAACGCGGCCTCACAAGCCCAGCCGCTGCAAGTCCCGCTCGCCGCAGGCCTGCCTTCGCAGGGATTGGTTGATCGCGTCATTGCGCGTGCCGAGGAACTCCTGGCGTCTTGGGCCGCGCCGCAGGAATCCGCGGGCGCTCGCCGCCGCGAGTCGCGCCAGGCTGTCGAGAAGGACTAGGCGAGGAGTGAGGTGTTCTAACTCCGGGTTAGCTGACTGGAGAAAAAAGAGCCACTGATTTTCTGCTTTGTTTTTTCCCGAGTGTAAGTTACATTCACTGTGACCTGGCCCACCTCGAGGTGCCGATGAAACCGTTTCAGGGTGTGGCCGTGCTGTCTCTCGCTATCTGTGTTCTCGCTTCAACGCCTTCCCGTTCGAGTCAAGCCAAATCCGGTGCCGTTGACCCCGGCGTGCGCGGTGGCCCGCCGGGCGCTGGCGGACCGCTGCCGGGTCTCACGGCGGATGAAACAGTTTTCTTCCAGGACGGTCAGTCCAGGTTTGGCGAAATCGAGACGGTCCAGGGAGACTCGAACGACGGGCTCGGGCCGCGCTTCAACTCCAACCAGTGCCTCTCTTGCCACTCGCAGCCCAATGGGGGCGGATCGAGCCCGGCGCAGAACCCTTTGATCTCCGTCGCGACGCTCGATGGGGCCAAGGACACCGTGCCATGGTTCATCGCGCCGAATGGCCCGGTCCGTGAAACGCGCTTCAAGAAAAGTAACGGCGTTCCCGACGGCAATGTTCACGCGCTGTTCGTCATCACCGGTCGGCAAGACGCCGCCGGCTGCAATATCCGTCAATTTGACTTCCTGCCTGCGGGAAATCCGCTCACTGGCCAAGGCGGGAATGCCAACATCATCTTCCGAATACCGACGCCGCTTTTTGGAACCGGCCTGATCGAAGCGATCCCGGATTCGGCCATCCTCGCCAACCTGCAAGCCAATGCGACCTTGAAGGCTTCGCTCGGCATTTCCGGCCACCCGAACGCGATCTTGAGCGGCAACGTAAACCGCAGCGCCAACGACGGCACCATCACTCGTTTCGGGTGGAAAGCGCAGAACAAATCCCTGCTGCTGTTTGCCGCCGAGGCCTACAACGTGGAAATGGGCATCACGAGCGAACTGTTTCCTCAGGAGCGCGACGAGACTCCGTCCTGCATTTTCACAGCGACGCCGAACAACGTGCTCAACTTTACGACGCCTGCGACTTCCGCCACTTCCAATCCCGCTGTCATCTCCGACATAGAGGGCTTTGCCAACTTCATGCGCATGCTGGCTCCGCCCACGCCCGCGCCCGACACGCCCACCATAGCGAACGGACGAGCGACCTTCATAAAAATTGGTTGCGCCCATTGCCACACGCCTTCGTTGACCACGGGTAAGATGATTGCGAGCGGCTCCGCGACGGTTCCAAGCGCCGCCCTGTCGAACCAAACCGTGCACCTTTTCTCCGACCTGCTGGTTCACCACATGGGCAAAGGCCTGGCCGACGGCATCACGCAAGGCGCCGCCGGCCCGGACGAGTTCCGGACCGCTCCGCTTTGGGGCGTCGGGCAACGCATCTTCTTCCTCCACGATGGACGCACGTCCAACTTGGTGGAAGCCATCCGGGCGCACAAGAGCAGAGGCAGCGAGGCCAATCGGGTCATCCATCAGTTCAATAAGGTGAGCACTGAGGAGCAACAGGGAATCATCGATTTCCTGCGCGCGCTCTAGACAAAACAGCGACTCTTCGCACGGCTGGGCTGTGGGCGCTGCCAAGACGGTCCGAGAGAGGGGCGTCTTTCGATTCTGTCGTTTCGCTCTGAACCTGCCCGGGTTTCCCTGCTGGCCCTGCCCGAGTTTTGCGCTTTGTTTTCTTCGAAGGGTAGGTTACAGTCGGCGTACCCTGGCCCGCCTCGAGGTGCTCATGAAACTCGTCTTTGGTGTGCCCGTTTTGGCTCTCGCCGTCTGTGCTCTTGCTGCGACCTTTCCCGAAGCACCTACAGGCTTTGACAACAAAAGCAACGGAATAGTGGACGACGCCACGCACGCCGTGGATCAGGCCAAGTTCGACGAGGTCGAACAGGTTCCCGATGGACTTGGACCGCTGTATAACGCGCAGTCCTGCCGCGAGTGCCATCAGAACCCGACTTCGGGCGGTTCCACCCAGATCTCGGAGTTGCGCGTGGGCCATCGCGGTCCCCATGGCAGGTTTGAAAATCCGGAAATCCCCATCGCTCACGGCACCGAGATCATCAAGGGCCGCTCGCTCGTGAACGACCGCGCCATCTGTCCGAGCGCCGCCTTCCCCGCCACCGAGATCGAGGAGCGCGTCCCCGATTCAGGGCAGATCCGCACCTTCCGCGTTTCCCTTAATCTTTTAGGGGACGGATTTGTCGAAGCTACACCCGATCAGACTTTTGTGAACCTTGCGAAAGAGCAGTGCAACAAAGGCCACCACAAGATTTGCGGCCAGGCCCTCTACGTTCCTATCATCGAAGCGCCTGGCCAGACCGCCGTCGGGCGCTTCGGCTGGAAGGACCAGCAAGCCAGCCTGCTCTCCTTTGCCGCCGACGCGTACCTCAACGAAATGGGCATTACCAGCCGCCTGCAACCCGATGAAGTCACCAATCTTTGCAACACGGTTAGGGAACCCAATGACCAGCCTGGGTCCGACGGCCTCTCCGACATCGATCATTTCGCCCGCTTCATCCGTGCCACTAAGGCTCCCGCACGCGACGCGCAACTTGCTGCGACCCCCAAGGCCAGGGAAGGCGCCCAGCTGTTCGCAAAAGTGGGCTGCGAGCAGTGTCACGTCGAGACGCTGACCACCGCCTCCGCGGGCACGCCGCTGAACGGCGGCACTCTCACCGTTTCTGCCGCCCTGGCGGACAAACAGTTTCATCCCTACGCTGATTTCTTGCTTCACGATGTCGGCACGGGCGATGGAATTGTCCAGTCCATGACCGAGCACTACGGCAAGAAAATGTATTCGATCACCTGGAAAAACCTATCCATTCCGGCATTCGAAGGCTCTGCCAACAAAATCCGTACGGCACCGCTATGGGGTGTGCGTTTGCACTCGCGCCTGATGCACGACGGCGCCTCGGTCACGCTTCTCGACGCCATCGTTCGCCACAAAGGCGAGGCCGAGCAGGTCACCGAGAAATTCGAAAAGCTCAAATCGAACGAAAAGGAAGCCCTTCTCGAGTTTCTCCGGTCCCTTTGACGCAATATAGAGGGGCGCCCCTTTGGAGTCGGTGTTGACGCTTGTAGCCTCCGCTCGGACCGCCGTCAAGGATCGAAGCCCGCTTCGCGGCGCTCCGCTCGTGCCTCACTCCGCGTCCTTGACTGCGTCCTCGCTCCGGCTACGGTTCTTTCATCGGGGAGCTGGCGCTCCCCGCTTCTTCGTTGCGCTCAATTCCTATTTTGCATGTAGGGGTCAAAGTCTTTTACGTCGAACAGAAACACGCCGTTCTTCGTAACAGTGTAGTCTGGCCGCTTGCTTTTGCCGGGAAACTCCTTCTCAAATTCGTAGGGATAGTCCATCGCGTCCAAGTAGTTTTGGAACAGCAATTCGCCGGCGGTGGTGGGAACTGTTGTCGCCATGCTTGAGCATAGCACTCTTTCTATTTCGTAAAAGTGGCGGGACCGGGCGGGCTCCAATCGGTGATGCTTGCACAGCGGATAGGCAAGCGGACGCGATCCGTCAGTCCAGCCAAATCTTCAACTTGACCTGGTGAGCCGCCAAGATTTTCCGCGGTAGAATGATCCCGGAGACCCCGTAGCTCAATTGGATAGAGCGAATGGCTTCGAACCATTAGGTTCCGAGTTCAAGTCTCGGCGGGGTCGCCATCTTTCCAGTTGAACCACGTCACGGCCAGAGGAACCGGGAAACACGACTCTCCGCGTCCGCTAAGTCCTTGCGAGCGGAGGCCGCATCGCTTTCGGCCAACCAGGAATCGGTGGTGGAGAATTGCTAGGACGATTCATGTCGCACCTCTTGGGAGTTGGGCCACATTTTATTCGGTGCGGAGGGCGAGGATGGGGTCGATGGAGGAGGCCCTGCGCGCCGGCAAGTAGCCAGCAACAAAAGCCACGGCGAGAAGTAAAAGACAGGCCGTTGCGATGGTGGACAAATCGCCCGGCGAGAGACCGAAGAGCATGCTGGCGATGAGGCGGCTGGCGGCAAGGCCGGAAGGAATGCCAATAGCGATCCCGAACAGCGTTAGCGCGAGCGTCTCGCGCAAAATCATCCAACGAACACTTCCTTGCTGCGCACCCAGTGCGACGCGCACGCCGATTTCGCGCGTGCGACGCGTCGCTCCGTACGACATCAGCCCATAAAGGCCAATCGAGACAAGCAGGAGGGCCAGAGCGGCGAAGAAACCGGAAAGCATGGCGATGACGCGCTCGTTGACCAGGACGCGACTCATCATTTGTTCGACCGTTGCGGTGCGGAGCGCATATTCGTGGCCGAGAGAATCGATCTCATGACCGATCGTCGTTGCCAGGGCCTCCGGATTTTCTTTCGTGCGCACGTAAAGAGTGCCGAATTGGTCCCACGGGGGACCCTGCAGATAAGAAAGGTAAATCACTGGTGGCGCGGCGTCCCGCGGCTGCAAAATCCGGGCGTCCTGGGCAACACCAACGATTTCGAGGTTCTGGAAGTCCGGCCAAAAGCCATAGCGGACGTGCTGGCCGATAGCGTCGCCATTGGGGAAAAGGCGCTCCGCGAGGCTTTTGCTGACGACGGCGAGGTGAGGATGCTTCTCATCGTCTGTCAGTTGAAAGTTGCGACCGCTCAACAGGTGGATGCCGAGGGTGTTGAAGAAACCGGGCCAGACGGTGACTTCAGTCGCCATCACGTGGAAACCAGTGTTCGGATCTTCGGACGTGGCTGAGACTTTTTGTTGTTCTTGGCCCCCTTCTGGGCCGGGGATCGAAATGTCGGAAAGGCTGGCCGACCGCACTCCGGGTAGGTTGGAGATTCGCTCGACGAGTTGTTGGTGGTAACTGTTCATATTCAGGTTTTGGAACCCGCCGGGTTTGGCGTTGGGAAAAATTTCAAGCAGGTTGTCTTTCTCGAAACCGAAATTGAGGGAACGTAATCTTTGGAAAGTGCCCACCAAGAGTCCAGCGCCCAGAAGCAAGACTAGGGACACGGCGACTTGCGAGACGACCAGGGTCTTGCCCAATTTGCCGGCTCCACGGGCCACGCTGCGCACACTTTGTTGAAGGATAGACGCAGGGTCCTGGCACGACGCGCGCAAGGCGGGCGCGAGGCCAAAAAGAATTCCCGTCAGAAGGGCCGCGGAAATCGTAAGAGCGAGTACGCGGAGATCGGGCGCTAAATCGAGTGTTACAGGGACCAGGTTTCCTCCGGTCATAAGGAACACCAGAAGGCGGCTTCCCCAAAGGGCGAAGACAAGCCCTAACAGGGCCCCGATGAGGGAGAGCAACAGGGTCTCTGCGAGTACCTGTTGCGCGAGGGCCCAGCGGCTCGCGCCAATAGCCACACGCACGCTCATTTCTTGGCTGCGAGCAGCAGCGCGAGCCAGCATCAGATTCGCGAGATTCAAACAAGCAACCAGAAGAATGAGTCCGACGATCCCTGAAAGGACATAAAGGGGACGCGAAAATCGGTCGCGAAGAATATCGGCGACGCCGGTTCGAACGGGGCTGACGTCCAAACCCATGGAAAGAAACGTCTGGCGGCGCAGACCGGGAGTTTCTGTCGAAGCCGTAGCCAAAAGAACTGCGGGCCAAAAAGATTGGAGTTGCGCGCGAGCTTGAGCAAGAGTGACGCCATCTTTTAGCCGCGCTGTGATGCGAACCCAGAGTGAAGATCGGTTGTCAAGGCTACCAAGGTTGGAGTCAACGAGGGGGATGGCGGAAATAGGAATAGCGACCTCGGGTAGTTCTCCGGGCGTCATGCCGGTGAACCACTTTCGAGTGACGCCGATGACAGTGAAAGGTTGACCTTCAATGCGGATCTGCTTCCCTATCACATCGTGGGCACCGCCGACACGTTGTCGCCAGAACTCGTAGCCGATCACGGCGACCTGGGACGTTGAACCGGCGTGAGGATTAACGTCTTCTGAAGTGAGCAGGCGGCCTAAGAGAGGGGCCACACCAAGTTCCGAGTAATAGTTGCCCGTAGCCGAGCAAACGCGACTTTGTGCAAGCACTCCGTTGACTTCCACGTTGGATAGCCACGGACCGCTCCACGCGATCAATGCGGAGAAGACACGCTGGCCGCGGTCGAGTTCGCGGAACATGGGATAGGAGAATGTGATTTTGTGACCCTGGCGGACAAGAGAGAGTTCGACGAGGCGTTCCGGGTGAGGGACCGGAAGGTCGCGAAGGAGCAAGGCATTGATGAGGGTAAAGATGGAGACATTGGCGCCAATGCCCAGGGCCAGAGAGAGAATTGCGACTGCGGTGAAACCGGGATTTTTGCGCAGCGCGCGGAAGGAGTAGCGGAGGTTTTGCCAGAGTTGGTGCATGACGGGTCGCTCCAGAACATGTCAAGGGCGGGGTTCTATCCAGATTTACGCCAAGTCGGGAGCGCTTTTCCAGCTCCCAAAATTCAGGGCGGCGTCATATTTCGTTTTCTGAGCGGGCATGCTGCATGATGTGGGGAGTATTGCACGCGAAGCAGGCGGGGACTCGGCTCCATGCTACTGCTTCCCGGACTGGCAGCTCTCGGCTGTTAAACCCCTCGTGTGGGTCAAATCGACAGGACAGCGGATCGAGGAATTCGCAGCGAAGCTCCAGGCCAAAATTGATACCAATTGTTGCCAAATCCGAGGGTCATAACAGGTCATTAGGGCACCTTAGGGGATATTCACCCCATGGGGTAAACCGTTGAACACACTAAGAATACCTGCATTGTGGCTGGATTTCGCAACATGCCCGACCGGAACTGAGCCTTACGGCGCATCGGGTAAAGGCGCTGAAGTTCGGCGCTAAACTGCGCAGTTTGTTGGGCTTAGCTTCGTTGCGCTCGGCTGGCTCTGCCGGCGCCGCGTTTCTTGGTTGCCGCCTTTGTTGCCCTTTCGGCCAGTGTAATTGTTTGCGCAAGGAATTCCCGAAGCCCCCTTCCCCCCGCCGTACACTTTGCTAGCCTGTAGATACAAAACGACATACCTTGCTCTCGGTAATGTCCAAAGGTTTTTTCCACAGCTCGGTACGTCGCCAACACCTTAAACCCGGCCATAGCTCCGCTCGCCATAAGGAGGCTCGCCGGTGGGTGTCGCCCACGAAAGGGGAGTCACGTGAAAATCGCACCAGCTCTTCTCACCATGACCGGGATTCTTGGTGGGCTTGCTGCGCCCGCGCGCAGTCAGGCGCCCGCGGCTGTTCCGGGCGCCGTCCCGGCGAGCGTTTCGCGCACCACCAAAGCGGTGAACTACCGCCGCACCGGCGGCGCGGCGAAGATCGACTTTCAAGGCACCGAACTGCTCGAGCAGGCCAGCGGCGAGGCCAAAGTGCAGAACAAAGGGAGCCGCGTCGAGATCGAGGCGAAATTCGTGGGCTTGGACGAGGCCACCAAATTCGGTCTCGAATACCTCACCTATGTTCTGTGGGCTGTTTCGCCCGAGGGACGAGCGGTGAATCTCGGTGAAGTGGTGCTGAAGGGCGGCGCGGGCGAAGTCAAAGCCATCACCGATATGCAAACCTTTGGCATGATCGTCACCGCCGAGCCGTATTTTGCGGTGACCCAGCCCGGCAATACCGTGGTCCTCGAGAATGTCATCAACACCTCCATGACCAGGGTCGAAGACATCGCCGCCAGCTACGAACTCGTTGGCCGCGGCGTCTATTCCTCGACGAACACCAGGATCGAAGGCGCTATCTTCGGCATTGACCGCAAGACGCCGCTCGAACTGTTCGAAGCACGCAATTCCGTGCGCATTGCGCATAATGCCCTGGCCGACAAATATGCCGCCGCCACGCTCGCAAAGGCTGAGCAGCAGCTCCGCGCCGCCGAGGAGGCCTATGCTCATAGGAGCGACCGGAAGGCCGTCGCGGCTGCCGCTCGCGAGGTGGTGGTCACCGCGGAAGAAGCCCGCGTCATGGCCATCAAGCAAAAGGCCGAGGAAGACGCGCAAGCCAAGATTGCTGCGGACAAGAAGGCCGCGGAGGAGCGCGAGGCCAAAGCCCGCGCCGAGGCCGCAGCCGAAGCACAACGCCGCCTCGAGGCGGAACAGGCTCGCAAGCAGGCGGAAGCCGCGCAAGCAGAAGCTTTGCGGATGAAGCAGGAAGCGGAAAAAGCCGCCGCCGAAGCGGCGCGTCAGAAAGCGGAAGCCGACCAGGCTCGCGCTGCCGCGCTAGCTCAGCAGCAAGCCGCCGAAGCCGAAGCGCAGAAAGCGGCTGGCGAAAAAGCCGCTGCGCAAGCCGCAGCAGAGCAAGCCGCTCGCGACAAAGCCGCCGCTGAAGCCGACGCCGAAAAGGCGCGCCAGGCTGCCGCGCAAGCCGAAGAGGAAAAGGCCCAGCTCCGCGTACAGCTTCTCTCTCAACTGAATTCCATTTTGCAAACGCGCGACTCCGCTCGCGGCCTCATCGTGAACATGTCCGACGTGCTCTTTGACACCGGCAGCTTCACGCTCAAGCCCGGCGCTCGCGAGAAGCTTGCAAAAATCTCCGGCATCTTGCTGGCGCACTCCGGCCTGACTCTTCAAATCGAAGGTCACACCGACAGCGTTGGCGGCGACGAATTCAATCAGCAGCTTTCTGAGCGGCGCGCCGACTCCGTGCGCGATTTTCTGGCCGAGCAGGGCGTCCCCGGTTCGTCCATCACTGCGCGTGGTTTCGGCAAGACGCAGCCGGTCGCTTCGAACGACACACCGGAAGGCCGCCAACGCAATCGCCGCGTTGAACTCGTTGTCAACGGCGACGCCATCGGCGGCACGGCAAGTGCGTCTGGTTCGAACGCCGCAAGCTCGCAGCGTTAGGCTTCCTGTCTATTTCTTTCGCGGATGTCTCAGCAGGAAGGCCCGCCCAGGCCTTCCTTGGCCTATGAGTGACCGGCTTCCCTTCCCGACCCTCCGTGCTGTATACCTAAGGCTTACCTTATGCCGAGGGAGCGTGTGTGTGAGGAGTGGTAGGGCCCTTCTTTTCCGACTACCCCTTCTTTTTATCTGCCTTCTGCCCGCCGGCGCACATGCGCAAGAGCGTGAGGAGCCTGGCAAGCCCATTGCTAAGGTCTCCATCGCCGGGAATCTGATCTTGATGGAGCTGGACGAAGGCGCGCTCGGCCGGGAGACGCTCTTCGACCTGGATCGGCATACCCTTCGCTTCACTCCCGCGCACGAAGGATATCGCGTGGAAAACTTGCCGCTCGAGTGGGACCCCGGCCTCGGCCAGAAAATCACTGAGTCTCAGGTCGCGCTGCACAACTTTTCTTTTCCTTTTTCCGGGATGACCTGGCATGCGTTCACGGTCGGCGTCACCGGATCGATTCGTTTCGGCGAACCAGACATTCCACCCGGCTCTCGGATGGGTCCCGGCCCGGCGCCCCGGGATCCCGGTGGCGTTGCGATTGGACGCTTCGATGCTTTGCGTGAAGCGGCAGGCAATCTGGTCAACACCGTTCCCGCGATTTGCGTGTTTTTCAAGCCGCGAATGTCGGGCGACCGCTACGTGAAGGAGCTGGCCGATCGTGTGGTGGTGAGCTGGGACGTCACCGAACCGTTTGGCAACATCCAGGACTTTACCTGGACGAAGACGGTCAATCGTTTCCAGACGGTGCTGCACAAAGACGGCGCAATAGAAATGTCTTACGATCAGCTTGCGGCGAAGGACGCCATCGTCGGCATCTACCCGCTGATCTCCCCGGACGCAGAAAAACCGGTGAGCTCTCTTTCCACCACAAAGCACGCCCCTTCTGCCGCGCATCTCGACATCCAAAAGTTAAAGCTTTCGGTGGTGGGAGGAGTGTTGCTGAAAGCCACGTTCGAAACGGCTGGTCCGGTGTTGCCCCGAGGAGATCCGGGCGTACCAGGGATTGCGTATCGCGTCTACTTTTACGCTCGCGCGCCTGGGACGGAGTCCGCCGGCGCTCTTGCCGAGGCCGATGCGGTCTGGACGATTCGCGGCTTCGCGCCACGGAATCGCGCCGACGGGGGCGCGTCGCGGTATTTTGCGTTTGGTGAAGGTGTTTCGCGCGGCGTCGAGACGAGCGGCAACACCATTTCTGTTCAAGGAATCCTGCCATCCACCTTGCGGGGAGCCAAGGAAATCTACGTTTCCGCCGATGCTTCCGCCGCCGGTTCACAGGAGCCCGTTTCAACGGTCTCTGCCAGCACGGTGGGGCTCGCCGGCATGCACACTCCGGAGGTACATCTGTCTTCTCTCAAGCCCGAGGACGGGCCTTTCCCGGTGCTCTACGAGGCCTTCTACTACTACGCTTTGCCCAATCCCCGCGATATGAGTTGCACGGTGATCAAAAGCCTCGGCGACAAGTTCGACTTCCTTGCCTACTACTCGGACTTTCGCGTCGATAACCAGGAAGCGGGCACTCCGAGCAACGGGCCGCTCGGTGCGGTAGGAGGCGCCGTCACCGGGATCGGCGCGAACCAGCGCGGCCTCGAGTCCTACTGCACGCCGGGTCGGTTCCAATGGGGATTTGTTCAACCCGTGTATGTCGGCTCGAATCAGATGCAGGAGCGGCCGCCCGCGGACGCGCCCGTAGGCACCGATCGCGACATCACCTTCTACGAGCAGCAACTCGCCGAGATTTCGGCCGACGGCAAGATGCCTCAGTACATGTACGCCATGTCGCAAATCGCGCACGAAATGGGCCATCGCTGGGCCGCGTTCGTGTCGGCAAAACTGGGCGGCGAGACGATTCCGCTCGGACCTGTGCACTGGGCGAGAGGGTTAGAGGCCTCCGTGGCTTTTCCCTACCGCCGGCCTACGGAAGCGTCCATTATGGGAGGAGGTGCCTGGCAAGACAATTTTGACGGCACCTACACGCAATTTGACGACGACTATTACGTGCCCGCCACGGGATGGTCCTATCTCGACCTCTACCTTATGGGGCTGATCTCTGCCGAGGAAGTGCCCGACTTTTTCATTCTGCGCAATCTGGTTCCTGCGGGGAAAGACGCGAATGGCCACCCGATTTTCAAGGCGGACCGAAGCAAAGTGACGATTCAGGGGGTCATTGCAGCGGAAGGCCCGCGCCTGCCCGGCGTGGACAAATCGCAGCGGGAGTTCAACACCGGAATGGTGATCGTCGTTCAGCACGGCAAAAAACCAAGCCACGAGCTGATCGAGCGAGCCGAAGGGATTCGCAAACAGTGGATCGACTATTTTTCGATCACCACCGGACACCGTGCGTCCATGACCGCAAATCCCCGCTAAACTCTGTGGCATGGTATTCCGCCTTGAGCGATTTTCGGTCCCGCAAGGATTGTCCATGTGCAGGAACTCCCGCAACAAAACCTGCTCGGCTGCGGCAGGCCATGCTTCAACACCGACAAACCGCGCGGCACCTTCGCGAGTCGCTTATCCTTGTCTCGGGATTCTCGACTCCTGGATTCGCGACTCCTTTCAAGGGGTTAGACGAGGTCGTCGACAGTTGGCCGCGTAGCGCCTTTCCAGCTTGCGTCAAACTGTCTGCGGACAAACCCTGCGTCGTAAGCCTTGTCCTGCGCCTTTAACGCTTCCTCAAGCCCAAAAAGCGACCGCGGATTGCGCGGATTGCGCTCCAGGTCGGCGCGGAAAACCTCCTCGGCTCCCGCGTAATCGCCGATTTTCAGCAGCGCCGCGCCCAGCGATTCGCGCACAGGATAGAACCAATCCTTCGGCTCGTCATATTTCAAGCCATCTTCGACCGCGACGGCGGCGCGCAACTGGTTCACGGTGGCGTCCATATCGTTTTTCGCGAGTGAGATTTTCGCACCCAGCACGTTCTCGGCAATCTTCAGAATGTCCTTGGTCTTATTGTTGATGGGCATCTGAAAGATGGCCTCCGGCGAAGTCTTTTCTTCCGCCTCCGCGACCATCTTGTGCTCTGCCGCGGCACCATCCACATCCCCCGTGCCGGCCAGTGCCAGCCCGCGCGCGAAATGCCAGAACACCGTGACGGTTGCGATCGCCGGGTCCGGCTGCGGCATTTTCAGAATTTCATTCCACCGGTGGAAGCGCACTTCCACCGCCATCGGCACGGTCATAAAGCCTCCGAGCCCCGGCGTGTCTTTCACGTGCGGCCCCACGTTTGCCGCCAGCAACTGCGCGCCTCGCCGTGACTCGGCATAATTGCCGTTCATCGCCGCTGCCATGGCGATGAAGTGCAGGTTGTGGCTGTAATACATCATCGAGTAGATGCCCGGGGCCGCGCCGCCCTTGATGTACGCCTGATCCGCAAGCGCGGCTTTCTGGTTGGTCTTCAACGCCGCTTCGTAGTCGCCCGTGCGGATGTAGATGTGCGCGGGCATGTGCACGATGTGTCCCGCGGCGGGCGCCAGCTCGGCCAGATGATTCGCGCCGGCGAGCGCGCGCTCGGGCGAGTTGGAAGCCTCGACCGAGTGAATGTAATAGTGAATCGCGCCCAGGTGATTGGGCTCGCGCCGAATCACGGACTCCAGCGTCGCCACAATTTCTTCCGTGCCCTCTTCCGGCGTTCCGTCCGTCCGCCACAGGCCCCACGGATGCAGATTCATTCCGGCCTCCGCGAAAAGCGTCGCCGCATCAAGGTCGTCGGGAAACCGCTTCATCACTTCGCGCATCGCATCACGATACTGTTCCGCCGCGGCGCGCAAATCCGATTTGGCATCGCCAGGGAAGCGCTTTGCCAGCGCCGCGATGTAGGCCTGGTCGCTATCGGAAGCGTCGCCTGCGAGTGCCTGCGCTTTCTCCATCGCCGCGTGCGCCCGCAGGAAACGGTCTTCGCTCGCGGGATCGTTATAATTTGGACCCACCGCTTCCGCGAGGCCCCAAAACGCCATAGCTAGCTTGGGGTCAAGCTCGCTCGCGCGCTCGAACGAGCGGGTCGCTTCATCATGGTTGAACGCGTAAATCTGCCGCAGCCCCTGATCGAAGAACGCCTGCGCCTGCGCGTTCTTCGTCGAAACGGGATGGTGCCAATTGCCGTAGCCGGTCACGAGCACGGCGGTCTTGGCCTCTGCAGGGACAGCGTGCCCGGCATGCCCCTGCGCAAAAGCGGCCTCGGATAGTGCGAGATGGGAGAGTCCCAAAGCGAGAGCCAACCTAAGCAGAGTCAGGACGCCGCGATGCATTCGGTGCCTCCGATGGAACAGGGAATTCGGCCGAGTAACCGGTTGCGCGGATTGTAGCATGAAGGCGGAAGTTGGATGTCCGAGGTTAGAAGTGGGGGGTGCAATTGATAGTGCGAGTCAGTTTACGCAGCCTCCTGATGCACGTTGGTCCAGTATTCTTCCCAATCCCCGTTCGCCCGTAACACCCGTAGAGCGATTACCTTTTTTAGATTTTCCATCTTCCACCAGGCACCGGAGATCTTGAGCCGCTTCTGGAACACATAGCCGTGAGCACTCTCGATCTCGCCCGAACCGATGGGCAGGCCTGCTGC
>Ga0209152_10000015_pt1 | contig 93678 bp, 87 predicted proteins | sample GraSoiAngelo_107_FD_185873 | JGI IMG/M metagenome (GOLD analysis project Ga0209152, IMG submission 185873) | Grasslands soil microbial communities from the Angelo Coastal Reserve, California, USA - 14_0903_09_30cm (SPAdes) (version 2) | ecosystem: Environmental > Terrestrial > Soil > Grasslands...
TTGGTCCGGTGAGCATCGCTCTGCAGAAGGACGCGCACAAGGCGGCGAACAGCGCCCCCGAGAGCGACAGTGGTGAGGGCACGTCCCAGCCAGTCGAGGGAGAGCCGCAGACGATCGACGACCTCAGGCTGAGACTGGAAGCGAAGCTGACCTACGTGGCCAAGCACCTGCTCGCCCCAAGCCCCGGCAACGCGACCTTCCTCACCGTCGGCAGCCTCCATTTCGACGGTTACCTGAAAGACGTCGAGGCGCGGACGGCGCTGGGGATCCTCAGCACCCGGCAAGAGGAGCTGGACGAGCTCTCCGACCGCGCCAGAAACGAGTTCCTCGAGCAGGCGGGCCGCTTCGTGGACAGCGTTCGAGCCAGCATCTTCTGGGGCCAGGTGAAAAAACGGCTCCTCGCCGAGGACGGGCACCCGGGGCAGAAGCTGTTCATCCGCGAGATGCCGAGCCGGGGCCGCCGCGACGACTTCCTCGCGGGGCGGGCGGACCTCCCGGTGCGGGTGGCGCCCGCCTTCGTCATCGACTCCGGCTCCTCGATCCTGCGGCAGGTGGTCGCCAGGCTCGAGGGGGAAGGTTCGGCGGCGGCGGGCGGAAGGGAGCGGCAGATCATCGTCATCCCGGATCATTCCCAGGTCGAGGAGGTGGCGAGCGCGGGCGGGGCGCCGCGGATCGTCAAGTTGAAGGGGCTGAGAGAGGCGTTGCTCGAACCCTCATAGGATGGGCGGCGCACCCTCCCTTCGCCGTCACTTGCCCACACGTCTTAGATTCGCTCCCTCGCCAACCGGTGCCCTGCACATCGGGGGCGCCCGCACGGCCCTCTACAACTGGCTCGCCGCCCGCCACGACGGCGGTGAGCTGGTGCTGCGGATCGAGGACACCGACCGCGAGCGCTCGACCGAGGAGAACGTCGAGCAGATCCTCGACGCGATGAGGTGGCTGGAGCTCGACTGGGACATCGGCCCGGTCTCCCAGGCCGGCCGCGCCGACCGCCACGCCGAGGCGCTGGGGCGGCTGCTCGAGACCGGCCACGCCTACCGCGACCACGCCACCGGCAAAGACGTAGAGGCCTGGAAGGCCGAGCACGGCGCCGGTCGCGGCTATCGCGGCACTCCGACCGACGACGGGACCGCGGCGATCCGCCTGCGCGTCCCCGACGAGGGCGAGACCGTTGTCCACGACCTGATCCGCGGCCCGGTCGCCTTTCCCAACGGCAGCTACGACGACTTCGTCATCGCCCGCGCCGACGGCTCGGTCCTCTACAACTTCGCGGTCGCCGTTGACGACGCCGAGATGGGGATCACCGAGGTGGTCCGCGGCGACGACCACCTCTCCAACACGCCGAAGCAGCTACTCGTCCTCGCAGCGCTCGGCCACGAGCCGCCCCGCTACGCCCACCTACCGCTCCTGCACGGCCCCGACGGCAAGAAGCTCTCCAAGCGCCACGGCGCCGCCTCGGTGCAGGAGCTGCGCGACGGCGGCTACCTGCCGGCGGCGGTGCGCAACTACCTGGCGCTGCTGGGCTGGGGGACCGACGACGACACGACCCTGATGTCGACCGAGGAGCTGGTCCGCCGCTTCCGGGTCGAGGACGTCGGCAAATCGGCGGCGATCTTCGACGAGAAGAAGCTGCGTTGGCTGAACGGCCGCTTCATGCGGGAGATGCCGCTCGACCGTTACACCGCCGCCGTCGCCCAGCACCTCGGCCGCGAGGCCGACGAGCGGCTGCGGGCCGCCTGCGAGATCGCCCAGGAGAAAGCGCAGACGCTGGAGGAGGTTTGGCCGCTGATCCGCTTCCTCTTCGAGCCGCCCGTCTCCGACGAGAAGGCCTGGAGCAAGGTGATGAAAGAGGGGACGGGTGAGGTGCTGGCGGCGATCGCCGAGGCGCTCGCGGCGGTTGATCCCTGGGAGCCGGAGCCAATCGAGGTGGCGCTCGCGCCCCTGTTGGATCGCTTCGACCTAAAGCCGGGGCGGCTCTACCAACCGATTCGCGTTGCGATCACCGGGACCTCGGTCTCGCCGGGGATCTTCGAGTCCCTCGCGGTTCTGGGCAAGCAGCGCTCGCTGGAGCGCATTCGCGCCGCCTCGGCGCGCCTCGCCGCCGCCTGACCTACCCGAAATTGCTCCACACTTTTCGGGTCGGAAAGGGTCCCTGAGCTAAACCCATCGGCTTTTCCTGCCGATGGGGTGTGCCATGAGCGTTACTGCCGCCCAGAGCAACGGCAAGGTCCCCCTGCACGAGACCGCGAAAACGGGCTCTCGCGCCGCTGCCGCACCCGGCAGTCGCCTGGCCGAGGCGTTTGAGGCTGTCGAGAGCTTCCCGGTATTGATCGAGTCCCGCCAGCGAGTGATTACCGCCGCGACCGCGGAGACGGCTCGCGTCGGCGAGATCATCGAAGCGGTCGAGAGCGACGTCGCCCTGACGATCGCTGTTCTGCGCCAGGCCAACCGTGGCGGCCTCGTTGCCGGCGGTGTCGCCGGTATCCCCGCCGCCGTCGACATCCTCAAGCCGGCCGGCGTGCTGGCCCTCGCCGGAACCGCGCCCAGCTTCGACTTCTTCGATTCGAACGGGGGCTGGGTGTTGAAGCCGGAGCGCTTCCGCGTCCATGCCCTCGCCACCCAGCGCGCCGCAGACAAGATCGGCCGTGTGGTCGGCTGGCTCGAACGCGACGAGCTCGCCGTCGCCGCACTCCTGCACGACATCGGCCGCCTCGTGATCTCCCGCCTGCACCCCGGCTACAAGGTCTACTTCGACGCGATCGCCCGCACCCCCGAGCAGCGCCTGCGCGAGGAACGCGAGCAGCTCGGGATCGACCACGCCCTCGTCGGCGGCGTTCTCGCTCGCCGCTGGAATTTGCCCTCGCGGATTGCGATCGCGATTGAGCGCCATCATTCCGAGGACGCTGAAGGGCTGGCGGCGATGGTCGCCGCCGCCGACATGATCGGCCACTACTGCCAGGGCGAGGCGATCGCGCCGGAGCGACTCCGCTCCGCTGCCGAGCGCTGCGGTCTCAGCCCCGAAGGGTTGCGCGACCTCCTCTACGAGCTGCCGCTGCCGACCCAAGACGCCTCGCGGATCAGCGAGCCGTGCCCGCTCTCCAACCGCGAGCTCGACGTTCTGCGCCACCTCTCCGAGGGCATGGTCTACAAGCAGATCGCCAGCGAAATGCACCTCTCGGTCTCGACGATCCGCACCCATCTCCACAACGTCTACGGCAAGATCGGCGCCGTCGACCGCGCCCAAGCCGTTTTGCTGGCGCGCGACCGAGGCTGGATCTAGTCATGCCCAAAGCATCGGCGGCGACCGCGCCTGCGGTTGCCCGCAAAGATCAAGGCCCTGCGACCTGGCGCCGGCGCTCGCTCGTCCGCGTCCGCCGTCCCGCTTGGGCGACGCAGGCGCAGCGCCCTGTCAATCGATAAGGCACTCGCGCACGGCGATCGCAACCGCGTGGGTGCGGTTCTTCGCGCCGAGGCGGGCGAGGACGTGCTTGGTGTGGGTCTTCACCGTCTCCTCACTGAGGTCGAGCTCACGCGCTGCCACCGTGGTCGACTCGCCGTTGGCGAGCAGTTGCAGGATCTGTCGCTGGCGGCGGGTCAGCTTGCCGCGGCTGCCTTTCGGCGGCACCGCCGGGTCAACAAAGCGCTCTTGGGCGATCGCGGCGTCAACCGCGCGTCGCAGCTCGGTGGTTCCGGCGATGCGGGAGACGTAGGCGCTGGCGCCCGCCTGCAGCGCTGCGCTTGCCAGGTGCCTTTCGGGCAGCTCGCCGTGGGCGACGACGCCGAGGGCGGGGTTGGAACGGTGCAGCATCCGAATCGCCTCGGTCCCGGTGATCGCCTCGCCGTGGCCGTTGCCGCGCCAGCGCATGTCGACGATCGCGACATCGAAGGCGCCGACGTCGCGGACGAGGTCGAGCGCTTCCTCCCGCGTCGGCGCCTCGTGGATCACGAAGCCGTCCTCGAGGGCACCGCGTATCCCCAGCCGGACTAGGGGATGGCCATCGACAACCAGACAGTGTGGGGGCTCGCTCAGGACTGCTTCCGATCAGGTGGTTTGGGTCGCGGGGACTGGTGAGCCCACCTCGGGCTCCCGCGCGCCGATCCTACCCAGCCGAAGGGTGCGGTAGAAAGTCCCTGTGATCTCGATTACCTCAAAGTCGAGGTATGCCGTAGTCGCTTTGGCGGAGCTTGCGCGCGCGGGCGAGCGCCCGGTGCCGATCAAAGAGCTCGCCGAGCGCCGCGACATCCCCGAGCAGTTCCTCGAGCAGCTCTTCTCGACCTTGCGCCGCAACGGCCTCTTGACCAGCCACCGCGGCATGCGCGGCGGCTACACCCTCGCCCGGCCGGCGGAGGAGATCACCGTCCTCGACGTCGTCCAGGTCCTCGATGGCAAAGTCGGCGACGAGGCCGACGAGGCCGGCGGCATCTGGGCCGAGGGCGTCACCGCCCTGCGCAAGGTCTTCGGCCAGACGACGATCGCCGAAGTCGCCCGCCGCGAGGCCGAAGAGGCTGGCTCGGGCATGTACTTCATCTAGCGCGCGCGCTGCTTGGCGAGCTCTGTGACGTATGACCGCGAAAGTTTACTGAAACACTCAAGTATTCTATTAGGGTCGTGCTCTTCCACACATGAGGCCGCTCCGGCGGCCATTCAAGAGGGAGAGCGAACGTGCCCGACCAGGTCAAATCAGCCCCCGATATCACGAAGAAAAGCGAAGGCCCGCGGGTCGAAGCGCTGCAGAAAGCGCTCGATCGCGAACTGGTTCACTGGAAGTTCCCGTGGCGCAAGATCAAGATCGACGGCATCGCCGGCCCGCGCACCTTTGACGCCTGCAACATGGTCGGCTGGCTCAAGGGGTTTTCCCCGGACGAGTTGAAGAAGATCAGCAGCGGCCACCTGACCGAGCGCGACGTCGAGATCCTCAGCGGCGAGGGTCAGCGCACCGACGCGATGGAGAAGCGCTCCGAGGAGCGGCGCGACGAGGCTGAGCGGTTGCGCAAGAAACGGCGGTGGCTCGAAGAGCATCCAGATTCCCATCCCGCGCCGGCAGGCGGCCACTGGGTGATGTTCGACAACGAGGAAGTCCCAAAGTGGATGGTCGAAGAAGCGCTAAAGCCGGCCCGCGAGAGCGGCGTCTGGAACGGCGAAGTCTTCAGCGGCCGCCGTTCGCCCGAGCACTGCGAACAGCTCTGCCTCGATATGTGCGGAGCGGCGACCTGTCCTGGGAAGTGCGGGGGCCGGTCCAGTAACCATTGCGGTCCGGCCTCCTTTGAGGGGAACCATGGCGAGGGGGCGGTTGACGTGACCGACCCGGATGGCCTGCGCGCCTGGTGCGAAGCCCACGGCAACCCGATCCGCGGCGGCGGCGCGGTCCTGCCCGAAGACCGCCCCCACTTCTCTCGGGCCGGCAACTAGCTGGGCATCCGCAGGGTGCCGCCGGGTCCGACGCTGGCCTCGGATGTCGCGGATCCGCCTTCGCGATCCGCGACATCCGCAGCGGCTTCTGAGCGGCTCGTTAGGTAATGCCACGGTCTGGGCGCCGGGCTAGACTCGCGCGATGCGGATCGGAGCGGAGGCCTCGGCGGTCGTCGGCAGCACGCCGATGGTTCTGCTCGACCGGCTCTCGGAGGGATTGCACGGCGACGTCTGCGCCAAGCTCGAGTACTTCAATCCCGGCGGCTCCGTCAAGGACCGGATCGGGGTAGCGATGATTGACGCCGCCGAAGCCGAGGGCCAGATCAAGCCCGGGAAGTCGGTCGTCGTCGAGCCGACCAGCGGCAATACCGGGATCGCGCTGGCGATGGTCTGCGCCGCCCGCGGCTACGAGCTGATCCTGACCCTGCCGGAGGGGATGAGCCGCGAGCGCGGCAAGCTCCTGCGCGCCTACGGCGCTGAGGTGCGGGAGACGCCCTCGCTCGGCGGCATGAACGAGGCGGTCGCCTTGGCCGAGGAGATCCGCGAGCAGCGCAAAGGGTTCATGCCGATGCAGTTCTCCAACCCGGCCAATCCCGAGGTCCATCGCCGCACCACCGCCGAGGAGATCTGGAGCGACACCGACGGCGACGTCGGAGCTTTCGTCTGCGGCGTCGGCACCGGCGGCACGATCACCGGCGTCGGCCGGATGCTGCGAGAGCGGGCCCCGGACGCAAAGGTCGTCGCGGTTGAGCCGGCGAGCTCGCCCGTCCTCTCCGGCGGCGCACCCGGCCCGCACAAAATCCAGGGCATCGGCGCCGGTTTCGTCCCCGAGAATCTCGATCGCCAGGTGGTCGACGAGGTCCTCCCGGTCGGCGACGAGGATGCGCTCGACATGGCGCGCCGGGTCGCGCACGAGGAGGGGGTCTTGGCCGGGATTTCCGCCGGAGCCAATATCTGTGCCGCACTCGAGGTCGCCGCACGGCCGGAGATGGCGGGGAAGAGGGTGGTGACGATCGTCTGCGACTCGGGTGAGCGCTACATGTCCCTACCCTTCTTCTCACCATGAATCGCTGGAAACGCCTGGTCAAGGAGATTCGCGCGGACGTCAAGGCGGCGCGCGAGCGCGACCCCGCGGCGCAGGGCGTCTCCACCTTCGAGATCGTCTCCAGTTGGGCCGGGGTGCAGGCGCTGCTCGCGCACCGCGCCGCTCACGCGCTCTATGAGACGGGTGTGCCGCTGCTGCCGCGGATGATCGCCTACCTGACCCGCGCGGTCACCGGGATCGAGATCCACCCCGCGGCGGAGATCGGCAACGAGTTCTTCATCGACCACGGCTCCGGCGTGGTCATCGGCGAGACCGCGGTGATCGGCAACTGCGTGACGCTCTACCAGGGGGTCACCCTCGGCGGCACCGGCTTCCAGCGCGGCAAGCGCCACCCGACCCTCGGCAACAACGTCACCGCGGGGAGCGGGGCGAAGCTGCTGGGGCCGATCGCGGTCGGCGACGGCGCCAAGATCGGCGCCAACACCGTCGTCGTCGAGGACGTGCCGCCAGGCGCCACCGTCGTCGGCAACCCCGGCCACCCGGTCCGGCTCGAAGGCCGCAAGGTCGAAGGCCCCGACGCCGACTGGATCCACCTCCCGGACCCGATCGCCGACGCGATCAAGGCCCTCTCGGAGCGGATCGCCGAGGTCGAGGCGCGGCTTGCGCAGCTCGACGGCGGCAACGGTCCCTCGGCCGAGGTGGCGAAGATCGAGCCCCGTACCGGCCGCTCCTCGGCGGGCGGCTGAGGCCCGCCGGGCCCCTGGCTATGCTCGCTGGGTGACTCTGCAGGAGCAATTCGACAGCGATTCCGAGGCCGCGGCGGAGGCCCGCGGGGCGCCGACCGAACCGGGTGCGTCGGCGGCCGAGCGCCTGCTGGCGGGGCTGAACGGACCGCAGCGCGAAGCGGTCGAACACGGCGAGGGGCCGCTGCTGGTCCTGGCCGGCGCCGGCTCCGGCAAGACGCGCGTGCTGACGCACCGGATCGCCTACCTGCTCGCCACCGGCGCCGCCCGCCCCGGCGAGATCCTCGCGATCACCTTCACCAACAAAGCTGCGGCGGAGATGCGGGAGCGGGTCGGGCAGCTGGTCGGCCGCTCGGTGCGGGCGATGTGGGTGACGACCTTCCACTCGGCCTGCGCGCGGATGCTGCGGGTCGACGCCGAGCGGCTCGGCTACTCGAAGAGCTTCACGATCTACGACCAGGCCGACTCGCTGCGGATGCTGAAACGGTGCCTCACCGAGCTCGGGGTCGACCCGAAACGGTTCCCGCCGCGGGCGGTCCAGGCGAAAATCTCCGGCGCCAAGAACCAGCTGATCGACTCCGACTCCTACAACGAATCCGCCCACGCCGAATTCGAGGAGATCGTCGCCGAAGCGTTCCCGCTCTACGAGAAACGGATGCGCGAAGCCAACGCGATGGATTTCGACGACCTCCTCGTCCGCACCGTCAACGTGATCGAGCTCTTCCCCGAGGTGCGCGAGCGCTGGCGCCGCACCTTCCGCCACGTCCTCGTCGACGAGTACCAGGACACCAACCACGCCCAGTACCGGCTGCTGCAGCTGCTCGCCGGCGAGCACAAGAACCTGATGGTGGTCGGCGACGACGCGCAGTCGATCTACGGCTTCCGCCATGCCGACGTCCGTAACATCCTCGACTTCGAGAAGGACTTCGACGACGTCGAGATCGTCAAGCTCGAGCAGAACTACCGCTCGACGCAGACGATCCTCTCGGCCGCCAACGCGGTCATCGAGCGCAATCGCGAAGGCTTGCGCAAGGAGCTCTGGTCAGAAGGTGACGAGGGCGAGCAGGTGCAGCTGAACGAGCTCCGCGACGAGCACGAGGAGGCGCGCTGGGTCGCCGGCGAGATCGCCCGGCTTGAAGAGGAGGAGGGAGTCCCGCGCTCCGGGGTCGCGGTCTTCTACCGGACCAATGCGATGAGCCGGGTGCTGGAGGACACGCTGCAGCGCTTCGACGTCTCCTACCAGGTGATCGGCGGCACCAAGTTCTACGAACGGGCCGAGGTCAAGGACGCGATCGCCTACCTCAGCCTGCTGGTCAACCCGGCCGACCTCGTCTCCTTTACCCGCGTCGTCAACTCGCCGCGGCGGGGGATCGGCAACACGACCCAGGGTCGGATCGCCTCCCACGTCAACACCACCGGGCTGCCGGTCTGGGAGGTGATCGAACGGGTCGAGGAGGTGCCGGGCCTGAGCGGCGCCGCGATCAAGTCGTTGGGCCGCTTCTACGAGACGATGGCGGGGCTGCGCGAACGCGCCGACGAAGGTGGGCCGGTGGCGACGCTGCTGGAGGCGGTCCTGCACGAGAGCGGCTACCTCGAAGCGCTGGCAGCGGAGCGGACGGTCGAAGCCGAAGGCCGGGCGGAAAACCTCGAAACGCTGATCGGCGGCGCCGCCGAGTTCGACATCGAGCGCGAACGCGAGGGGGAGAGCGAGATCTCGCCGCTGGAGGAGTACCTGCAGCAGATCTCCCTCTACAGCGAGCAGGACGGGCTCAGCTCGGATAACGAGCTGGTCACCTTGATGACCCTCCACAACGCCAAGGGGCTCGAGTACGACACGGTCTTCATCGTCGGCTGCGAGGAGGGCGCCTTCCCGCACATGCGGGCGCTCGAAGAGGGGGGCGAAGAAGAGGAGCGGCGCCTCTGTTACGTCGGCATCACCCGCGCCCGCCAGCGGCTCTACATGACCTGGGCGCGCGAGCGGCGGCTGTTCGGCCGCGCCGAGCACAACCTGCCGTCCCGGTTCGTCGACGAGCTGCCGCACGAGCTGACCCAGCGCCACTCGACCGCCGGTCACAGTCTCGGCACCAGCTGGGGCCTTTCGACCGAGCACGACGTCACCCCGGCGCAGGCGCAGCCGATCGACCCCGGCACGGCGCTGGAACTGCAGACCGGCGACGACGTCGTCCACGCCAGCTTCGGCGACGGCATCGTCACCGGGGTCGAGCCCGGCGGGGTCGTGATCGTCCGCTTCTCCGGCGACGGCACCGAGCGCAAGCTGATGGCCGACTACGCGCCGATCCGGAGGCGCTGAGGCATGGCGGCCCGGGTTATCGACGGCAAAGCCGTGGCCGCCGCGGTGCGCGAGCGGGTCAAGGTCGACGTCGCCGCCTACAAGGAGGAGACCGGGCGCACCCCCGGCCTAGCGACCGTCCTGGTCGGCGACGATCCCGCCTCCGAGATCTACGTCAGCAACAAGCGCCGCACCACCGAGGAGGTCGGGATGCGGTCGATCCATCACGGACCGGAGGCTTCGATCCGCGAGGAGGAGCTGCTCGACCTCGTTCGCGAGCTGGGGGAGGACGACGACGTCGACGGGATCCTCGTGCAGCTGCCACTGCCGGCCCACCTCGACTCCGACGCGGTGGTGCAGGCGCTGAACCCGGAGAAGGACGTCGATGGGCTGACGCCCTATAACGCCGGCCTCCTCGCCCACGGCACCCCCGGTCTCGTACCCTGCACGCCTGCCGGGGTGATGGAGCTGCTGGCCCACGAGGGGGTCGAGCTGGAGGGTGCGGAGGCGGTGGTCGTCGGCCGCTCGAAGCTGGTCGGTGTGCCGGTGGCGCGGCTGCTGCTACAGGCGAATGCGACGGTGACGATTTGCCACTCGCGCACCCGCGACCTCGATGAGACCTGCCGCCGCGCCGACGTCCTCATCGCCGCCGTCGGGGTGCCGCGTCTGCTCGGCGCCGAGGCGGTGAAGCCGGGTGCGGTCGTGATCGACGTCGGCATGAACCGGCTCGAGGACGGCCTCGCCGGCGACGTCGACTACGACGCCGCGGCCGAGGTCGCCGCCGCAATAACGCCCGTGCCGGGCGGGGTGGGGCCGATGACGATCGCGATGCTCCTCTCCAACACCTTGCAGGCGGCTCGCATCAGAACGACCAGCGGGTAGGAAACCCGGCTATAGCCGTCGAAGTCACGCCTGATGCAGTTATAGGGTCGCACCGACCCCCGAACTTCCAAGGAGGAAGACGATGGACGCGGACAGGCTGAGTACGGGGGAGAAGATCGCCGGCGCATCGGCCGTCCTTCTCTTCATCTTCATGTTCTTCGATTGGTTCACCGCCGAGGTTTCCGGTGGTGGCGGCATCTTCACGGCCAGCGTCGGCGGCAACGCCTGGGAAGCCTTCAGCTGGATCGACCTGCTGATGCTGCTGACCGTCGTCGTCACGCTCGCGGTCGTCGTCATCCGGCTCTCCGACGCGATCGTCGAGCCGCCCTTCTCGATCAACGCTGCGGTGGCGATTCTCGGTGGCCTCTGCGTCCTCCTGATCCTCTACCGGATCATTGACCCGCCGGGCAGCGGCGAAGAGTTCCAGGGCGTCTCGATTGACATCAGCGCGTCCGTCGGCGCCTTCCTCGGCCTGCTCGCAGCGGCCGGCATCACCTACGGCGGCTACCGGGCGATGCAGGAAGAGGGAACCTCCTTCGGCGACCTCGGCGACCAGCTCTCCAGCGGCCGCGGTGGCCACGCCGGCGGGACCCCGCCGCAGCAGCCGCCTGCGGCTACGCCGCCGCCCCCGCCGCCGCCGAGCTCCGGTCAGGGCGGTCCGCCGCCTCAGTAGCGATACCCCGGGAGACCTGCTTCGCGAAAGCGATGATGGTCATCATCGGGTTGACGCCGACCGAAGTGGGGAAGAGCGAGGCGTCGGCGACATAGAGGCCCGCGGTCCCGTTGACGGAACCGTCCGGGCCGCAGACTCCACGGCGCGGATCGGCAGCGATCCGCGCCGTTCCCATTGGGTGGAAGGCCTCGAGACGAAGTTCGGAGGCCTTGAAGCGGGTGGCCTCGAACTGCGCCAGGTCACCCGGCTTCAAAACCCCGGCGCGGGGGATGTTCGGGTAGACCTCGGTAGCGCCGGCGGCGAAGTGGACTTCGGCGGCGCGGGCGATCCCGAAGACGACCTGGCGGGCGTCCTCGTCGCTGAGCCCGTAACTCGCCCGCAGGGCTCCTTCGTTGGCGAGGCCGACGCGGCCCTTGGAGAGGTCGCAGAGGTGGACGCCGATCGAGCCGACGTGGCCGAAGTCGAGCATCGAGCGCTGGTGGTCGGCGCCGCTGCCGAGGAGCCAGGCGCCGCCGAAGGCGAGCGGGGTGAAGGTCGCCTCGAGGAGGACGCGGTGGGGGTCCTCCCACTGGTCGATGTAGTAGCTCTGCATCACCCCGTCCCAGCCGCGGACCTCCTCCTCGTAGCGGGCGCCGACCCAGCAGGCGGGGTGGATGTGGAGGTTGCGGCCAACCTGCGGCCCGCCGAGGCCGGAGCGCAGCAGCAGCTCCGGCGTCCCGAAGGCGCCGCCCGCGGCGATCACGGCGCGGCGGGCGCGGACGGTGAAGGGGCGGTTGCGCCCGGTTGCGTCCTTCGCGACGCAGGCGAGCCCGGCGGCGCGCCCGTCCTCGACCAGGACCCGCTGCGCTTCGACCCCGGCCCGGACCCGCGCCCCGGCGGCGACGGCGCGGGGGAGGTAGCTGACGTGCATCCCCCGCTTGGCGTCGATCTCGCACCCGAACGGGCAGGAGCTGCACTGGACGCAGTTGCCGGCGTTGCGGAAGATCGGCGCGCCGTTGGCGCCGAGGGCTTCGGCGCCCTCCATTGCCAGCTGGCCGTTGCGGCCCATCCGGTTTGGGTCGAGCTGGGTGACGTGGAGGAAGTCTTCGGCCTCGGCGTAGTCGGCGTCGAGGTCCCGCGCCCATGACACACCGAACTCGCTGCGCCAGGTCTCGAGGATCTGGTCGGGGGCGCGGAAGCAGGTGCCGGAGTTGATCACCGTGGTGCCGCCGACGACTTTCGCCACCGGGACCGGGATCGGCGGCCGCCCCTGGGCGATCGTCAGCCCGGCTTCGCGGTAGAGCGCCGCGATCGCCTCTAGACGCCCGGCCGGATAGCTGTCGCGGTTGTAGTGCTCGCCGGCCTCGAGCACGAGCACGTCGAGCCCGGCTTCGGCGAGCTCGGCCGCCATGACCGCCCCGCCGGCGCCGGAGCCGACGATCGCGACATCGCATTCCTCGCCGTCGCCCCGCGCTTCGGTTTCGCCGAGTGAGCCTGCCGGCTCCGGCAGCGAGCCGTCGGCGAGCGCGCAGCTGATCTTGGTCCCGATCCGCGCCTCGACCTCGGGCGCAACTGCGTAGCCGAGGGTGGAGAAGATCTTCGCCATCAGCAGCAGGTCGTGGTGGAGGGCGAAGCGGGAGCGCTCGAGGCGGCGGAGGAAGTCGTCGGCGGCCTCGGGGTCGAGGCGGCTGAAGCGCCAGGGGAAGGGCAGCCACTCGAAGGCGCGCAGGCCGAGGCGGATCCGCAACAGGACCAGCGGCGAGAGCGAGCGGAGGAACCCGGCCACCGGGCCGGAGACGTCGACGTCGCGCTCTGCCGCCGGCAGGCCGTCGATGCCCGGCGCCATCGCCGCGCAGATCGCGCTCAGGGTGCGCTGCTCAGCGGCCGAGAGCCCTGGCGGGGGCTGTCAACCGGGGGCGGCGGGGCGGCCAACCCGTCCCGCTAGAACCCAGAGCCAGAGCGCCATCAGCGCCAGGAAGCCGTCGACGAGGAAGTTGAGGAGGTAGATGAAAACCTCTTCCTGGATCAGGAAGAAGGCGAGCGAGCCAAGCGAGGAGGCGGTCTTGCCGGCGGCGAGGACCAGCAGCAGCGGCCGGTAGCGGACGACGTCCGCCTGGGCGACGAGGCAGATGCCGGTGATCACGACCATGTAGGCGAAGGCGAGCGCCAGCCATAGGTACTCCTGGGTGTGGGGCGCGCGGTCGTCGAACCCAAACCATTCGCCGACGTCGGAGATGACGTCGAGGACGCCGCTGGGGACGGCGATGAAAAGGATGCCGACGACGGCGAAGGTGAGCGCGAGCAGGCGCAGGTTGAAGACGATGAATCTCTCGGCCCGGGGTCCCTGCATTGAGCCGGCACTCTAACTGGCCAGGCAGCCAGTTTCCATCCCCACCTAGAATCGCGCGGATGATTGAGCGGGACCAAGTACTGCACGTGGCGCGGCTTGCCCGCCTCAGCCTCTCCGAGGAGGAAGTGGAGACGATGGTGGGGGAGCTCTCCGGGATCCTCGAGCACGTCGACCGGATCGGCAACCTCGACCTCGAGGGGGTCGAGCCGACCTCGCACGTGATCGCGCTGGAGAACGTGCTGCGCCCCGACGAGCCGCGGCCGAGCCTGCCGCCCGACGTCGCCCTCGCCCCGGCGCCCGAGCCGCAGGACGGCGCCTTCCGCGTCCCCTCACCGCAGGCGGAATAAATGAAGGACCTACTGCAGATGACCGCCCTCGAGGCGCACGAAGCGATGGTCGCCGGCGACCTCGCCGCGAGCGAGTACACCGCCGCCTGGAAAGAGGCGGCAGCGGGCGACGAGCTGAACGCCTACCTCTGGCGGAACGAGGAGGGCGAGGACTCGAAGGCGATCGCGGTCGAGCGCGACTGCGTCGCCCCGATCGCCGTCAAGGACATCTTCACGACCGAGGGGGTGCCGACCACGGCCGGGTCGCGCATCCTCGAGGGCTACCGTCCGCCCTACACCTCGACCGCGGTCCGCAAACTGCTCGAGGCGGGCGCGCCAATCCTCGGCAAGACCAACATGGACGAGTTCGCGATGGGCTCCTCGAACGAGAACTCGGCCTACGGGCCGGTCCTCAACCCGTGGGACCGCGGCCGCGTCCCCGGCGGCTCCTCGCCCCCTGGGCGATCGGCACCGACACCGGCGGCTCGATCCGCCAGCCCGCCGCCTTCTGCGGCATCGTCGGGCTCAAGCCCACCTATGGCGCGATCTCCCGCTACGGGATGATCGCCTTCGCCTCCTCGCTCGACCAGTGCGGGCCGCTGACCCGCACTGTGTCCGACGCGGCGTTGCTGCTGGGGATCCTCCAGGGCAAAGACCCCTGCGACTCGACCTCGGTCGGGCTCGAGGGCGGCGTCCGCCTGCCTGACCGCGAGGACCTCTCGGGGCTGCGCTTCGGCGTCCCGGCCGAGCTCGGCCACGACGAATACGACAGCGGCGTCCGCGCCGTCTTCGAGCAGACGCTGCGCAAGATCGAGGCCCTCGGCGGCGAGATCGCCGAGGTCTCCCTGCCCAGTAGCGAGCACGGGATCTCCGCCTACTACGTGATCGCGCCCGCCGAGGCCTCCTCCAACCTCGCCCGCTACGACGGCGTCCGCTATGGAATGCGCGCCGGCGGCGACGGCGACCTCGTGCAGATGTACGAGACGACCCGCTCGGAGGGTTTCGGCCCTGAGGTGAAGCGGCGGATCATGCTCGGTACCTACGCGCTCTCCTCCGGCTACTACGAGGCCTACTACGGGCAGGCGCAGAAGGTGCGGACGCGGATCGCCGAAGACTTCAGCGGCGCCTTCTCCGGCGTCGACTTCGTCGTCACCCCGACCGCGCCCTCGGTCGCCTTCGGGCTGGGGGAGAAGACCGACGATCCGCTGGCGATGTACCTGAACGACTTTTTCACGGTGCCGATGAGCCTCGCCGGGATCCCGGCGATCTCGATCCCGGCCGGCCTCGCCGAGCCCGAGGGCGGCGGGCCGCAGCTGCCGGTCGGCTTCCAGATCGCGGCGCCCGCCTTCGGCGAGCAGAAGCTGCTCGACGCCGCCTACGCGCTCGAGCAGGGGATCGGCTTCGATGCGCGCCCCGAGGGCCTCGATGGCTGAGCTCGAGGCGGTGATCGGGCTGGAGATCCACGTCCAGCTGGCGACCAAAACGAAGATGTTCTGCGGCTGCGAACTCTCCTTCGGCGACGAGCCGAACGTCCATACCTGCCCGGTCTGCCTCGCCCACCCGGGCGTGCTGCCGGTGCCGAACGAGCAGGCGATCCGCTACGCCCTGCAGATCGGCGCGGCGCTGAACTGCGAGATCGCCCCGCGCTCGATCTTCCACCGCAAGAACTACTTCTATCCCGACAGCCCGAAGGCGTACCAGATCAGCCAGTACGACATCCCGATCTGCGGCGCCGGCCGGCTCGGCGACGTCCGCATCCACCGCGCCCACCTCGAGGAGGACGCGGCGAAGATGATCCACGTCGGCGAGTCGGGCCGGATCCACGGCTCCGGCGCCTCCCTCGTCGACTTCAACCGGGGCGGCACGCCGCTGGTCGAGATCGTCACCGAGCCCGATCTGCGCGATGCCGCCGAAGCGGCCCAGTGGGCGCGGCTCCTGCGCGAGACGATCCGCCAGCTCGGCGTCTCCGACGTCAACATGGAGGAGGGGAGCCTGCGGGTCGACGCCAACGTCTCGGTGCGGCCGGCGGGCAGTGAGGAGCTGGGGACCAAGACCGAGCTGAAGAACATGAACAGCTTCCGCTTCCTCCAGCGCGGCGTCGAAGCCGAGCTCGCCCGCCAGCGCGAGCTGGTCGAGAGCGGGGGGACGGTCGAGCAGGAGACGCTCCACTTCGACCCGGCCAGCGGCAGCCTCACCTCGCTGCGCTCGAAGGAGGAAGCCCACGACTACCGCTACTTCCCCGAGCCCGACCTAGTGCCGCTGGTCCCCAGCGAGGAGCAACTGCGCGAGGCGCGCGAGTCGCTGCCGGAGCTGCCGGTGGCACGGATCGCGCGCTACCAGGAGATGGGCCTGGCCTACGACGTAGCTCTGACCCTCGCCACCGACCCGAGGACCGCGGGCTACTTCGAGAACGTCGTCGAAGCGGGGGAGGGCATCGAGCCGCGCGTCCTCGCCAACTGGGTGACCGGTGAGCTGGCGGCGGCCCTGCGCCAGGCCGAGGTAGACGGAGGTGCCGCCGACTCCCGCATCTCACCCCCCGATCTAGCCAAGCTCGTGCGCTTAGTCCAGGAGAAGAAAATCTCCCATGGCAGCGGCAAGAAGGTGCTGGCGGCGATGGTGAAGGGCGGGGGAGACCCCGAAAAGATTGTCGAGCGCGAGGGCCTAGCCCAGATGTCCGACTCTGGCGAGCTAGAGGCGATCGTCGAAAAGGCGATGGCCGACAACCCCGACGCCGTAGAAAAAATCCGCGAAGGCAACAACAAGGCGATCGGAGCCATCGTCGGCGCCGTGATGCGAGAGACCAAAGGCCGAGCCGATGGCGGCGAGGTCAACCGTTTGATCCAGGAGAAGCTGTAACAGGAGTTAGTGCGTTTCGTACTTTGTAACACGTTGTTACAAAGTGGTAGGTTGAGTGCATGGCCTGGAACGTCGTGATCGCGGGTGGTGGCTTCGGCGGTGCTGCGGCGGCGCGGGAGCTGGAGCGGGTGATGCCGAAGCAGTCGGCTCGGTTGGCGCTGGTTAACGAGACGAACTTTGCGCTCTACACGCCGTTCTTGCCAGAGGCCGCTGCCGGGACGCTGGAGCCGCGCCATGTGGTGACGCCGCTACGGGAGCTGCTGAAACGGACTTATCTGCGGATCGGGGCGATCGTCGGCCATGACCCTGAGCGCAAGACGGTGACGCTGCGGGCCAAGTACGGCGAAACCGAGGAGCTTCCCTACGACCAGCTGCTGCTCTCGCTCGGCTCGACCTCGCGAGTGCTGCCGGTCCCTGGGCTGGCCGAGCACGCGGTCGGGTTCAAGAGCCTTCCCGACGCGATCTACCTGCGCAACCACGTGATCGAGACGCTGGAGGAAGCGAACGCGACTGAGGACCCGGTGCGCCGTCAGCAGCTGCTCACCTACGTCTTCGTCGGCGGCGGCTACGCGGGGCTCGAGGCTCTGGCCGAGCTACAGGACTTCGCCGCCGACGCGATGGACTGCTACCCGCGGGCCCGCCTGCACGGGATGCGCTGGGTCCTAGTCGAGGCGACGGACCGGGTCCTGCCGGAGATCGACCGCGACCTCGGCGAGTACGCGCTGCGGGAGCTGCGCGGCCGCGGCATCGACATTCGCATGGAGACGACGCTGGAGGAGGTCACCGCCGACACCGCGCGCCTCTCCAATGGCGAGGTGCTGCCGACCCGCACCGTCGTCTGGACCGCGGGCGTCGCCCCGCAGCCGATCCTCAAAGAGCTGAACGTGCCGCTCGACGAGCGCGGCCGCGTCCCCGTCGACTCCTACCTGCGGGTCGAGGGCATGGACTCGGTCTGGGCGATCGGCGACTGCGCCGCGGTTCCGGATCCGAGCGGCGGCAAATCACCTCCTACCGCACAGACCGCCGTGCGCCAAGGACCCGTCGCCGGCCGCAACATTGCCGCCGAGCTCGGAATCGGCAGCCCCGCGCCCTACGAGTACAAGTCCGAAGCCGCCTTCGTCAACCTCGGCCGCTACAAGGCGGTCGGCAAGATTGGCGACCGCACCTTCCGCGGCTTCCCGGCCTGGTGGATGGCCCGGACCTACCACATGAGCCAGATCCCGGGCTCGGCCCGCAAGGTCCGCGCCGTCCTCGACTGGACCGCCGGCCTCCCGTTCCGCCGCGACCTCTCAGAGGTCGGCTCGATCGGCCACCCGAAGCCGCTGGTCTGATCGAGTCCGCGAAAACGGCCCCTGGAGAACCGTTTTCGCGGACTCGCGGTTGCTATCCGACCGCCAGGGTCGCCGCCATCCCTTTTTCTTCGTGTTCGGGGAGGGAGCACCAGAGGCGGTATTTGCCGGCCGGGAGATCGAAGGTGGCATCGGAACGCTGTAGCGAGTCCGTTTCGGGGAGCGTCAACGGCTCCGTCTCGCTTCCCTCCAGGCGGAGGTTGAGGTTGTGCGGGTCCTCGCCCTGGTTGTTGAGTTCTACCGTCACCTCGCCTGCTTTGACGCTCGGGCGCGAGAGGACGAAGTAGTACTCGGACCCCTTGACCGAGATGCGGTTGGCTTCGGGTTCCGGTTCGGGTGCCGGGCTCGACGGTGGCGCCGGCGTCGGTGCGGGAGCCGCGGCGACTGGCGAGGGGGTCTGAGGCCCGCAGACCCACCAGTGCTTCCGGCGCACCACCTTCCGAACCTTTCCATGCCGCTTCACCCTCTTCACCACCCGTTTGCTGTGCCGCTCCCAACTGCAGTTGCTCGCCCGCGCCGTCCCTGAGAGCCCTCCCGAACCCACGGTCGTCCTCGCCGCCATACCCGCCAGCAGCATGGCGGCGAGGACGACCGCCACCGACCCCCTTCTCACGCTCACCCCTTCACCAACACCGGCCGCGCAAACCCCGACGCCCCCGGAATGATCGCCTCCGCATCGAACCCCAACCACTGCTCGAGCAGCGAGCAGTACATCCCCCGGAAGTCGCTCGTCGCCCGCAGGTTGTCGTCCAGGTCGAGCGTCCCCAGCCCGGGGAACTCGCCGACCATCTCGCCTTTGGCCTGCGACCCGATCACGAAGGCGCAGCCGGCGGCGCCGTGGTCGGTCCCGAGGGAGCCGTTCTCTTCTGGGCGGCGGCCGAACTCGCTCCACATCTCGACCATCACCCGGTCGGCGAGGCCGCGGGCCTCGAGGTCGCGCTGGAAGGCGAGGATCCCCTCGCAGGTCTCCCGCAGGCTGTCTTCGAGGTCGCCGGCCTGGTCGGCGTGGGTGTCGTAACCGCCGGGGGCGCGGATCGTCGCCACCCGGATCGGCAGTCCGACGGCGATGTAGGCGGCGAGGCCCGCCAGCTTGTGCGAGAACCAGTTGTCGGGATAGGCGACCGGGCTGCTGAAATCGCCGACGCCGGCGAGGTCCTGGCGCAGCTTGTCGGTCTGCGAGGCGGCGCGACGCACCTGGGCGAGGCCCGGCGAGTCGGAGGGCAGCGAGCCGAAGCGGGCGAAGCTGCGGAACATCTCGTCGGTGATCGGTTCGTCGACCCGCGCCCAGAGGTCGTAGCCGTCGACGCTGTCGATCGCTGCCACCGGCTTTTCGGCGGTCGCGATCATCGGCGAGAGCGAGCCGTCGAGCGAGAGCCCCTGCAGCGGGTTCTCGTCGTCGCCGACCGCGTCAAGGTAGCGCCCGAGCCAGCCGGTTCGGTAGCCGACCTGGAGCTCGCCGATCTCGTAGTAGTGGCGCGAGGTGAAGTGGGACTGGTCCGGGTGGTCGTAGCCGATCGCCGGGAAGGCGCTGACTTTGCCCTCGCCGTGGAGGGTCGCGAGTGCCGCCGCGGCGGGATGCCACTGCAGGTTCGGGTCCTCGCTGAAGCTCGGGCCGGCGCCCGGCGGCAAGGCGAGGTTCGGTCGCAGCTGCTGGTAGCGCGAGTCGCCGACCGGCGCCAGCACGCTGAGCGCGTCGATACCGCCGTCGAAGAAGACCGAGATGAGGATCTTCTCGCCCTGAGCGGCCTGGGCGATCCCAGGCTCGAAGGCCGAGAGCGGGATCTTCGAGGCGCCGTATACCGCCAGCGCCATCCCGGCGCTGCGGGAGAGGAAGCTGCGGCGAGAGAGGCCGGTCCCGGCCGGCTCCGGCATCCCCGGCTCGATCGCCGGCAGCCCCTTGCCGGCTTCGGCGGCGGCCGAGCGCAGCAGCTGCGAGCGGGTGTAGCCGCTGCAGCAGGAGTGGCCGGGACGATGCGCGCTCATTGCAGCACCAGGTCGGGGCTGACGCCGATCAGCTGCAGGAGGGCGTTCTGGCGCAGCGCCCGGTAGGGGCCCTTCTGCCAGTTGGCGGCGATCCGGCTCTCGCTGCGGCGGCCGAAGTCGAGCAGCTCTTCGCGGTGCTCGGGGCGAAGCTCCGGAGAGCCCCAGGCGGCAAGGGCATGCGTTAGCGCTTCCTCCGGGGTCTCGGTGGTGCTGTAGTCGTCGCTCCAGGCATCGACCGAGACCTCCTCGAGCGCGTAGGTGACCATGTTCCAGCGCGCCCGCATCCGCGAGGTGTCGAGCCAGCGGTTGTCGTCCCAGCCGGAGACGTTCGGCGGCCAGAAGAGTCGCTGGCCGGCCTCTTCGCAGAGCCAGACCCAGGCCCCGGTATCGATGGGGCGTCCGAGCGCCCGCAGCATCGAGGCGAGCTGGACGACCGGCGGCTTCACCATCGGCGGGCCCTCGTAGAACTCCGGCCGCATCAGGATTTCCTCCAGTACCGGCCGGATCTGCCAACCCGAGCCGGTGTAGGTGCTCTCCAGCTGTTCGCGCACCGCCGTGCTGGGCGGCACCGGGATGAAGTAGCTCCACAGCTTCTCGACAAAGAACGAGGGGTGGAGCGGGTGCTCGACGCAGAGCCGACAGGCGTCTTCCCAGCCCCAGTTACCGGTTCGGCCGAAGACGGTCTTCGTGCCGGTGTCGTGGCGTTTGGAGTCGAAGCGGAAGTTGTAGGCGCCGAGGTCTCCCCAGTCGTTGCGCCATCCGGTCAGCGCCCGCGCCTGTTCGCGGATGTCGTCCTCGCTGTAGGCGCCGCGGTCGGCTCCGAGGCTGAACAGCTCCATCATCTCCCGCGCGTAGTTCTCGTTCGGCGCCCACTTGTTGTTTTCGTTGCCGTTCAGCCACTGCAGCATCGCCGGGTCGACCGTCACCGCCCGGAAGAGGTCGAGGAAGGAGCCGAAGCAGCGGCTGCGGAAGAGGTTGGACTGGTCGATCATCTGCTGCGTCGTTGAGACGTTGGCGTTCGAGGTCGCGAACCAGTCGTGGAGGATCAGCGCCATCCGCTCGACCAGGGGCTGGCTGGTGCGGATCATCCGGTCGAGCCACCAGAGGTGGTCGTGGCCCCAGGCGTCGGCGGGGGCGAGCGGGTTGCCGTCGTCGTCGCGGGGCGCCGCGCCGGTGAGGATCGCGGAGCCGTTGGGGCGGGTCAGCGACTGGACCGCGCCGACCAGCCCGAGTGAGGCGAGCTGGTCCGCCTGACCTGGGACCGGGCCGAACCCGGCCCGCTGCAGCAGCCGCACCGCCTGCGCGTGGCCGAAGTCACCCTGGAAAGCGCCCGGCGGGCGCGGGTCGGAGGAGATGACCGGAGCGGGGGCCGCAGCCACAGCCCGCCTGGGTGGCTTTACGCCGGGGCCGCGATAGTGCCCCCGCTTCGGTTTGTGGTGATGGCGATAGACGTAGGCCTGCACCCGCCAGTCCCCCTGGCCGTCGGGGACCCAGCGGAAGTGCTTGTCCTTCCAGACATGCCGACGCCTACGGCGCCGATGCTTCCGCTCGGCGGTGACTGGTTTGGAATGTGGGATCGCCATGCGCAGGCAGCCCCTCGGGAGGGGCCTCCCGTCATTGGTCGGCCGCGAGCGCGATCCCCTCAAGCCGCAACGGTCCCGGCTGGACGTTAGGTCTAATCGCGAAGCGCAAGAATGGCTACGTGGAGTACTTAGTCATTGCCTTCTTCTTCGGCCTCGCCACCGCCCTGATCGGCAGGGCCAAGGGCAGCTCCTTCTTCATCTGGTTCCTGATCGGGGCGGTGACGCTGCTGATCGGCCTGGTCGCCGTGGTTCTCTACCGCGTCGACAAGGACGAACCCGAACGGCAGTGCCCCAACTGCCACAAGGCGCTGAAGCTCTACGTCCAGGTCTGCCCTCGCTGCGGGACGGACCTCTACCTACCCGACCCGGCCGCGGTGCGGCACCCGGGCGTCAGGTAAACCGCTTCACGAACTCAAGCGCCCGGTCGCAGACCTCGCGCCATCCGCTGTCGATCGTCAGCGAGTGGCCGCGGTTCGGGATTTTCTCGATCTCGGTCACCGCCGCGTTTCGCTTCTGCCGCTTGTAGGAGGCGTTGGCGATCGCCCAGGGGACGGTGTGGTCCTTCTCACCGTCGATGATCAGGAGCGGGCCGCGGTCGGGGTTGCGGGGGTCGATCTTTGCCTCGGTGAAGGGATTGAGGTTCGCGTTCGCCATCTGCATCAGCGCCACCCCGGGGGCGGCGACGTGGTAGGTCTCGTAGAGCGCCTTCGCCTCCTGCTCGTCGAGCGCGTTCGCCCAGCCGTACCTGAACTGGTCGAAGGTGAGGGTGACGGCGCGGCCGCGGTTAAGCGGGTTCTGCAGCACCGGCCTCGCCGACTTCAGCGCCGAGAGCGGCAGCGGCAGGACGCCGCGAAAGGGCCCGGGGTCGATCGCAACCGTCGCCACCGAGAGGCCGCGGTCGGCGACGATCTGCGCCAGCAGGCCGCCAGTCGAATGGCCCATCACCGCCGGCTTCTTCTCCAGCCCCTCGATCACCTCCTGCGTGTGGTCGGCGATCATCCCCAGCGTCTTCTTGGCAAAGACGTCGGGATTCGCCCGAGCGTCGGCGACCGTGCGCGGATCGTCGGGCCAGGTCGGCTTCACCGCCGCGTAGCCGGCCTCCTCGAAGACCGCCGCCCAGTTGTCCCAGCTGCTCGGCAGTAGCCAGAGCCCGTGGATGAAGACGACGGGCGTGCGGCCGCCCGCGTTTGCCTTCTCGACTTCAGCAGCCTCGTACTCGGTGATCGCCATCCGTTCCCTCCGTTGTCGAGTCCTGCCAGGGCCAGACTCTCACGTGGGTCAAATGACCGAAGGCGTACCGAATCGCGCTACCGCAGCCAGGTCCTGACGATCGCGTTGGCGAAGCCGGCGCCGTAGCGGAAGGCGGCGGGCTTCTTCGAGTGGCCGTGGAGGCGCTGGTCGACGGTGATCGGGACCTCGGTGGCGGGGATGCCGCGCTTGATCGCCTCGATCATGAACTCGGAAGTGTGGAACTGCTCCTGGCGCAGGACCAGCTGCGGGAGGACGGTGGTGCGGACGGCGCGGTAGCCGTTGGAGCAGTCGGTGACGTGGGTGCGGGTGATGAAGGAGACAAGGCGGTTGAAGAAGACGATCCCGAGCTCGCGGGCGAAGTGGTTGCGATCGGCGTGGCCGAGGACGCGGGAGCCGTGGGCCATGTCGACCTCGCCATCGAGGATCGGTTTGACCAGGCGCTCCATCTCGTCGGGGCGGTGCTGGCCGTCGGCGTCGAGGGTGACGACGATCAGCGCCCCAGATTCGACCATCAAGCGATACCCCGTCCGCAGGGCGGCGCCGCCGCCGCGGTTGGTGACGTGGCGCGCGACCGCGGCGCCGTGCTCGGCGGCGACGTCGCCGGTGCCGTCGCGGGAGCCGTCGTCGACGACGAGGATCTCGGTGCGAACGCCGCAGACAGCGGGCGGGATCTGGCCGAGGACGGTGCCGATGTTCTCGGCCTCGTTGTAGGCCGGGATGAGGATCGCGATCTTGTCGCGGAAGCGCTCTGGCAGACCGGCCTGGCGGAACTCCTCCCAGGCGAGCCCCTCGAGCGCGGCAGCGAGCTGGCGGCTGTTGCGCGCCCCCTGCGAGAGCGCCCGCAAGGTCAGCAGGAAGAGGATGAAGATCGCGAAGACGGCGAGGCCGAGGATGCGGCCGCCGTTGCCTTTCTCGAAGGAGAAGGCGGAGAGCAGGCCGTTGACGATTTCCGTCCCGGCGACGAGCGCGAGGCCGAGGCCGCCGAGGATGAGGATGAGGACGTCGGCGTTGCGCAGGTCGCGCCGGCGCACGACCGCGTAGGCGACCATGAAGATCGCGATCAGAACGCCGGCGCCGCGGAGCGCCGTCAGTTCGGCCGGGAAGATGCCTGCTCTGGGGACCATTCGCGCCCGGAGGATATGGCCGCGAGGCCCGATGAGAGGGCTAGGCCGGCAAGCGGAAAGACCAGCGTCATCAGCACCTCGTTGCGGCGCGGGGCCGCGAGGGAGATCGCTCCCACGGCGGTGACGAGGACGATCGGCGTCGCCAACGCGACCAGCTCCCACCAGCGTCGGCGCAGGCCGAGGAGGACGAAACCGGCGAGGCCCAGGGCGACGAGAAGGATCTGAATGACGCGGCCGGGGGTGCTGTCCATCGCTTCGCCGACGCCGCTGCTCCACATCCGGCCGACCTTGCGGGCGGTCATCGCCGCATAGCCGCCCGGGTCTTCGCCGGAGTACTTGTCGAAATTTTCCTTGCCGGCCTTACCGAGCGCTTCGTCGCGGGTCAGCTCCGGGTGCTCCTGCCGGACTTCGTCGGCGACTTCGTCGAAGAGTTCGGTCGGGTCGACGTCGTCGAGGGCGGCTGAACCGGGTTCGAGGTCGCGGCCGAGGTAGCGCTCGGCGAGGAGCGCCTTCACCCGTTGGTATTCGCCATCGGCCGGGAGGTAGGTGCCCACGTAGAGTGCCTTGCCGCCCCCGGTCGAGATCGGGACGACGCGATCGAGGACGACGACGTTGCGGATCGTCCAGGGCAGGATCGGGAGGACGAGGGCGACGAGGAGGACGGCGGCGGCGGCGAGGCCGAGCCTCCATTCGCGTTGCCGCCAGATGCGGAGCCCGGCGAGGAGCACGAACGCCGCCCCGACCAGCAGGTACTCGGGCCGGAACATTGCGGTGAGGCCGAAGAGCAGGCCGGGGACGAGCCACGGCCAGGTCTCCTCCCGATCCGAGGCCCATAAGAAGGCGAGGATCGCCGCCGGCAGGGTCAGCATCGCCGGCGGCTCGCTCATCAGCTCGCCGGTGGTGTGGATGAACGGGGGGTAGACGGCGACGGCGAAGGCGGCGAAAAGGCCGACCCAACGGCCGAGCTCACGGCCGCCGAGCCGCCAGCCGAGGGCGAAGACGACGAGGATCGTCGCCACCCCGAGCAGAGCCTCGACGATCCGCGCCGTCCCTTCCCGGGCCCCGCCGGTTGCGTAGAAGGCGGCGGCGTAGAGGAAGGGAGCGCCGGGGGACCAGTCGCTGGCGTCGCGGAATTCGGGACCGCCAAAGCTCTGTTCGGTGTAGAGCGCCTTCGAGAGTGCGTAATAGGCGTGCGAGTCGTCGGCCGGGTGCTCGACCGGGTTGACGACAACGTAAGCGCGCGCCACCAACCCCAGCAACGCGATCGCCCCCAGCGCAATCAACGTCCGCGTCCCATAGCGCTGCGGCAGCGCGCGAATCCACTCGGCGACGGCGTTCAAGAGGCGCCCAGGCTATCCGCGCCGCCAGCGTCGTTTCCAGTTGATTGCGACGCTCATCAGGGCGGCGAGGAGCGGGACGAGGACGAGGACGCGGCGAGGGGAGGCGACGAGGAGGGCGCTGATCGCGGTGATCGCGAGGAAGATCGTGCCGATGAGGAGGGCCTCCCAGCGGCGCTGCCAGGCGAGGATCGCCAGCCCGAGCAGGCCGAAGGCGACGAGGAGCCAGTGGACGACCTCCCAGATCGGCTCGCGCATCACGTCCCGCGGCCCGTGACCCCAGATTCGCCAGACCTTGGTGGCGACGAAGCCGGCGTATTCGGCCGGCTCGTCGGAGATGTCGTCCCAGAGCTGTTCCTTGCCCAGCTTCGAGAGCGCCTGGTCGGTTTCCATGCCGGGGTAGCGATCGGCGGCAAGCCGGGCGAGGATCTGCTCAAGGCGGAGGCGCTGCGCGTCCTGCGATGAGAAGAGGTCGGGATTTTCGGCCACGACCTCCGCACCGACCTTTTCTGGGTCGCCATCGGAGGGCAAGTAGGTGCCGGCAAACAAAACCTGGCCGCCCCCGGTCGAAATCGGCACGAAGCGATCAAGCGCGACCGCGTTGCGGATCGTCCATGGAGCGATGACCACGAAGGCGGCGAGAAGAAACACCGCGGCGCGAACAAGGGACGGCCGCCAATCCCGAGCCTCTCGAAGGAAGATCACACCGGCAACAAGCACCGCTATGCCCAGGTACTCCGGCCGCACTAGCGCCAGCGCCCCGAACGACGCCCCCGGGAGCAACCACCGCGAGGCGTCGCCGTCCCAGGCCCAGAGCACCGCCAAGACCCCACCCGACAGCAGAGTCGCCGCCAGAGGCTCGCTCATCAGCATCCCCTGGTACTCGAGCAGCGCCGGGTAGATCGCCACCACCAGCGCCCCCACCAGGGGGGAAAATTCAGCGCTCGCTGAGTTTTCCCCCCTATGGGGGCCAATTTTCAGCGTGCGCTGAATTTTTCCCATCAACCTGCGACTGATGAGGTAGGTGAAGAGGACGCTCAGGGTGCCGATCAGCGCCAGGACGATCCGCGCCAGGCGCTCGTGCTCGCCGCCCGTCACCGCGTACAACCCCGCCACGACCAGCGGCAGCCCTGGCGAGTAATTGCTGGACGGCTGCGTCGCCTGCGATCCCACCGTGAACCCGTCGCCGTCCTCCAGGTTCGCTGCGATCGCCGCGTACGCCGCCGCGTCGTACACAGGCGCGCGCCCGTCCCAGGCCTCGTTCAGACGCAGACCCAGCCCGAGGAGAAGGATCGCGACCAGCACCGCGAGGCCCATTCGCCCGCCGTGTCGGGCCGCCAATCCGTTTTCCATCGGGCTGATTCAACTAAGCTGCCGCCCTCATGCGAATCCTCATCCTCGGGGGCGACGGCTACCTGGGCTGGCCGACGGCGCTCCGCTTCTCGGCCCGCGGCCACGAGGTCTCCGTCGTCGACAACTTCTCCCGCCGCCGCTGGCACACCGAACACGGCACCGCCTCGCTGACCCCGATCGGGGAGCTCGACGAGCGGATCGCCGCCTGGCGCGAGGTCTCCGGGGAGCAGATCCGCAGCTACGTCGGCGCCGTCGAGGACGGCGACTTCCTCGACGAGGTCGTCGCCGAGACCAAGCCCGAGGTGGTCGTCCACTACGGCCAGCAGGCATCGGCGCCGTTCTCGATGCTCTCGCGCGAGCGCGCGGTCGAAACCCAGCAGGCGAACGTGATCGGCAACCTCAACCTGCTCTTCGCGATGCGCGACCACGTCCCGGACGCCCACCTGGTCAAGCTCGGGACGATGGGCGAGTACGGCCAGCCCGACATCGACATCGAGGAGGGCTACATCGAGATCGAGCACAAGGGCCGCAAGGACACGCTGCCCTACCCGAAGCTCCCGGGCTCGCTCTACCACTGCTCGAAGGTCCACGACTCGACCAACATCCACTTCGCCTGCCGCACCTGGGGCCTGCGCGCGACCGACCTCAACCAGGGCGTCGTCTACGGCGTCGAGACCGAGGAGACCGCCCGCGACGAGCGCCTCGTAACCCGCTTCGACTACGACGAGCTCTTCGGCACCGTCCTCAACCGCTTCTGCGTCCAGGCCGTGATCGGCCACCCCCTCACCGTCTACGGCGCCGGCAACCAGACCCGCGGCTTCCTCAACATCCGCGACACCCTCGCCTGCGTCGAACTGGCGGCCTTGAACCCGGCCGAGCGGGGCGAGTTCCGCGTCTTCAACCAGTTCACCGAGCAGTTCTCGGTCGGGCAGCTGGCCGAGCTGGTCAAGGAAGCGGGGGAGCACCTTGGCTACAGCGTCGAGATCCAGCACTACGAGAACCCCCGCGTCGAGAAGGAAGAGCACTACTACAACGCGGTCCACACCAAGCTGCTCGACCTCGGCCTCGAGCCGACGCTGCTGGGCGAGGAGCTGGTCGAGTCGATCATCCACGCGATCGAGCGCCACAAAGGCCGCGTGATCGAGACCGCGATCGAGCCGAAGACCCGCTGGAACCCGGCGAAGTCGCCCGCCGGCCAAGCGTAACCACCGCTCTCCGCGCGAGCAGGGCAAAGCCGCGCCGCTGGTACCATCGCCAGTTCCTCATGCGCGCTGCCGACACGTTGATGGAAAGCCTCAAGGCCGAGGGCGTCAAGGACGTCTTCGGGATCCCCGGTGGGGCGAACCTGCCGACCTACGACGCGATGGTCGACGCCGAGTTCCGCCACGTCCAGGTGCGCCACGAGCAGGGCGGCGGCCACGCCGCCGAGGGCTACGCCCAGGCTTCGGGCCGCGTCGGCGTCGCCTTCGCCACCTCCGGGCCCGGCGCCACCAACCTCGTCACCGCGATCGCCGACGCGATGATGGACTCGGTCCCGACCGTCTTCATCACCGGCCAGGTGCGGACCGAGCTGATCGGCACCGACGGCTTCCAGGAGGCCGACATCCTCGGCGCCACGCTGCCGTTCGTGAAGCACTCCTTCGCGGTTACCGACCCGCGCCAGATCCCCGAGTACGTGCACGAGGCCTTCCACCTCGCCTCGACCGGCCGCCCGGGCCCCGTGTTGCTGGACATCCCGATGGACCTCTCGCGCGCCGACATCGACTACCAGCCGCGCACCGAGCCGGTCGAGCTGCCCGGCTACAAGCCCTCGACCGAGGGCAACATCAAGCAGATCCGGATCGCCGCCAAAGCGCTGGCGAACGCGCGCCGGCCGATCTTCTACACCGGCGGCGGCGTCATCAACGCCAACGCCTCCGAGGAGCTGCGCGAGCTCGCCGGCTCCGACCGCTTCCCGGTCACCTCGACCCTGATGGGCCTCGGCGGCTTCCCCGCCTCGCACGAGAACTTCCTCGGGATGCTGGGGATGCACGGCACCTACGCCGCCAACCATGCGATGGACAAGGCCGACCTGATCGTCGCCATCGGCGCCCGCTTCGACGACCGCATCACGGGCAAACTCGAAGAGTTCGCGCCGCACGCCAAGGTCATCCACATCGACATCGACCCGGCCGAGATCTCGAAGAACGTCGGTGCCCACATCCCGATCGTCGGCGACGCCAAGCAGGTGCTGCCGAAGCTGACCCGCGAGTACCGGGCGCTGCAAACCGACACCAGCCGCCTCGACGAGTGGTGGAACACGTTGCGCGGCTGGCAGCAGGAGCACCCGCTTTTCTACGACGAGTCGAGCGACCAGAGTGGCGAGATCAAACCCCAGTTCATGATCCGGGCGATGCACCGCGCGACCCAGGGCGACGCGATCATCACCTCCGACGTCGGCCAGCACCAGATGTGGACCGCGCAGTACTACGGCTTCGACAAGCCCCGCCGCTGGATCAACTCCGGCGGCCTCGGGACGATGGGCTTCGGGCTGCCGAGCGCGATCGGCGCCAAGGTCGCCTGCCCCGACGAGCAGGTGGTCTGCATCGCCGGAGACGGCAGCCTGATCATGAACATCCAGGAGATGGCGACCTGCGTCGCCGAGGACGTCCCGGTCAAGGTCTTCCTGATGAACAACGGCTACATGGGGATGGTCCGCCAGTGGCAGGAGCTCTTCTGGGACCGCCGCTACAGCTCGGTCGACATGGGCACGAGCCCCGACTGGGTGAAGCTGGCCGAGGCCTTCGGCGCCAAAGGGATGCGCTGCGAAGACGCCGCCGACCTCGAGGAGCAGATGGTCGCCGCGCTCGAGCACGATGGCCCGGTCCTGCTCGACGCCCGCGTCGCTCGCGAAGAGAACTGCTATCCGATGATCCCGCCGGGCAATGCCGCCCGCGACATGGTCGAGGCGCCGCGCGGAAGCCAGGTGAGCTGATGGAGGCCGGAACGCCGCAGGTCGTCAAGTTGGAGGACCTGCACATGCCCGGCCAGCTGACCGGCCGCAAGCACATCCTCTCGATCCAGGTGGAGAACAAACCGGGCGTGCTGGCGCGCGTCGCCGGCCTCTTCTCCCGCCGCGGCTTCAACATCGACACCCTTGCGGTCGGCCCGACCGATGACCCCAGCGTCTCCCGCATCACCCTCACCCTCGACGGCGCCGTCCACCCGATCGACCAGGTGACCAAGCAGCTGCACAAGCTCGTCAACGTGCTGAAGATCCGCGACATGGCGCCGGAGGAGACGGTCGCCCGCGAGATGGCTCTGTTCAAGGTCTCCTCGGCGGTCGAGAACCGGGCCGAGATCATCCAGTTCGCGGAGATCTTCCGGGCGAAAATCGTCGACGTGGCGCGGCGCACGATGACGATCGAGGTCACCGGCTCCGCCGACAAGATCGAGGCCTTTGAGCGGATGGTCCGCCCGCACGGCTTGGTCGAAATGGTCCGCACCGGCGAGATAGCCATTGGACGCGGGCACGACTGAAATGACGGCCCAGGGCGTCCTCAGACGGCGTCCTCGGTCGCTTGTGTGCAGAGCACACGGCGCTCCCTGTGTCCTTGTCTGAGAACACCCTGACCTCGTCATTGGCCGCGGCCTTGGACAAGGCCGCCGGGCGGGGACGACGCACCCTCGTAAGCGTCACCAGTGTGGTCGAGGTCGCCGATCCGTGCGCGGTGGTGTTTGCTTCGCGGCTGGCCTCCGACCGCTGGTTCTGCTGGGAGCAGCCCGACCGCGAGTTCGCGTTGGCGGGGCTCGGGGTCGCACACGAGGCGAGCTCCCGGGGGGCGAAGCGCTTCGCCGAGGTCGCCGGGGAGTCGCTGCGGGTAGGCGGCGACGCCGTCGTCGAGGAGCCGCGCGGGCTTCCGGCAGGAGCGGGCGCCGTCTGGCTCGGCGGCTTTGCCTTTGCCTCTGACGGCGGGGCAACCCCGACCTGGTCCTCGCTATCGCCGGCCTCGATGGTGCTGCCGGAGGTCTCGCTCTGCCGGAGCGAGGGGAGGACGTTCCTCACGGTCAATGCGGTCATCCAGCCGGGCGAGGAGGTGGAGCGGACCGGGGAGAGGCTGGCGGCGCGTCTCGCCGGTCTCAGGCTCGAGGCGCCGCTGCCGCTGCTCGACCCGCACCCGACCGCTCACCCGGAGATCCGCAGCGCCCGTTCCCCGCGCGAGTTCGAAGCCGCGGTCGAGGGCGCCACATCCCGGATCGCCGCCGGCGAGATCAGCAAGGTCGTCCTCGCCCGCGAGGTGATCGTCAGCGCCGCCGCCGCCCATGACCCGGCCGCCGTCTTCGGCGCCATGCGCGAGCAGTTCCCGGCCTGTTTCTGCTTCTGCTGCGGCACCCCGGAGGCCGCCTTCATCGGCGCCAGCCCGGAGCTCCTCGTCCGCCGCTCCGGCGCCGGCGTCTCCACCGTCGCGCTCGCCGGCTCGACCCGCCGCAGCTCGGACCCCTCCGTCGACGACCACCTCGGCGAGCAGCTGCTGCGCAGCGACAAGGACCGCCGCGAGCAGCGGATCGTCGCCGAGCGGATCGTCCGCGCCCTGCGCCCGCACGCGATCTGGGTCGAGGCGGGGAGCGAGCCGGGGATCGTCAAGGTCGCGAACATCCAGCACCTGGCGACGCCGGTGATCGCCCAGCTGGCCGAGCCCCACTCGGCGATCGAGCTGGCCGGGATCCTGCACCCGACCCCGGCGGTTGGCGGCGAGCCCTGGCCTACTGCGGCAGGCGCGATCGCCGACCTCGAGGGCATGGACCGCGGCTGGTACGCCGCGCCGGTCGGCTGGATGGACGCCACCGAAGACGGCGAATTCTGCGTCGCCCTCCGCAGCGCCCTCCTCCGCGACCGCGAGGCCCACCTCTTCGCCGGCGTCGGCGTCGTCGCCGGCTCAGAACCCGCGGCCGAGCTGGCCGAGACCGAGGTCAAGCTCGGGGCCTTGCTGCCCCTGTTGGCTGAGTAGGGTCATAAGCGTGAAACGCGCTGCCCTGCTGGCCTGCATCTGCGCCGTTCTCATCACTGGGATGACCCGGCCGGCGCTCGGCGCGAGCCCGGAAGGGCCGCGGCTCGCGGTGATGGTGGACTCTCTGCGCGACGAGCGAGGGGCGGACATCCTCACGATGGGGCCCGGCGGGGAGTCGCCGCAGGCCGTAAGCAGAGGAGCCAGTTTCACTCGACCTTCGTGGTCGGCCGACGGCAGCCTGCTGGCGCTCGGCGCGACCGGCGATTGGAAGGGAACGGTGGTCGCGGTTGCGGACGCAGACGGTCCGGGTCTCCGCTTCTATCGCCGCGCAGTCCTGGAAGGGAGCAACGCGGTGATGGCACCGAGCGGCCGCACGGTCGCCTTCCCGCGCACGAAGCTGGTCAAGGTTCTTCCTGGCCGCGAGAACTACCTCTACAAGAGCTCGATCTGGCTGCTCGACGTCGAGAGCGGTGCGGTCCGACGTAAGACCCGCTGGAGGCTGCAGACGCTCCTCGAGCCGAGCTCGTTCAGTCCCGATGGCTCGAAGCTCGCGGTCACGCGCTCCGACCGCCGTGGGCTCAGCGCGGTTGCTGTCGACCTGAAGACTGGCCGCACCTCGCCTTTGGCGAAGGAAGCCTCGGAGCCGATGTACTCGCCGAATGGCTCTGAGGTGGCGTTCATCCGCTGGAAGACCTGGCGCGCGAGCGGCGTCAATGACCGCCTGCCTCCGATCAACGAGCTGCGGGTCGCCAGCGTCGGCGAGCCCTCGAAATCCCGTCTCCTGCTCCGTAGGCGCAGCCTCCTTGCCGAACCCAGCTGGGATCCCTCTGGCGAGCGGTTGGCCTTCATCGATTCGCAGGTGGACGAGAACGGCGATTTGACCCCGGAAGAAGGCGACAAGCTGATGGAGATCAACGCCGACGGTTCTTGTCTCACGCGCCTTATCTCGGACCCGGGAATCATCGTTTCCGGCCCTGCCTGGCAACCAGGCTCCAGTCGCGGGGCCGGACCGATCCTCTGCTAGCGCGGGAGCGCTTCGTGGACCCGCGCGGTGAGCGCCCGGTGCGCCTCTGCGTTAGTCCTGCGGTCGGTCTTCACCTCTATGAGGCCGGTACCGGCTGCGAGTGCCTCAGGAAGGTCTCGGAGCGATTCCAGGCGCCGGTGGGGGAGATCGAAGAGGGCGCCGGCCTTGGCGGCGTCGACGCCGCGGGGGGTACCCAGCAGGGCCTCGAACTCGTCGTTCTCCAGCGCCGCCTCCTGGGGCAGGAAGTGGAAGATGCCGCCGCCGTCGTTGTCGATGACGACGATGCGGACCGGGGTCTCGACGTCGCGCAGCGCCCCCAGGCCGCCGATGTCGTGGAGGAGGCCGAGGTCGCCGGTGACGATCGTCGTCGGGCGGCCGCTTGCCTGGGCGGCGCCGATGCCCGAGGAGACGAGCCCATCGATGCCGTTGGCGCCGCGGTTGGAGAGGAAGAGGACGTCGCTCTCACTGGCGGCGAGGAAGGCCTCCTGGTCGCGGATCGGCATGCTTGAGCTGGTGTAGACGAGGTCGCCGTCGCGGTGGGCGGCACCGAGGGCCCGGTGGAGAGCCGGCTCGGAGATCTCGGCGGCGGCCAGCGCCTCGTCCAGCGCCGCCTGGACCTCCCCCTCGGCTTCGGTCCAGCGGTCGGGCAGTGGGCGTTCCCGTCCCTCGAGGCCTTCAACCCGGGCGGCCCAGCCGGATGCGAGCTCGGTCGGGTCGGCGCGGAGGATCGCCGCCGCCCGGTTCGTCGGCTCGTTCCAGCCCCCGTAGGGGTCGATCACGATCTGGTCGGCATCGCTCGCCTCGATCCACGCCCGCAGCGGCTTGCTGGTCGGCATCGCGCCGAAGCGGAGGATCAGGTCGGGGACGACCGAGCGGGCGAAGCGCTCGTCGCGCAGCAGCAGGTCGTAAGCGGCGATCACGTGCGAGCGGTCATGCGGCCCGCAGCGCAGCTGCGAGGTGGGGTCGGCAAGGATCGGGAAGCCGGCGACACGGGCAAGGTGGGCGAGCGGCTCGCGCAGCTCGGGGTCGAGCTGGCGGCCGGCGACGATGACGCCGGCGATCGCGTTGCCGATGTGGCCGGCGACCTCGTCGAGGAGGAAGGCGGATGGCTCGAGGTCGATGTGCGTCACCGCGGTCAGGGGGCGGCCATCGCGCCCCTTGAGCGCCAGGGGGTCCGTGGCCGTCACCGCTCCCTCGACCGGAAGCGGCGCCAGTGGCTCGCGCCATGGCAGATTCAGGTGAACCGGGCCCGGTCGGGTCTCGCCATGGGCCGCGGCCAGGGCGCGGCAGGCGACGGAGCGGTAGTGGAGGAGCCCGCTGTCGTCGGCCACATGGGTCCCGACTTCGCAGAACCAGCGCACCGAGGATCCAAAGCTCTTGATCTGGTCGATCGTCTGTCCCGCCCCGATCCCGCGCAGCTCCGGCGGCCGGTCGGCGCTGAGGACGAGGAGCGGAATCCCGGATTCGTCCGCCTCGACCACGGCGGGGTGGTAGTTGACAAGCGCGGTCCCCGAGGTGCAGAGCAGCGCCACCGGGTCACCGCCCGCCTGCGCCGCTCCTAAGGCGAAGAACCCGGCAGAGCGCTCGTCGACGATCACCTTCACCTCGATCTCCGGCTGCCGCCAGAGCGCCAGCGCCAGGGGCGTAGAGCGCGAGCCGGCGAAAGCAGAGGCGAGAGCGGTATTGGCGTTGGTCGGGTCCATGAAACTCCTAGATGCGATGCGCTTGCAGGGCATCCTCGTCTATCTCGATGCCGAGGCCAGGACCGGGAGGGAGGTGCAACATTCCGTCGCGGACCTCGCACTCGACCGCGGCGATCGTCGAGGCGAAAAGGCGCTGGGTGGCAAGGCCATGAGCGAGGTGCAGGCGTTCGGGGTGGGTGGTCTCGGCGAGGCTGAGCGCGACCTGAGCCGCCGCCGCGATTCCCACCGGTCCGTCGAGAGCGCTGGTGACATAGCTGGGGATAACGTCGGCGATCGCCAGCGCCGCCTCGGGCCCACCGACCTTGGAGAGCTTGATCCCGGTGTAGGAACAGGCGTCAAGCGCCGCGGCCTCCTCGGCCTCGGCGAGAGACGCAACGCTCTCGTCAGCAGCCAACGGAATCGAAGTCAACGCCGCGAGCTCCGCCATCGCCTCCAACCCCGCTACAGGCTGCTCCGCCAACTCGATCCCGAACGGCTCCAACTCCGCCAGCGTCGTCTTCGCCGTTTCCAGGTCCCAAGCCTCGTTCGCATCCACCCGAATCCGCACCTCCGGCCCCAGCGCCTCCCGCACCGCCCGCACCTGCTCCACGTCTCCCGCCCATCGAGTCCGCGAAAACGGCTCTTGAGGGACCGTTCTCGCGGACTCGGAACCGAGCTTCAGCTTGAAGGTCGTAAACCCCGCCTGAGCCCAGCGTTCCGCCTCGGCCGCCACCTCCGCCGGCGGTCCCGCGACAAGCGTCGCGTTGCACTCAACCGCTTCGTCCCTCGCCTCCTCACCCAGCCTTTTCCCAACCCGCCTGCCTCGCAAATCCATCAGGGCGGTCCCCACCGCGCATCGGCTTGGGGCCGAGAGCCCATCCACCTCCCGATCCTCTCCCCAACGCTCCAGCTCTCGCACAACCTCCCGCAGCCCAACCCCGCCCCGCAAAGCCAAGGGCACTGCTTCGCCCAGCCCCACAACCCCGTCCTCGTCCCGCACTCGCAGCAGCACCATCTCCCGCTGGGTCAACGACCCGAGCGCGGTCACGTACGGCTCCTTGAACGGGAGCGCGTAGGGGATGACCTCGACCGAGCTGAGGCGCACGGCCCGAGTCTCTCAGGCCGAGATCAGGAGGCCGATCGTGACCAGCAGGCTGAAGACGCCGAGGACCGCCCCCGTCTGCGCCAGCACCTCGTTCAGCGCAGGCCCGTCGCGCCGCTCCGCCAGCGTCTTCGCCGGTTTGACCGCCAGCGGCGCCGCCAGCCAGCCGATCATCGGCAGCAGGCTCGCGTCGCCGGCCACAAGCGCGATCGGCAGGACCAGGAATCCACCCGCGAGCAGCAGCCGGTAGAGGCCGACCGCCCTCTCGCGGCCGATCTGCACCGCCAGCGTGTTCTTGCCCGCCCGCCGGTCGGTCTCGACATCACGGACGTTGTTGACGACGATGATCGCCGCGGCGAGGAAGCCGATTGAGATCGAAAGCCCCAGCGGCAGCGCGTCGAGCTCCTCCAGCTGCACGTAGTAGGAGCCGTTGACGGCGACGAGGCCGAAGAAGAGGAAGACGAAGACCTCGCCGAAGCCCTCATACCCATAGGGCCGCGGACCGCCGGTGTAGAGGACGCCGGCGGCGATCGAGAAGAGGCCGATGAGGAAGATCCCGAAGCCGGCGACGCTCCAGAGGTAGAGCCCGCAGGCGACCGCGACCGCGAAGGCGATCCAGGTCGCGGTCATCACCCGCTGGGGAGTGACCATCCCGCTGGCGGTCACCCGCACCGGCCCGAGCCGGTCGGCGGTGTCGGCGCCGCGCTTGGCGTCGGAGTAGTCGTTGGCGAGGTTGGTCCCGATCTGGATGAAGATCGAGCCGACGAGCGCCGCGACGAACGCGCCCCAGCGCGGCAGGCTGCCGTACCACTGCACCGCCGCCGCCGTCCCGACCAGCACGGGCGCGATCGCCGCCGGCAGCGTTCGCGGCCGCGCCGCCATCAGCCAGATCCTCATGGGCGGCGGGGGAACTTCGAGAATTCGGGGGACCGTTTCTCCTTGAACGCCTCACGCCCCTCGGCAGCCTCCTCGGAGCCGTAGAAGAGGAGGTTGGCGTCGTGGGCGAGCTGCTGGATGCCGGCGTAGCCGTCCTCGTGGGCGTTGAAGCTGGCCTTGACGAGGCGCAGGGCGAAAGGGGAGAGGGCGAGCATCTCGCGGCACCAAGCGACCGTCTCCCGCTCGAGGTCGGCGATCGGCACAACCGCGTTGACGAGCCCCATCTCCCGCGCCTCCTCGGCGCTGTACTGGCGACAGAGCATCCAGAACTCCTTCGCCTTCTTCGTCCCGACCAGGTCGCGCAGGAGCGAGGCGCCGTAGCCGCCGTCCCAGGAGCCGACCCGCGGCCCGGTCTGGCCGAAGACGGCGTTGTCGGCGGCGATCGTCAGGTCGCAACAGAGGTGGAGGATGTGGCCTCCGCCGATCGCGTAGCCGGCGACCATCGCCACCACCGGCTTCGGCAGCCGCCGCATCTGGATCTGCAGGTCGGTGACGTGGAAGCGCCCGACCGAGGCGCCCTCCGGCATGTACCCGGTGTCGCCGCGGACGGTCTGGTCGCCGCCGGAGCAGAAGGCGCGCTCGCCGGCGCCGGTGAAGACGATGACGCCGATGTCGCTGTCCTCGCGCGCCAGCTCCATCGCCGCGGAGACCTCGATCAGCGTCTGCGGCCGGAAGGCGTTGAGGACCTCGGGGCGATCGATCGTAACTTTCGCGATCCCGCCGCCGGTCTCGTAGCGGATGTCCCCGTAGTCGCCGGGACCGGCGGTCCACTCGATCGGCGCGTAGAGCTCGGCCTCGGGGGGAGCTCCTTTGTGGCGTTTGGGCATGATGGGGACGATATCCCGATGAAGCTCGACGACTGGCTCTCCCAGAGATCGCAGAGCTGCCCCGACCGAACCGCGCTGGTCGCCGACGGGGCGGAGATGACCTATGCCGAGCTCGAGGCGGAGGCGACCTGGGTCGCGCGGCGGCTCGCCGCCCACGGCGTCCGCCGCGGCTCGACGGCGGCGCTGACCATGCACCCGCGCCGCGAGCAGGTCGTCCTCCTGCACGCGCTGATGAAGCTCGGAGCGGCGCTGCTGCCGCTCGGTCCGCGGCTGACGGCGGAGGAGCGGGCCGCGATCGTCAGCGCCGAGGAGCCGATCATCGACCTCGACGACCCCGGGATGCTGACCCAGACCGAGGCCGACATGCCGCTGCTCGGCGAGCACGACATGGACGACGTCTGCTGCCGCGTCCTCACCAGCGGCAGCACCGGGACACCGCGCCCGGTCCCGCTTAGCTACGGCAACTTCCTCTGGAACGCGGTCGGCTCTGGCTTCAACATCGGCGTCGCCCCGAGCGACCGCTGGCTCTGCTGCGTCCCGCTCAGCCACATCGCCGGACTTGGGATCGTCATGCGCTCGGTCATCTACGGGACGGCGGCGGTCGTCCACGACGGCTTTGACGTCGACCGGGTTGGCGCGGCGTTAGAGAGCGACGGGATAACCCAGGTCTCGCTGGTGGCGACGATGCTGACCCGGCTGCTGGAGGCTGGCGTCGACCTCTCCGGCCCGCGGGCGATCCTCGTCGGCGGTGGGCCGGTCCCCGAGGAACCGCTGGAAGAGGCGCTCGCCAAGGGCGCGACCGTGGTCCAGACCTACGGCCTGACCGAGACCTGCTCGCAGGTGACGACGCTGGCGCCGGCCGACGCCAAACGCAAGCTCGGCTCCGCCGGAAGGCCGCTGCTGACGACCCACCTGCGGATCCAGGACGGCGAGATCCTCGTCCAAGGCCCGACCGTCGCCCCCGGCAGCGCCGACGCCGACGGCTGGCTGCACACCGGCGACCTCGGCCACATCGACGAGGAAGGCTTCCTCTACGTCCGCGACCGGATCGACGACATGATCGTCAGCGGCGGTGAGAACGTGATCCCGGCCGAGGTCGAGGAAGTGCTGCTGCGCCACCCGCAGGTGGCCGAGGCGGCGGTAATCGGCCGCGAGGACCCTGAGTGGCAGCAGGCAGTGACCGCCGTCGTCGTCCTCGAGGGCGGGGCGGAGGTCAGCCCCGACGAGCTGCGCCGCCACTGCGCCGAGGCGCTGGCGGGGTTCAAAGTGCCGAAGCGCTTCGAGCTCGCCTCGGCGCTGCCGCGCACGCCCTCCGGGAAGCTGATGCGCAGGGCGCTCCGCTAGCCTGCCGCCTCATGCGAACCGACGACATCTTCTCCGACAAAGACGCTGACCTGAGCAAGCTCGACGGCAAGACCGTCGCCATCCTCGGCTACGGCTCGCAGGGTCACGCGCACGCCCTCAACCTCAAGGACTCCGGCGTCGACGTGGTTGTCGGCCTCCGCCCCGACTCCTCCAGCCGCGCCAAGGCCGAAGCGGCCGGGCTCGAGGTGCTGGACGTCGCCGAAGCCGCCAGCCGCGGCGACCTGGTGATGATCCTGCTGCCGGACGAGAAACAGGCTGAGGTCTGGCGCGAGGAGATCAGCGACGGAATCGCCCCCGGCAACCTCCTGCTCTTTGCCCACGGCTTCGCGATCCACTTCGGTGAGATCGAGCCGCCCCCCGGCGTCGACGTCGGCATGGTCGCGCCGAAGGGCCCGGGCCACCTGGTCCGCCGCCAGTACGAGGAAGGCAGCGGCGTCCCCTGCCTGATGGCCGTCCACCAGGACGACTCCGGCCAAGCCCACGACCTCGTCCTCGCCTACGCCTCCGGAATCGGCGGCGGCCGCGCGGCGATCATCGAGACGACCTTCAAAGACGAGTGCGAGACCGACCTCTTCGGCGAGCAGGCGGTCCTCTGCGGCGGCGCCTCGGAGCTCGTCCGCGCCGGCTACGAGACCTTGGTCGAGGCTGGCTATGACCCGCGCCTTGCCTACTTTGAGTGCCTGCACGAGCTGAAGCTGATCGCCGACCTGATGTACGAAAAGGGCATTCAGGGCATGCGCTACTCGATCTCCAACACGGCCGAGTACGGCGACATGACCCGCGGCAAACGCGTCATCGGCGAGGAGTCACGGGCGGCGATGAAACAGATCCTCAAGGAGATCCAGGACGGCGACTTCGCCCGCGAGTTCATCGCCGAGAACCGCGCCGGGAACGAGAACTTCGACCGCATGCGCAAAGAGGGGGAGGGGCACCAGATCGAGGAGATCGGCCACGACCTCCGCGACATGATGCCCTGGATCGATCAGACGTTTAAGGACACGAAGTGAGGCTGAGCCTCACTCTTTGATCGGCCCCCGCGGGCTGGTCTCGCCCTCGGGGAGGCGGCCGTCGCGGCCGACGTAGCCGTCCTTCCCCCCGACGCAGATGTAGACCGCGTCTTCGTCCTCACTCAGATTCTTGAGACTGCGGACCACCTTGGCGTCTACCCAGGCGAAGCCGCCCGGGCCTAGTTCGTGCTTGCTGCCGTCGAGGTCGATCTCCATCCGTCCCTGGTGGACGAAGTAGAGCTCCTCCTGCTCCTCGTGGTAGTGCTTGCCCGACTCGTAGTTGGGCGGCATCACGATCGCGTTGACGCCGAAGGCGGTCACGGCCAGCTCCTTGCGGACCTTGCGGAAGCCCCAGCCCTCGCCGAGGTCGCCGAGCTGGGCGACCGCGTAGCCGTCGCCCTTGGTAACGCCCTCAGACATTGGGGCTCACCGGGGCCGGCGGGGTCGCCATGGGTGCCGCGCCGTTGGCCTTCTCTTCGCCGATCGGCGGGTAGTCGTCGGTCAGCAGCGCGACGTAGCCGTAGAGGCGAGCGTAGAAGCTGTTGGCGAAGGTCAGCGCGTTGTTGACCCCCTGCGGCTGGTAGCCGCGGAAGACGATCGTCAGCCAGGCGATCACCGCCACCCAGAGGTGCAGGTAGTTGACCGCGTAGGAGACGATCAGCATCGGCAGCGCCAGGATTAGGCGGAAGAACGCCTTGAGGCGACTCTGGCTCTCCGCCCGCGGGGCGATGTTGACCCGGATCGGGTAGCTCGGGTCGTCGCTCAGCCCGAACGGCGGCCACTCGTCGGTCTGCAGGTAGATCCAGGCCCCGGTGCGGACCCCGAAGCGGACGACGCCGGAGTTGAACTCGTACAGCCATTCCGGGTAGCGGCCGGTGACGATGATCGCGATCCAGGCGAAGAAGTGGGTGAAGAGGAAGAGGATCCCCCAGAAGACGGCGACGATGATCCATGGGATCGCCAGTAGCGGCCGGAAAAAGGTGGTCCATCGGTTCGGAGCCGGATTGAAATCGGCTTCGTAGTTGACTGGATACATCGGTCTCTCCCTCGGGTGGATGTCGACGAAACGGCTTGGCCGAGCCTAACTTCGACCCCGGCGGCAGTCCCCCGCTTTGGTCAGTAACTTGTCGAGCCCGATGGAGGCGCAGACGACCACGCAGATTCCGGCCGAGATCAAGCCCGCTGACGGCCGCTTCGGCTGCGGGCCCTCGAAGGTTCGCCCGGAGGCGCTGGCCGCCCTGGCCGAGCGCTCCGACCTGATGGGGACCTCGCACCGGCAGGCCCCCGTCCGCGACCTGGTGCGCGAGGTGCGGACCGGCCTGGGGGACCTCTTCTCGCTCCCGGACGGTTATGAGATCGCCCTCGGCAACGGCGGCACCACCGCCTTCTGGGAGGCGGCGACGGCCTGGCTCGTGCGCGAGCGGGCGCTCCACCTCACCTACGGCGAGTTCTCCTCGAAGTTCGCGAAGTCGACCGCGGCGGCGCCCTTCCTCGAGGACCCGATCGTCGTCGAGGCCGAGCCGGGGGACGCGCCCGCGCCGACCGCCGATCCCGCCGCCGACGTCATCGCCTGGGCCCACAACGAGACCTCGACCGGGGTGATGGTCGACGTCCAGCGCCCCGAGGGCGCGGCCGAGTCCCTGGTCCTGGTCGACGCCACCTCGGGCGCCGGCGGTCTGCCGCTCGACGCGATCCAGGCCGACGCCTACTACTTCGCCCCGCAGAAGGGCTTCGCCTCCGACGGCGGCCTCTGGCTGGCGGCGCTGAGCCCGGCGGCGATCGCCCGGATCGAGGAGCTTGACGGCGCCGGCGACCGCTGGCAGCCGGCATTCCTCTCGCTGCAGACGGCGCTCGACAACTCGCGCAAGGAGCAGACCTACAACACCCCAGCACTCGCGACCCTGCTGCTGCTGAACGACCAGGTGCAGTGGATGCTCGGCCTCGGCGGTCTCGCCGGCTGCGTCGAGCGCACCTCCGACTCCTCCGGCCGCCTCTACGGCTGGGCTGAGCGCAGCGACTTCGCCTCTTGCTTCGTCGCCGACCCGGCGAAGCGCTCGCTCGTCGTCGGCACGATCGACTTCGCCGGCTCCGTCGACGCCGCCGCCCTCGCCAAGGCGCTGCGCGCGAACGGGATCGTCGACGTCGAGCCCTACCGCAAGCTCGGCCGCAACCAGCTGCGGATCGGGATGTTCCCCGCCGTCGAGCCCGACGACGTCGAGGCGCTCACCGCCTGCATTGACTGGGTCGTCGAGAACGTCGAGGGGGTCGCCTCGTGAAGGTCCTGGTCAAGGAGAAGATCGCCGACACCGGCGTTGACCTCCTGCGCTCGCAGTTCGACGTCGACCTCGGGCTGGAGATGTCCGACGAGGAGCTGCGCGCGCAGATCGCCCAGTACGACGCGATCCTGATCCGCTCGGCGACGAAGATGACGCCGGAGCTGATCGAATTGGCCGAGAACCTGAAGGTGATCGGCCGCGCCGGCACCGGCGTCGACAACGTCGACATTCCGGCCGCGACGCGGCGCGGGATCATCGTCGCCAACGCGCCGGAATCGAACTCGGTCGCCGCCGCCGAGCACACGCTCGCCCTCGCTCTGGCCCTCTTCCGCAACGTCCCCCAGGCGCACGAATCGCTCGTCGCCGGCCGCTGGGACCGGGCCAAGTTCAAGGGCGCCGAGCTCTACGGCAAGACCCTCGGGGTGATCGGGTTCGGCCGCATCGGCCAGCTCGTCGCCAAACGCGCGCAGAGCTTCGAGATGGACGTCGTCGCCTTCGACAAGTTCGTCTCCGCCGAGCGGTTTCGCGACCTCGGCGTCGAGGGCGCCGAGAGCGTCGAGGAGCTGCTGGGGAAGGCCGACCTCGTCACCCTGCACACGCCGAAGACGCCGGAGACGATCGGGATGATCAACGCGGAGACGATCGCCGCGATGAAGGACGGCGCCCGCCTCGTCAACTGCGCCCGCGGCGAGCTCGTCGACCTCGACGCGCTGCTTGCCGGCCTCGAGTCCGGCAAGCTCGGCGGCGCCGCGCTCGACGTCTTCCCTTCCGAGCCCTTCACCGAGCATCCGATCTTCGAGCGCCCCGACGTCGTCGTCACCCCGCACCTCGGAGCCTCGACGGCGGAGGCGCAGGACCGCGCCGGCGTCGTCACCGCCGAGCAGGTGACCGCGGCGCTTACGGGTGGCGTCGTCACCAACGCGGTCAACATCGCCGCCGTGCGGCCGGAGGCGATGGAGGCGCTGGCGCCGTTTGTTCCCCTCTGCGAAAAGCTCGGCCGCCTCGCCCAGGGCCTCGGCGACGGCGCCGTCGAGAAGGTGAGCGCCGAATTCCGCGGCCGCATCGCCTCCCACGACACCCGCCTGCTGGGGATCGCGGTCATGGTCGGGATCCTCTCCGGCCACACCGAGGAGCCGGTCAACCTCGTCAACGCGCCGCAGATGGCCGAGGAGCGGGGGATCGAGCTCTCCGAGACGACGGACGCGAGCGCCGAGGACTTCACCGAGCTGGTCCGCGTTCGGATCGAGACCGCCGATGGCGCGGTCGAGGTCGCCGGAACCGGCGTTGGGCCGCGCAACGTGCCCTATCTCGTCGCTGCCTGGGGCGAGAGCTTCTACCTGCCCTTTGCCGACCACCTCGCCGTCTTCAGCTACGCCGACCGCCCGGGGATGATCGGCCGCGTCGGCACCCTCTTCGGCGAAGAGGGCGTCAACATCGTCTCCGCTGCCGTCGGCGCCGAGAGCGGGGGAGAGCGGGCCGTGATGGCACTGACCACCGATGCGCCCGTCCGCGCCGAGACGATCGAGAAGATCCTCGGCCTCGAGGGCTTCTCCAAGGGCCGCTCGGTCGATCTCTAGCTGCGCCGGTTCTTCTCAAGCCGAAACCTCCGGCCGGTTATGTTGTTTGCAAGGGGGCAGCCCGCTGTTGGACGGGCTGGTGATCAACGCATGAAGAGACTGCTCGTAATCGCGATCCTTGTCTTGGCGGCATGCTCCGCCACGGCCGCTGCTGCGCCAGAACAGTCGGTGACGCTGCTGCTTACGGCCGGCCCGGGCGACGATGTTTTCGACGTCAAGCTCAGCCAGGACGGCACCAGCTATCTGATCGACTCGCTCTCCCCGCTCGAAGCTGGGGGCGATATCTGCACTCACGAAGAGGGCTCGGTGCACGAGCTCACCTGCGATGCGAAGGCGATAGGGGGCTTCGAAGCCAACAGCGGTCCCGGCAACGACTCGGTGATCATTTCACCCAAGATCCTGGTGCCGGCGACGCTGCGCGGTGGCCCCGGCCGCGACCGTTTGCGCGGCGGCGGCGGTGCCGACAAGGTCCTCGGCGGTCCCGGAGACGACTATCTGCTGGGAGAAGGTGGCAACGACTGGCTCCTCGGCGGCGCGGGTGAAGATTGGCTTTGGGGTAGCGGGGGCGACGACCGTCTCATCGGTGGCCCGGGTCCGGACTACCTCAACGGCGGCCGTGGTGACGACGACGTGCCCGTCAGCGCAGAAGACGCGACCGGCAAGCCACCGAGCAAGCCTCTCAGCTAGCGATTAGGCGGCGGCTTCACGCCGGGGCTGCGGCAGCAGCCGGCCACCGACGAAGGCAACCGCGACCAGGAGGCCGACGAGAGAGAGTGCGGCGTCGAGCCGGAACGCCGCCTGTACACCGTCGACAAAAGGCGGCACCGCGCCGGAGAAGACAGTGGTCGTGAGGCCGAGGCCGATCGAGCCGCCGGCGATCTGGAACATGTAGACGATCCCGCCCGCGAGGCTGGTCTGGGACTCGTCGACCGAGGTGACGCCGGCGGTGGTCGCGGTCGGGATGAAACTGCCGGCGCCGATGCCGAGCACGACCATGCCAGGGACGAGTGCGCCATACCCCGACCCCTCGTCGACGAAGGAGAGCAGCAGCGGCCCGAGCGTGATCAGGGCCGCGCCGGCGACGGCGAGCGGCTTCGCACCGAGACGGTTGTAGAGCGGCCCGGCGGCGAAGGAGGCGAGCGCGAAGACGGCGAGGAACGGCAGCATCCCGACCCCGGATTCGAGCGCCGAATAGCCGAGCTGCTTCTCCATGAACTGAGGCAGGTAGAGGAGCGCGGCGAAGAAGGTCGCGGCCATGAAGAGGACGGCGATGCAGGAGGCGGTGAAGCTCTCGTTGCGCATCACCTCGCGGGGGACGAGCGCGTGGCTCCCAGCCCGGCTCTCCAGGCGGGCGAAGCCGATAACCATCACCACGGCCAGGACCAGCAGCCCGATCACCCTCGGGTCGCCCCAGCCCCAGTCGGCGACCTGGTCGAGGGCGACGAGCAGGGAGACGAGCCCAATCGAGAGCGTCGCGATCCCCGGGTAGTCGATCCGCCGCTCGCCCGCCGCCGGCTCCTTCACATGCACGAGCCAGTAGGTAACGCCGACCGCGAAGAGCGCGATCGGCACGTTCAAGAAGAAGATCCAGCGCCAGCTCAGCTCCTCGGTGAGGGCGCCGCCGAGGAGCGGGCCGACTGCGTTGCCGAGGCCGGCGGCGCCGATGATGATGCCGCCGGCAAGGCCGGCCTTCTCTTCGGGTAGCAGCTCGTAGGTCATGCCGAGGATCGCCGGCCACATCAGCGCACCGCCGATCCCCATCGCCACCCGCGCCGCGATCAGCCAGGTCTCGGTCGGGGCGACGCCGCCCAGCGCCGACATCGAGGCGAAGATCGCCGAGCCGAGGAAGAAGGCGTTGCGGCGGCCGAACATGTCAGCGAGCCGCCCGCCGGTAACGATCATCACCCCGAAGGTGAGCGCGTAGGCGTTGATCACCCACTGGATCGTGTTGATGTTCGTCTCGAAATCCTGCTCCATCGTCGGCAGGGCGACGTTGACCGCGGTGAAGTCGTTGGCGATCACGACCACCGCCATGCCCATCGCGAAGAGGGCGAGCCAGTTGGTCCGCTGGGCGGATTCGGTGGGCGCCGGGCTTGAGATTCGCGCAGCCTACGCTAAGGTTCGGAGCCGAATGAGCTTCCGGCTCGACAGCCTCGCGCTACTCCTTCTCCTCCCCCCTCGGGGGGAATAGCGCTGGGCGGCACGATAGCCGCGAGAGACAAAGGCCATTCGAATTAGAGAGAGAAGGAGAGGTCCGATGGGACCCCAGAATCACACCGATACCGACGCCAACCGCGTCCACATCTTTGACACCACGCTGCGAGACGGCGAGCAGTCGCCCGGCATCTCGCTGAACACGGCCGAGAAGGTCGAGATCGCCCAACAGCTCGCCCGCCTGGGGGTCGACGTGATCGAGGCCGGCTTCCCGATCACCTCGCCCGGCGACTTCGAGGCCGTCGAGAAGATCTCCCGGGTGGTGGAGGGGCCGACGATCTGCGGCCTGGCCCGCACCCACAAAGCCGACATCGACGCGGCCTGGGGGGCGATCAAGGAGGCGGCGCGTCCGCGCATCCACACCTTCATCTCCACCTCCGACATCCACATTCAGCACCAGTTGCAGACCGACCGCGAGGACGTCAAGGGCCAGGCGCGGGCGGCGGTGGCGCTGGCCAAGTCCTACTGCGAGGACGTCGAGTTCTCGCCGATGGACGCGACCCGCGCCGACATCGAGTTCACCGCCGAAGTCTGCGCGATCGCCGTCGAGGAGGGCGCGACCGTCGTCAACATCCCCGACACCGTCGGCTACACGACTCCGGAGGAGTACGCCGATTACTTCCGTCGCCTGTACGAGCTGGTGCCGGCGCTGCGCGAGGTCGAGATGTCGGTCCACTGCCACGACGACCTGGGGATGGCCGTCGCCAACTCCTACGCCGGTGTGCTGGCGGGGGCACGGCAGGTCGAGTGCGCTGTCAACGGGATCGGCGAGCGAGCCGGCAACTGCTCGCTGGAGGAGATCGCGATGCTGGTCGGCGTCCGCGAGGACGTCCACGACCTCCGCACTGGGATCAACACGCGGGAGATCGCCCGCACCAGCCGCATGGTCAGCCGCCTGACCGGCTACCCGGTGCAGCCGAACAAGGCGATCGTCGGCCGCAACGCCTTCGCCCACGAGTCCGGGATCCACCAGGACGGCGTCCTGAAGGAGCGCAGCACCTACGAGATCATGGACGCGACCGAAGTCGGCCTGGAGTCGAACTCGATCGTCCTGGGCAAGCACTCCGGCCGCCACGCCCTGAAAGACGCCCTGGAGCAGCTGGGCTTCAAGGTCGAAGGCCAGGCGCTGAACAACGCCTTCAAGGCGTTCAAGGAGGTCGCCGACCGCAAGAAGCAGGTGACCGCGCTGGACCTGGAGGCGATCGTCTCCGACGAGATGCGCGACCGCGCCGAAGCCCACGAGCTGGCCTGGTTCGAGGTGGAGGCCGGAACCAGGCGACCCCCGGTGGCGAAAGTGGCGGTGACGCAGCCCTCGGGTGAGGAGACGGTAGGCGAATCGAGCGGCGACGGCCCCGTCGACGCGATCTTCCACGCGATCCAGGACGCGGCCGGGACCGAGTGCGAGCTGGTCGAGTACAAGGTCGAGGCGGTGACCGGGGGAGAGGACGCCCTCGGCGAAGTGACCGTGCAGCTGCGAGCGGCAGGCCGCCTGGCCACCGGCCAGGGAGTGGCGACCGACATCCTCGAGGCAAGCGCCCGCGCCTACGTGAGGGCGCTGTCCAACGCTTTGGAAGGCGCGGCGACGCGTGAGGCGGAGGCTGCTACGGCTGAAGCGGCCGTGGAGCGTACGCCGGGTCCGTAGGGCCGGGATTTGAAGAACCTCGGTCGGGAGGGGGACGAGGGGTGCCCCTCTCCCAGAGACCGTCGCGCAGCTGAGACGGACTCGAGGGCGCCAACGCGACTTCTTGAGCCTCTGTGAGAGGGACACCCTCGTCCCCTCCAGAGGGAAGTCACGGTCGCGGCGCACTGAGGTGTGAGAGCTGACACAAACCGCGCACCAAATTTGATCCCGCACCCGCCACCGTGGGCGGGTGCCCATCGAGTCCGCAAAAACGGTCCCTCAAGAGCCGTTTTCGCGGACTCGCGACGACGACCGTGAGCTGGCGGATTTGGCTGAGCGACAGCACGGGATCGTGGGGCGGTGGCAGTTGCTGGAGGCGGGATGGAGTGAAGGCGCGGTCAAGAAGCGGCTCGCGAACGGGCGGCTGCATCGCTTCCACGCGGGCGTCTACCTCGTCGGTCACCGATTGATCCAGAAGGAGGGACGGTGGATGGCTGCCGTTCTCGCTTCTGGACCTGCTGCCATCCTCAGCCACTACTCAGCGGCAGCACTCTGGGGGCTCCGGCCTACCTCGCGAACGACCATCGACGTCACCGTTCCGCATGCCACTCGGTCGTCGAAGCTGATCCGCCGCCACGTCTCCCGAGTGCCTCCCGACGAGGTAACGAGTAAAGACAGGATCGCGGTGACCACCGTCCCGCGCACCATCCTCGACCTTGCTGCCACCGAGCCGCTCGATGAGGTGAAGCGGCTCTTGCGTGAGATGGAATTCAAGGAACTCTGGGACCGACTCTCCCTTTGGGACCTGGTTGACCGCTATCCCGGCCGGAGAGGCATTCGCAAGGTGCTCACCGCCCTGGAAGGGCTGAAGGACGAACCGGTGGGAGAGCAGAAGAATCCGCTCGAGGAACGCTTCGCTCCCTTCTGCCGGGAGCACCGCCTGTCGCTACCCCGCTTCAACGTCCTGGTCGAAGCCGGCGGCAGACATTTTGAGGTTGACTGCCATTGGCCGGGCACCGACCAGATCGTCGAGCTCGACGGCTGGCAGACCCACGGAACCAAAAGCGCCTTCCGAGAAGACAAGGCCCGTGATCGACGCCTCGCCGCCGCTGGCTACACGATCACCCATCTCACCTGGAACCAACTAGACGACGAAGCCGAGGCAATCGCCTCCGACCTTTGGGTCTTGCTCGGGATGGATAGATAAAGAGGAAGAAAGAAGGCGAAATACAAACGTCCGTGATAACGTACACCCATGGCCCCCACCGCGACTAAGACTCCGGCCGCCGCGGATTCACCCCCCGTCGGCCCCCGCATCCACGCCTTGCGCGATGCGATGGGACTCTCCCTGCGCGACCTCGCCGAGCGCTCCGGCGTCTCGGCGCCGATGCTGTCCCAGGTCGAGCGCGGCGAGACGTCGCCGACCCTCGCCGTGGCCGCCAAGATCGCCGCTGGCCTCGAGCTGACGCTCTCGCAGCTGCTGCGCCTCGACGAGGGGCAGCACGTCGCGATCAGCCGCGCCGCTGGCCGCCGCCACAGCGAGCGTGGGGGGCACCGCTTCGAGGAGCTGACCCCGCCGCTACCGGGACAGCGCGCCGACGTCTCCCTGCACGTGCTCGAGCCCGGCGCCAGCACCGGCGGCCGCCAGGACCCGCCGATGCACGAGCCGGGGAGCCGCGAGACCGCGGTCGTCCTCGCCGGTACCCTGGCGCTCGTCGTCGACGGCGCCCGCCACGAGCTTCAAGAAGGGGACAGCGTCACCTTCGACGCCGACCTTCCGCATCACTTCGAGAACGAAGGCCAGGAGGCGACCCGCTTCCTCGCCGTGATCGCCGCCGGCCTCAGGAGGTCATAAGCAATGCCACAAACGATGTTCGACAAGATCTGGGAGTCCCACGAGGTTTCGCCGGGGCTGATCTACATCGACCTGCACATGGTCCACGAGGTCACCTCGCCGCAGGCCTTCGACGGCCTCCGCCTCGCCGGTCGAGACGTCCGCCGTCCGGACAAGACCCTCGCCACCGCCGATCACAACACCCCGACCGACGGGACGATGGCCGCCCGCCTGATCGCCGACCAGCTCTCCCGGGTCCAGGTCGAAACGCTGGAGCGCAACTGCGAGGAGTTCGGCATCCCCGTCTACTCACTCGGCCACGACCGCCAGGGCATCGTCCACGTGATCGGCCCGGAGCTGGGGACGACCCAGCCGGGGATGACGATCGTCTGCGGAGACAGCCACACCTCCACCCACGGCGCCTTTGGCGCGCTCGCCTTCGGCATCGGCACCTCCGAGGTCGAGCACGTGCTGGCGACCCAGTGCCTGGTCCAGAAGCGGCCGAAGACGATGCGGATCAACTACAGCGGCGAACTGCGCCACGGGGTGACGCCCAAGGATCTGATCCTGGCGACGATTGGCCGCCTCGGCACCGGCGGTATGACCGGCTATGCGGTCGAGTACGCCGGCCCCGCGATCGAGGCGCTCTCGATGCCGGGCCGGATGACGATCTGCAACATGACGATTGAGGGCGGCGGCCGCGCCGGGATGATCGCCCCCGACGAGACCACCTTTGAGTGGGTGCGGGGACGGCCCGCCGCTCCCGCCGACTTCGAGGCTGCCCTGGCCCGCTGGCGGCAGCTGCCGACCGATCACGGCGCCAGCTTCGACACCGAGGTCGAGGTCGACGCCTCCGGGATCTCGCCGATGGTGACCTGGGGGACCAACCCGGGTCAGGTCGTCGAGGTCACCGACCGCGTTCCCGACCCGGCCGAGCTGGAGTCCCCCGCCGACCGCGAAGCGGCCGAGCGCGCCCTCGCCTACATGGGACTGCAGGCCGGGACGCCGATGACCGAGATCGCACCCGAACGCATTTTCATCGGCTCCTGCACTAACTCGCGGATCGAGGACCTACGCGAGGCCGCGGCGATCGTCGAGGGCCGCAAGGTCGCCGGCGGCGTCAGCGCGATGGTCGTCCCCGGCTCCCAACAGGTGAAGAAGGCCGCCGAGGAAGAGGGCCTCGACGAGGTCTTCAAGAGCGCCGGCTTCGACTGGCGCGTGGCCGGCTGCTCGATGTGCCTGGGGATGAACCCGGACACGCTGAACGAAGGCGAGCGCTGCGCCTCGACCTCGAACCGCAACTTCGAGGGGCGCCAGGGCAAGGGCGGCCGCACCCACCTCGTCAGCCCGAAAATGGCCGCCGCCGCGGCCGTCGAGGGACACTTCGTCGACATCAGGAATTGGAGCTGAGGATGCGACCCGTAGACAAGATCGAAGGCAAGGTGTCGGTGCTGGACCGCAGCGACGTCGACACCGACCAGATCATCCCCAAGCAGTTCCTCAAGCGAGTGGAGCGGACCGGCTTCGGCGAGTTCCTCTTCTACGACTGGATCCGCGACGGCGAGATTGAGCTGGAGCCGAACCCGATCCTCGTCACCGGCGCCAACTTCGGTTGCGGCTCCTCCCGCGAGCACGCTCCCTGGGCGCTCGAGGACTTCGGCTTCCAGGCGATCCTGGCGCCGTCCTTCGCCGACATCTTCTACTCGAACTGCACCAAGATCGGGCTGCTGCCGGCGATCCTCGACGAGGAGCACTGCCGCGCCGTCGCCGAGGCGGGCGAAGCCCGCATCGACCTTGACGACGAGACCGTCAACTGCGCCGCCGGTGTCTTCCAGTTCCAGATCGAGCACGACGTCAAACACCGGCTCCTCAACGGGCTCGACGACATCGGCATCACGCTCGAAAACGCGGGCGCGATCGACCAGTTCGAGACCGGTCCAGCGGCCTCGCAAGGCCCGGTCACGACCAGCCTCTGATGGCGGGCGGAGCCGCCGAGTGGGACGCCGCGGCGTACCACCGGCTCGCCAAACCACAGGAGGAATGGGCGCGGCAGGTCCTCGAGCGCCTGCCGCTGAGTGGCGCCGAGACGGTCCTCGACGCCGGCTGCGGCTCTGGCGGGGTTACCCGGCTGCTGCTCGAGAAGCTGCCGGAGGGACGGGTTGTCGGCGTTGACGGCTCCGAGGCGATGATCGAGGCGGCGCGGGAGAACCTTCAGCCCTACGCCGACCGAGTCGACCTGCGGGTCGCCGACCTGCTCAAGCTCCAGGTTGAGGAGCCAGTCGACGCGGTCTTCTCCAACGCGACCTTCCACTGGGTCCCCGACCACGACCTTCTCTTCAAGCGCCTGCGCGCAGCAATGAAGGAGGGTGCCCCGCTCGTCGCCCAGTGCGGCGGCATAGGGAACGTCGCCGAATTCGCCGCGGCGATCGAGGCCGCCTCCCATCTGCCCGAGTTCGCCCCCACCTTCGAGGGATGGCCGACGCCATACAACTTCGCCGGCCCCAAGGAAACCGAAGCGAGACTGGCCGCGGCCGGCTTCGCCGAGGCCCGCTGCTGGCTGGAGGAGAAGTTGGTCCAGCCAGAGGAGCCGCGGGCGTTCGGCGCAGCCGCCGGCCTGGCGCCGCACCTGGAACGGCTCCCCGACGACCAGCGCGAAACCTTCATCGACGCGGTGATGGATCGCCTCGAGCAGCCGATCTCCTACCGGTACGTGCGCCTCAACATCGACGCTCGGGCGTCCTGACTAGAGTGCCGCCGATGAACGGCACCCCGCGCATAGTCGTCCTCGCCGGCGACGGGATCGGTCCCGAGATCGTCGCCGCCGCCCGCCAGGTTCTCGACGCCCTCGGTGAGTTCTCCTACGAGGAGCAGCTGATGGGCGGTTGCTCGATCGACGAGCACGGCACCGCCCTCACCGACGAGGTCCTCGAGGCCTGCCGCAGCGCCGACGCGGTCCTGCTCGGTGCCGTCGGCGGCCCGAAATGGGACACGACCGACCCGAACGCGCCGCGCCCCGAGCAGGGCCTGCTCGGCCTGCGCAAGGGGATGGGCCTTTACGCCAACCTGCGACCGGTTCGCCCGAGCCCGGCTTTGGTCGGCGCCAGCCCGCTGCGCGAGGAGCGGATCGCCGGCACCGACCTGCTCGTCGTCCGCGAGCTCACCGGCGGCATCTACTTCGGCGACTCCGGCCGCGACGGCGACGTCGCCCACGACACCTGCGAGTACTCGGCCGAGGAGATCGACCGGATTGCCCGCACCGCCTTCGACGCCGCCCGCCGCCGCGCCGAGAGCTCCGGCCGCAAACCGAAGGTGACCTCGGTCGACAAGGCCAACGTGCTCGAGACCTCCCGTCTCTGGCGCGAGGTCGTCGGCCGCGTCGCCGGCGACTACGAGGACGTCGAGCTCGAACACCTGCTGGTCGACAACGCGGCGATGCAGCTGGTCTCGCGCCCGGCCGACTTCGACGTCGTCCTCTCCGAGAACCTCTTCGGCGACATCCTCAGCGACGAGGCGGCGATGCTGACCGGCTCCCTGGGAATGCTGCCCTCCGCCAGCCTCGGCGCCGATGGCGCCCCCGGCCTCTTTGAGCCCGTCCACGGCTCCGCCCCCGACATCGCCGGCCAGGGGGTCGCCAACCCGCTCGCGACCTTCCTCTCGGCGGCGATGATGCTGCGCCACGGCCTCTCCCGGGGCGAGGACGCCGCCCGCATCGAGGCCGCGGTCGACGCCGTACTCGAGCGCGGCCTCCGTACTCCCGACCTCGCTTCCGGCACCGTCGTGCAGCCGCCGACCAGCGAGAACCCGGCTCCCGAGCGCGAGGTCGGGACCGAGGAGATGACCGCGGCGGTACTCGCAGAGCTCGCGTAGAGAGGGAGCCGGCGGGAGGGGTTCGCCGGACACTCCCCGCTTTTGTCCGCCGAACCCCTCCCGCCGGCTCTCGCCAAGACCGTTACGGCGCCGTGACCGCCCACTGGCCGTAGACCAGGTTGGCGGGGTCGGCCAGTTTGAAGCCGGCGGCGAGCCCGAAGCCAAGCCTGTTGGTCGCCCCGTCGATGAATTCCAGACCTTCGAATTCGGCCGATTTCGAGGTGATATAGACGCAGAGCTGGCCCGGATTCGCCTGGGGGGTGGCGGTGCCGGTGATGCCGGGGCAGTTGGCGTTGGTTTTGCTGACGTCGAGGACGTTGTCTTTCGACGCTGCTGGCGGGTTCACCAGCGGGAACTGGAAGGTGACCGAGTCGGGGGTGATTTTGTCCTCGCCCCCGAGCGCGAAGACCCCGCGCAAGGTTTGGCCGCTTTTCAGCGTCCCCAGCAGCGGCGGGACGGTGTCAGCGAGCTTGCCCAGGGTGACCGAACCGTCTCCCAGCTTCGCCGTCGTCACGGCACCGTTGTTGAGTTTGTTCGTGGTGACCGCGCCGTTCTTGATCTTGCTCGCGATCACCGAGCTGTCGGAGAGCTTGTTGGTGGTGATGATCCCGTTGCCGAGGTTGCCCGGCAGAACCGCGTTGGCGCCGAGTTTGCCGGCGACGACTGCCTTCGGGGCGATCTTGCCCGCGGTGACCGCGCCGCGCTTCAGCTTCGCGGCGCTGACGGCGCCGCGCTTCAGCTGGTTGGTTCCGACGCTGTTGCGGGGCAGGCCGGCGGCGACGGCGGCGCCGCCGAGGGCGACGAAGAGCGCGATCGTCGCGATCACGTTCGCGTAATTGAGCTTGGGGCGGGGAATTCGCATCAAATGGCTCCTCATATTCGAGTTCCGTGGACCTTTCGAGGTCTTCCTGCTGTAGCCGTGCGTTTGATCGGGCATAATTCCCCAACATGGATCCGGTCGAGTTGATTTGGAGGAACGGCGAGTTCGTCGCCTGGGAGGACGCGCAGACGCACGTCCTCAGCCACGGCCTGCACTACGGGACCGGCGTCTTCGAGGGGATCCGCTGCTACGACACCCCGCGCGGCCCAGCCGTCTTCCGCCACCAGGACCACCTCGACCGGCTCGAGAAGTCGGCAGAGCTCTACTACCTGGAGCTGCCCTACTCGGCCGAGGAAATCCGCCTCGCGACGCACGAGCTGCTGCGCCGCAACGACCTTCGCTCCGCCTACATCCGCCCGCTCGCTTATCGCGGCTACGGCAGCCTCGGCCTTTACGCCAAAGACGCCCCGGTCGACGTCATCATCGCCGCCTTCCCCTGGGGCGCCTACCTCGGCGAGGAGAGCAAGAACGGCGGCATCCGCGCCAAGGTCTCGAGCTGGCGCCGGATCAGCCCCGCCGGCTCGATCCCGCACGCCAAGGCCTCGGGCTCCTACCTCAACTCGATCCTCGCCAAGACCGAGTCCTCCAACGCCGGCTACGACGAGGCGATCCTGCTCGACGAGCGCGGCTTCGTCTGCGAGGGCTCGGGCGAGAACATCTTCGTCGTCCGCGACGACCAGATCCTCACCCCGCCGCACGTCGCCTCGATCCTCGACGGGATCAACCGCAAGTCGGTGATCCAGATCGCCCGCGACCTCGGCTACACCGTGGTCGAGCGGGACATCGCCCGCGCCGAGCTCTACCTCGCCGACGAGGTCTTCCTCACCGGCACCGCGGCGGAGCTGGTGCCGGTGCGTGAGATCGACGACCACCCGCTCGGCGACCCCGGCGAGGTGACCCGCCAGGTGCAGGCGAAGTTCGAAGACGCCCTCTGCGGCAAGGCGGAGGAGTACCTGGAGTGGCTCGACTTCGTCGAGACTCCTGACGCATCCGACTCCCCCGGAGCCAACGGCTCGGAGTCGATCGGGCGAATTACCCCCGCCGCATAAGCGGCCGGCGCGGCACGTCCGCGCGCCCGGGCTCCGGCCCACCCGATCTTCTTCGAATCGAAAGGCAGCAAACGATGGAACAAGTGAAGCTCTACGACACCACCTTGCGGGACGGGATGCAGGGGGAGGGGATGTCGCTCTCGGCCTCCGAGAAGGCCCGCGTCGTCCTCGCCCTCGACAAGCTCGGGGTGCAGATGATCGAGGCCGGCTTCCCGAGCTCCAACCCGAAGGAAGAGGAGCTCTTCGCGCGCCTCGCCGAGCTGGAGCTGGAGCAGGCGACGATCTGCGCCTTCGGGATGACCCGCCGCCGCGACACCGCCCCCGAGGACGACCCAGCGCTGCAGACCCTGGTCGGTGCCTTCACGCCGGTGGTGACGCTGGTCGGCAAGACCTGGGGCCTGCACCTGGAGAAGGTGACGAAGGTCAGCCGCGAGGAGAACCTGGCGATGATCGCCGACTCGGTCAGCTTCTGTCGCGAGCAGGCGAAGCGCGTCGTCTACGACGCCGAGCACTTCTTTGACGCCTACCGCGACGACAGCGCCTACGCGCTCGAGTGCCTGGCGGCGGCGGTTGAGGCGGGAGCGGAGAACGTCACCCTCTGCGATACCAACGGCTCCAGCCTGCCCGACCAGATCTCAGCCGCGACTCGCGAGGTGGTGGCGAAGCTGGGCGAGCGGGCCGAAGTCGGGATCCACGTCCACGGCGACGCCGGCTGCGGGGTCGCCAACTCGCTGGCGGCGGTCGCCGAGGGCGCGCGGATGGTCCAGGGGACGGTCAACGGCTACGGCGAGCGCTGCGGCAACGCCAACCTGACGACGATCCTGCCCAACCTGCAGCTGAAGCTCGGCTTCGACGTCGTCGGCGCCGAGCAGCTCGCCTCGCTGACGGAGACGGTCCGCTTCGTCGACGAGCTCTGCAACGTCACCCAGGACCCCGACGCCCCCTACGTGGGACGCAACGCCTTCGCCCACAAGGGCGGGATGCACGTCGCCGGGGTCGAGGCCGACGCGCGGACCTTCGAGCACATCGATCCCGCGGCGGTCGGCAACCAGCGGGCGATCCTGCCCTCCGAGCTCTCCGGCAAGGCGACGATCCGGGCCCAGGCCGAGCGGAGCGGGATCGAGATGGATGACGCCGCTGCGGCGCGCGCGGTCGATCAGCTGAAGCGCCGCGAGCACGATGGCTACCACTACGAGGCGGCGCCGGCCTCCTTTGAGCTGCTGCTGCGCCGCGAGGCCGGCACCTACAAGCCGCTCTTCCGGCTCGAGAGCTTCCGCGTAGTCGTCGAAAAACACGAAGACGGCGAGGTCCGGACCGAGGCGACGATCAAAGTCGAGGTCGACGGCAAGCGCTACTTCGAGGCCGCCGAGGGCAACGGGCCGGTCAACGCCCTCGACCGGGCTCTGCGCGCGGCGATCGCCGACCGCCACCCGCACCTAGCCGACGTCGAGTTGACCAACTACAAGGTGCGGATCCTCGACGAAGCCCACGGCACCGGTGCCGTCACCCGCGTCCTCCTCGATTCCGCCGATGGCGAGCGGGAGTGGGGGACGACGGGGGTCTCGGAGAACATCATCGAGGCCTCCTGGGAGGCACTGGTCGACTCGCTGGAGTACGCCTTCCAGTGAGCAGCGACCACCAACAGATTCCTCTCGCCCAGCCGGATCTTGGTACGCGCGAGGAGGAGCTGGTGCTGGAGGTGCTGCGCTCCGGCCAGCTCTCGCTCGGCCCGATGGGGGAGCGGTTCGAGCGCGAGTTCGCTGCCTGGCTCGGGGTCGAGGACGTGGTAATGACCTCCAGCGGCACCACCGCGCTCCACCTCGGGGTGCGGATGCTGGGCTGGGGCGAGGGCGACGAGGTTGTGACCAGCCCCTTCAGCTTCGTCGCCTCTGCCAACTGCTTGCTCTACGAGGGCGCGAAGCCGGTCTTCGTCGACGTCGAGGAGGAGACGCTGGATATCGACCCGGCCGCGGCGGCCGCGGCGGCCGGCGAGCGCACCGTCGGCCTGCTGCCGGTCCACATCTTCGGCTATCCGGCGGCGATGCCGGAGCTGGAGGCGCTCGCCGTCGAGCACGGGCTCGGCATCCTCGAGGACGCCTGCGAGGCGCTCGGGGCGGTCGACTCGGAGGGTCGCAAAGTCGGCGCCCGGGGCAACCTCGCGACCTTCGCCTTCTACGCCAACAAGCAGATGACCACGGGGGAGGGAGGCATGATCGTCCCCCGGGGACCCGAGGAGGCCGCCCGCCTGCGCTCGGAGCGTAATCAGGGCCGCGCCGTCGACATGGGCTGGCTCGACCACGACCGCCTCGGCTTCAACTACCGCCTCTCAGACCTTGCTGCCGCGCTCGGCGTTGCCCAGGTCGAGAAGCTCGGCTCGCTGCTCGATCGCCGCGCCGCGGTGGCGCAGATGTACTCGGAGCGCCTCGGCTCGATCGAGGGAATGCGCACTCCGATCCCCGGCCGCGGCTCCGAGGTCCGCAGCTGGTTCGTCTACACCGTGCGCCTGCCGCAGGGCGTCGACCGCGACGCGACGATCGCTCGACTCGCCGAGCGCGGCGTTGCCTCCAAGGCCTACCTGCCCTGCATCCACCTCTTCCCGCACCTGCGCGAACTGGGCTACCGCGAGGGCCAGTTCCCGGTCGCCGAAGCCGCCGCCGCCGACTCGCTGGCGCTGCCGTTCTTCCCGGCGATGAGCGAGGCGCAGGTGGACCGCGTCTGCCAGGAGCTGACCGCGGCCCTCGGCCAGGGCTGAGTCACGGCATAATCGCCCGCCCGATGGGACGCTTCCGCAAAGACCCCGATCCACGCTTCTGGCGGCTCAACCGCTCGCTGCCCTTCGACTGGCAGCTGGCGATCTACGACATCGACCAGTCGATCGCCCACGCCCGCGGCTTGAAGGGAATCGGCGTCCTCGAAGCCGATGAGCTCTCGCAGATCGAAGCGGGGCTGGAGCGGGTCCGCGTCCGCATGGGCGCCCACGGCTTCGAGTTCGAGGGCGCCGACGAGGACATCCACATGGCGATTGAGCGCCTGCTCGGCGAGGAGATCGGGCCGCTGGCGGGCAAGCTTCACACCGGCCGCTCGCGCAACGACCAGGTCGCGACCGATGTCGCGATGGTCGTTCAGAACCACTCTTTGAGCGCGATCGAGCTCTGCGGGGCGGCGATGGAGCGCCTCCTCACCCTCGCCGAGTCCCACGCCGACTGGACGATGCCCGGCTACACCCACCTGCAGCGCGCCCAGCCGGTCTACCTCGGCCACCACCTGCTCGCCTACTTCTGGATGCTCGCCCGCGACGTCGTCCGCTTCCAGCTCGCCCTCGACAGCGCCGGCGTGATGCCGCTCGGCTCCGGCGCCCTGGCCGGCGTCAACTGGGAGATCGACCGCGAGGCCGTCGCCGCGGACCTCGGCTTCGCCCACGTCAGCCACAACTCGATCGACGGCGCCTCCAACCGCGACTTCGTCCTCGACTACCTCAACGCGGCCTCAATCTGCGCCATGCACCTCTCGCGCCTCGGCTCGGAAATCGTCATCTGGTCAAGCAGCGAGTTCGGCTTCTGCGAGCTCGACGAGTCCTTCTCCTCGGGCTCCTCGATCATGCCGCAGAAGAAGAACCCCGACTCGGCCGAGCTCTTGCGGGCGAAGAGCCCGCGTGTCGCCGCCTCCTACCAGACGCTGCTGGGAGTTATGCACGCGCTGCCGCTCACCTACGGCAAGGACATGCAGGAGGACAAGGAGCCGCTCTTCGACGCGATCGACACCGTCGAGGCCTGCCTCGACGCCACCGCCGGGATGCTGGAGGGGATCGAGTTCGACCGCGAGCGGATGGAGGCTGCCTCCGGCGACGAGATGCTGGCCGCGACCGAGGTCGCCGACCTCCTGGTCCGCCGCGGCGTCCCTTTCCGCGAGGCGCACGGCATTGTCGGTGGGCTCGTCCGTGACGCAGTCGAGCGCGGCAAATCCCTCTCCGAGCTGACTCCGGAGGAGCTGTGCGAGCGCTCCGAGCACCTCGACGACTCCTACTACGAGGTGCTGCAGCGCAGCAGCTGGCTGGAGTCGAAGCGGATCGCTGGCGGCACCGGCTCGGCGCCGTTGGCGAAGCAGATCGAGGAGGCGCGGGAGACGCTGGCGGCGGTGCAGGCGCGGGCCCGGGAGGAGCGCGCCTGAGGGGAGAGTCGCTCGATCGCGATTTTTATGACCGGTCCGTGCATGCGGTCGCGCGCGATCTGATCGGCTGCACGCTCCTCTACGAAGGCCGCGGCGGCGTCATCGTCGAGACCGAGAGCTACGAGGCCGACGATCCGGCCTGCCACGCCTACGTCGGCCTGACCGAGCGCACTCGCGTCCTCTTCGGCCCGCCCGGCTACGCCTACGTTTACCTCTCCTACGGGATCCACAGCCTCCTCAACGCGGTCGCCGAACCAGAGGGCGAGGCGGCGGCCGTTTTGATCCGGGCACTGGAGCCGACCTACGGCGTCGAGGAGATGCGCGTCCGCCGCGGCGGCGACAAGCCCGACACCGAGCTCTGCTCGGGGCCGGGCAAGCTGACCGAAGCGCTTGGAATCGACCTCTCCGACAACGAACGAGACCTCAGCCGCGAGCCGTTCCTGCTGACGCCGCCCGAGGGCGATCCCCCGCAGGTCGTCACCGGCCCGCGGATCGGAATTACGAAAGCGGTCGAGCGCCCGTGGCGCTTCTGTGCCGCCGGCAGCCGCTACGTCTCGCGCCCGCGCCCCGTCTAGCCGGCGGTCACGCCGCCGCCCCCGCCAGTTTCCGGGACGGCTTCTGGGGTCGCTTCTTCGGCGCCGGCTTCGGGTGCGACTTCGGTTTCCGGGGTGGGTTCGACCACTTCGGGTTCGGGCGTCGCTTCGGCTTCGCCTTCGGGTTCTACATACCCTTCGGTTTCCGGCGCGACATAGCCTTCTTCGACTTCAGCTTCGGCTTCCTCGGGGTCCTTGCCTTCCTCCTTGGCCGCCTTTCGCGCGGCCCTTTCGGCGGCGTGTTCGGCCTGGATGTCCTGCCAGGCGGACATCACCCGCGCCCAGATCAGGGCCGGGAAGGTGCCGCCCATCACCGGGCCGCCGTTGTAGAGGGTCGTCATCGGCGTCGTCGTGTCGGGGTAGCCGACCCAGACGCAGGCGGTGACTTCGTCGCCGATGCCGCCGCAGAACCAGGCGTCGCCGTTGTTCTCCGTCGTCCCCGTCTTGCCCCACTGGTTTTCGGCGCCGATCTGGGCGTTGGTGCCGGTGCCGCTGGAGACGACGGTTTCGAGGATGCCCTTTGCGGTTTCGACCGTTTCCTGGTTGAAGACCTGGTCGTGGAGGGAGTCGTTGTCGCCGCCCTTGATCGTCTCGCCGTCGTCGTTGGTCACCTGGGTATAGGAGACGGGGCTGTCGCCGGGGCGGGGGGCGAGGGTGCCGCTGACGCGGTCGCCGTTGTTGCCGATCGTCGAGTAGGCGTAGGTCCAGCCGAGCGGCGTCGCGCCTTCGGCGAGGCCGCCGAGGACCATCGCCGGGTTGGTCGAGATCGGGTCGCTGTAGCCGGCCTTGTGGATCGTGCCGGCGATCGCCCCGGTTTTGTCGCGAACGGTCTTGCCTTCGAGGCCTTCCAGGGCGAGCGCCGCGTAGATCGAGTTGTCCGAGTAGGTCGTCGCGCAGACGATGTCGCAGGAGCCGAGGTAGGAGCCCTCGTCGTTGGTCACGTGGAAGGTTTCGCCCCCCTTTTTCCCGAACGGGAAGAAGCGCTCTTCGGAGGGGTAGACCGTGTAGGGCGAGATCCCCTGTTCGAGCGCCGTCAGCAGGGTGAAGGGCTTGATCGAGGAGCCGGGCTGGCGGTGGCCTTGGGTCGCCAGGTTGAACGGCGCGGTGTCGAAGTCCGGGCCGCCGACCATCGCCTTGACCCCCGCGTTGTGGTTGTCGATCACGACTACCGAGGCGGTCGCCGGCGAGTAGCCGAGGTAGGAGTTGACCGCTTCTTCGGCGGCTTCCTGGAGCTGCAGGTCGAGCGTCGACTTGACCGTCAGACCGCCGAAGAAGGCTTTCGAGGCGCCGTAGCGTTCGACCAGCTGCTGGCGCAGGTAGGCGGTGAAGTAGGGGGCCCGGGAGTCGAGGCTGGGCGGCTCGATGTTGGCGGCCGCCGGCAGGGCCTGCTCCTGGCCTTCGCGCATCTGTTCTTCAGAGATGTAGCCCTGTTCGGCCATCCGTTCGAGGACGAGGTTGCGGCGGGCAAGGGCGTTTTCTGGGTAGACCTTCGGGTCGTAGGCGTAGGGGGACTGGATGATCCCGGCCAGCAGCGCCGCCTCCCACGGCTCGAGCACCGATGCGCAGGGTTCTCCTTCGGAGCCGCAGCCGGGGTGGGCGGCGCCGAAGTAGGTGCGCGCCGCCGCCTCGATCCCGTAGGCCCCCTGGCCGAAGTAGACCGTGTTGAGGTACTCGGTGATGATCTTGTCCTTGCTCCAGTGGCGCTCCAGCCGGTAGGCCAGTGCCGCCTCCTTGAACTTGACGAAGAGCGATCGGTCCCCCTGCGCTTCGAGCGCGTTCTTGACGAACTGCTGGGTGATCGTCGAGGCACCCTGGGCGGCGCTCATGCTGAGGATGTCTTTGACGAGGGCGCGGCCGATGCCCTGGAAGTCGACGCCGGTGTGTTCGTAGAAGCGCGAGTCCTCGATCGAGACCACCGCATTCTTGATGTTGGGGGAGATCTCGCCGGAGCTGAGGAGGATCTTGTTCTGGTCGCTGCTCAGCGTCCCGATCTCCTCGCCATTGGCGTCGACGAGGATGCTGTTCTTCGAGGCCTTGTACTGGGCGAAGTCATAGATCGCCGGCAGGTCCTGGGAGACCGCGGCCATCATCCCGAAGACCATCGAGACAACGGCGAGAACCCCGAGTCCAAGCAGCACGAAGAGCACGCGCAGCTTTTTGAGGCGCGGTTTGCGTTCCGAGGAAGCCATCAAAAAGGAAACCGCTGCAACCAGGCTTAGCCCGTTGCGCGGAGGCGGCAGTCTAGCATTGCGCCGATGTCGGATCTGACGCGGAACGCTGTCGACGTGCTGCCCGAGGGGCGGCTCGCCGAGCAGCTAGAGGGGGACAAGCCGCTGCGGGTCAAGCTCGGGATCGACCCGACCACGGCGGACATCCACCTCGGCCACACGGTCGTCCTCGAGAAGCTCGCCGAGTTCCAGCGGGCCGGGCACCAGGTCGTCCTGATCGTCGGCGACTTCACCGCCCAGGTGGGGGATCCCAGCGGCCGCTCGGCGACGCGGCCGGTGCCTACGCCTGAGGAGATCGAGGCCAACGCCGCCACCTACCAGGAGCAGGCCTTCAAGATTCTCGATCGTGAGAAGACCGAGGTCCGCCGCAACAGCGAGTGGCTGCGGATGGAGCCGGAGGCGCTGCTGGGCCTGCTGGCGCAGACGACGGTGGCGCGGCTGCTCGAGCGCGACGACTTCCAGAAGCGAATGGCCGCGGCCCAGCCGATCGCGGCGTTGGAGCTGCTCTACCCGCTGCTGCAGGGCTACGACTCGGTCGCCGTCGAGGCGGACCTCGAGCTCGGCGGCACCGACCAGAAGTTCAACCTCCTCTTCGGCCGCGACGTCCAGGGTGCCTACGGGCAGAAGCCGCAGTCGGTCATGACCATGCCGATCCTGGTCGGCACCGACGGCGTCCAGAAGATGAGCAAGTCGCTCGGCAACTACGTCGGCGTCACCGATCCGCCGGAGGAGATGTTCGGCAAGCTGATGAGCATCCCCGACGAGGCGATGGCCGAGTACTACCGGCTGCTGCTGGGTTCCGAGCAGCCCGAGGGCCCGCCCAACGAGGCCAAGCGGGAGCTGGGGCGGCGGATCGTCGCCCGCTTCCATGGCGAGGGGGCGGGGGCGGCAGCCGAGGAGCACTTCAACCGCGTCTTCGTGCAGCGGGGCGTCCCCGACGAGATTCCCTCCTGGGACATAGATCCCTACGCCGGCAGCGAGCGGGAGATCATCCTCCTGCCGAAGCTGATCGGCAGCGGCTTCGAGCTCAGCTCGAGCGAGGCGCGGCGCCTGATCCAGCAGGGCGGGGTCAAGCTCGACGGCGAGACGGTCGCGTCCGATACCCTGGAGATTCCGCGTGGGGAGCTGGCTGGAAAGGTCCTGCAGGTCGGCAAGCGCCGCTTCCTCAGCCTCTTCGACAGCGCCGCCTGAGAGGGGCTAGGCAAACCGCTGCCGGAGCGCTATACTCCTTCGTCCTTCTGGGGATGCCCTGAGCAGCCCCGAGCGTCGAGAGCGGCGAGTCCCGCCGTAGAGAGCGCAGCGGTCTTTGAAAACTGAGCAGCGTGCATCTCCGCGGACTTCGGTCTGCGGAATGTTCAGCCCGACCCATTCGGTGCGCCAGCGTGCCGGATGGTCTTGATTTACCTCGTCATGTCGGTCGCCGTATTTGTGTACTCGGCGGCCACTGAGATATGACAGGCTCTCTGTAGAAGTACATTTCACGGAGAGTTTGATCCTGGCTCAGGACGAACGCTGGCGGCGTGCTTAACACATGCAAGTGGTGCGACGAACCAGGGCTTGCCCTGGGGCAAAGCCGCGAACGGGTGAGTAACACGTGAGTAACCTGCCCCGATGACCGGGACAACCCGAGGAAACTCGGGCTAATACCGGATGTGGCGCACAGGCATCAGCCTGTTCGCTAAAGGAAGCTTCGGCCTCCGCATTGGGAGGGGCTCGCGGCCCATTAGCTTGTTGGTGGGGTAACGGCCTACCAAGGCAACGATGGGTAGCTGGTCTGAGAGGACGATCAGCCACACTGGGACTGAGACACGGCCCAGACTCCTACGGGAGGCAGCAGTGGGGAATCTTGCGCAATGCGCGAAAGCGTGACGCAGCAACGCCGCGTGGGGGAAGACGGCCTTCGGGTTGTAAACCCCTTTCAGGAGGGACGAAGGCTCACCGGTGAATAGCCGTGTGAGTTGACGGTACCTCCACAAGAAGCTCCGGCTAACTACGTGCCAGCAGCCGCGGTAATACGTAGGGAGCAAGCGTTGTCCGGAATCATTGGGCGTAAAGCGCGCGTAGGTGGCCACATAAGTCCGTTGTGAAAGTCAAAGGCTCAACCTTTGAAAGCCGATGGATACTGTGTGGCTAGAGTACGGAAGAGGCGAGTGGAATTCCTGGTGTAGCGGTGGAATGCGCAGATATCAGGAGGAACACCAATAGCGAAGGCAGCTCGCTGGGACGTTACTGACACTGAGGCGCGAAAGCGTGGGGAGCGAACAGGATTAGATACCCTGGTAGTCCACGCCGTAAACGATGGGTACTAGGTGTGGGAGGTGTCGACTCCTCCCGTGCCGTCGCTAACGCACTAAGTACCCCGCCTGGGGAGTACGGCCGCAAGGCTAAAACTCAAAGGAATTGACGGGGGCCCGCACAAGCAGCGGAGCATGTGGTTTAATTCGACGCAACGCGAAGAACCTTACCTGGGCTTGACATGTTGGTGACCGCCGTGGAAACACGGTTTTCCTTCGGGACACCATCACAGGTGGTGCATGGCTGTCGTCAGCTCGTGTCGTGAGATGTTGGGTTAAGTCCCGCAACGAGCGCAACCCCCGTCCTATGTTGCCATCATTTAGTTGGGGACTCATAGGAGACTGCCGGTGACAAACCGGAGGAAGGTGGGGATGACGTCAAGTCATCATGCCCCTTATGTCCAGGGCTACACACGTGCTACATTGGCGCATACAAAGGGCAGCAATACCGCGAGGTGGAGCAAATCCCATAAAGTGCGCCTCGGTTCGGATTGGAGGCTGAAACTCGCCTCCATGAAGGTGGAGTTGCTAGTAATCGCGGATCAGCAATGCCGCGGTGAATACGTTCCCGGGCCTTGTACACACCGCCCGTCACACCACGAAAGCGAGCAACACCCGAAGCCGGTGGCCTAACCGCAAGGAGGGAGCCGTCGAAGGTGGGGCCCGTGATTGGGGTGAAGTCGTAACAAGGTAGCCGTAGCGGAAGCTGCGGCTGGATCACCTCCTTTCTAGGGAGATTTCTCTAGAACGTCGACCGGGCTGCCCATCGATTTAGGTCGGTGGGTTAACGCTGCTCAGTTTTGAGAGACCTCCTTCGGAGAACCCGGAGGTGCGCCTCGGTGGACCTTGAAAACTGCACAAGGCCAATAATCAGAATTCATACGAATTCTGTTAGACCCACTTCGGTGGGTCTAGGGTAATTTAATTACGATTCACACACTTTGTGAGTGAATCGCTCACCGTCAAGATAGTAAGAGTTTACGGTGGATGCCTTGGCACCAAGAGTCGATGAAGGACGTGGACGGCTGCGATAAGCCGCGGTGAGGCGCTGAACAGCCATTGACCCGCGGATCTCCGAATGGGAAAACCCGGCGCCGGTAATGCGGCGTCATCCGGTGGTGAATACATAGCCTCCGGAAGGGAACCGGGCGAACTGAAACATCTAAGTAGCCCGAGGAAAAGAAATCAACCGAGACTCCCTGAGTAGTGGCGAGCGAAAAGGGATCAGCCCAAACTGGATAGGTGTAAGCGGCACGCGTTGCCTATCCGGGGTTGTAGGACGTTATGTCCAGGCCGTGCCAGCCTGGCGACAGTTACAAAATCAGGTGTTAGCCGAAGCGAGTGGAACCTCGCACCACAGAGGGCAATCGTCCCGTAGGCGAAAGCGCACTGATCTGTCGATTGACGTTCCTGAGTAAGACCACACCCGTGAAACGTGGTCTGAACCTGGGGGGACCACCCTCCAAGGCTAAGTACTACTTGGTGACCGATAGTGAACTAGTACCGTGAGGGAAAGGTGAAAAGTACCCCTGAAGGGGTGTGAAATAGTACCTGAAACCGTAGACTTACAAGTGGTCGGAGCACCTTCGGGTGTGACGGCGTGCTTTTTGCATCACGAGCCGGCGAGTTACTCGTCAGTGGCAAGGTTAAGCGATGAGCGGAGCCGTAGCGAAAGCGAGTCTGAATAGGGCGACATAGTCACTGGCGGTAGACCCGAAACTGAGCGAGCTATCCATGGGCAGGCTGAAGCGGGGGTAAGACCTCGTGGAGGGCCGAACCGACCTAGGTTGAAAACTGGGCGGATGACCTGTGGATCGGAGTGAAAGGCTAATCAAGCTCAGAGATATCTGGTTCTCTCCGAAATATATTTAGGTATAGCCTCGAGTAATTGTGTTGCGGCCGTAGAGCACTGTTTGGATTAGGGGCCCTACCAGGTTACCGACTTCAGGCAAACTCCGAAGACCGTTACATTTAACTCGGGAGTCAGTGTGCGGGGGATAAACTTCGTACGCGAGAGGGAAACAACCCAGACCATCAGCTAAGGACCCTAAGTGTTAGCTAAGTGGCAAACGATGTCCGAATGCAGAGACAACCAAGAGGTTGGCTTAGAAGCAGCCATCCTTGAAAGAGTGCGTAACAGCTCACTGGTCAAGTGTTCGGGCGCGGATAATTCAACGGGGCTTAAGCTAGCCTCCGAAGCTATGGGTGTGCAGGCCTGCGGGCTCTGTACGCGGTAGGAGAGCGTTCCAGTTGCGTGAAGCGGTGTCGTAAGGCCCCGTGGAGTGGCTGGAAGTGAGAATGCCGGCATGAGTAACGAAAGTGGGGTGAGACTCCCCACCACCGATTGTCCAAGGTTTCCTGAGTAAAGTTCGTCTGCTCAGGGTTAGTCGGGACCTAAGGCGAGGCCGAAAGGCGTAGCCGATGGCCAACAGGTTGATATTCCTGTACCACGTTGTCTCCGTTATGACCGATGGGGGGACGGGGAAGGGTAGGGGATCCCAGGCGATGGTCGTCCTGGGGCAAGCACGTAGCTAGTCGCTGTAGGAAAATCCGCAGCGGCGTTTTGACGCGAGGTGCGATGCCAGCTGGCTTACCGCCGGCGAGTCCCCAATCCCATGCCTCCGAGAAAAGCCTCTAGGCAGGAGTCGCGTGCCCGTACCGATAACCGACACAGGTGGACAAGTAGAAAATACTGAGGTGAGCGAGCTAACTCTCGTTAAGGAACTCGGCAAAATCGTCCCGTAACTTCGGGAGAAGGGACGCCCCGTTAGGGTGAACTCCATACGGAGGGAGCTCGAGGGGGCCGCAGTGAATTGGTCCAACCGACTGTTTACCAAAAACACAGGGCTCTGCTAAGTCGCAAGACGACGTATAGGGTCTGACGCCTGCCCGGTGCCGGAAGGTTACGCGGACTTGTTAGCGCTTCGGCGCGAAGCAATGAAGCTAAGCCCCGGTAAACGGCGGCCGTAACTATAACGGTCCTAAGGTAGCGAAATTCCTTGTCGGGTAAGTTCCGACCTGCACGAATGGCGTAACGAGTTGGACGCTGTCTCAACGAGAGGCTCGGTGAAATTAAAGTCTCGGTGAAGATGCCGAGTACCCGCAGCTAGACGGAAAGACCCCGTGAACCTTTACTGCAACTTGATATTGGAGTTTGGGGTATCTCGCTCAGGATAGGTGGGAGACTATGAACCAGTGGCTTTGGCCGCTGGGGAGTCACCCTTGAGATACCACCCTTGGTGCTCTGAGCTTCTAACACCGCGCCGTGATCCGGGCGGTGAACAGTGTCAGGTGGGCAGTTTGACTGGGGCGGTCGCCTCCTAAAGAGTAACGGAGGCGCCCAAAGGTTCCCTCAGTACGGTTGGAAATCGTACGTAGAGTGTAAAGGCAATAAGGGAGCTTGACTGCGAGACCGACGGGTCGAGCAGGAACGAAAGTTGGGCTTAGTGATCCGGCGGTAGCAAGTGGAAGCGCCGTCGCTCAACGGATAAAAGGTACTCCGGGGATAACAGGCTTATCGGTTCCAAGAGTCCACATCGACGAACCGGTTTGGCACCTCGATGTCGGCTCGTCGCATCCTGGGGCTGGAGTAGGTCCCAAGGGTTGGGCTGTTCGCCCATTAAAGCGGTACGCGAGCTGGGTTCAGAACGTCGTGAGACAGTTCGGTCCCTATCTGCTGTGGGCGTTGGAGAATTGAGAGGAGTCATCCCTAGTACGAGAGGACCGGGATGAACGTGCCTCTGGTGTATCTGTTGTCCTGCCAAGGGCATCGCAGGTTAGCTACGCACGGAACGGATAACCGCTGAAAGCATCTAAGCGGGAAGCCGTCCTCGAGATAAGTTCTCCCATCCCCTTGAGGGAGTAAGACCCCTGGTAGACCACCAGGTTGATAGGCCGGCGGTGGAAGCGCAGCAATGTGCGTAGCCGACCGGTACTAATGGGTCGAGGGCTTGACGGATATTTATTTTCTTACCCTGGCTTTGTGCGGTTTTCAAGCTCCACCGGGCGTTGCGTCTCGCAAAATTCCGGTGGCGCATAGCGAGTGGGAGACACCTCTTCCCATTCCGAACAGAGCAGTTAAGCCACTCTGCGCCGATGGTACTTGGGGGGCAACCCCCTGGGAGAGTAGGTCGCCGCCGGTTCTTTCTAGGGCAGTCCGCGCCGCGAGTTGGCGCGGGCTGCGGTGCGCCCGTAGCTGCGCGCTACGCACCGGTCGGCCGGCTTGCGTAGCGCTGCTACGCGGCGCCGCCCGCCCGCTGCGGATCGCTTGCTCCGTGCACCCCTCGCTCCTGCGCCAACTCGCGGCCCGAACTGCAGATAGCTATTGGGCTGGCTCAGGCCGGTTGGCCGGGGCGCACTCGGCGCTGGCGGAACAGACCTGATTCTTGGAGCAGACTGCATTGCGCCGATCGGCTGGTCGCGCGGGTGCGCGCGGTGGCCAGGTGAGCGGCAGCGGGGCGGTCCGCGCAACCCTGGCGAGTTCTCCCAACGGGCTCTAGCCCGTACTCGCCTAGGGTTGCGAAGTCGATTAGGAGGTCTGCGGCGTCGGTCAGCCGGTTGGTGATTTTGGTCTTCGGATCGAACATGGGTTCGTACTGTAGGTCTACCCCCGGACGGGTTGCTGAAACTGCAATGGGGGTTGCAAGGAGTTGAGCTAAATGGCTCTAGAAAGCCAGATGATCAGCCTCCAGTGCTGAAGCGGTCTACCAGCTTTGCGGTCAGGGCGGGTCTCTCGACGTTGGGGGAATGGCCGGCGCCTGCGATCAGGTGGATCTCGGCCGTGGGGACCGATGACTTGTACTGATCCAGGGCGCGCTGGGGGTCGTTTACGACCTGCTCCTCGGCGCCCATCAGGACCATCAGGGGCTTGCCCGCGGCCGCCATGCGCTGATCGAGCGGGTCGTCATCGAGGAACTCGTCGAGGCCGGCGGGGGAATCGTCATATGACGTGTAGGTCATGCGCTTTACGTCGCTGACAAAGGCATCCGGCACGTCGTAGTCGGGCGCGAAGGCGACGCCGAGGCCGTCCTTGACGCTGAAATCCGGCTTAATTCGCCACAGGGCTGGCCCGATCAGCGGCTGGAAGGCGAGACCGGCGATGAAGCCGAGGTCTCCGTAGGAGTTGTCGGGCGGCATGTCGATGATCACCGCTCGATCGACCAGTTCTGGGTCCTGTTCGGCCAGGGCCGTGGTCACGGACCCTCCGAGCGAATGTCCCACCACGGTCGCGTGGCTGACCTGCAGACGCTCCAGCGCTTCGGCAATTACACCTGCCTGATTCGGCGGCGTGTAGCCGGAATCGGGCTTTTCAGAGCCGCCGTGGCCGAGCATGTCGATCGCGATCACCCGGTGGTTGCGTTCCAGCAGGGGCACCATTCCGTCCCACCAATTGATCGCGCAGCTGAAGCAGTGGATGAGGACGATCGGCGAGCCGCCCTGCGGGTTGTGGTCGACCACCTGGAGGTCGCCACCGGGCAGCTTGAAGATGCGGCCGCCGGGTTCGGTGATCTCGGCGCTCTCGGTTTCACCATCGGTGACGAAGGCGTTCAGGAGCAGCAGCGCGAGCAGCGCCACCACGACCGCGATGCCGACCTTCAGCCGCCTCCCCATGACGGTCGTTACCCTAGCCGGAACGATGGAGAAATTCGTTATCCAGGGCGGCGTTCCCCTTTCCGGGGAAGTGGCCGTCGCCGGCAACAAGAACGGGGCTCTCCCGATCCTCGCCGCCTGCCTGCTGACCGAGGAGGAGGTGCTGCTGCACCGAGTGCCGCGGATCCGCGACACCGAAGCACAGATCGCCTTGCTCGAGAACCTCGGCGTCGAGGTCGCCTGGGTTGGCGACAACAGCGTCCGCCTCTGCGCCCGCGCCGTGACGGGGGGTTCCGTCGACGAGGAGCTCTCGCGCAAGATCCGTGCCTCATTCCTGCTCGCTGGCCCGTTGCTCGCCCGTTTCGGCGAGGCAAGGATGCCGCCGCCAGGTGGCGACTTCATCGGCCGCCGCCGCCTCGATGCCCACCTTGACGCTTTCAAGGACCTCGGCGCCCGCGTCGACGGCAGCCGCTGGATCGAGCTCTCGGCCCCCAATGGGCTCTCCGCCTGCGAGATCTTCATGGACGAGCCCTCGGTGATGGGGACCGAGAACGCGCTGATGGCCGCGGCGCTGTGTCCTGGCGCGACGCAAATCTCCAACGCCGCCTGCGAGCCCCATGTCCAGGACCTCGCTCGGCTACTGACGAAGATGGGGGCTCGCGTCGACGGGATCGGCTCCAACGTGATGACCGTCAATGGCGGCGAGAGCCTCGGCGGCGCCGAGCACTCAATCGGGGCCGACCACATCGAGGTAGGCAGCTTCATGGCTTTGGCCGCGGCGACCGGCGGCGAGCTGCGAATTCGCGACGTCGATGCGGCGGACCTGACGATGGTCAGGCGCCAGTTCAAGCGGCTCGGCCTGCGCTCTGAGATCGACGGCGGCGACATGGTGGTCCCGGCCGGTCAGCACCTGCAAGTCGAGGCGGACCTCGGCGACGCGATCCCGAAGATCGAGGATGGTCCCTGGCCGGCCTTCCCCGCCGACCTCACCTCGATCGCGCTCGCGCTCGCCACGCAGGCCGAAGGCGAGGTCCTGATCTTCGAGAAGATGTTCGAGAACCGGCTCTTCTTCGTCGACAAGCTGGTCGCGATGGGCGCTCGGATCACGCTGTGCGATCCCCACAGGGCGATCGTCAGCGGTCCGAGCCGGCTTCACGGCGAGCGCGTCTCCAGCCCCGACATCCGGGCCGGGATGGCGATGCTCATCGCCGCCTGTGCGGCGGAGGGGACCTCGGAGATCGGCGAGATCCGCCAGATCGACCGCGGCTACGAGCAGATCGACGAGCGCCTGCGCGGGCTCGGCGCCCAGATCGAACGGGTTTCTGCGGAGGTCCCTGCTTAGCAGGGGTTTTCTCTCTGCTCTCGTAAGGTCGGCGCGATGATCCACCCGATTCCGCCAGGAACGCGCGATGTGCTGCCCGACGAGATGCGTGAGCTGCGCAAGCTCCAGCGCGCGCTGATGGAGGTCTTCGAAGGGCGCGGCTACGGCGAGGTGGCGACGCCGTCGATCGAGTACGACGAGCTGATGGCCCGGGCCGACGGCCCCACCCGCAGCTCCTACCGGTTCTTCGACGAGAGCGGCGAGCTCTTGGCCCTGCGCTCGGATATGACCGTGCCGATCGCGCGGCTGGTGGCTTCGCGCTTCGCCGCCGGAGAGCCACCGTTCCGGTTCAGCTACCTCGCCAGCGGCTTCCGCGCTGTGCGCCCGCAGAGCGGCCAGATGCGCGAGTTCCTCCAGGCCGGGGTCGAGCTAATCGGCGCAGCTCCGGGCGAGGGGACGGTCGAGGTGATCGAGGTCCTCGAGGCGGCGCTCGACGCCGCCGGTCTCGGGCGGGCCGTGATCGGCCTCGGCGACGCCGACCTCTACCGGCAACTGCTGGAGGAGCTCGGCGTCGAGGGGGAGGCGCGCGATTCGATCCACATCAGCCTGGCCACACACGATCTGGTCGGCCTCGAGCAGAAACTCAGCGACGCCGGCATCGGGACCGAGCAGGCGCAGACCTGCGTGCGGCTGACCCAGCTCCGCGGCGGGAGCGAGGTGCTGGAGCAGGCGCACGGGCTGGGGGGCGAGGCTGTCGAGCGCGCCACGGCTCGGCTCAGCGAGACCTACGAGGAGCTGCGGCGGCGCGGCATCGCCGACCGCGTGCAGATCGATCTTGGCCTGTTGCGGGAGCTCGGTTACTACAGCGGTGCGATCCTTGAGGTCTACGACCCGGCGCTCGGGCACGTGCTCGGCGGCGGCGGCCGCTACGACGGCCTGATGCAGCAGTTCGGGCTCGATCTCTCTGCCGCCGGCTTCGCCCTCTACCTCGACCGCGTCCACACCGCCCAGCTCGAGGAGGCGCGCCGTGGCTGACGCGCCGCTGAAACTGGCAGTGCCGCGGGGCGCCCTCTTCGGCGAAACGCTCGACCTCCTCGACGCCGCCGGCATCGACACCTCCGAGATGCGGGGAGATTCCCGCTCGCTGATCTTCGAGGCCTCGGGGATGACGTTCGTGACGATGCGGCCTTCCGACGTGCCGACCTACGTCGAGGCGGGCGCAGCCGACGTCGGCATCACCGGCAAGGACGTTTTGCTGGAGCAGGCCGACCGGGTCGTCTACGAGCTGCTCGACCTCGGCTTCGGACGCTGTCGGATGGTCCTGGCGGCGCGAACCGGCAACGACCGCCTCGGCGAAGCCCAGCGGCGGCTGGGGATGATGCGGATCGCGACCAAGTACCCGCGGATCGCCGAGGACTACTTCGAGTCGACGGGCCGCCGGGTCGAGCTGATCGAGGTCAAGGGTTCGGTCGAGCTGGCGCCACTGGTCGGCCTCGGCGACGGCATCGTCGATCTCGTCGCCACCGGCAGGACCCTGGAAGAGAACGAACTCGAGGTCCGCGAGGAGATCGTCGATTGCACGGCACGCTTCGTCGCCAACCGGGTCGCCCACAAACTGCGGGCGGCGGAGATCGACGAGCTGACCGCGAAGCTGCGCGAGGCGAGCGCCCGATGAGGGCGCGGCGCTTCGAGTGGGAAGGCCCGCTCGACACCGCCTCGGCTCTGCGCGGGTGGGCAAGCGAGCTGACGCCGCCGGTCGACGTGGGGGAGATCCTCGACGAGGTCCTGACGCGGGGGGACGAGGTGGTGCTGGAGCTGACCGATCGCTTCGATGCTCCCGGGGCCGGCCTCGAATCCCTGCGGGTCGACCCCGAGGATGCCGCTGCGGCGCTGGCGGTGCTCGAGCCCGACCTGCGGGAGGCGATGGAAGCTGCCGCCGCCAACATCCGCGCCGTCGCCGAGCCACAGATCGGCGCCGAGCGCACGGTCGAGCTGCCCGCCGGTCAGAGCGTCCGCCTGCGGGAAGTTCCTGTGGGGGCTGCCGGCGTCTACGCGCCCGGCGGCCGCGCCGCCTATCCCTCCTCGGTCCTGATGTGTGCGATCCCGGCGCAGGTTGCCGGCGTCGAGCGGGTCGCGGTCGCCTCGCCGCCGGGACCTGACGGCCGTGTGCACTCGCTCGTCCTCGCCGCCGCGGCGCTCTGCGGCGTAGAGGAGATCTACGCGATGGGAGGTGCGCAGGCGATCTTCGCCCTCGCCTACGGGACCGAGACGGTGGCGCCGGTCGACGTCATCGTCGGCCCCGGCAACGCCTGGGTGCGGGAGGCAAAGCGCGCCGTCTACGGCCAGGTCGGCATCGACTCTCTCGCCGGACCCTCGGAGCTGATGCTGATCGCCGGCCACGACACCGACCCCGAGTGGGCCGCGCTCGACCTCTGCGCGCAGGCGGAGCACGGGCCGGAGAGCCCGCTGGTCGCGGTCGCGGTCGAGGAGCAGGTGCTCGACGAGATCGCCGCGGCGGCCGAAGCGGCAGCCGCCACGCGCCCGAGCGTCAGCGACGCGGCGCTGGCGCTGGTCCAGGTCCCCGAGACCGAGGCGGCGATCGCGCTGGCGAATGCCTACGCGCCCGAGCACCTGGAGCTGCTGGAGACCGACGCCGCCCTCCTTGCCGACCGCGCGGTCACCGCCGGCTGCGTCTTCGTCGGCCGCCATGGCGCCACCGCCTTTGGCGACTATCTCGCCGGGTCTAACCACGTGCTGCCGACTGGGGGCGCCGGTCGCTACGCCGGCCCGCTCGGCCCCGGCTCCTTCCGCCGTCGCATCTCCAACGTCGAGATCGGCGCGGCCGCGGGGGAGCTGGCCCCGCACGTAAACGCGCTTGCAACCGCCGAGGGCTTCCCGGTTCACGGCGAGTCAGCGATGATTAGGCGATGAGCAGAACTTCTGACAAACAGAGGCAGACCGCCGAGACCCAGATTCGGCTTTCCCTCGACCTCGACGGCGGGGAGGCGAGCGCCAAAACCGGCGTCGGCTTCCTCGACCACATGCTCGACCTCCTCGCCCGGCACGGCCGGCTCGGGTTGAAGGTGGAGGCCGAGGGCGACCTCGAGACCGGCGCCCACCACACCGTCGAGGACGTCGGCATCGTCTTCGGGCAGGCGCTCGACGAGGCGCTCGGCGATCGTGCCGGGATCCGCCGCTACGGCTCGGCCCTGGTGCCGATGGACGAGTCCCTGGCCGAGTGCGCGATCGACATCTCCGGCCGGCCCTACTGCGACTTCGCCGCCGAGCTGCCCGTGGTCTCGATCGCCGGCTTCGACAGCGAGCTGGCCGAGGAGTTCTTCCGCGCGGTCGCCAACAGCTCCAAGCTCACGCTTCACATCTGGGTTCGCTCGGGCACCAACGCCCACCACATGATCGAGGCCTCTTTCAAGGCCTTCGCCCGCGCCCTGCGGGTCGCCGTCTCGATCGATCCCGAGGAGACCGGCGTGCCCTCGACCAAGGGGACGCTGAGCGAATGAGCGCCCGGATCGCGATCCTCGACTACGGAATGGGCAATCTGCGCTCGGCCGAGAAGGCGCTCGAGCACGTCGGCGTGACTGCGAAGATCAGCCGCGACCCCGACGAGATACGGGCGGCCGACGGCGTCATCCTCCCCGGTGTCGGCGCGATGCCCCGGGCGATGGAGCGGATTCGCGAGCTTGGCCTCGCCGAGTTGATCGAGGAGCGCCGCGAGGCGGGGGTGCCGATCCTCGGCATCTGCCTCGGTCTGCAACTGCTGTTCGAGTCGACGACCGAGTTCGGCGGCTCCGATGGGCTCGGCCTGCTGGGCGGCCCGGTCGAGGCGCTCGAGGCCGAGGGCTTCAAGGTCCCGCATATCGGCTGGGCGCCAGTCGAGTGGGAGCGCGAGTCGCGGTTGACCGAGGGGATCCCCTCCGGCACCCCGTTCTACTTCGTCCACTCCTTCGCGCCGCGGCCGAGCGCCGAGGACCTGCTCGGCAGCGCCGAGTACGGCAGCCGCTTCGCCTGCGCAGCCCAGCGCGACAACGTCTTCGGCGTCCAGTTCCACCCCGAGAAGTCGAGCTCGGCGGGGCTGCGACTGCTCTCCAACTTCGCCGGCATCTGCGTCTCCGCGCCCGTCGCCGGCTGATCGGCCAGGCGTGATCCTTTATCCCGCGATCGATATCCGCGGCGGCCAGGCGGTCCGTCTGCTCCAGGGCGACTACGAGCGGGAGACGACCTACGACGCCGACCCGGTCGACGCCGCCAAGCGCTGGTCTGAGGAAGGGGCCGAGTTCCTCCACGTCGTCGACCTCGACGGCGCCAAGGCGGGAACGCCGTGCAATCTCGAGGCGGTGCGGCGGATCGCGGCGGCGGTTGACTGCCCGGTCCAGGTCGGCGGCGGCCTGCGGGAGCCGGCCTCGATCGCGGCGGTCTTCGAGGCAGGGGCGGAGCGGGTCGTGATCGGGACCGCCGCCCTGCGCGATCCCCAGCTGCTCGAGGCGGCAATTTCCGAGTACGGCGACCGCGTTGTGGTCTCCGTGGATACCCGCGGCGGCAAGGTCTCCCTCTCCGGATGGACCGAGACCAGCGACGCCGAGGCGCCCGCCGCCGTGGCCGAGCTCACCTCCCGAGGCGTTGGGCGCTTCCTCTGCACCGCAATTGAGGTCGACGGGACGATGGAGGGGCCGGCGATGCGCGAGCTGAACCAGATCGCCGCCGCTACTTCAGCCCAGGTGATCGCCTCCGGCGGCGTCGGCGAGCTGTCCCATCTCGAACAGCTCTCCCGCGAGGCGGCTCCCAACATCGAGGGGGCGATTGTGGGGCGGGCGCTGTACGAGAAGGAGTTCAGCGTCGCTGAGGGCATCGCCGCCTTAAGCTGAGCCGATGGCACTCAAGCGCGTAATACCCTGCCTCGACGTCAACGCGGGGCGGGTGGTAAAGGGGACGAACTTCGTCGGGCTGCGCGACGCCGGCGATCCAGTCGAGCTGGCCGAGCGCTACGACGCCGAGGGGGCCGACGAGCTGGTCTTCCTCGACATCACCGCTTCGCACGAGCAGCGGGAGACGATCGTCGAGCTGGCGCGGCGGACCGCGGACAACGTCTTCATCCCGTTCACGATCGGCGGTGGTATCCGCTCGGTGCAGGACGCTCAGGCGGTGCTCGATGCCGGCGCCGACAAGGTCTCCGTCAACTCGGCGGCGCTGGCGCGGCCGGAGCTGCTGAGCGAGCTCAGCGACCACTTCGGCGCCCAGTGCGTGGTGATCGCGATCGACGCCAAGCGCGAGGAGGACGGCAGCTGGGGCGTCTACGTCAACGGCGGCCGCAAGCGGGTCGAGGGGCGCGAGGCGGTCGCCTGGGCGCGGGAGGCGGTCGAGCGCGGGGCGGGGGAGGTCCTGTTGACGAGCATGGACAGAGACGGGACGAACGACGGCTACGACCTCGAGCTCACCCACGCCGTTGCCGAGGCGGTGAGCGTGCCGGTGATCGCCTCCGGCGGCGCCGGTGAGCTCTCGCACCTCAGCGAGGCAATCTCCGAGGGCGGCGCCGACGCCGTCCTCTGCGCCTCGATCTTCCACTACGGCCACTACCGCGTGCGCGAGGCGAAGGAGCGGCTCGCCGCCGACGGCATCCCCGTGCGGCTCTGAGCGATGGCTGACCTCGCCGCGGCGTTGCGCCACGCCCACCCGGAGCTGGAGGTCGTGAGGAAGCAGGCCGAGGAGCCCGTCTACCTGGTCGGCGGCGCGGTCCGCGACCTGCTGCTCGGCCGCCCGCGCGCCGACGTCGACCTCGTCGTCGTCGGGGACGCCGCGGCGCTCGCACAGCGGTTTGGGGGGCCGGCGGTCGAGCACGAGCGCTTCGGCACGGTCAAGGTCGAGGTGGAGGGGCACGAGATCGACATCGCGACCGCCCGGAGCGAGAGCTACCCGGCGCCGGGAGCGCTGCCGGTGGTCGTCCCGGCCGAGGACATCGACGCCGACCTCGGGCGACGCGACTTCACGATCAACGCGATGGCGATCCCGATCGACGGCGAGGCGCGCCTCGCCGACCCGCACGGGGGAGAGGGCGATTTGAAGGAGGGGATCCTGCGCATCCTGCACCCGCGCTCCTTCGAGGATGACCCGACGCGGGCGATCCGCGCCGCCCGCTACGCCGCCCGCCTCGGCTTCCGGCTTGATCCGGAGACCGAGGAACTGCTCCGCAAAGCGGACCTCGACACCGTCTCTGCCGACCGCCGGCGGGCCGAGCTGGAGCGACTGGCCGGGGAAGAGACCGCCCCCCGCGGCTACGAGCTCCTTGCCGAGTGGGGGTTGATCGAACTGCGCGACGGTGGGCTGGAGCTGATGCAGGCGGTTGCAGATCTGTTCGAGCGCGAGCACTGGGCGCAGTTCGCCCCGCGCGAGGAGGTGCTGATCTCGGCGGCACTGGGCCCGCCTGGGGGCGAGGAGCTGTTGGCTTCGATGTGGCCGCCGACCCCCGGCGAGGGGGTCGAGCTAGCCGAGCAGCGGGATCCGGTGGAGTTGGCCCTGGCGCGGGCGATGGGCGCCGACTGGATCGAGCACTACCTGACCGCGTGGAAGAACGTGACGCTTGAGATCGACGGCAACGACCTCGTCGAGGCCGGCATCCCGGAGGGACCCGCGGTCGGCCGAGGCCTGCGCGCCGCGCGCCGGGGCCGTCTCGAAGGCGAGGTGTGGGGCCGCGACCAGGAGTTGGCGGCGGCATTGGAGGCGGCCCGTGGAGTGGCGTGAGCGCGACGGGGTCCGCTGGCTGGAGGCCGAGCTCGACGGCGCAGGAGCGGCATTCTCGACCCGCCTTGGCGGCGTCAGCGAGCCGCCCTTCGACAGCCTCAACCTCGGATTGCTGACGGAAGACGAAGAGGAGGCAGTGAAGGAAAACCGCCGGCGCTTCGCCATCGCCCTCGGCCTCACGCCCGATCAAGTCGTCTTCGCTCGCCAGGTCCACGGGACGGACCTGGTCGAGCACCCTCTAGGGAAGGGCGTTCCCGAGGCGGACGGGCACGTCGTGCGCACTCCCGGCACCGCGCCACTGATCTTCGTCGCCGACTGCCTGCCGGTGGCGCTTTCGGGGCCGCGGGGCGTTGCGATGGTGCACGCGGGGTGGCGCGGGCTCGCGGGCGGAATCCTCGCCGGGGGTGCGGAAGCGGTAGGAGCGACCTCGGCGGCGATCGGTCCCGGGATCGGTCCCTGCTGCTACGAGGTCGGGGAGGAGGTGCTCGGTGCCTTCTCCGGGCTTGAAGGAGTCGCCAAGGGCCGCATGCTCGACCTGCCGGAGGTGGCTCGGCAGCTGCTCGCCCGGGCGGGGGTGGAGCAGGTCGAGTCCGCCTGCCTCTGCACCAGCTGCGAGGAGGAGCTTTTCTTCTCGCACCGCCGCGACCGCGGCCGCACCGGCCGCCAAGCCGGAATCGCCTGGGTCGAGGACTAGTGGCCGAGCTGGTCCACGACATCGACACGGCGAAGCTGGCCGAAAACCTCGACGAGGCTCGGTCGCTCGCCGGCGATCGCGCCGAGATCCTCGTCGCCACCAAGTACGTGCCGCTGGAGGAGATGTGGAAGTTGGCCGAGGCGGGGGTAAGGCTCGTCGGCGAGAACCGCCAGCAGGACCTGGCGACGAAGCACGAGCGCTGGGGCGACGTTTTCGAGTGGGACTTCATCGGCAACCTGCAGAGCCGCAAGGTCAAGCAGATCCTGCCGCTCTGCCGGCTGATCCACTCGGTCGCCACCGACTCGGTCCTGGCGCAGCTCGAGAAGCACGCCGACCCGGAGACCGAGATCCTCGTCGAGGTCAACGTCTCCGGCGAGGAGGGCAAGGGCGGGGTGGAGCCCGAGGAGCTACCGTCCTTCATCGAGCGCGCTCCAGTACGCGTAACCGGGCTGATGACGATGCCGCCGTTCAGCTCCGATCCGGAGCATTCGCGGCCCTATTTCGCCCGACTCGCCGAGCTCGCGGCCGCCCACGGACTGACCCGGCTTTCGATGGGCACCTCCCAGGATTGGCGGGTGGCGATCGAGGAGGGGGCGACGATCGTCCGCCTCGGCCACGCCCTCTTCGTGTGATTTCCCCCGAAATCTGGGGATAATCTGTAAAGGAGTCGGCCCCCAAAGGCCGAATCACGCTGCAGATATGGCTCTAAAAGACACTTGGCACCGCGCGCTCGTCTACTTCGGCCTCGCCGAGGACCACGACTACGGCCCCGAATACGAGGAAGACTTCGACCCCGAGACCGGGACCGAGGAAGTCTTCGAAGGCCGCCGCGAACGCGGCGAAGGCAGCAGCTCGGTGCGCCGCCTGCCGACCTCGCGCCGCCCGCGCCGCGACGAGATCGACGACATCTTCGCCGACGACGAGCCGATCGCCGCCAGCCGCACCCGGACCCTGCGCCCGGTCGACAACGGCGGTGACGGCGGCGACCTCCAGGTCCACCTCGTCATCCCCCGCAACTTCAACGACGCCCAGCAGGTCGCCGACCAGTTCAAACGCTCGGTGCCGGTGATCCTCAACCTGCAGACCGCCGACCACGAGCTCTCGAAGCGGATGATTGACTTCTGCTCCGGGCTCACCTACGCCCTCGACGGCGGCATGCAGCGGATCGCCGAGAAGATGTTCCTGCTGACGCCTCGCAACGTCGACGTCTCCGCCGAGGAAAAGGCGCGACTGATCGACAAGGGCTTCTTCAACCAGTCCTGAGCGTCGGCGCTGGGTAGTCTGGCGCCATGATCGTCGGTTTCGTCGGGTCCGGCAGCATGGCCGCGGCTATCGCCCGTGGCTGGGCCGGGGAGTTCGAGCAGATGCTCTTCTCCGACAGCGGCTCCGGCCGGGCGCAGGAGCTCGCGCAGGAGCTGGGGGGAGAGGCAACCTCCAACGATGAGATCGCCCGCCGGGCCGACCTCGTTGTGCTGGCGGTGAAGCCGAACAAGCTCGATGAGGTGGCGCCGGCGCTGGGCGAGGCGCGGGAAGTGGTCTCGGTTCTGGCGGTGGTGACGCTGGAGCGCCTGCGCGCGGCGCTTCCCGCTGCCGAGCACGTCCTTCGCGTGATGCCAAACATCGGCGTCGAGGTGCGGCAGGGGGTGATGTGCGTCGCCGGTTCGCTCGGCGAGGAAGCGCAGGACAAGCTCGCCCGGCTCGGTTGGGTCGTCGAGATCCCCGAGGACGCCTTCGATCAGGCGACCGCGGTGATGGGCTGCTCGCCCGCGTACTTAGCTCTCGTGGCCGAAGCTCTCGCCGACGCCGGTGCAGCCGCCGGCCTCGACCCGAAGCTCGCCCGCGACCTGGTTGCCGAGACCGCTGCGGGCACCGCCGCGCTGCTGCGCGAGCACGATCCCAAAGCGGTGCAGAAGGCCGTCGCCTCGCCCGGCGGCAGCACCGAGGCCGGGCTTGAAGCGCTTGACCGCGAAGGCGCGCGAGCCGCCTTCGCGGCCGCGGTCGAGGCCTCGTTGGCGAGGATGAAGGGGTGATCCCGCTGGCACTCAATCGGGGCGATTTCGCCGATTACGTCAGCGCCATCTTCGTCGTCTACACGATCCTGATCTTCGTCCGGATCGTCGCCTCCTTCGTCCCCCGAATGCCCTACAACCCCTATTTGCGGGCGGTCCTCGACTTCTCCCACGAGGTCACCGACCCTTACCTCAACTTCTTCCGCCGCTTCCTCCGCCCGGTCGGCGGCGGCGGCTTCGCGCTCGACCTCAGTCCGATGGTCGCCCTGATCGTCCTCTTCGTTGCCCAGGCGCTGATCGTCAGCCTCGTCCGCGGGTGAGCGCCGTCACTCGCGCCTGGGCCCTCGCGGGCATCCTCTGCGCCGCCGTAGTCGCCGTCGACCAGGCGGTAAAGGCACGGGTTGAGGACAAGATCTCTCTCGGCGAAGAAGTTGACGTCATCGGCCCGCTGAGCCTGACGCTGACTCACAACAAGGGAGTCGCCTTCGGCCTCGCCGGCGGGGGCGGCCTCGGGCTCGTCCTCGTCACCGTGGCCGCCCTGGCACTGATCGCCTTCGTCTTCAGCCGCGATCCCGCCAAGCCGGGAATGTGGGTCGCGGTCGGGTTGCTCGCCGGCGGCGCCCTCGGCAACTTGGTCGACCGGCTTGTGGCGGGCGAGGTGACCGACTACATCCACGTCGGCTCCTGGCCCGCCTTCAACCTCGCCGACGTCGCGATAACCGTCGGCGTCGTCCTCATGGTCCTGATCTACCTCCGCGATGCCGAGCCCGCGACGAGTGATGGCTGAGTCGGCGCTGGAGATCGTCCACCTCGACGAGTCCCTCGCCGTGGTCGACAAGCCGGCCGGCCTCGTCGTCCATCCGGCCCCCTCGCACCAGGGGCCGACGCTGGTCAGCGAGCTGGCCGAGATCCTCGGCGGGGGCAGCGAACCGGAGCGGCCGGGGATCGTCCACCGGCTCGACAAGGGCACCAGCGGACTGCTCGTCGTAGCCCGCGACGACGAGGCCCACGCGGCGCTGCAGGAGCAGGTCCGCGAGCGTGAGGTCGAGCGCGTCTACCTGGCGCTGGCCGGCGGCCGGCTCGCCTCTCGCACCGGCACGATCGACGCTCCGATCGGTCGCGCCGCGAAGCAGCGCCACCGGATGGCGGTATCAGGCGCCGCCTCCCGCCAAGCCCGCACCCACTTCACCGCGCTCGAGCTGCTGCCGCGCGAGACCTATCTGGAAGCGCGGCTGGAGACCGGCCGCACGCACCAGATCCGCGCCCACTTCGCTGCCATCGGCCACCCCCTGACGGGGGATTCCACCTACGGCGGCCCCGTCCGCTACGGCCTCGAGCGCCAGTTCCTCCATGCCCACCGGCTTTCCTTCCGGCACCCGCAGAGCGGCGAGGCGCTCAGCTTCACCTCGCCGCTGCCGGAGGATCTCGAGCGAGCGCTGGAGGCGGCCCACGCCGAATAGGCGCACCGCTCTACAATCCGCTGTTCAAACCAACCCCCGTTCGACGCGGAACCGGATCCTGCCTGGCCACCACCAGGTCCCGGCAAGCGGGGCGGGGCGCTTCACCAAACAACGTAAGGAGAAACACCAATGGAGGCTGGCACCGCATCGCCCCAGGCGGATCTGAGGGATCTGCTCGAGGCCGGAGTTCACTTCGGCCATCAGACGCGCCGCTGGAACCCGAACATGCGCCGGTTCATTTTCGGCGAGCTCGACGGGATCCACATCATCGACCTGCTGCAGACCGAGGCCCTGCTCGAGGACGCGCGCCGCTTCGTCGGCGAGCTCTCGAGCGGCGGCGGCACCGTCCTCTTCGTCGGGACCAAGAAGCAGGCCCGCGACACGATCCAGGAATGGGCCGACAAATGCCGCATGCCCTACGTCAACAAGCGCTGGCTCGGCGGTCTGCTGACCAACTTCAACACGATGTCGGGCCGGATCGCCCGCCTGCACGAGCTCAACGGCTGGAAAGAGGAGGGCAAACTCGACCTCCTGCCGACCAAGGAGCGGATGGGGATGGAGGCCGAACTCGCGAAGCTCGAGTTCAACCTCGGCGGCGTCCGCGATATGGACCGCCTCCCCGATGCCGTCTTCGTCGCCGATCTCAAAACCGAGGAGATCGCCGTCAACGAGGCGGCTCGCCTGCGGATCCCGATCATCGGCCTCGTCGACACCAACTGCGACCCGACCCCCGTCGATTACGTGATACCCGGCAACGACGACGCAATCCGCTCCTGCCAGCTGGTGATCGGGACGATTGGCAAAGCGATCGAGGACGGCTCCTCGGCCTGGCGCGTGCAGGAGGAGAAACGGATCGCCGAAGAGATGGAGCGGCGCAAACGCGACGAGGAAGAGCGGAAAAAACGCGAGGAAGAAGAGAAAGCCCGCGTCGAAGCCGAGGAAGCGAAAAAAGCCGCCGAGGACGCACAGAAAGCGGCACAGGCGACCGCCGCGGCGCAGCAGAAAGCGCAGCAGGTCCAGGGGCAGCCGCCGAAACAGCAGCAGGTTCAGCAGCCTCAGGCGCCCGCGCCAGAGGCCGCAAAAGCCGAGGTCCCGGCCGTTGCTGGAGAGGCTTCGGTTGCGGAGGTGAAAGAGGAGGCTTCCGAGGAGCAGCCCCCACCGCCTCCGACCGAGAGCGCTGCGGCCGCCGAGAGCACCGAGGGTGAGAAAGCTGAGAGTGAGGGAGAGTCGAAATGAGCATCACCGCTGCTGACGTGAAGGCGCTCCGGGATCGCACCGGGGCGGCGATGATGGACGCGAAATCCGCGCTGGTCGAGGCCGACGGCGACGTCGACCGCGCGGTCGAGCTGCTGCGGGTAAAGGGCCAGGCCTCCGCCGCCAAGCGCGAAGGCCGCGGCACCAACGAGGGCGTGATCGCCTCTTACATCCACGCCAACGACAAGGTCGGCGCGATGGTCGAAGTCCAGTGCGAGACCGACTTCGTCGCCCGCAACGAGGAGTTCAAAGTCTTCGCCTACCAGGTAGCGCTGCACGCCGCTGCGACCGCGCCGCAGTTCGTCTCCACCGAGGAAATCCCCGAGGAGGAGCGCGAGGCCGAAAAACGGGTCTTCGAAGAGAAGGCGAAGGAAGAAGGCAAGCCCGACAACGTGGTCGAGAAAATCGTCCAGGGCCAGCTCGACAAGTGGGCCGGAGAAGTGGCGCTGCTAGACCAGACCCACGTCAACACCGAGAAGCACGACTCGAAAACGATCGAGGAGCTGCGCCAGGAGCTGGCGGCAAAAACGGGTGAGAACATCCGCGTCGCCCGCCTCGCCTACTTCCGCGTCGGCGAATAGAGTCACCGGTAGTGACCGACTCTGCCGAGCCGCGCTTCGGGCGCATACTGCTGAAGCTCTCCGGCGAGGCCCTGATGGGCAGCCAGGACTTCGGCACCGATGCCGCTGAGGTCGACCGGATCGCCAGGCAGGTCGCGGCGGTGCGCGACCGCGGGGTCGAGGTGGCGATCGTGGTCGGCGCCGGCAATATCTACCGCGGCCTCGACGGCGCCGCCAGCGGCATGGACCGGGCGACCGGCGACTACATGGGGATGTTGGCGACGGTTCTCAACGCGCTCACCCTGCAGGACGCGCTCGAGCAGCTCGATCAAAAAACGCGGGTGATGTCGGCGATCGAAGTACAGGAGGTCGCCGAGCCCTACATCCGCCGCCGGGCGATGCGCCACCTGGAGAAGGACCGCGTCGTCATCTTCGCCGCCGGCACCGGCAACCCGTTCTTCACCACCGACACGGCGGCGGCGCTGCGGGCGTTGGAGATCCACGCCGAGGCGATCCTGATGGCGAAGAACGGGGTGGAGGGGGTCTTCGACGCCGACCCGGCAACCAATCCCGAGGCAAAGTTCCTCCCCTCGATCACCCACAAGGAGGCGATCGAGCGCGGCCTCAAGGTGATGGATTCGACTGCGCTCTCGCTCTGCATGGACAACGACCTGCCGATCTACGTCTTCAACATGGGCGACGAGCAGAACATAGATAGGATCGTTTGCGGCGAAAAAGTGGGGACGCTGGTGTCCAGCGCTCCCGCCAACTGACGAGGACGGGACCCCAGTGGAGCTGATCGACGAACTGCTCGCGGACGCGAAAGAGCGGATGGCCAAATCGGTCGAGTCCAGCCGTGGCGAGCTCGCCACCGTGCGGACCGGCCGCGCCTCACCGCACCTGCTCGATCGGATCATGGTCGACTACTACGGCAATCCGACGGCGCTGAAGCAGCTGGCCAACGTCGCCGCCTCCGACGCCCGCCTGCTGACCGTGACCCCGTTCGACAAGGGCGCGCTGGGCGCGATCGAGAAGTCGATCCAGGAGTCCGATGTCGGTCTCACTCCCAGCAACGACGGCAACGTGATCCGCCTGCAGATCCCGGAGATGACCGAGGAGCGGCGGCGGGAGATGGTCAAGGTCGTCCACGGCGTCGCCGAGGAAGGCCGGGTCGCGATCCGCAACGTCCGCCGCGACATCATGAGCGACCTGCGCGAGCTGAAAAAAGAAGGCGAAGCCGGCGAGGACGACGAGCGTCGTGCCGAGGCCTCGCTGCAGAAACAGACCGACGAGGCAATCGCCGAGATCGATTCCCTGCTCAAGGGCAAGGAAGAAGAGATCCTCGAAGTCTGAGGCGGGCCACCGCAGCGTGACCGCAGCCAAGTACGTAGCGATCATCACTGACGGCAACGGCCGCTGGGCGAGCCAGCGGGGGCTGCCGACCGTCGAGGGGCACCGGGCCGGCGCCGACACCCTGAAGGCTCGGCTGCGCGACGCCGCCGAGCTGGGGATCGAGGAGCTGACCGTCTACTCGTTCTCGACCGAGAACTGGAGCCGCCCCGAGGAGGAGGTCCGCGGTTTGCTGCAGATGATGGGGGAACGGATCGGCTCCGAAACGCCGGAGCTGAAGACCGAAGGCGTGCGGATGCGCTACATCGGCCGCCGCGAGGGGCTCGACCCGGCGCTGGTTGAGCGGATGGAATGGTCCGAAGCCGAGACGGCGGAGAACGACCGCATCGTTCTCTTCGTCGCTTTCAACTACGGCGGCCGGGCGGAGATCCTCGACGCGGCGCGGCGGTTCGAAGGGGACTCCGAGGAGGAGTTCCAGCGCCTGCTCTACGCGCCGGAGATGCACGACCCCGATCTCCTGATCAGGACCAGCGGCGAGCAGCGGCTCTCCAACTACCTGCTCTGGCAGTGCGCCTACTCCGAGCTCGTCTTCCGCGACGAGCTCTGGCCAGACTTCGACCGCGCGGCATTGGAGGACAGCCTGCGTGAGTACGAGACGCGGCAGCGGCGCTTCGGGAGCCGGGCGTGAAAATCGACCTCTTTGACGACGACGAGCTCTTCGACGAGGAGCCTACGTCCCCGCGCGAGCGCCCACCGCGGAAGCCGAAACGCAAACGGCGCCGCGGCGGTGGCAGCGGCGAGACCGCGAAGCGGATCCTCGTGGCGCTGCCCTGGATCGTCTTCGCGATCGCGATCACGGTCGCCGGCGGCCTCGTCTTCGCCGCGGCGATGATCGCGATCGGCGTCGTCGCGATCAGCGAGTACACGAGCATGGCGAGCCGTTACCGGCCGCTGACGATCCCCGCCTACATCGCCGTCGCCGGCCTCGTCGTCGCCGCCCACTTCGGCACCTCCTTCAACGTCCTCTACGTCATCGCCGCGGCCTTCCCTCTGCTGTTCGCCTTCGTCGTCAGGGCCCGCCTCCGCGAGGGCGCCACTGTCTCGCTCGGGGTGACGCTGCTAGGGGTGCTCTGGATTGGCGTCCCGCTCGCGCACGCGGTCTTCCTCCGCGACCTGCCCGACCACGGCGCCGCTCTGCTGATCGACGTCCTCGTCGGCACCTTCGTCGCCGACACCGCCGCCTACGCCACCGGCCGCATGTTCGGCAGCCACAAAATCGCCCCCAACATCTCGCCGAACAAGACCGTCGAGGGTCTAATCGGCGGCTTCGTTATCGGGACGATGGGCTTCTGGTTCGCCGGCCTCTACCAGGACTGGCTGTCCGGCGTGGACGCCCTCCTGATCGGCGCCGCCGTAGCCGCCGTGGCCCCGATCGGCGACCTCTTTGAGTCAATGCTGAAGCGCGACCTCGGCACCAAGGACACCGGCACCCTCTTCGGCCCCCACGGCGGCATCCTCGACCGCCTCGACGCCGCCCTCTTCACGATCGTCGTCGGGTATTACCTCTCGGTGGCGGTGGTCTACTGATGGCCAGCGACGACTGGCGCCTGCAGATCGACTTCCGCGACGACGGCGTTGCCGACGCGCTGCACGATCGGCTCGACGCGCGGGAGCTGGAGCACGACCTGAGCGCGGCCTTCCACGACCGGGTGATCGTCTCGCGCAACGGGACGACGCTCTTCCTCTACGCGGGCGATCAACAGCAGGCGGAAAAGGCCCGCGGCTTGGTCGAACAGCTCACGACGGAGGACGAAGAGGAGGTCTCGATCGACTTCAAACGTTGGCACTCGCTCTCGCAGGAGTGGGAGCCCGCAGACAAGCCGCTGCCAGAGGACGCGGCCGCCGAAGCGGCAGAGCACCAGGTGCGCATCGCCAAGGAACGCCGGGAGACCGAAGAACAGGGCTATCCGCAATATGAGGCTCAGGTCGAGTTGCCCTCGATGGACGAGGCGGGCGAGTTCGCGGATCGGTACCGGAGCGAGGGCCTGCCGACCGTGCAGCGCTGGCGGGTCGTCTTGGTCGGCGCGGCCGACGAGGATGCGGCCCGGGCGCTGGCGGACCGGATCCGCGCCGAAGCACCCGCCGGCAGCAAGGTAGGCGTCGCCGCGTCGCTGCGCGAGGCCGAAGACGACCTGCCCAGACCTTTCGCTTTCCTCGGCGGCCTCGGCGGCTAACGGCGAGACCGCCAAATTCATTCTTGAGGAGACAATTTTGCGGTCTCGCGGTCCGGGTCGGCCGCTCCGTATCCTCTGTCAGGCATGAAGAAGGTCCTCGTGCTCGGCTCGACCGGGTCCATCGGAACGCAGGCGCTGGAGGTAATCGGCGCCTCTGAGGAGCTGCAGGCGGTTGGCCTGGCAGCGGGCAGCGCCTGGGAGAAGACGGTGGAGCAGGCCCGTGAGCACGGAGTGCCTGTGGTTGCGCTGGCCGACGAGGCCTCGGCCGAGAGCGCCCGCGGCACCTGGAGCGGACGGGTCCTGACGGGGGAGGAGGGGGTGCGGGAGCTGATCGTCAGCACCGAGCCCGACCTCGTCCTCAACGCGATCGTCGGTGCCGCCGGGCTCGGCTCGACGATCGTCGCTCTGACCGAGGGGATCGACGTCGCCCTCGCCAACAAGGAGAGCCTCGTCCTCGGCGGCGAGCTGGTGATGGCGCTGGCCGAGGCCACCGGGGCGCGTCTGCTGCCGGTCGACTCCGAGCATTCCGCCCTCTTCCAACTGATCCACGGTGAGGCGCCGGGCACCGTCGACCGTTTGGTGCTGACCGCCTCCGGCGGTCCCTTCCGCGGCCGTGATGACCTCTCCGGCGTCAGCGTCGCCGACGCGCTTGCTCATCCCAACTGGGATATGGGGGGCCGAATCACGATCGACTCGGCAACGCTGATGAACAAGGGCTTCGAGGTGATCGAGGCCCACCACCTCTTCGGCGTCCCCTACGACCGAATCGACGTCGTCGTCCACCCGCAGTCGCTGATCCACTCGCTGATCCACTTGAACGACGGCTCGACCCTGGCGCACCTCGGCTATCCCGACATGCGAGTGCCGATCTCCTACGCGCTCAACTACCCGGAGCGGGCCGATGTCGACGTGCCGCAGCTCGACCTCGCCGCGGTTGGCTCGCTCACCTTCGAGGAGCCCGACCCCGAGACCTTCGCCTGCCTGCGCTTGGCGCTCGAGGCCGGTGCCGCGGGGGGGACCGCGCCCTGCGTCCTCAACGCCGCCGACGAGGTCGCCGTCGCCGCCTTCCTCGCCGAGCGGATTCCGTTTGCGGCAATCCCGGCCGTGATCGAGCGGGTGCTGGAGGAGATGCCGGCCCAGGCAGTCGGCCACTTCGACGACCTCTTCGCCGCCGATGCTGAGGCTCGGGAGCGCTCCGAGGACCAGATCAAGGGGTTGATGCCGGCATGAGCTGGTTCTGGGTCTTTATCGGCTTCTGCCTGCTGATCATCCTCCACGAGGCGGGGCACTTTTTCGCCGCCAAGGCGACGGGGATGAGGGTCGAGCGCTTCTTCCTCTTCTTCGGGCCGACGATCTGGTCGATCAAACGCGGCGAGACCGAGTACGGGGTGAAAGCGATCCCGATTGGCGGCTACGTGAAAATCACCGGGATGAACCCGGAGGAGGAGGTACCTCCGGAGGTCGCCGATCGCGCCTACTACCGGCAGGACATCTGGAAACGGATCGTCGTCGTCGCGGCTGGACCGGCGGTGAACATCGTCCTCGCCTTCGCCATTCTCTTCGGCGTCTACTGGGCCAACGGGCGCGAGGAAATCCAACAGAGCGTCGGCGCTGTCAGGACCGGCACCCCCGCCGCCAAGGTCCTGCAGCCGGGCGATGAGATCGTCGCCGTCGATGGGCACTTCTATGCGGGTCTCAGTACCGAAGAGCGGCTGGTGAAATTTGGCGAAACCGTCGCCTCCCACAAGTGCGAGGGCAAGCAGGTGGACGGCTGCGTGGCGAAGACGCCGGTGCAGTTGCAGGTCCGCCGCGACGGCCAGGTCAAGGCGCTCACGGTCTACCCGCGCTACGACGAGGAAGCAAAGCGCGCCCTGGTCGGGTTCTCCTACGGCAGCGTCAACCACCCGATCGACGCCGGCACCGCCGCCAAGGAAGCCGGCGACGCGATCTGGGAAGTGGCGAAGGGGACCGTCCACGTCTTCACCCACCTCTTCGAAGCCGAACAACGGGAGCAGGTCTCCGGCGTCGTCGGCATCAGCGACGTCGGCCACCAGGTGATCGAAAAGGGGCTCGAACGGGCGCTGCTCCTCCTCGCCTTCGTCAGCCTCTCGCTCGGCCTCGTCAACCTGCTGCCGATCCTCCCGCTCGACGGCGGCCACATCTTCTGGTCGCTGGTCGAGAAAGTCCGCGGCCGCCCGGTCTCGCTGCGGGTGATGGAGCGCGCGACCGCGGTCGGGATCGCCCTCGTCCTGATGCTGTTCTTCCTCGGCCTCTCGAACGACATCGGCAGGATTACCGGCGAAGGGTTCGAGGTCCGCTAGCCCGGCGGCCGGCCTCAATAAGCTCTGTATATGGCTTCTAAACGGCAAATCTTCGTCGGCAACGTGCCGATCGGTGGCGGCGCCCCGGTCGCGGTGCAGACGATGACCAAGACCGAGACCGCGAACCTAGCGGCGACGATGGAGCAGATCCGCAAGGTCGCCGACGCCGGAGCCGACCTGGTGCGCTGCGCGGTGCCGCGCGAGCAAGACGCGGAGGCGCTGAAGACGATCGTCAAGGAATCGCCGATCCCGGTGATCGCCGACATCCATTTCAACCACACGCTGGCGCTAAAAGCGATCGACGCCGGCGCCCACTGCATCCGCCTCAACCCGGGCAACATCGGCGGCCGCGAGAAAGTCGCCGAGGTCGCTGAGAAGGCCAACGCCGCCGGCGTGCCGATGCGGATTGGGGTCAACTCCGGTTCCCTGCCCAAACACCTGCACGAACTCGAGCGCGAGGCGCCGGTCGAGGCGCTGGTCGCCGCCGCCATCGAGTTCGTCGAGCTGATGGAGGGCCTCGACTTCGAAAACTTCAAGGTCTCGATCAAGTCGACCAACGTCCCGTACACGATTGCCGCCAACCGGCTGCTCTCGGAGAAGATCCCCTATCCGCTGCACCTCGGCGTCACCGAGGCGGGGACGAAATGGGGCGGCTCGCTGAAATCGGCGGTCGGCCTGGGGACGCTGCTCGCCGACGGGATCGGCGACACGATCCGGATCAGCCTCTCGACCTTCCACGCCGAGGAGGAGGTCAAGGTCGCCTGGGAGATCCTCAAGGCGCTGCAGCTGCGCGAGCGTGGCCCGGTCCTGATCGCCTGCCCGACCTGTGGCCGCCTCCAGTTCGACATGGACTCCGTCGTCGCGGAAATCGAGAAGCGGCTCGAAAGCTACGCCGAGCCCGTCGAGGTCGCCGTCCTCGGCTGCGCCGTCAACGGCATCGGCGAGGCCAGCCACGCCGACTTCGGCATTGCCGGGGCCAAGAACGAGGGCCTGATCTTCGCCGGTGGCAAACCGCTGCGGAAGGTCCCGCAGGAGAAGCTCGTCGACACCCTCTTCGAAGAGATCGACAAGTCCCTCGACCGCGGCGGCCAGGTCGAGTTCGACGAGGCCGAGTCCCGCGAGGGAGCAGAGTGGGTCGCCAACATCGAGGCAGAAAACGCCGGCGACCTCACCCCCGAGAAGATCGCCGCGATGGAGAAGGAAGCCGTCGAACGCGGCGAGTCCGACAAGGTCCTCCTCGACGAGGAGGCCTCGCCGACCGCAGGCCGCCGCTTTACGCGGGCCTGATCGACTAGCTTCCCGGGCCTCCGCCCGTGGCCTCCAAGTCAAAGAACAAAGGCGTGTCTCCCTCCAGGCAGGAGGACTTTCCCGCCTGGTTCCAGGCCGTGGTCCGGGAGGGGGAGGTGGCCGAACTGGCTCATGTGCGCGGGTCGATGGTGATCCGGCCCTGGGGCTATGCGATCTGGGAGCTGATGCAGGCCGAGCTCGATCGGCAGATCAAGCGCAGCGGCGCCAGTAATGCCTACTTCCCGCTCTTCATCCCGCTCAGCTACATCGAGAGCGAGGCCGAACACGTCGAGGGCTTTGCCAAGGAGATGGCGGTGGTCACGCATCACCGGCTGGAAGAAGACCCCGAGAACCCCGGTCATCTGCGGCCCGGCGGCAAGCTGGCCGAGCCGCTGATCGTGCGGCCGACCTCGGAGACGATCATCGGCCGCTCGTTTGCCAAATGGATCAACTCCTACCGCGACCTGCCGCTGATGGTGAACCAGTGGGCGAACGTGGTTCGCTGGGAGATGCGGCCGCGGGTGCTGCTGCGGACGACCGAGTTCCTCTGGCAGGAGGGGCACACCGCCTTCGCGACGGAGTCCGAAGCGCGCGCCAATGCCGAGCAGATGCTCGAGGTCTACCGCGACTTCGCCGAGTCCTTTTTGGCGATGCCGGTGCTGACCGGCGAGAAGCCAGAGGAAGAGCGCTTCCCCGGTGCTGTGGTGACCCTCTCGATCGAGGCGATGATGCAGGACGGCAAGGCGCTTCAGGCCGGCACCTCCCACTACCTCGGCCAGAGCTTCGCCGAGGCCGCCGAGATCAACTTCCTCGACCGCGAGGGGGAGCGCAGTCTCGTCCACACCGCCTCCTGGGGCGTCTCGACCCGTCTCCTAGGCGCCCTGATCATGAGCCACAGCGACGACATCGGCCTGCGCCTGCCGCCGACCGTCGCCCCCCAGCAGGTGGTGATCGTGCCGATTCCGCGCGGGGAGGAGGGCCCGGCCGTGCTCGAGGCCGCCGAGGAGCTGGCCCGCGAGATCGGCGGCCTCTCCTTCGAGGGCATTCCGATCCGGGTCAGCGCCGATCTGCGCGACCGCGAACCGCCGGACAAGCGCTGGGAGTGGACGCGCAAAGGTGTCCCGCTGGTCCTTGAACTCGGGCCGCGGGACCTAAAAGAGGGCGTGGTGGCGCTGCGGCAGCGCGATATCGGGGACGCGAAGCCCGAGTCGCTGGAGCGCGACAAGCTCGGCTCCGCGATCCCCTCGCTGCTGGCCGAGATCCAAGCCTCCTACCACGACGCCGCCGAGGACCGGCTCGAGGCGCGGACCAGGCTCGACGTCAGTGGCCCGGACGAGTTCCGCGAGTTCTTCGATACCGACCCCAGCGACGCCAGCGCCGGCGGCTTCCTCCGCGCCCCCTGGAGCGAAGCGCCCGAGTCGGCGCAGCTGCTCGACGAGATGAAGGTCACCGTCCGCTGCCTCCCCTTCGACCAAAAACTTGCCCCCGACAGCCGCTGCGTCCTCACCGGCAAGCCCGCGGTCACCGAAGCGGTTTTCGCAAAGGCGTACTAACCGATGGCCGGCTCGGCACCGCGATGACTGAGCACGACCCCTTCGGCCGCGGCCGCATGCGCCGCCTCTTCGGCCTCGACCGCAGCGCCCCGCCGCCGCCGTCGACGCGGAAAGGGGAACCGTTCCACCCGTGGACGATTCCCAACGCGGTCGGCTACCTGCGCCTGGCGGCGCTGCCGGTCTTCCTCGTCCTCGCCTACAACACCGAGGACGGGACGTCGGTCGCCTCGGCGATGGTCTACTGGGCGATCGCAGCCGGCGACTACCTCGACGGCATCCTCGCCCGCATCACCGGCCAGTACAGCCGCCTCGGCGCTCTGCTCGACCCCCTCGTCGACCGCCTGACGATCCTCGCCGGCGCCGTCGTCTGCTGGAGCTTCGACCTGCTGCCGCACTGGGCGTTGCTGTTGCTGGCGCTGCGCGAGGTGGCAATGCTGTTCCTCGCCCAGTACGGGCTCCGTCACGGGGTCGACATCGAGGTCAACTGGCCGGGCCGGATCTCGGTCTTTCCGATCATGGGCGGGATCTTCCTCGCCCTGCTCGCGCCCGGCTGGGTGGCGAGCGCGCTCTTGATCTGGGGCCTGGTGATGGCGATCATCGCCACGGTCCTTTACGCGCAGCGCGGAGTCCGCGCGGTCCGCGACGCCCAAACCGCAAGCTGACGCCCAGCTTGACCCGAACCTTCAACCTAGGGTTGAACCTTGCCCTGGGGCAGCTATCATCGTCTTCCGCGCAAAATGGAGGCAGCGCCTCCTCGAGTTAGGAGCACGATCGAGGAGACCTTTCCCGATCTCGGTTCTCTCAGCGACAAGGAGCTGAAGGACATGATCGACAACCTGACGGCAGAGGAGAATGAGATCTCCTACAAGCGTCGCGTCCTGCACGGGAAGATCGACATCCTGCGCGCGGAGCTGGTCAACCGGCTGCGGCAGAAACGCGAGGCGGGGGAGTCGATGATCTCCGGCGCCGACGTCGAGCAGCTGACTCGGATTCTCTCCGGCGAGGCCCAGGCGCCGGCGGAGGACGAGCCCGCCGCCTGAGCGGGAGCAGCGATGGCGGTCCACTGTCCCGAGTGCGGGTTCGCGAACCCTGAGGGGGCGAACTACTGCCAGAAGTGCGGCGCCTACCTCGGCGGGCCGAAAGAGGCGGGTGACGACCCGACGACGATGACCTACCGGGTCGATGAGACCGGCGAGATGACGCCGGTCGACATCGACGACGTAGTTCAGGA
>Ga0209152_10000018_pt1 | contig 88633 bp, 56 predicted proteins | sample GraSoiAngelo_107_FD_185873 | JGI IMG/M metagenome (GOLD analysis project Ga0209152, IMG submission 185873) | Grasslands soil microbial communities from the Angelo Coastal Reserve, California, USA - 14_0903_09_30cm (SPAdes) (version 2) | ecosystem: Environmental > Terrestrial > Soil > Grasslands...
AGTTGGAGTTGTGCCATGGTTTTGCCTGCCAGTCTCGCTCCGGCCTTCCCGCCGCGCAACTGCCCATTTTTGGTTCAATCTATTTTCCTCGCCAGCCACAAACTACCGCCCCACTTCAGGATGTCTGCAATTGCAGTTCGGCCTAGCGATTCAGGCCCCGAGACGATCCGCCGGGAAGACACCTTTTTCCGCTGCGATGGAGCGAGGCTGAAGCTTCGTGTTCTGGGATCGGAACGCTGTGAGTTGATTCGTTATAGCTACAGATAAACTACGCGATCCTAAACAGGACCGGGGTCGACTTCGCCTATCTCCTGGTCGATCACCTTGATCCCGCGGGCTTCGGACGCGCGCCGGTGAGCGGAAGCCACCTTGATTGGCATCGAAGGTTCGCCGTGCCGGCAGGCAAAATTCAGACCCTTAGCGAGCCACGGAACGCCCTAGCGGCATAGTAAGATTCCGCACCGTTGTGATAGACGAAAACAGTGTCGTAGCGGCGGTCACAAAAGAGGGCGCCGCCGAGTTTTCTGATAGCAGAAGGTGTTTTCACCCAGCTCGACGTTTTCGTATCGAAATTTCCAAGCTGCTGCAACTCTCGATATTGTTCTTCCGTTAAAAGCTCAATGCCCATGGCAGCTGCCATATCAATGGCGTTATCTTCGGGTTTATGTTCTTTCCTTGACTCGAGCGCTTCACGGTCGTAGCAAACACTTCTGCGGCCTTTGGGACTTTCCGCTGAACAATCATAAAAAATGTATTCGCCCGTCTTCTTATCATTATCAACTACATCCGGTTCGCCGCCGGTTCTTTCCATTTCATTCAGTGCCCACAGTTTTTCAGCATTAGCTTCCAGTTTTGCCTGTACTTGAGCCCATTCAAGACCTCTATGGCGGTTCATGTTTTTCTCAAAACGGGCTTTCAATGCTCTGAGTAGTTCTTCACGTTGTTCTGGTGACAAGTCCTTTTTGTTGCTATTAGTGTTTCGCGCTCTTGTTGCTCTCATAGTCGCTTCCGGCGTTTCTTATCTGTTGCTCCGCTGCGCGCTGCCACGTGGGGATTCTTTCTGCTTGTCTTTGCGTTCTTATCAATTCGCATTTTCTACATCGGACCAGTTCCGGGCGGGTCCTTCCTCCCCCTGTGATTCAGTGCCTTTCACGGCGCACTGCAAACTGTTGATTTCCCCGCCCAACGGAGTTTTGGCGAGACACACGGTTCAGGGTTGGGCGGCGATCGGTGCCGAGACAGTCCCGATGCGCTCATTGAGATAGTCTCTCACTAGGAATCGCACCTTGGAGGTATGTGGTGGAACCTCGACGGCGCTGGAATAGGCAAGTGTTCCGCGGCGCAGTCGCTCCAGTTCCGGCGCACTCGGATGCAGATCGATCTGTTGGGTCCAATCCGCAAGAACCTTGGCGTCAGGGTCCAGAGCGATTGCTACCAGGTCGAGTTTTATGTGATTGTCATCAGCGACGTCAACCCTTAGCATGGCAGGGTTGATCTCAAGCGAGAAAGATTGCATTCGACGCTGCCGCAACGATGGTTCTCCGGCGGGTGCCGCAATGCCCGCCCTCTTGGGTATGGGTTCCTCGTGGAAACCAGTCCAACGAACGCTGATCGGCAGTCCGCGGTACTCGATTGGTGTAGCCAACGCCAGCGCAATGTCCGACTTGCGCCGCTCGTCGGGATCCCCGTACAGGCCGCCCGAGAAATAACCGCTTCGTGCGCGGACTTCGAGATTTGTGCCCCGAACTTTGACACGGATCTTGCGCCACTCGGCGGTTTTGGCGGGCTGCGCATAGTAAGTCAGCATGTAAAACCGTGAGCTGTAGTCCACGGCTTTCCGGAAACAGAGATCGGGATCCTTTCGCAACAAGCAATAATCTCCGCCCGTGCGCTGCGAAATGTCCATAAAATTTTGGACAACCTGTAGGGTGCTTCTCAGAGATATCATTCCTGTTCCCACACCGGGATGTACAGACCGCGGACTCGAGTAGCCCGGGTTATCCGTTGTCATGACACAGTCGATCGGATAGACGACGATGCCGGCAGCGCTGAGCAATTTCAAGGTGTGAACGTATTCGTCAACAATCTTATTGGTCAGGATGAAGCCACCGGTAGCCCACACCAAGGTCTTCATGCCGCGCACGGCCGAGACCGCCTGCGAGAGCTGCTGAAGCTCAAGAAACGTCGCTTGCAAGCGGCCCCGCTGAAGCTGTTCCGCGTACGCGTCGCGACCGGTGTAGTCTGCCTTGAACTCCTTTTCAAGGGCATCGTACTCTCGCGCTAGGTCAATCTCCTTGTACAGGGTACCGCTGGTTTCGCTTTTCCCTTCGTCGTCTAGCTCGGGGTCGTGCTCGAGATTGGTCCCCAAGCGCCGCACGAGCTTTGTGAGGATCTTCGGATCGGTGGTGAAGTCGTGGAGAATCCGGAGTCCGTCGGGATGCAGGGCCACAAGCATGGTGGGTTGGTTCCCGCGGTAGTCGCGCTCGAGGTACTCCAGCAGTCTCTTCTTGGTGGCTGCTTGATAAAGGTACGGCGTGTTGATCAGGTCTACAAGGATCACGACCAGTGAGACGGGATTGTCGGAAATGACCTGATTGGTGAACATGCCTGGCGGCGTGGTGCCCTTGATGGAGAAATTCGAACTCATGATTTCCTCGAACGATGCAATCGGCTTCGGGTGGCCATCCTCTTCGATCTCGAAGTCATCCTTCGTGAGACCTGTCACATGCTCATCAAGCTGACCCCGAAAAGCAAGTTGTCGGAGAAGTTGTCGGTAGGGTTTGTCCTTGCGTAAGACGACCACCGGCACAGTCACCAATTCCGTCCGGGCCGTAAACTTGGGATTGGTTAGAGAGGGCGAACCGTGCTGCGCCATCAGCGTCGTTGAGTGCAAGCTGAGCACACACGCCAACATAACATTTGCGAGGGTCCGCATGCCCACCTCTTCACCCATGTTCGACTGCGCATAAGTTAGAAGCCTAGCCGGCAGTTCCCGATTCACTCGAGAACCGCGAGCACTGCATTATACGAGTAAATTTCACCCCGAAGCGTGGGCACGCACGCGGGTTGGAACGTCCGCTGGCCCGAACTCCGCGGACCGCAATGTCACCAAAAGTATGCTACTTAGCCCAACGATTTTTTCCGGGACGATATGAAATTACGTAGTTGTCGCATCTTGTTTTATGGAGTATTACATAACAGGCGATCAAGGTTTCGGGCGGATTCAATACATTACAGCTAGGTTATGTTTGGCGTTTTGATTGCTGAAGCGGCAACGGATTCTGAGTTAAGTACTGGGCACCACAGGCCCCGTAAGCAGGCGCCGACCCGACGAACTTCAGAAAGGCATTCTTTCCTTTGGCTCGTTGTTGAGATCATCGGGGGACGGTTCAAACAAGAAGTAAAAAACCTGCCTATGCCACGCCTGGTAGCCGGGCTTTAAGGCAGTGCCAGCCATCGAGGCTGTTACGAAACTCGGTTTGGATTCCAGTGGGAGGAAACACGCCCTAGCGCGCAGCGGGTGGCGTTCCATTAGGCTAGCGCGTGAGCGCTGGGAACGCGAAAGTGGAACAACCTCGAGTCCGCTTTAGCGGACGACACGAGTTTCGTAACTGACTCGATCGCACGCCCTTAGAATCTGGTAGCCCCAAAAGCGTCGGCGCAGACAGCGATTGGAATCCCCGGCCATTCAGCTAAGTGCTTGCCCAATAAACGGTTTGTCAATATTTGCCTGAGTGGTTCTTGCACAGGAGAGCTTGGGTAACCCGGCTCACATCGCGGCGGTTATTTCAGGTTCCGGCGGCCCTTAACCCATTTTGGAATCCAGATAAAGGAGGAGGCAGATGAGGAGTTCCTTTAGAATGCGCATCGCGTTGTCATTGCTGGTCCTCGTGGTGGTCGCTGTCTCGATTCCTGCTACGTTCGCGCAGGAAACTACCACCGGTGTTCAGGGTTACGTCAGAGACCAGACCGGAGCGGTCTTCTCAAACGCGAAGGTGGAGATCTCTAGCCCCTCGCTAATCGGTACCAGGAAAGCGGAGACCGATTCAACGGGCTTTTACCGTTTCGTTACTCTTCCCCCGGGTGATTACACCCTCACGGTCACTGCGCCTGGTTTCCGACCCTCAAGGCGTGCGAACCTTGCCCTCGAAGTGGGCCGCCTCCCCAATGTTGATATCCAGTTGGAAGTCGGCACTGCATCGGAGGTAATCGAAGTTTCCGGCGCGGCACCGATCGTGGACCTGACGCAAAGCAAAGTGGCGGTCACGGTCGACCACGATCAAATCGATAACATGCCTAAGGGTCGCTCGTTCCAATCCCTGATCCCGTTCGCCCCAGGTGCCCGCCAGGAGCCTCTTCAGGGCGCAAGGGGTAATCGCACCAATGGTTTTCAGATTGACGGGGCCAGCGATGGGGAAAACGTCTACTTGATTGATGGCATTAACACCACCGACGTCAACGTTGGTGGTGTTGGCAAGAACTTTCAGTCAGACTTCATCCAGGAAGTCCAGATCAAGTCGAGCAGCTTCGAGGCCGAGTACGGCGGCGCCTTGGGCGGCGTCGTCAATGCTGTAGCCAAGCGCGGATCGAACGCCTGGCACGGCGAGTTCAAAACCTATTTCTCGTTAGCCAGCCTGGATGCAAATGATCCCTGCGCCAGTGGCTTTACTAACGCCGTTGACGATGCCCTCCACCGGGTTTGCGGTCAGCGGCTCAACCCCTCGCTGCCCAGCCTAAGCACCAGTAGCCGTCTGGATGGCACGCCCGAATACTACAAGTTCAAGAAAGACGACCGTAGCATCATCGAGCCCGGCTACGAGGTTGGGGGCCCACTCTTCAGTGACCGGCTGTGGTTGTTCAGCAGCTATATTCCGCTGATTGACACCACGAACCGGACCACAACTTTCACGGGCCGCAATCCCGGTCCGCGCCGGCTGACCCAGAGTTTCGTCCAACACAATATGTACAACCGGTTGGACTTTCGCGCCTTTAACTCGTTGCGCCTGTTCACCGGCTGGAACTATGCCTACTCGCGGCTCACGGGGCAGTTGGGCGTGGCGGACAGCGTGACGGGCCAGGCGAATCCCGGCGCAACCACCGATCCGAGCACCTTCCGTTCGGATAATGGCCGGGTCAGCCCGCTTTCCGTGCTCAGCTTCGGCGGCGATTGGACTCCGACCAGTAAGCTGGTGGTGACCTCGCGCTACGGGTACTTCTTCAGCAATAACGAAGACCGGGGAAAGCCCCAAGGCACCCGCTATATTTATGATACGACGGTCAACGCCTCCAGCCAGGATTTGACCAAAACACTCTTTCCAGCTTCCACCCCCTTTAACATCAGCGGGTTTTCCACCATTCCCAATAATTTTGGTACCCATTTCGATGCATTCAAGCGGAAGAGCTTTAGCGGCGATGCGTCGTACTACGTGGGGCATGCGTTGGGCAGCCACACCTTCAAGGGCGGCTACTTCTGGACCGCCCAGAACAACTCGGTACTTGTCACAGCGAATGGCAACGTCGTCGATCTCTCCTGGGGGACGAGCTATACTCCTCTCACCAGCACCACGGCCTGTGACGCAATTATCGCCCAGAACATAGCTGCCTTCGGCCCCACGAACGGAAACTTCTGCGGCGGCCGATACGGCTTCTTTTTCACGGGCAGTCAGACGGTGTCCAACACAGGCAAGACCAGTCAGACAGCCCATGCCCTATTTCTCCAGGATAACTGGACCGTCGGCCACGGCCTGACTCTCAACCTCGGGATTCGCTTTGATAAGGAAACTCTGCCTCCTTACGATCCGGTGCGCTTCCCCACGGTTAAGTTCGGTTGGGGTGACAAGATTGCTCCTCGCATCGGAGGTGCCTACGATCTGCTGCACAATGGCAAAGTCAAAGTCTATGCCAGCTACGGCAAGTTTTTTGACATCATGAAGATGAATCTGGCGCGTGGCTCCTTCGGGTCAGACTACTGGCACGACTGCGTGTATGCGCTGGACACCACCGATTACACAACTATCACACCTACCCTAAACGTCGGTGCCGGCTGTCCGCCTTCCGGTCAGGCGCCGGGCGTGACTGGCCGCTTCATAGAAAACGTGGACTTCCGCGCTACTAAAGCGGACCCACGCGACCCGGCCATCGATACGAGAATGAAGCCCATGGCCCAGCACGAATTCGTTGCAGGCGTGGATTGGGCCATTAACCCACGCTGGGGCTTGGAAACTCGGTACTCGCGCAAGCGCCTCGACCACGCCATCGAGGACATGGCGATCACCGACAATCTGGGCTTCTACATCGGCAACCCGGGGTCCCCGTTTGCAGACGTCCTGCACCGCCCGGTCGTCATCCCCGATGACGCGGGGAATAACTATCTGACCACGGTACCGTTCTGCGCAGAGTGCCCGGGCGTGGTAAGGGCCATCCGGCGCTACGATGGTGCGGAGTTCCGCCTGACACACCGCGGCACCAAGTGGTTCGGGTTTGTCAGTTATGGCTACAGCAAGCTAACAGGCAACTACCCCGGCTTGACCAACAGCGACCCGACCGATGGGAATGGCGGTCGTCACAACCCTAACAACACCCGTTTGTTCGACATTCCCACGATGACGTACTTACCCAACGGGAAGATCGACGATGGTCCTCTGTCTACGGACCGTCCGAACACCGCCAAGGCGGCCGGCTTCTATCGCTTGAAGTGGCTGGGAATGGAAACCGGGTTTGGCCTGATCCAGTCGGCATTTCAGGGCACACCGATTAACACCTGCTTGCCGGTTGTGGGTACGTCCTCTGCCTGCCAGTGGGCCGAAGGTCGCGACAACTTTGTCAGGTTTCAGCGCGACCCGGCAACCGGTGACTTCGTGGCGGCTGGCGTAGCGCACAATGACCGTACACCTCCGTACTTCCAGACCGATTTCACGGTGCGTCATGAGTTCCGGGTAAGCAAGACGCAAGAGCGCTATCGGCTGGTGTTTGAGGCCAATGCCTACAACCTGTTCAATCAGCATGCCGCTGTGGCCTATAACGAAAACGTAAACGGGTCCGGCAGTCAACTAATCAGTCCGACTCGGGTGAAGCGATTCAGTGGAGACCCGGGGACAGACTGGGGCATCGTGATGAACAGCTATAGCTATGTCGATGCACTAAACGGCAAAGGAGCATTTGCCGGGATACAAAAGCCGATGACGCTGGCTAGTCGTTATGGCCTGCCGACTGTCTTCCAGACGGCACGCCAGTTCCGGCTTGCTGTCCGATTCACGTTCTAAGTCGAATTCGACTTTGTTGTGCTGGGCCGGCCGAGACGGACTGTTGCGAAGCACTACGCGGCTTGAAGAAAGTGATGAGAAGATGCCCTCGCGAGAGTGGGGGCATTTTCTTAAGGCCGTATATCCGAGGCGAAGGGCGGGAACAAACGACGAGGTTTGCCGTGGCCTTGGACAGGACGAAGGCGCCCAACGACTCTCCCGCAAAGATCGTGCTCGGCACTATGCCGGGAAACCGGAAATCCGTGGTGCTTGCGCGCTGAAAGCGCAATGTACCGTTTCGTAACACACTGGAGAGAGGCCGGCCTCTTCTTTTGTTGTTCTGGAAGCAGGTTAGCTTCTCGGCCGACCGTGTTAGCATTTGTTTCTGGGTTTCTGGGTTTCTGTCTCATTTCTAGGCTTGCCTATGTATCGCAAGCTGCAAACCGCTGTCGTTCTTCTCGCCGTGGCTGGCGCATGCGGCGCCCAATCCCAAAGAGACCGGTGGGACGCTCCGAGAATCGTCCCTCTGCATCTGATTGTCACCATTGATGGCGACATGGAAAAAGCCAGTAATGTGACGGTTGAGCTGATGGACGCGGTCGGTTCCAGTAGCGCTATGGATCGTAAGCTCACGGACAATGATGGCGTCGTGATTTTCCAGGCCCTTTCCGGCCTGCACCGCATTCGCATTACTGGACCGTATATCGAACCCTACGAGGGTGAACTGGAAATTGTGCGCAACGAGGCGTCCCACGTGGAACGCATCCGGGTTCGTCACAAGGAAGGCGAGCGGCAGCCAAGCGAGTCTCCGAGGGGTGGGACTGTTGCCGCGGTGCGGTTAAACGTTCCTGCCTCTGCTCGCAAAGCCTACGATAAGGGAAGCGAGGCGATGCGTCAGCAGCGCTGGCACGAGAGCCGCACGCTGCTTGAAACCGCCATCCGGGAATACCCGCAATACGACATGGCTTACCTCAACCTGGGAGTGGTGCAAATACAGTTGAATGAGGTCGAAGCCGCACGGCAATCATTTTCCAAGGCCATCGAGCTCAACCCTGAATTTGCCGCGGCGCATCGTAGTCTGGCTCGCATTCTGCTCGCAGAACACAAGAACAGCGAGGCGCTGCAATCCTTGAAGCGGTCACTTGCAACCGAGCCGGACAACCCCTGGGCACTTTTCAACGCGGCCTATCTTGAGTTGCAGGGCCATTCTTTCGAGGATGCTCTTGCCGATGCGCTCAAGTTGCATGCCTTGCCGCATGAGGGGATGGCCAACACCCACATGGTTTCAGGTTATGCCGCGGAGGCGTTGGGCCGTCGGGATCTGGCCGTGAAGGAATTCCGTCTCTATCTCAAGGAAGACCCCGGGGGACCTAACGTGAGACGGGTACAGGAGATATTGTCGCGCCTCTCAGAACCGAAGAAGCAGTGATTCCTGTTTCCGGGTTCGGTTCCCGGAAATCCTGCAACTTGCGCGCAGAGTGCGTTCTCTCGCCGGGTAGTTCTTATCGGTTCAATTTTTTATATCCACCCGAACCGCTCGGCCTGACTTCATCACCTGGTTGGAGTTGCCCACCAGACATCTCTCCGGTCGCCGTCGATCATGATGACTTATTCGAACTGCTCCCTTCGAGGATGGCGGCCGACTCTTTGCGAATCCGCTGCGGATAGCGTTCCAGCAGCTCCCATTTTCCCTTCAGCCAGGCTTCGATCTCCGCCAACTCCTGATGTGCGCGGCTGATCTCGGTCTTGACCGTCTCCGGCGCGGGCCCGCCCACCACCCTGCGCACACGCACAAAGTTCTCGGCATCCAGGGCGCGCAGCAGTTCTCCCGGAGGCGTGCGCAGGGAGTGTCCGATGGTCTCGGGCGCCAGCCGCTCGACCTCGTCCACCAGGCGCTGCGCCTGGTACGTCGGGCCGACGGCCTTGACTGCCTCGGAAACCAGCCTGTGGGCGGCGCGGAAGCTCAGACCTTCCTGGCGGACCAGGGTGTCGGCAAGCTCGGTGACCGTGAGGAAGCTGTCATTGGCGGCCTGGCGCAGGCGCTCCACCCGCACATCGCACTGCCCCATGAGTCCGGCGAACAGGCGCAGAGCCCGCTCGGCGTCGGCGAACATGGAGAAAGCTAGGGGCTGCAAGTCGTCTTCGCTGTCCACGATGTCGCCGAAGGGCGTGTTGTGGGCGCAGGTGAGGATGGCCTGCGCTTGGCCCAGCGCCTTGCTGGCCAGGATGCGGGTGTGCTCCAGGGAAACTGGGTTGCGTTTTTGCGGCATGATGCTGCTGAATTGCACGAAGGGATCGCGCAGCCGCAGGAAGCCGAACTCCTTGGTGCACCACTGCAGCAGGTCCTGCACCAGCTTGCCCAGGTTGACCATGGCCACGGCCGCCGCGGAAGCTGCTTCCGCCAGATAGTCGATGGCGGCAATGGCGCCGTAGGAATTGATCTGCAGCCCCTCAAAGCCAAGCAGGCGCGCAGTCGATTCACGGTCAATGGGGAAACCGGTTGTGGTGATGGCGCAGGCGCCCAGGGGATTGCGATTCACCGTGGCGAAGGCGGCACGCAGGCGCTGGGCGTCGCGCTCGAAAATCTCCACCGCCGCCATCAGGTAGTGCGCCAGGGTGGTCGGCTGGGCCGGCTGGGTGTGAGTGTAGGCGGGCATCACAGTTTCCAGATTGGCCTCGGCTAGAACCAGCAATTGCCCGCGCAGGTTGCACACGGCTTCGACTATTTTCAATACCTCGCGCCGCAGGCCCATGCGATAGAGAGTGAGGTCAATGTCATTGCGGCTGCGCGCCGTGTGCATCTTGCCGGCGGTCTCGGCATCGATCTGCTTGGCCAGTTGCTCCTCTATATAGAAGAAGAGGTCTTCGCAACGGCCGTCATAGACAGCGGCAGTGATGGCGCGACGGTCCAGCGCGTCCAGCGCCTCGAGGCACTTCTTGGCATCGGCGGCGGGGAGAATCCCCTGGTGTGTCAGCATCAGGGTGTGCGCGTAGTGGATCTCCAACAGGGATTCCAGGAAATATTTCTTGGCGTCCTCGAAGTTCACCATCAACACGGTCTCCGCGTACACCGGGGCTGGGAAGCGCTCGTTGACGGGCTTGGTCTCACTCTTGGGCTTGGTCGTCTGGCTCATGGGAATGCCGGTGGAAGCGTACCGCGGGGCCCGCTTCCACCTCAAATTATCGGTTACACAAAAGCCTCAGCAGAACTTCCCGTGGATCTTCGAGCTGAGGGGAAAGCCTTACCACCGCAGCCCCACGCCGAACTGCACGATCCTGCCTTCCAGCACCGTGCTGGTCGGAACCAAAGTGGGGGGCTTGGTGATCGATCCCACCAGGCCTTTTGTGGGGTCGTTATTCACCGTTGCTGTGGCGTTGATGGAAGTGACGTTGGGATGATTAAAGAGGTTGTTGGCCTCCACGATGAACTGCGGCGTTACTCGCTCCCACACCCGGGCGATGGTACGGGTGTAGCGCAGATCCACTTGATAGATGTTGGGAGTGCGTGCCGTATTGCGCCCCACGAACAGCGGCCGCGTTACCGAGCTGGTGATGGAATCACCGTTTAGGGTGGTATTGGCGACGATGTTCTGGGCGTCGCCGGAGGAGAAGTTGCCCAGGATGGCGAACATATTGTCGCTGAGCAGCTTCGTAATGACGCGATTCTTCAGCTTCACCTGTGGTTCGAGCACGGCGCTGAGGGTGAACGCCTGCGGCCGGTCCACGCTGCTGTTGCCATGGTCGCGCACCCGGTTGGTGGTGTCCTCGATGGGCAGGTTCTGCTCGAAGCTGTTGGCTTCGGGCGCGTCGCTGAGGGTATGGGAGAAGGTGTAGGAGGCGTTCACCTCGAGGCCGCGCAAGAGGCGGTGCTGCCAGGTCAACAGCAGGGCGTTATAACTGGAGTTAGCGCCCGTGTCCTGCAAGGTAATGTTGTTGAACTGTGGATAGAGCCGGGTGGCGGCGAAGACAGGCCGCCCATCAGCCAGGAAGCTGGCGGGATTGATGAGGTTCATGTTGCGCAGGAAGACCAGGTGGCGTCCCCCGGTCGTTACGTAGCCCATCGAGACAACGTCATTGCGGCTCAGCTCGCGGGAGATCTGCAGGCTGGCGTTTACGCTGGAGGCGTTCTTGTAGGTCGGGGCGAGCGTGGTCACGTCTTGCGCCGCCGGCGCGAGGCTCACGATTGCCGGAAAAGCAGGCGCGCCGATCGGCGGAGTGCAGCGCGGCACGCCCTTGCACCCGCTGATGGAAGCGTTACGAATCCGGTTCGACCCGTCCAGGTTCAAGCTATTGAACCAGATGTTGGTGGGGGGCGCGTCGAAGAAGATGCCGCCAGAGGCCCGCAACACGGTCTTGTCGCTGATGCGGTAGGAGAATCCGACTCGCGGCGCGAGAAGATGAAGGGCGCGTTGGGATTGGCGTCGGGCGGCTGGTAGCGATCATAGCGCAGGCCGTAGATCACCAGCAGGTCAGACGTTGCCTGCCAGCTGTCCTGCAGATAGAAGCCCCAGAATAGCGACCGGTAGTCGAGCCCGGTGGGGTCGGACTGGGTGCTGAAGGAGGTGTAGGCATAGCGGTTCGCACCTGACTGGGCTGCCTGGTAAGCAGCAACACTGGGGAAGGTGTATTGGTTGAAGCTGACGAAACGCTGCAGGTCAATGATGTCGGAAAGGCTGAAACCGCCTTTGAACGTGTGCCTGCCGCGGATCCAGGTGAGGTTCTGGTTGGCGTTGGGAATCTTCTCCGCGAAGCGGTCGCCGGCGGCGTTGGTCCCGTTGAAGGCGGCGACGCCGGAAACCACGATCACCGGCCCGGGGCCGGTCAAGGCGCCGGGGAAGTGCGTATTCTGCCGATAGGGCCACGAAAAGCGAAACTCGTTCAGCAGGTTCTGCGAGATGGTGCTGACCCATTGCATGCCGATCACGTGGGCGCGGTCGCGGAAATCGCTCCAGGCGTCCAGGGCGCTGAGGCCGGCGCTGATCCCGCTACTACTGGTGTTTACTGGGAACTGGTTGCGGAAGTAGTTGTAGCGCAGGAAGACCTGGTTGCCGGGGGTGAGGTTCCAGTCCACGCGCGCATTGAGAAACTGCCCGTGCAGGACCCCTGGGCTGCTGCCTCCTGCTATGTTGCTGGGAATGCCCAGTCCACCCGCATTTGCCGGCAGGATGGTGATGGGCGTCGGCACGCCCCGGGTCAGGTGCTCATAGGCACCGAAGACGAACAGCTTATCCTTGATGATGGGAGCACCGGCATTCGTGGCAAAGTCCTGGAGCTTCAGCTCGGGCTTTTTGGCGGTGGGTGACAGCAGGATCGGGCGCGCCGTGGCGTCCACGGAACGCCGGATCCAGGTGAAGATGCCGTGGAAGATATTGCTGCCCGAATTTGTGATCACGTTGTAAATGTTGCCCGAAGTGCCGCCGAACTCCGGGGCGAAGCTGTTGGCCACGGTCTCGACTTCCTTCACGTAGGTCTCCGAGATGGGAAAGAGGCGGAGGCCGTAGCGGTCGGTCTGCGTGTCCACCATGCCGTCCATCTGGTAGTTGATGCGGTCCATCAGGCCATTGGTGTTGATGGTTCGCGGAATGCCCAGCTCCGGGTTGGGGTGACCGCTCACCCCCGGCTGGAAGAGGATGAAGTTATAAGGGTTGCGCGAGCTCAGTGGCAGGTTAAGGATTTCGCGCTCGTCAATCGTACGCCCCAAGTTGACACGCGCCGGCTCGACGATCGGTGCCCCGCCCTCGACTTCGACCGATTCGGTAACTGCGCCCAGCTTCAACTGGGCGTCTATCACAGCTTCTGTCCCCGCCGACAGCACGATGTCCGCGTGCTGCAAGACCGCGAAGCCCTCCTTCTTTACGTTCACCCAGTAAGTCCCCAGAGCAAGGTTGGCGAAGACATAGTAGCCCTCGGGCCCGGTATTGAGGGAACGCGAGACGCCGCGGGCCGGCTGGCTGATGGTGACGGTGGCGTCGGCCACGCCCGCACCCGTGGGGTCAGTCACTCGTCCCCGGATGGTGGCATTGATGGCCTGCGACTGAGCCCACACCGTCACCGGAGCCATCGCCAGGACCAAAAGCAAGAGTGTGCGGAGGAAAAAATGAATCCCGAAGATCAGCGCTCGACTTTCGGGCACGGATATCACAGGCTTGCCTACGGAACGTGTCATCGACTTCACTCCTCGGTCGAGAGATTGTGTGCAATGAACGCTCTAAACGAGAGTCTCTATTTTCAGTCCTCGGGCACACGAAATTTTACTCTCCTTTACTTTTCCTCGGGCCGATCTCGCACTGTTTTCTATTGCAACACAATTGTGAAATGCGTGACCCATTCATCACCGAGTCATGGGTAGTTCAAGTGCGCGCGCGGTCCGCCGAACGTGAGTCCAGTCTCGACTGTTCGTGCAGACTCGTGACGAGCATTACCACGTCAGATAGACCCCATGCCAGCGCTTTTCTTGAGTCGCAGGCGGACATTCTGCTGAAGCCATCGTTCAAAGTGGACGCAGTGGAAGAACAGGAAAAAACTGACGAAGGCGGCACTGCTTCAGCTATGTTTCGGACCTGAATCAGTTTTCGATCCCTGCACAAAAATAGAGTTCCTTTAGACATGGGATGCTAAGGCTCCGCCCAAGTCATCGTCGTTGTCAGCCGGGCCTGGACACTTCTCTTCCTGTCGGGTGTGGCACACACATCTTGACGCAAGGGGCTTTCATAATTGGATTCGGCGGGCACACGCCTACCCAGTCGTAGCCCTTTGGGCAGCTACCGTTACGCACAGGGTCACATCCTTGTATGCCATAGCGCTTCACGGGCTTGCAGCCACTCTGCGGCAGGGATTGTGCCAAACAGAGGTAAACACAGCCAACCACGAGCAGCAAAAATCTGGGCATAGCACTTGCCTCCAACCACAGAACGAGTCTCACACTGCTTCTTGCGAAGCAATCGCTCGTCTTTTGCTGACTGGGGCTAGGCGTCTGGCACGGGTTGCAGGAGTGAGGCGGCCCCTATTTCAACCCCGGTGACGGGAAATACGCGGTGAATCTTCTGCATGATTTTCCCTGCCCACCGCACCGATGCAATTAAGCGATTACTACCAGGAATGCCATCCCTTTGCATCCCGTTCCCAGATGGAACCGACCTGGAGTATGCTGCGCATTCAGCATGAAAGCTTCTACGGAAAGCACTCTAAGGGCGACTGGCGTCGCAACCGCAGTAGGCACCGGGGCATGGCTTTTTGGCTTCGCACAAAGAATTTGGCCCGCCCATCCGCTACTTGCGGTGCTTCTGCTTTCTGTTGCCGCCACTGTGATCGTCAAACTGTGGCCTACGACTAAGTCAGATTTGTAGTGTGGACCAACACTTTTGACCTAGGCCTGCGCCGCGCGCTTGCCAACTACAAATTGGGGCCTGCTGAATCCCCGATTCGAAATCTTGAAGCAACCCGCATGTTTAAATCCGGACAGGCGGGCCATTCAGGTAAGTCCTTTGGGGAGGTTCACTGGGAAGCACAAAATCGAACAGATTCGGGCCCAGATCATAGCCGATGGGTTGGGCCTTCTTTATTAACTGCTAAAATGCGCGCGGAGGCATGTGTGAAGGACGGGTGCATCGTACACCCGGGTCAAGGTTAGCTCTGCCCGTGCGGTCTTAGGGTACGCAGGCCGAGACAGCCTACTTAGCCAGAATGTGAATCCGGGACGATCCGATTCCCGGAACGATCAGGTAACGACGCTCCATATGCGGGTGCGGGATTTTGCGGGCAGAGGCAGGCGCTGCACGCGTTCCAGCCGAAGTGATGCAACTCGTTATCGTTGTTGGGAAAGTGTGGGCGCTCCCAAGCTTGCTTTTTCCTTCGCAATCTCTCTACAGGGTTCCCAAAAATGCTGATAGATCGTCCTTGTCCCTGTCCGAGAGATGCAAGTTGAAACGCGTGTCGTAGAAATTCACGACATCCGTGAGCGTGTTTGCCGAGCCATTATGGAAAAAGGGTGCGCGCCCCGCCAAGCCACGAAGAATCGGGCCTTTGATCTTGCCGACGTGATCGAACCTGCCATCGATCAGCGCCTGGCCAAGGTCGGTCGTTGTTTTGCATTCGTTTGTGGGTAGACCTGTGCTCATGTCTTTTCGGCACACGGTGATCTCCGGCAGATAACTCATGTCCAGGCCTCCCAGGTTGATGGAGCGGTCGGTCGGGTTGGGGTCGCCGGTCCCGATGTTCAACGGTGCAGGGAAGGAATGATTGCCCACACCCGGCGTGTCGTGGCACGTTCCGCAAGTCCCCAGAAGCGTCGGAATGCCGCCTGCAACCAGTCCACCGGTGGCCAAGTCGTCGTTGATTCCGGCCACGCCGCTGATGGGAATTTCGAGTGTGTTGAAGAGTTGCTCGCCGCGAGCAATCGAGGCCCGCGCGGTACTCTCAACGTGGTCGCCAAATTGCGCCCACCTGTCGTAGAGGTTGAAAATGTTGGATGTAAACTGTCCATCCCCGGGGATCTCCAGCCCACCCGGCTGCTCGAAAGCGGGAAGCAAACGGTGGACGCTGGAGTTTATGCTAATGAAGAACGGCTGAGCGGAAAGTGACGCGGGCCCGCCCCGTGCGCCATTCACGTTGAGCAAGCCCGCCTGGAAGTCGAATACCTGCGCCGTAAACAGTTTCGTTTCGAAGTCCACGATCTGTTTTTGTTCCTCAAGCGTTGGCCGCGTTCCGTCGCCTTGCGCGTGGCCGACGGTCGCGTCTAACGATTGATGCGCCAGATCGTTGAGCAGCGAAGCCGGATAGTTGTTGTAAACGATTTTGGTCGTGCCGGTGGCCGGGGAAGATTCCCGGCCATCGAACATGACCGCGCTTAGGAAAGGGAGGTTCGTAGTCGGCAGCGGCCGCCGGTACACCGAGATGACATCAGTCGCGTTACAGCCGTACTGGTTGTAGACGCTCATCACTTGGTAGTCCGCCTTGGGAGGAACCGTGATTTCAACACGGATCAGACCTCGGCTGAGAAGCAGGCTGTAAGCCCGGCGCCGTTGTTCGAGTGTCGAAGCGTCCGCGGTCGGGCAGTCTGCGCCGTCCACCGGACGAAAGATGGGGTCTGTACCTTGCGTGCTCTCAAAGCGCGCCTGGATATGCGGCGGCGTGATCGACCAAGCGTCACTCGGTTGGTGACACGTGACGCAGCGGCGGCCGTTACTTCCCAAGTCCTGAAAGAAAGGATTGGTCGCCGTCGGTCCGCCCAGGTTCAGAGTGGCAAAAGCCCCGTTCGGGTCCGGGAATATCTGCAATCGCGGCACAATCCGATTAGCACTGTCCGCAATCGCAAGAAATCCTCCGGCTCCAAGAAGAACGACGGCTAGTAAGATCGCCAGGCGTTTCCTCGCAAAGGTCGTCTTGCTCCTGAACTTGCTTGTGATGCACCACATGATTTCCTCCACAGAGCCCGACAATGTACGTTTTGGATTCCGGGCACTAACGTTGTAAGCGTCTGCCTATTGGCCACCGTATGCCTGACAGGAAACGTTGGGGTGCCAATTCACGAAGGCGCCGTTCGGGTTGTCCTTCCATGCCCACACGTGAAGCGTATAGAAGGCTGGCAGGCCGAAGCGATTGGGGCTCTCGAAATAATGAAAGAGCTGTCCCATCATCTGTGGTGCCCCTTGTCCGGGATGAGCCTGGTCCCACGGGCCCGCAATGACCAGATAGTCAGCGCCGATGAGTTGCAGTTTGCCGTTTGGCAGAGGCTCGTAGATTACGATCTGAGGCCGAGTGGCATCGAGTTCGCCGCTGGCTGTCAGTGGCAGCTTGGCCACCAGGTTCATGTTTACAAAGTGAAGGCCCATTGCGCCCGCGTCGGGCCCCGTGACGCAGCCGAAGGCAAGGTGATAGTCCTCGGCCTCAGCCACCGACACATCCTTGAAGCGATCGGTTGATTCCCGAACGATCTTCAAGAGTGCGCCTTGGGCGGGAGTCAGTTGTTGGGCCCGTGCTGGAGTCACGTGCGAGTGTCCGCTTTGCGCGAGCAAGCCCGCCGGATATATGCCCACGAGCACAAAAACCATCATCGAATGTTGGAATTGTTTTGCGAGTCGTCCGATTCTCATGTCAGTAGCTCCTTTGGTGAGAAATGTGATCTGCCGATCCATGGCGCCTCACTCCTAACCGGCCTGATCTGCGCTAGAATCATTCGAATTCCCCAGGGGTTGGAGGGCGGCGCCAAGACCGCTTGCGTTCTCGGGAAGGTGCCAGCCGCGGGCATGGAATGTCTTTGAGGAGTTCTGAAGGATTTCTTGAGAAATTCTTCCAGCGAGTGCTCGATTGAAATCAAAGCATTTATACCGATTCGGCTCTTACTCGCTCGACGCCGAAGAGCGAGTCTTACTTCGCAACGGCCAGCCCGTCACCCTCCCGCCCAAGGACCTGGAGACTCTCCTCGTCCTTGTCGAGAGGGCGGGGCACATCGTCGAGAAAGAAGAGCTGCTGGACAGAGTATGGCCGGGCGTTTTCATCGAGGAAGGCAACCTCTCCCGGCGCATCTTCAACCTGCGGCAGGTGCTGGGCGATAGCGCGGACGAGCGCCCGTATATCGAGACCATCCCCAAGCGAGGCTACCGCTTCATTGCCATGCTGCAAGAGGATGCTGACGACTCAGCCGCGCCCGAGGTAGTGGATGCGCAAACTTCTGAGCGGGCGCAAACCACGGCAAGGCTCAGCCAAAAGAAGCATTTCTGGTTGTGGCTCCTGGCTTTGTCGGTGGCGCTGGCCCTAACGGCTGTTCTACTATCGCGGCATTTTTGGCCGCTGCACAGCGCTTCTCCGCAGAAGATGATGCTGGCGGTCCTCCCCTTTGAGAATTTGAGCGGTGACGCGCACGAAGATTATTTTGCCGATGGGCTCACGGAGGAGATGATTGCCCAGCTGGGCCAGCTCCAGCCTGCTAAGCTCGGAGTCATCGCGCGAACCTCAATTATGCGATACAGAGGTACCAAAGAGACAGTCGCGCAAATTGGCCGGGAACTGGGCGTACGCTATTTGCTTGAGGGGAGCGTTCGCCGCGGCGGAGAGCGCGTTCGCGTCACGGCTCAGTTGATTCAGGTGGGTGAACAGACTCACTTATGGGCCGAAACCTATGAGCGGCCGCTTACGGACGTTTTGAACATTGCTGCCGGTAGCAGCGAACTCCTCTGCAAGCTCGCATGTCAACTTCGAGAGCTACGACAGGTATCTGCTGGGGCTGCATGAGCTCGGAGAAGGCACGCGGGAGAGCGTGAACAAAGCGATTCAGTACTTTCAGGAAGGCATCGCTAAGGATCCAAAGGACGCTCGCCTCTATTCCGTTCTGGGTGAAGCCTACGAGGCGCTGAACACCTACTACAGTTCTCCGACCGAGATGATGCCGCGAGTAAAAGCCGCGGCGCTCCAAGCCCTTCAGCTAGATCCCAACCTGGCCAGCGCGCATGTTCTCCTTGGCGATGTGCACCTGCTTTTTGACTGGGATTGGCCTGCGGCAGAGGCGGAATATCGCCGGGCTCTCGAAATTAATCCGAGCCTGCCGGAAGCTCAATTGGGTTACGCTACTTACCTCGGGACTTTGGGCCGCTTCGAGGAAGCTCTGTCACGAGTACAGCAGGCCTACATTTTTGACCCGCTTGCAATAGACAGTCGCAACGACGCGCTTTGGATCTACTACTTCTCAGGCCGAATGTCGGAGACCGTACAGCAGTGTCAGAAAGCCATTGAGCTGGAACCCGCAGCTGGTCTTCCTTACGCGATGCTCGCCACGGCCTACGCCCAGATGGGAAAACGTGCCGAAGCCCTCCGGGCCGCAGAAGACGCTATTCGTTTTGCGAACAGCCCGTCAGTAATCACCACCACGGCTTCGGCACTCGCGCATGTGGGTCAGAGCGACGAGGCCAAACAGCTACTAAGCAAAGCCCTGAAACAGGCCAAGGAGCGTTATGTTTGCCGCTACATCGTCGGGGCTACTTATGCCGAGCTCGGCGAAAAGGAGCAGGCCTTGGAGTCGCTGGAGCAAGGATACCTCCAACGATCGACTTGAATGCCATGGATCGGGGTGGATCCCCGACTGAACCCCCTCCGAGACGATCCGAGATTTCAGGATCTCGTCCGCCGCATCGGAATTCCCCGGTGACTGTTCCTATAGCGCAGGCGTTCGATCATCATCGACACCAGGAAAACCACGGTTCTAGGGAAGCTCTCGTAGTGTTTGCTCCACTGTAGCGCAGAGAATCCCTCGGCAAGCACGTTTCTTTATCGAAACCGCGAATCTAGGCCGCGTAGCGCGGATTCTGGTCGTGGAGGATGCGGAATTCCAATAGAGATGATCGTACCATTACCTCCGGCTTAACGACTATCTGGGCATTGGGCGATTCGCTCAACACAACCGGGTTTGTGGGGAGTTATCGTGCAAGCGCGATGTCGAGTATCCGGTCGTTCATCCGCGTCGGTCCGGCTTTTAAGGTAGAAAGATCGGTACGTTCGATCAGGCGGCAGGCGTCATCTTTTGTCTATGATTCGTTAAAGCTGAGGAACCGGACGCATGAATAAAGCGGATGGTCAGGACACGGCAGACCGCCTCTTTGAAATTGTAGCGAACTCCCTGGACACTCAGGCGAAAACGCAAGATCTGGCGCGCCAAGCGTATCAAAGCCGCACCCAGTTCCACAGGTTGTTCCGAACCGTGGTCGAAGAAACTCCGGCAGCCATGCGACGACGGCTATTGTTGGAAAGAGCAGCATATCAACTGGGGCATGCCGGAATGTCGGTCACGGACGTCGCCCTGGACGCCAACTACGGTTCGTTGGAGGCGTTCACTCGCGCTTTCCGAAAGGCTTTTCGGACTTCTCCCAGCCTCTACCGGCGCATGCGTGATCCGCACTTTCATTTGCCGGCGTCCAACAAAATTCACTTTTTTGCCCCTGGTTCCTTAACAAAAGGAGGAAGAGACATGGATTTATTCGATCGTTTTGCAGGCAACGACTCCTGGCACACCCGGCGTTTGTTGGAATACGCCGGTACTTTGACAGAGGAACAATTGGATCGTCCGCTGCCCACGGTCGTAGAGCTGCTGCCTTGGCGGGAGGCGAATAAGACACTAAGGCAGCTGTTAGAAAACATTATCTTCACTAAGGAAGTCTGGACCGCAGCGCTGTCGGGAGCCGATATGGATATGAACGGCCCTCCCAAATCGCAGCGCTCCCCGCAAGCGCTGTTGCAAAGGCTCGAAAAGACCGATGCTGAACTGCATCGTATTTTCGGCGAGATCCGAAACCGCTCCGCCTGGGATGATACGTTCGTCGACGCCCTGTGCGAACCGGCTGAGACCTTCACGTTCGGCGGCGTCTTCGCCCATATCATGACATTCAACGCGCATCGCCGATTGATGGCCTTGGACGCTCTTCGCCAACTCGGCGTCCAAACCGCAGGTTTCGGCGATCCCATGGAGTATGAGGAAAGTGTGGCACCCTGGAACCAGCAGGTAGCTCCCAAAAGGCCATGAGAGGCGGACTTCTGGCTCAATCTCGGCAGCCACGCTGAGGTAAACGAACTCTTCAGAGAGTAGGACCGCGCACGCGAAGATCGTTTCCGAGCGCGAGAAACGACATCTTGGCTGCAAACAACGAATTCGCGCAGAGGTGAATGACAAAATTGGGATCGAGCCAGCGGAGTGATGGCTCTCTTCTCTCTCCGATTTGCCGGCCATCCTCTCACAATCTCCTGTCTGTGAAATTGCAAACGTTGAATGAGCGCATTGAGACCACCCTGCGAACTGGCACTATGAGCCTTAACAGGATGGTTAGCGTTCGCTCACCTTACCTTATGACTGTATGGCAGCTCTACTTCCCTTCTACATTCGCGAGGATGATCCTCCGGCCAAACGCGAGATTCTGCGCGCCGCCCTATAGCTTTTCAGCGACCGCGGGTTGGCTGCGACCAGCATCCGCGACATTGCCCAAGAGAGCGGCTTCACGAATCCCGCGCTCTATAAGCATTTTGCTGGTAAACAAGAGTTGGCGCTGTACCTTTTCGAAACCTGTCATGGGCGGGTTTGGACGAGCTGTGCTGCTGCCCTCGCTTCGGCGAAAGACTTCCCGCAGAAGTTGGACGCGTACGTCGGCCAATGGCTCGCGTTGTGGGATGAATACCCGCAGGTTCTGGCCTTCTTGGCCGACAGTGCGCATGTCCTCTGGCCGAAGTCGCGCGCATCAGTGCGACGGCAAACCGTGATTGGGCTAGCCATGTCGCTCGTTGCCGAGGCGCCGCCATCACGCCGCGGTGCATCGGCTGTCAATCCCAACCTTGCGGCCGCAAGCTTGCAAGGAACTCTGGCGGAACTGGCGCGCATGATTCAGGTTGGCGTAGTTGAGGCGCCGGCAAAACGCTGGCAGAAGAGCCTTGTCACTTTCTTTCTAAAGTCTTTGACCTAATTTTTTTCCCCACCAACACATTCGATGGGGGTACCTCGTGTTTGCGAGCGCCCGGGGGGGTGCGCAGCCACCGATGGGTTGACTCGAGATTGATCTATGACTTGGCAGCTACAGACGGCATTTTGGACTCAATTAAGTCATTGCACATAACCATGCAATAAGTCTAATATTGCACTTCAACGTGCAACCGTACTTGAGCCATGAAGACTAAGGCCAAAACTTATGCGGTGATCACCTGCGACATCGTCGGGTCTCGGCATATTGAGGAGTTCCGCCGTAAACGGGACCAAAAGCTACACCACATCGCTAAACTGCATATGGCTAAGAAGTGGATTTTATCCGAGTATGCCATCACAGCCTGGGATGAATTCGAGGGAATTTTGTCACAGCCGACCAACATACCGGCAGTGATTTTGGACCTTCGCAGGCACTTTTATCCCTTTGAGCTTTGGATTGGCATTGGAATTGGGCAGGTCAGCGAGCCGCACCGGAAGCCCGTCAATGTATTTGCCGGGGGTGAAGCGTTTGAGTGGGCTCGGGAGGCAATCAATCAGCTTAAGGCCAAACGGAGTAAGACCGGCATTTTGACGTCATTCGTCACCGGCAACGAAACTTTTAATTTGATTGCGAATACCATTTACCACCTGCACGATACTCTGCTACAAAGCATTTCTACCAAGCAGTGGCAAACGATCAATGTTCATATGGAGACGAACCGGCAGGACCTCACGGCGAGGAGGTTGCGGTTGAACGAATCGACCGTTTCGAGGAATTTGCGGCGCGGTTTCTGGTGGCAAATTCAGGAAACCCGGCAAGCGATGGAGCGGGTGATTGAGGCCTATTTCCCTTGATGCACAGGGGAGTGCAAGGGGGCGTGGATTGCACAGCAATATGCAACCATTCATGAAACTTTTCCTTACGGTTTTGTTGGCACATCTTTTAGGGGATTTCCCGTTTCAACCCTCGAGCATGGTGCGAGCTAAGCATCAAGGAATTCGTGCGTACCTTGGGCACGGGGCTATTCACCTTCTTATTCTCGTGTTGTGTGGGGCGGCGTTTATCAGCCTTGAGTTGGTTACTTCGCTTTGGTTTTGGATGGCCGTGTGCCTCTATATAGCCATACATCTGGGGATTGACCGCGCAAAGCAAGGACTGGTGAATACTGCAAACCTGGCAGATTCCGCTAGGGTTTTTCTTCTTGATCAAGTACTGCACGTCTGCACCATTATCGCGCTGGCATGGTTCCTGATGCGGCCCACCTGGGCAAGTTTGAGATCCCAGCTCAGTTGGTCTACAGCGACAGGAGATAGGGTTCTCGAAGCGGGAATTGTCTACGTGGCGGTTATTTTCGCAGGAGGATATCTCATCCGTTACTTAACTCGTAATCTCGCGGCTGGAGTGGAAAAGCCGGGCGAGACGGCAGAAGAGGTCAAAAATGCGGGGATGTACATTGGCTGGTTAGAACGGTTTCTAGTCGTGACCGCCATATTGGTTCAGGCTCCTTCGATGGTAGGACTGATTCTCACGGGAAAGTCAATCGCAAGATTTCCGGAGCTGAGAGAACGATTTGCGGAATATTTCCTCATCGGGACTCTCCTAAGCATTGGGCTGGCCGTGATCGGCGGGCTGGTCCTTGCGAAGCTCTGGTACGGAACAGTGTCTTTAAGGTGATCACGATCTTCTACGATTGGCGTATTGTGAAAAACGCGACAGAAGTCGCTTCGAATTTGGTCCAGTTGTTCTTGATCCCAACTTCCGAAATCCCAACTTCCGGGGTCGCCGACAATCCACTCAGTAGCTTAGTAAAAAGTTGCGGCTCCGAGACGAACGATGGCAGGGATCGGAGGTCGTGCAAGTGGAAGGTGTGGGGAAAATCGGATTGGGCCAGGGTGGTCATGACGAAGGGAGATTTGCATGTCGGACGAAGTGGACCTCCTTAAGCGTGTTTACGACCGCTTCAACGCTCGTGACATGGAGACGGTCCTCGCAGCCATGCACGAGGATGTCGTTTGGGCAAATGGCATGGAAGGCGGTCATGTCCACGGACGCGACGAAGTTCGCAACTACTGGACACGTCAGTGGGCGATGATCGACCCGTACGTCGAGCCGGTCGCGTTCGCCCACGGCCCCGAAGGGGAGGTGGTTGTCGAAGTCCATCAGGTCGTGCGCGACCTCAACGGGAATCTTCTAGCGGATAAGATGGTCGGTCACGTGTTTCGAATCGAAACCGGCTTGGTCAAGCGCTTTGATATCCGCGGCGCATAATGCCCGGCTCGCGTCTCTCGGGCGGAGAATGTTCCGGCGCGCATCGAGTGCCCGGGCGGATCACGGGCAGACTGGACGGTGATGGTTTCTTCCGGTTTGCCGACCATTCACCGGGAACTCGTTCCATGGCTCCAGCAACCACCGTGTGCTCGTTGACTTTCCTTAGCACCATTCGTAGCATTGGCGTACTCTGGACTCGTCGCGCCACCAATGACGGACGAAACCATCTCCCACTATCGCACCATCGAAAAGCTCGGCGGCGGTGGGATGGGTGTGGTTTACAAGGCGGAGGATGTCAGCCTGCGCCGCTTTGTCGCGCTGAAGTTCCTGCCCGATGATGTTGCGGGCGATCCCGAGGCTTTGGCTCGATTCCAACGTGAAGCGCAAGCTGCCTCTGCCCTGAATCATCCCAATATTTGCACAATCTACGAAGTCGGGCAGGAAGACGGCCGGCCATTCATCGTCATGGAGTATCTCGATGGCATGACATTGAAGCATCGCATCGCAGGCCGTCCGCTCGATAATGAGACCCTGCTTGCGCTCGCCATCGAAGTCGCCGACGCCCTCGACGCCGACCATGCCGAGGGCATCGTTCACCGCGACATCAAACCTGCGAACATCTTCATCACCAAACGCGGACACAGAAAGATTTTGGATTTCGGGCTGGCAAAGGTCACCGCCTTCACGAGTTCGTCGAGTCAGATCGCCTCAGCCATACGCAGACGGTGGGCGACGAGCACCTGACTAACCCTGGCGCGACTCTGGGCACAGTCGCTTATATGTCGCCAGAACAGGTGAAAGGCAAGGAACTAGATGCCCGCACCGATCTGTTTTCTTTTGGAGCGGTGCTGTACGAGATGGCCACAGGCGCTTTGCCAGCGGTGATGACTGTCAGTGCGACTCAGGTCACGATTTCTTCTCAACTCATTCTGGCGTCAACTACTTACCCACTACAAAGCCCGCACGGAGGCACTCTACGAAAGTATCGAGAAAAGCCCAATTGACGTACATGGGAGCAAAACGCGGGGCACGTTTGTGGCACAGTCCGTTGGGGCATGGGTTGGCAGTTCAAGGGGAGGTAGTCATTCGAAAGGTGAACCCTGCGCTTGTGAGCGGCAGCATTTGTCACTGAGTGATAAGGCGATTTGTCCTAAGATTTATCGCCAACGGACGCGTGAGTACACCGAAATCTCCTCAGCCTTCATTGACTTGGCCTACCTCTAGACCTAACATTTCAGCCCGATGATCGGCCAGACCATATCGCACTACCGCATCGTCGAAAAGCTGGGCGGTGGGGGAATGGGCGTCGTTTACAAGGCGGAAGATACGGAACTTGGCCGGTTCGTTGCTCTGAAATTCTTGCCCGATGATGTGGCGCGCGAACCGCAGGTGCTGGAACGATTTCGCCGCGAGGCCAGGGCTGCTTCCGGTCTCAATCATCCCAACATCTGCACCATTCACGAGATCGGACAACACCAGGGTCAGCCCTTCATCGCGATGGAGTTCTTGGACGGCGCGACGTTGAAGCGTCGCATCATGGGCCGGCCTATGAACAGCGAGACTCTTCTCGATCTGGGGGTTCAGATTGCAGATGCGCTCGAGGCCGCCCATACGAAGGGCATCGTGCACCGGGACATCAAACCTGCGAACATCTTCGTCACCGAGCGGGGACAAGCGAAGATTCTCGACTTTGGATTGGCGAAAGTCATCCCCAGCCAGGCCGACAGAGCCTCCGTGGTGGCGGCTGCCCCTACCGCTTTGAGCGACGAGCACTTGACGAGTCCGGGCAGCACCCTGGGAACGGTCGCTTACATGTCGCCGGAGCAGGTGAAGGGACAGGAACTGGACGCACGCAGCGACCTGTTTTCGTTCGCGGTCGTTTTGTACGAGATGGCTACGGGTGTACTGCCGTTTCGCGGCGATACGTCGGGCGTGATTTTCAATGCGATTCTCGAGTGCACGCCAGTTCCGCCTGTGCGGATGAATCCCGATTTGCCGGTGAAGCTGGAAGAGATCATCAACAAGGCACTCGAAAAGGACCGCGAGTTGCGCTACCAGCACGCCAGCGACATTCGGGCAGACCTCAAGCGGCTCAAGCGGGAGACAGAATCTGCGCACTCCGTGCGTCCAACAGATAAGCAGAAACTGGCGAGATGGAAGGTGGTTGCAGGCGGAGCAGCGGCCGTGGTTGCGATTGCCGGCGCAGTGGCCGTTTATGCGCACTACCGCTCTGCGCAGCCCTCGAACGCCACTTCCACACCGGCATCGTCGCCAGTTCAGCCTTCGGTCCGCACCCTAGCGGTGTTGCCGTTCCGTGATCTCTCCGGACAGGCCGACAGCGAAACCTGGGGCATCGGAGTTGCCGACGCCATAATCAGCCGCCTGGCTACGCTGCAGAATCTCACCGTCCGTCCCACCAACGCCGTTCTGAAGTACGCCAAAGCGGCCGACGATCCCGCGCAAGCAGCGCGCGAGCTTGAGGTTAACTCCGTGCTGGCCGGCACTTACCAGCGAGTGGGCGGAGTCATGCGCGTCTCTGTACAGTTGATTGATCACGGCGCTGCGCGCTGGGGAGGGCGCTTCGACTTGCAGGGCCACGACCTCCTGCGCTTCGAAGATGACGTTGCTCAGAAAGTCGTGGAGGGCCTCAGCGTACAGCTCTCCGGCGCAGAGCAGGAATCCTTGAAGACCTCCTCCACAAAATCCCCCGACGCCTACAACTTGCTGTTGCAGGGTCGCGCGTACTGGGCGGCTTATCTTCTGAACTCCCGACGGGAGACTCTGCACAACACACAGCAAGCATGCCTGCGCGCCATCGAGAAAGATCCCAAGTTCGTGGATGCCTACGCGCTTCTGGCGCAGTCTTACTCGCTCGAAGCCACAAACTTCCAGGAAAACGGCGCCCAAAACCTCGCCCTCGCCGAACAGTCCGCCCGCAAGGCGATGGAACTCGATCCGCACTCCTTCGACGCGACTATGGCGCTCGGAGCGATCTACGGCGAAGAGGGAAATCTCGCGGATTCCCTGCGCCTGCTTCGCAAGGCGTCAACCCTGGCCCCAAATGCTCCTCTGATCTGGAAGCACTTGGGCTACATCTACCACTACGCGGGTCTAACTGACCAAGCTGAGGCCGCCTGGGGCCGCGGCCGCGATCTCGATCCCGCTGCTCCCCAGGTCTACTGGATGCACGGACGAATGCTGATCTATCAAGGCAAGGCTCGTGAGGCGGAGGAGGAAATTCGCCGGGGCCTCGAGCTTTTTCCGAACCAGTTCAAGCTGTTGACCTTCCTCGGCGCTGCGCTCTACTACCAGGGAAGAACTGATGAGGCAATGCAGGCGCTCGATCGCGCCGTGCAAGTGACTTCCCGGGGAGATGACGAAGAACCCATGGTCATTGGCGGCATCGTGCATGCCTCGCGCGGCGACCGCGACAAGATTGATCCTCGCATTTTTCAGTACAAGCCGGAAGAGATCGTGGATGGTGACTTGGCAGAGTGGGTTGGCGCCGTGCATGCGCTCCTGGGCGAGAAAGACCTAGCGATCGCTTTCTTGCGGCAGGCCGTTCGGCGCGGCAATCACAACTTTCCCTGGTTCCAACGCGACAAGAACTGGGATAAGCTGCGCTCCGACCCTGAATTTCAACACATCATGTCAGAAGCAGAGCGCAACTGGAAACACTACACCGAATTGTTTGGAAAAACGATGAGTTAACAGATCCTTGCTGGGTTCTAGTCAAATCTCAGGCCCTTCCGGCTTTCCTCCAAAACCACGTGTTCACAATTGTCGCAATCAGGCCATAGCGCTCAGAATCCAGGTCAGGCCGCGTCCATCTCCGACAGGAATTTGGCGAAAGAACGGATCGACTTCAGCTTCCCAGATGCTGACTTCTGGCCCGCTTCAGCTGATTCAATTCTGGGAGTCACTTTCCAACCAAAGCGGGAGTTCCCAGTGGGCCATCATTGGGGACAACTCTGTCGACTGACGCCGCGGTTGACTTCCTCCCATTCGTGTACGACATCTATAAGCCCTTGAGACTTGGCTCGGATACAAAGCTTATCGACTTTTGCCAGACGGCACTAGCAACGTTTATCTTGGAGCGGCATAGCCATTCAGAGAGTGCGCTGCGTATGAACGTCCTCGTTGTAAACTCCGGAAGCTCCAGCCTGAAGTTTCAAGTGATTTCGACTGATCTCGAACGGATTAAGCAATACAAGGACGATCGTCTCTGCCGGGGGGAAGTTGAGGGGATTGGCGGGGAAGCCATCATCAAGGTTCAGAACCGGCAGGGGCAGAGTCAGAAATTCACCGCTTCGCTCCGCGATATTTCAGCGGCGCTGGACTACCTAGTCCGGTACATGGCATCTGAGCAGTCAGGCGTACTGGATATCAAGAGCGCGGGCGATGTGCACGCCGTAGGACACCGCGTCGTGCACGGGGGTGAGCTGTTCTCGGAGTCGGCCCTGATTGACGACAAGGTGTTACAGGGGATCGAAGACTGTATCGATCTTGCCCCACTTCACAATCCGAACAATATTAAAGGCATTCTGGCCGCTCGCGAGCTCTTCGGCAAGACCGTTCCCCAGGTGGCAGTCTTCGATACTTCGTTCCATCATTCGATTCCGGAGCGGGCTTACCTGTATGCCGTTCCGTATCACCTATATCGCCGTCACCGCATCCGCCGCTACGGGTTCCACGGAACCTCTCACCGCTACGTCGCGTTCCGCTACCGCGCTTTGCGAGGACTCACGCGCGAGCAGACCAACATCATCACCCTGCACCTGGGAAACGGCTGCTCCGCCGCTGCGATCCGGGGAGGATCGCCGGTGGACACTTCCATGGGTATGACGCCGCTGGAAGGTCTCGTCATGGGGACTCGCTCCGGCGACCTCGATCCCGCCATCGTCAACGTCATCGCCCGGAAAGAGGGAATGTCTCCCTCGGAAGTTGACACGCTGCTCAACACGCAGTCGGGCCTGCTCGGCATCTCTGGACTCACCCACGACATGCGCGAATTGCAGGCGGAATTGAAAGAGCACGAGGACCGGCGGGTGCGGCTCGCGATTGAGGTCTTCTGCTATCGGGCCCGCAAGTACATCGGCGCATTCCTGGCTGGCATGGGTGGCGCAAACGCGGTGGTCTTCACTGGCGGCATCGGAGAGAACTCGCCCGAGATCCGGGCCTTGATCTGCGGGGGCATGGAATGGGCCGGTCTCAAGCTCGACCCATCACGCAATCAGGAGACCGTGGCTCGGGAAGGCAAGATTTCCACCGAGGATTCCTCGCTGCTCGCTTACGCGATCCCGACCGATGAGGAACTATTGATTGCGCGTGATACGGTGCGCGTCATCCTGGGTGAGCCCCATCCCTCCTGAATTTGGTTCCCTGGTGCACTAGTATGGCCACTTCCACCCCGCCGCCTCAGGCTGGTCGACGCCGTACTGGTGAGCGTAATTCCGACACTCAATCTGCTGGTTCAGGAATCTCTCCTTCGCATGAGCACCGATTCTTTGCAGTCTTGGCACCCGGTCGATGACATCCATCGCCAGGCTGAAGCGGTCGATGTTGTTGTTAATGGCCAGCTCCAGCGGCGTGTTGATATTGCCTTTTTCCTTGTAGCCACGCACGTGAATGTTGTCGTGATTCTTGCGGCGATAGGCCAGGCGATGGACCAAATACGGATACCCGTGGAAATTGAAGATCACCGGTTTGTCGACCGTGAACAGCGAGTCGAAATCCCGATCCGGCAGTCCATGAGGATGCTCCGTGCTCGGCTGGAGTTTGAAAAGATCGATTACATTGATGAACCTGATCTTGATGTCAGAAAACTCCTTGCGAAGAAGCGCGGTGGCGGCCAAGGCCTCCTGGGTAGGAATGTCGCCCGCCGAGGCCATGACCGCATCGGGTTCGCCGCCTTCGTCGTTACTGGCCCAGTCCCAGATGCCAACGCCCTTCGTGCAATGCGTGATGGCGGCCTCCAGGTCCATATACTGCAGGTGCATTTGCTTGTCGCAGACGATCACGTTTACGTAGTTCTGGCTGCGAAGACAATGATCCGCGACTGACAGCAGGCAGTTCACATCCGGCGGAAGGTAAATGCGGGTGACATTCGCACTCTTGTTGGCCACTACATCGAGAAAACCCGGATCCTGATGCGTGAAACCGTTATGATCCTGTCGCCACACCGTTGAGGTGATCAGGAGATTCAGGGACGCGATGGCTTCGCGCCACGACAGGTGGCTACAGATCTCAAGCCACTTGGCATGCTGGTTGAACATCGAGTCAATCACGTGCACGAACGATTCATAGGAGGACAAAAAGCCGTGTCTTCCCGTCAGCAGGTAACCCTCCAGCATTCCTTCCACGGTGTGTTCGCTCAACATCTCCATGACTCGGCCGTCGGTGGCAAGCTCGCCGCCGTCCATGTCGTCAGGGAAAAACTGCTCGATCCAGAATTTCTTGCTGACCGCGTAAATGGCATCGAGCTTGTTGGAAGTGGTTTCATCCGGGCCGAAGACCCGAAAGTTTTTCATGTTCAGCTTCATCACGTCTCGCAGGAGAGCGCCCAAGGACCGTGTGTTCTCTGCCTGGCTTTGGCCGGGCTTCTCGAATTTGAACCCGTACTCGCGGAAATCCGGCAGACGCAGGCCTTCCTTCACTCGTCCCCCGTTGGCATGAGGATTCGCGCTCATTCGCCGGTTTCCTTTGGGCGCCAAGTCTCTGAATGGGGCAGCAAACTTGCCGCTGCCATCGAAGAAATCCTCCGGCTTCAGCGAGCGCATCCATGTTTCAAGAATTCGAAGTTGCTCGGGATCCTTCTTTACGTCGGGCAGCGGCACCTGGTGAGCTCGCCAGAAGCCCTCCAGCCGGTGGCCCTCGACTTCGTGCGGCGCAGTCCAGCCCTTCGGTGAGCGCAACACGATCATCGGCCAGCGCGGGCGGCCATCCGCGCCCTGGGTGCGGGCCGCCTGCTGATGTTCCCTGATCTTCAGAATGCAATGTTCCACCGTCGCCGCCATAGCTTGATGCATGCTTTCGGGTTCGGAGCCCTCAACAAAGTAGGGGGTCCAGCCATAACCCGAGAGCAGGTTCTCCAGTTCTTCATGCGAGATCCGAGCCAGCAAGGTTGGATTGTTGATCTTGTAACCGTTCAGATGCAGGATGGGCAGAACTGCTCCATCGCGCGCAGGGTTGAGAAACTTATTGATGTGCCAGGAAGTTGCCAGAGGTCCTGTCTCGGATTCTCCGTCGCCCACAACCGCCGCGACAATCAGTTCGGGATTGTCGAAGGCCGCCCCACAGGCATGAGACAGCACGTAGCCGAGCTCTCCGCCCTCGTGGATCGACCCCGGCGTTTCGGGTGTGCAGTGACTCCCGATGCCTCCAGGAAAGGAGAACCCCCGGAAGAACTGCCGCAGCCCCTCGACGTCTTGGCTTTTTTCCGGATAGACCTCGGAGTAGGTCCCTTCGAGGTACGCAGGACCGAGAACGCCGGGCGCGCCATGCCCCGGACCAGCCAGGAAGATCATGTCGAGATCGTATTTCTTGATGAGCCGGTTCAGGTGAACATAGATAAACGACAGTCCAGGGCTTGATCCCCAGTGTCCCAGCAGCCGGCTCTTGATATGCTCCGGGCGCAGCGGTTCCGCCAACAACGGATTATCGAGCAGGTAAATCATGCCCAGGCTGAGGTAATTGCAAGCTCGCCAGTAGGCATCCGTCCTGCGCAACTCTTCAGTGCTGAGCGGCTTTTCTCCAATAGTCGATCGAGTCTCACCGTACGGGCTGAGAGAAAGGATTTCGGCGGCGGCGTTCGAAATGAGGGTGCTCATTAGGATGACTCCTGGGAATAGGCTATGCCCTGAAGCGGCTTGGTGACGAACCGAGTCGCCGTTCGTCGTTGACTCAGTGGTCAATCAACTGGACGGCGAGTCGAAGGCATCGAAGTGCATTTCCAGAATTTTACTCTCACGCGGTACAACTCTGGTTAAAGCAGCGATTTTGGCCTGACCCGTGACCATCCATCTAGGCACCGGCTCCGCTGCGGCCGATAAACATCCGCTGGAGACTCGCTGTCGAAACTGGCGGGTGAGACACGGGCTTGTGGGCAGTGCGAACGAAGGCTCCGAATTCTCGATAACCAAACAAATTTGGCTACCCGACACAATAGAGCCCAACTCGTTTTGCCTTTCCACAAGTCTGACCCGGTTCGTTGCGGGGTTTGTGTGCGAGAAGTGTGCGAAATCTGGAAGACCGTGTTCAAGGGCGCAGGTCACTCCCGTGGCTGACTGTCGGACAGCCACATCCCGCCTTTTTCGGGGCGTTCAGAGGCGATTGTGTGCCGGACGCGTGCTGAATCCTCAATCTGCTCTCCCGTCTCGGACGGAAGCCTTATCATCAAGCCAGTGACATCATTCATTTCACTCCTGAGGCACTGGGGCGGTATTGGTGTGTTCATTCTCGCTGTCCTCGACAGTTCCGTCCTCCCCACCCTCGGTGCGGTTGACGCGCTCACGATATTGCTAGCCGCAAGGCACCCAGATCTATGGCCATATTATGCGATGTGCAGCACCGCAGGCTCGCTTTCAGGAGCGTCACTGGCCTACCGCCTGTCGAGTCTTGGAGTTCTCCATCGCCGCATTAAGGGAGTGGCATTCGACAGGGTTAAGTCATTCTTGAAGCGTTTTGGCAACCTTGCTCTGTCTCTTGCTGCGCTTTTTCCGCCACCTTTCCCGACTTCCGTATTCGTGCTTTGTGCTGGTGCAACGCGCTATCGTTTCGCTTCATTCGTGGCGTCTTTTGGCGTAGGACGGGCGTGCCGATTTGTTTTGCTGGCTTATCTCGCGTCTGTGTTTGGCAGGCGGTTGGTAACAAAGGCGTGGTCGGCCCACAGTCTGCTCCTTCTAGCGGCTATCGGCGGTATATTGGTGTGTCTCAGCGTGTTGTCGTGGCTCGCCTTTCGTAACAAGGCAGATGACCCTTTGAGCTCCGGTGAACAAGGCAAAATTCACGGCCGAGCAGAATGACGTGTTCCCTTTGCCGCCAACCGAGTGGCACGCCGAACAGCCATATTTCTCAAATAGCTGCTTTCCCATGGTGACGGGTCGCTATTCGTATCCACAGTCGCCTTGTCGCGTTCTGCGGGCTTCCGATGAGATTCGTCATAAGCCAGGAACTTTATGATTTGATCTGCTTCGCGGCCGTTAATGCGCGAGCTCGCCATGGCTTGCATGCGACGTACTTCCGCTGCCCACCCTTCGGCTGAACGCCCGGGAAAACTCCAGCAGCACAGGAACCTTTCTAGGAAGCGGGTCTGCACCATCCACGACCTGGGCGAGTTTCAGACTGGCTAACGTGGCGGCCCTAGCTGCTTTGCTTTCCTGGGTTGAGCCACGATAGCGCTGGCCGCGCACCGGGTTGGAGTGATAAGCCGCTTACGCATATGGTCCTAATCTACCTCCGGCACAACTCTGGTCGTCACCGATGGGACATACTCGGGTTTATGGGTCGCTTTTCGGCGGATTCGCTCGGTCTGAGATCACAAATGTCGGCCAATCGCCTCGGTCGTCTAGTGCTGGATTCTCTTGCTGCCATTTGGGTGTCTCATTCTGTTGAGCACTCTTTACCGCCACCGCAGGCCGCTCTTCGCCAATAGTTGACCGTATGCCTAGTTCCTAGTACATGTCTCCCATGCCGCCATGGCCGCCGGCAAGGGCAGCGCCCTTCTTCTCTTCCGTAATGTCGGCGACGAGGGCTTCGGTAGTCAACATCAGCGCCGCAATCGAGCCGGCATTGGTCAGGGCTGTGCGCACGACCTTGGTTGGATCGAGCACGCCGGCCTTTACCAGGTCTTCGTACTCGCCGGTCAGCGCGTTGTAGCCGAAGTTATTGTCCTTAGAGTCGTTGACCTTGCCCAGGACGATGGCGCCTTCTTCGCCGGCGTTCTCGGCGATCCAGCGCAGCGGCTCCTGCAGGGCGCGCTTTACGATGTTGACGCCGATCTGCTCATCACCCTCGACCTTCAGCTTGTCGAGAGCAGGCTGGCAACGGACCAGGGCCACGCCGCCGCCGGGCACGATGCCCTCTTCAACGGCCGCGCGGGTAGCATGCATGGCGTCCTCGACCCGAGCCTTCTTCTCTTTCATTTCGGTTTCGGTTGCGGCGCCAACTTTGATTACGGCCACACCACCGACCAGCTTCGCCAGCCGCTCCTGCAGCTTCTCGCGGTCGTAGTCGCTGGTGGTCTTGTCGATCTGGCTGCGAATTTCCTTCACCCGGCCTTCGACGTCGGCGCGCTTGCCTTTACCTTCGATGATGGTGGTGTTGTCCTTGTCAATGGTGACCTTCTTGGCCTGCCCGAGATCCTCCATCTTCACGTTCTCGAGCTTGATGCCTAGATCTTCGGTAATCGCCTTCCCGCCCGTGAGCGTTGCGATGTCCTGCAACATGGCCTTGCGGCGATCGCCGAATCCAGGCGCCTTCACAGCAGCCACCTGCAGCGTCCCTCGCAGCTTGTTGACGACAAGAGTCGCCAGGGCCTCTCCCTCGATGTCCTCTGCGATGATAAGCAGCGGCTTGCCACTCTTGGAGATCTGCTCAAGCAGAGGGAGGATGTCCTTCATGGAGCTGATCTTCTTTTCATTGATGAGGATATAGGCGTTCTCGAAGGTAACTTCCATGCGTTCAGGATCCGTGACGAAGTACGGCGAGAGGTAGCCGCGGTCGAACTGCATGCCTTCCACGACTTCGAGCTGGGTCTCAAGCGTCTTCGACTCTTCGACGGTGATGACACCGTCCTTGCCTACCTTCTTCATCGCATCCGCAATGATGTGGCCGATGGTCTCGTCATTATTGGCGGAAATGCTGCCAACCTGGGCAATCATGTCGCCGGTGACGGGCTTGGAGAACTTATCGAGTTCGCCCTTAGCGCGCTCGCCTGTCTTGGGGTCGATTGCGCCGCAAATCACGGTGATGGCTTTCTCGATGCCGCGTTTCATCGCCATAGGATTAGCTCCGGCAGCAACGGTCTTAACGCCTTCGCGATAAATGGCCTGGGCCAGGACAGTGGCGGTGGTCGTTCCGTCGCCGGCGACGTCGGAGGTCTTGGATGCGACTTCACGAACCATCTGTGCGCCCATGTTCTCGAGCCCGTCCGGCAATTCAATCTCTTTTGCAACGGTGACGCCGTCCTTGGTGATGGTGGGGGCCCCGAACTTCTTCTCGATAACAACGTTGCGGCCCTTGGGGCCGAGGGTCACCTTCACGGCGTCCGCCAGAAGGTTGACGCCGCGGAGGATCGCTCGCCGGGACTCTTCTCCGTGTACGATTTGCTTTGCCATAATTCTTTTCTCCTTTTATTGTCGTCCCGAGCGGACGCTCGTAACCCTCGAGGGATCTGATTTCGTCACCACTCGCAATCGCGGAACGCAATTGCAATGAAAGCGCGAAACCAACATCCGATCTTACTTCTTTGCTCCTACGGTCTCTTTCTTGGCCGCGCCGGAGACGATGCCGAGGACTTCCTCCTCTTTCATAATGAGGAGGTCTTCTCCGTCAATCTTGATCTCGGTGCCGGAATACTTACCGAACAGAATGCGGTCGCCTTCTTTTAGCGCGAGAGGAAACACTTTGCCTTCGTCATTGATCTTGCCTTTGCCAATTGAGATGACTTCCCCTTCTTGTGGTTTATCTTTGGCAGAATCGGGGATGATGAGGCCGCCACGAGTGGTGCCAGCTTCTTCTATGCGCCGCACCAGAATACGGTCATGGAGTGGGGTAAATTTTGTAGCCATGCTTGCAGACTCCTTTCATTTGAATCCGGTTAATACCAGGGAAAGCTATGGAAACCCATCACCGGTCAGAGCCAGGACCGTCGAAGCGTGGACCACAGCGGAAACTGGACCAGACCAACCGCAGCCAGCAGGACGGATAGCGCCAGAAGTATCAGCATCATGTTGCTGCCGATGCTAAGGCTGAGCACGGCATTAAGAATCCCAAGACCGCCTAGACCAAGTCCTAGCCACAGCCGCCACGCAGCAGTACCCGGCTTCACTATTTTAGATCTCATTTCCACCGTTCTGGCTCTTTGCTTCGCTCTTGCGAGCTTACCGCGGGTCTGAATTTACAGGTCACGCCTTATCCCACAACCGAGACCAGTGGCGCGGCTCGAAGGTTCCTTGAAGGCTCCTATTGCCCACAGCTGGAGTTTATGGCCGGCCGCACCCGGATGTTTTTCTTGAAGCCACATGAGTCGGCGGTCCGTCACAGTCAGTTTCCAGGTAGGGGTCACTGGATCCATCTTCGATTGCCGAGCGCTCTCCAAGCATGCTGTCACAAGAACTCCCCCCCTTTTTCTAAATCTCCTTGCAAAAACCCGGGCCGGCTCCACACACAAGCCGTACAACGAAAGTGTGCAGTTGATGATCCGTAACTAACGGCGCTACCGACTGGATACAGCTGCCTCCTCTTCAGAGTGAGCTTCTTCTTCTAGGGTTTCGTCCTCATCTTTGGAACATCCAGTAGCCTCATCTACGGTTGAGTTTTCATTAGGGCAGCCGTCGTCGTACATTCGTGATGAGGCTTCTTCTTCGCGGCCATAGACTTTGGGCTGGTCAGAAAATCGCGGGACATCGCCCGGCAAAAGGAACAGGGACGGCGGTTGGGAACACGTGACTCTTTTGTCGGAGACCAAATAGCCAGCCTTTCGAACGAATGAACTGACTGAACCTTACCAAACCAGGATTGCCCAGTCTGCTCAATAACGCTCACATTGCTGCGCCAGGAACATTCTCTAGCCTCAGCTTAACCTCGGAACCCGAGCCTGCCGGCGGTGCTCGGCCAAGGCGCGCAAATGGCCTTCTCTTCTGGGAGCGCCCGACAACGCGTCCCGGTGCTGTGCAGCCGTTTCATTGCTGCGAGGAAAACGATCTTGGCGCCAAGGCCATCATCGCCTGCGAGCGCAGTCTTTCTTTCAATTCCTTATTATGTGAGCTATCCTGCTCAGATTTGTGAATCTCCATCTGTCATTCTGTATTGTTCTGATTGCGCCGAAGTGGCGCACAGCCTATGCAAACATCGTTACTGTGGATATTCGAGTCTCTGTTTGGGTGCCATCACCGGCAACTCAGCCGCATATTCACCATTCGAAGGCGCACGTACCGGGTCTGCGTCGAGTGTGGACGGGAATTCGAGTATACCTGGGAATTGATGCAATCCGTGCGGTCGAGTGTTGCTGATAATGCCGGTGCGCCGCATTCAATTCAGAGCTCCTGCGGGAAGCTGACGGGGGACTGATGCCTGAAGCGAAAGGACGCGCAGAGCCTGACTTGGCCGCGTAATGAGAGGAAGTATGGCAAACAAAGAATGGACCGTGAAAGACTTGACAGAAGCCTTGAAACAGTTCCCGTTAGATGCAAAGGTTTATTACGAGATGGGGCCAAACGGCCCAGGAACCATTGGAAAAGCGCAATACGTCAAGGCCTGGGGCGAGGACGACGAGGCGGGAGTGCTACTTGACCGATAGGTTCGTCATGAAGAGGTGTGTCAAATCTTCTGTGTAAACGACGAGGTTTTGTTTTTGGGATGGGTGCGCGAGGGAAGGGGCAGTATCCCTTCCCTCGCCCAAGCGATGTAGAAGGATTCTGTGCTTTCATGACGCCACCCTCTCCAGGGTCGGCATTCGTTCCGGCCACAGAATCGTGAAGTGGTTCAAGGCTTCCCGCCAGTGATGAATCGGCATCGTCCACTTCTTGGCCGCCCGCCGCAGCGCCAGAAACAACAGCTTCAGCGCCGCTTCCTCGTTGGGGAATCCGCCACGGGTCTTGATAATTTTGCGTAGCGATCGGTTCAGCGATTCCACCGCGTTGGTGGTGTAGATGGCGCGGCGGATGTCGGGTGGGTAGTTGAAAAATGGTGTGATCCGCGCCCAGTTGCGCCGCCACACCTGGCTCACGCTGGGATAGGCTTTCCACTTCGCTTCCAGTTCCGCCAGATGCTGCTCGGCTTCTTCCGCCGTGGCCGCACGATAGATCGACTGCAGATCGGCCACCACCGGCTTGCGCAGCTTCCAAGGCACGTAGTTCAGCGAAGCCCGCACCAGATGCACGATGCAGAGCTGCACCTCGGTGCGCGGATACACCGCCTCAATCGCTTCCGGAAATCCTTTCAGCCCATCCACGCACGCGATCAGGATGTCCTTCACGCCTCGGTTCTGCAACTCCGTCAGCACTTGCAGCCAGAACTTCGCTCCTTCGCTCTGCGCCACCCATAACCCCAGCACTTCCTTCTGCCCCTCCAGGTTCACACCCAGCACCACGTAGATGGCTTTGTTCTGGATGTGACCCTCGTCGCGCACTTTCACCATCAGCGCGTCCAGATACACGATGGGATATAGCTCCTCCAGGGGTCGCCCCTGCCACAGCTTCACTTCCTCGATCACGGCATCGGTCACGTTGGAAATCAGCGTCGGCGAGACCTCGATCCCGTAGATCTCCTCCAGGTGTCCCTGGATCTCTCGCGTCGTCATGCCCCGCGCGTACATGGAGATGATCTTGTCGTCGAAGCCGGTCCAGCGCGTCTGCCCCTTGGCCACGATCTTGGGATCGAAGCTGGCTTGGCGGTCGCGCGGCGTCTCCAACTCCAGTTCGCCGAAGTCGCCTTGGAGAGTTTTTTGGCTTTTCCCGTTGCGCGTGTTGCCCCGGTGGTGGCCCGCCGGATCGTGCTTCTCGTAGCCCAGATGATCGGTCAGCTCGGCTTGCAAGGCTCGTTCCAGGATAGCTTTGGTCAACTCTTTGAGCAGACCGTTCTCCCCGATGATATCCTCGGGTTTCTTGTACTCGGTGAGCAGTTGGTCGATCAGCTTCTTGTCGATGGCCATGGGATTTCATTCTCCTCTTCCCCTGGCCGTTTACACAGTTCTATTTACACCCTCTCATGAAGATAGCCTACCTTATTGGAAGTAGCTTCCCCTTGTTCCGATTATCCCGTCCGCGTGGGGTATGGTTAAGGTGACTTCGTTAGAACAGCCTTCGTCATACATTCGCGATGAGGCTTCTTCGTCAGCCCGCTGACCTTGGGGTACAAGAAGTTGTGGACCCGGGCCCGGAACCGCTCATATCGGCGCCCTCACTTTCGCGAGATCGCCCTTTTGTTGCTTCCGCGATTCGCCGTATGTTCTTCTGTTCTTCGCCTCCATACTCGCGAAGAGTTGCCTTGATTTCGACAGCAGCTTCTTGGACTGCTGGACCGTTTCTGCTTGCTTCGCATTCACGCGTCTGGTGATTTCTCGTCTCTCGCCTGTGTTTGGCATGTCTCGTCCTTTCAGCTAAATGTCCGAGGCGTTTCAGTTCTTATTCCCACTGTTCCAGAAGCTCGACCTGCTTTCTGATGGACGCCACCCTCTGATCTATTAACTCGGCATCCGATTCAAGATCGAGAGAGAGGTCAGGAGAGATTGCTTTCAGCTTCTGGGCGTGGTGTTCCAGCTGATTAGCGTCTCGATTCAGTGCCTCAATGACAGATTTCAATGATGTTTTCATAAATCCACAGCCTTCCATTCAGTTCACAGTTGTCGTCACGATAGTTCTCCTTTGCGATATGTCTCTGTGCGATCAGGTCTCCGTACTTGCTGTTCCCTCGGACCTACCGGAAAACTGGCTTGTGCCCGGTCTGGATCCCCTTGGCCTCTGAGGGCGTTAGTCGAGAGGGGTCACAGTAGCCGTAACCCTTCAAACAAGCAGTGTAGTTACGTTTGTGCTCGGCGTCGGCCAGCATTTTGGCTTCGGGAGGAGTCAGTTCCGAGTAGTCACAGGTTTCCTGGCCGTCCCTACAAGCGGCGAGGTTGCGCTGGTGTTCTGCAACGGCGGTTTGACCCGCTTCCAACGCCGTGAGGTTGGAGTGGTCGCACTCGTCCCAACCATTCTCACAATTCTGCGCGTTGCGGTGGTGTTCTGCGGCGGTCACTTCCCTCGTTTCCGAAGGAGTTAGCCCGGAGTGATCGCAAAGCCCAGCGCCATTCTTACAGTCGGAGAGGTTGAGCTGGCGTTTGGCAGTGTCCGCTGCCCCCGCTTCCGACGGACTCAGTTTGGAGCGGTCGCAATCGCCTACCCCGTCTTTGCAGTTGGCGAAGTTGCGCTGGTGCTCCGCCACTGCCATTTCACGGGCTTCGGACTGGGTCAGTTTGGACCGGTCGCATGACCTGCCGTCGTTGCAGTTGGAGACATTACGCTGGTGATCGGCTAGCGCCAACGCCATAGCTTCCGGTTCGCTGAGTTTCGAGTGGTCGCAGAAATCGTAGCCGTTCCTGCAGTTCGAAACGTTGCGCCCGTGGCGGGCGATAGCCACGGCATCCGATTCCGACGAGCTCAATTTCGAGCGATCGCAGGCCTCGCGGCCGTTCTTGCAGTCGGCCAGGTTTTGCGCGAGATCAGAGGACTGCGCACACAGAAGAATAGGCCAAAGACTGAGGCAGGCTACTTGCACCCAAAAACACTTCCGTAGACTGACTTTCATTTTGCCACCTTTCGGGCGATAGACAAAACTACGCTGCAGCTGACGCGTATACGACCAGCTCTTGACGGTCCTTCAGCTTCAAGAAATGAAGTGTCCAGGCTATGCAGCTTTGTACGTTTAGTTCGGTGAAATCCAGCTTCTTTGCGATATCGCCATCATTCAAGCCTTGACCCAACAAGCGATAGATCGGGCCAAGGGCACCAGTTTGCTCCCAAAAGCAGCGCATTTCATGCCTCCTTCTTGACGTAGACCACATCGGTAACGAGAGTTCCGTCATCCCAAGTCTGTGGTGCTGACCGGAACCAGTACGTGGTTCCGGTCAGCGGAAATCCCGACGATCCGGTAGGGAATCCCACGCAGATTACTTCTTGTCTTCTTTCGCTTCCGCAATGTGCGCTTGTTGGCCTGCGTCTGACACGGCCTTGATGAATGCGGCCGCACTTTCCGGAGTTGACACCTTACCCGAAAGAATGTTGCGGAAGTTCATGTTCTTGCCGTAAATAGCTCGAGTCGAGTCGTCATCCTGCTGCACGACGGCACCTTCGAGCGTCAGGCCGGCGAACACACCCTTCGAGCGCGAGTAGGTCAGCATTTCAGTGTTCATCTTCCAGTCAGTTCCGGCGGACGCGTGACGGCCAACCGGGCCTGCAGCAACTGATCCTTCGCCGGTCAATTGAAACTTACTGGAGAGTAAATGCTGGAAACCCTTGTCGTTCATGACCAGCATGACCAGATCCACGCCTTCGACTCCGATCTGCAATCCCCAACTTCCTCCACCAACTGAGACGAACGCGGGCGCACTCCAGCCTTCAGCCGTACGGCAAGAGGCCACGCCACGTCCGTGCTTGCCACCAAGAATGAAGCCCCCTTTAATCAGGTCTGGCACTACCAGGATGCACTTCGCATTGCTCAGCACTTCTTCCGGGATACCTTTGTCCGGTGTTGACATGATCGCGTGCAGAACATCCACGGACTTTTGCAGGCGGTCAACCGTGTCTTCCCGAGCCGAGCCTGCCCACGCGTAATTCCCAACCACGCCTATGAAGCTGATCAACAGAACTGAGATTGCCTTTCTCATGAATTGCTCCTTTGGAGCTGCAGAACTAAGAGGAGAGAGATTCAGATGGGCTGACTTAGATCAGAGGACCTGAAAGAGAGAGAAGAATTGCTCGTCTCTACCCATCATGATGGCCCAGTCAGGAAAGAATAGCTGGTCTAAAGTGCTCACTTCCGTCTTGCGAATATTTACGCTGCAGGCCCAGGAAGGCGGATCGCAAAGGATTTAACGTCCGCTCAATCGCTGGCAGAAGTGGTCTGCTCCAGACCGGCGGTTGCGCTCCACATCCCGGGAATTTCAAGGTGCGGCATTGGGGAACCTGCAAACAACCGTTGACAGGGCTTTGCCAACCAGCGGGCCCACCGCGCAGATCGAGAGACTCGGGCACTGTCAGTGGCGATTCCCGTATCTGCATACGTCTGCCTGTAGATCTTGGAGATCAAGACAAAGGCAAGGGGGGAGCGCCGAGATTTTATGAACCAGGACCGCATCCAGATGGACTTCAGTCCATAAAACGTATCCCGGACGGATTGCGTGCGGTGCGTATTGAGGCGGTGCCCGCTAAGGATCCATCCTTCAGGACGAAAGAACTTAGGATCCGGCAGCACCGCACTTTGGGACTACAATTGAAGATTATGAGTTCTGTTGCAGCCTCCAAAAAGAACCGCAAGTTTAACCCTAGCACCTTCCTCGCGACAATTGGCCAGGGCAGGAGGAGCCTGACGGTTGCCAAGAAGGAGAGGATCTTCACACAAGGGGTTGCGGCGGACGCTGTCTTCTATATCCAAAAAGGCAAAGTACGACTTACGGTCGTATCCAAGACCGGCAAGGAGGCCACGATCGGCATATTGAGCGAGGGGAATTTTTTTGGCGAAGGCTCGCTGGCCGGTCAGGCTCTCCGTATGGGATCCGCAGCTGCCATGACAGACTGCGATCTTCTGCGGATCGAGAAAAAGGCGATGATGGAAGCGCTTCATCGGGAACACGCATTTTCCGATATGTTCGTGGCGTACTTGCTGGCCCGCAATATCCGATATGAAGAGGACCTGGTCGACCAACTGTTCAATTCCAGCGAAAAGAGACTGGCCCGTGTCCTTCTGATGCTCGCTCATTTTGGTAAGGACGGAGTACCCGAGACCGTGGTGCCGAAGATTAGTCAGGAGACCCTGGCAGAAATGGTCGGCACCACTCGTTCTCGAGTGAGCTTTTTCATGAACCGGTTCAGGACATTGGGCTTCATTCACTATGCCGGTGGGGTAGAAGGCGGGTTACAGGTTCACAGTTCACTGCTGAGTGTAGTTCTGCACGATTGAGCACTTCCACGAAACGCGGTCATCGTATGAGCCGCATCTATGGCTCTCATTCCCATGGCGGGCGTGCGCAGGACCCACGCGCCTGTAAGAATAGCTGAATGAAACCCGTTCCCAAACTCCCGAACGACTTCATCTTGAACGAGAGCGAATATCAGGCTTGCAAGGCTTGGCTCGCCGAAGCGAACGAGGAACCTATTCGCCATCCATTGGACAACCCTGAATTGGAGGTGCAGAGACAGCGCATCAAGGGCGTAGTCAGCGAGTACGAGCGAAATTGGCGTCACCCGGCGGAACCGTGACAAACGCGACAACTCATTGTTCACACCCATTTCAGCTTTTTTACGAACGGGCTGATTTTGCCCTGCGGGGGTCTGGCATTTCTGCTGTAACCCTGGAAACGGTGGCTCTCTCAAGTTCCGGCCTGACTCCAGAAAAGCGGCTTTCGTCGCAGGCCGGGCCAGACAACATAATCGTTACTGCGGGTTCAATGCGAACACACCGGCGACGGGCAAACCCGTGCACAAATACGCTCGGGTTAGGAAACTGCACATTTCTAACAGCGAACATCTCGAAGGTCGAACTCAATATTTATGCGGTCGAGAGGGCAGATTGTGAAAGGGTTTTCTAACGGCTGCCGAGAACTACGAAACCACCCTCTTACATACCCCCGTTCCCCCACTGGCCTATATCCCCGTCCCCACTGGCCCATATTAAGGATGCGCTATAACGCACGGGGAATCGCAAGGTCACGTCTTGCTTGTTTTGCCTATCCCAAACCCGATGCGGCTCGTTAGTGGCTGTGTGCCAAAGAGGTAGTCTTCCTCAGCGGCATGGCGATCGACTGACGGACAGTCGTCTATTCCCCAATCAACTGATGAATGCCTGCTGTCTCCACCACGCACTGTGCAAGGAGTGTGCCTCTTCTTGCGGGCCAAGGAGGAAATCTCTATGGCTCGCAAAGTTGGCCAAATCATCGCACGAGGCGACCGCAGATGGCTGATCCGGGTCTATCTCGGCCGCGATCACGAAACCCAGAAACGTAAATACCACAATCGAACAATTCACGGTCCTATGCGGGAGGCGCAAGCATACCTGACCAGGAGGTTGCGCGAACGTGACTTGGGCGGTGACTTGGAAGGCGCCAAGATCACACTCAACGAGTATCTTGACCTCCCCCCAACCGCACCGCTCCTGTCTAAATTCTGACCGCGCCGGTATCGTATTCCAGGCCGCTTTTGGAAAATCCGCCACCCCGCCCAGAACGACACTACAATCATGCAGGTGCCATCATGAACCTGGAGAGCTTATCTCAGGATGTCCACTTCGGCCTACGCTCGCTGTACAAGAGCCCCAGCTTCACCATCATCTGTGTTGTTTCCCTGGCGCTGGGCATCGGGGCTAATACCACCATCTTCAGCGTGGTAAATGCGGTGCTTCTGCACCCGCTGCCCGTCACTGACATTTCCAGCCTCGTGCAGCTCGATACCGTTGACAGCAAGACTATGGTCACGCAAGCCAACACGACCAAGATGGGCATGTATTATGCCAACTGCGAGGACTACCAGCGGCAGGCCCAAGTGTTCGCCGGCCTATCCTGCATCTCTGGCACAGTGCTCACCTGGAGTGGAGAAGCTGAAGCCAAGCAAGTCGGCGGACAGTTGGTGAGCGCCAATTACTTCGGCGTCTTGGGCGTCAAGCCCGCTCTCGGACGCTTCTTCCTTCCCGACGAAGACAGCAAGCCGGGCGGAAACAACCTAGCCGTACTGAGCTATAGTCTCTGGACCAACAAATTCGGCTCCGATCGCAACATTATCAGCAGAGCAGTCACCTTCAATGCCACTCCATTCACGGTCATCGGCGTCGCGCCCAAAGGTTTGAAGGGAACATTTACCATAGGACCAGCCGACCAGGTCTGGGTTCCGGCCAGCATGTACGGCCAGGTTCTCGCCGGATTTGTGAAGGACAATTTCAGGGACCGGCGGTTTCTAAACACGTTTACGGTGGCACGCCTGAAACCAGGAATCACGGCCGCCCAAGCCGAAGCTTCGCTGAAAACCATCGCCCACCGGCTTGAGCGGGACTACCCGAAAGACAATGGCGGCCGCAGCGTCGCGGTTTCCGCGCTCGCCGATGCCGCGGTGGGCATCAATCAGCACGATCAATTCGTGCTGGCGGGAGCGCTCATGATGGGCGTGGTCGGGCTCATCCTTCTAATCGCCTGCGTCAATCTCGCCAATCTATTGCTGGCCAAGGGTGCACGCCGTGAACGCGAGATGAGCATCCGCAGCGCCGTAGGCGCCAGCCGCGTACGGCTGGTTCGCCAGCTCTTGACCGAAAGCGCGGTGCTATCTCTCTCCGGTGGGGCGGCCGGACTGCTCCTGGCCTTTGCTGGCCGCCGCATACTTTGGGCATTCCGTCCGCCATTCATCGAGAACAATGATCTTGTCCTCGCGCTCGATTTCCACGTCCTGATGTTTACTCTTGGCCTGGCGCTGCTGACCGGAATCATTTTCGGCCTGGCACCCGCCATTAGAGCGTCCAAAGTGGACATTGCCGGGAGCCTTAACGCGGGCGGCCGCACCGGAAGCGCCACCTGGTCCCGCGGTCCGCTGGGCAGCATACCTGTCGTTTCTGAAGTCGCTCTGGCACTTATCACGCTTGTCGGGGCAGGTCTTTTCGTCCGCAGCATGCAGAATGCGCAGAAAAGCGATGTAGGCTTCGAATCAAAACGCCTGTTCATGATGGCTGTGGACCTCGGTGCCCTTCATTACGACGAAAGCCACGGCCAGCAGTTTTATCGAGATGCTATTCAGCGAGCCCTGACCTCGCCCATGGTGCAAGCCGCTGCCGTTGCCTCCAATTTGCCGCTCGGCGGAGGACTGGGCCGCACTGTATTTCCCGAAGGGAAAGACGAGACCTCCGGCTATCGCGGTACGTTGACGCAATTGAATGATGTCTCACCCAGCTTTTTCGACACCCTGCGTATTCCGCGGAAGAGCGGACGAACCTTCAACGATCTCGACAAGGCAGATACCACTCCAGTCGCCGTGATCAGCGAAGCCATGGCCCGCCATTTCTGGCCGGGTGAAGACGCCATCGGCAGGCGCTTCCACTTCTTCGGCGATCCCAAGTTGCTGCAGGTAGTCGGAGTCGTCGGCGACACCGTCATTAATCAGATTGGCGAAGATCCGCAACCGCTCGCCTATTTGCCGCTCACCCAGGATTTCCCGCCGGCCGCAACTATTCAGGTGCCAACGTCCGGAGACCCGGAGGCAGTCATCGCCACGGTACGCAACCAGGTACAATCGCTCGATCGTAATTTGGCGATCACTAACGTTCAAACCGTCGAAGCGGTTTTGAACCAGGGGCTGTGGGCGCCTCGCATGGCCGCCGCTCTACTCACGTTGTTCGGTGGGTTGGCCCTGATTCTGGCTGCGGTAGGCGTCTACGGCGTGCTTTCCTATTCAGTCAATCAGCAGACACGCGAGATCGGAATTCGCATGGCGCTAGGCGCCACTCCCGCCGAGGTAATGCGCTGGGTGGTTGCGCAGGGACTTCGATTAGCCGGCGTCGGTGTGTTGATCGGGGTGTTCGCTGGTCTTGTCTTGATGCGCTCCGTCGCCAGTCTCCTGTTCGGCATCAGCACCCACGATCCGGAGACCTTCGCGGGGGTCGCAATGGTATTGATCCTAGTCGCCTTCTTCGCCTGCTATGTTCCGGCTCGACGAGCAACCAAGGTCAACCCAGTCGCGGCCTTGCGCAACGAATAGCCACGCGGGTGCGCCGCATAGATGGATAGTCTGTTCCCTGCCGTTTCATCGCACGACAGGATGTGGCTGGAAGACATGCTCGGTGCGGGACATCGGTCTTTAGTTAGGCCGGGTGTCAGGATGAGTTAGCGCACGCCACTAGGTGGGTAACGCTACTCTGAAGTAATCCCAAGGTAAGAGTTGCCGACAAACCACTCGGGACTCATGATTTGGCCTTCAGTGCGTCTGAATGAGTGCCTCGATCTAAGAACAGCAATTGAGCCTCTCTTCCCGCGAGGCGGGTTCGATACGATGCCGGATACCCGAATCTGGGCGCTTCAGGAGAGGTTCAGGCAGGGCTGCCCCATATCGCGCACATGCAAAAGCTCACGATCCATCCGGGTACTCCCGATCTCTGGCTCGCCCTTAGGGACCTGTTTGGCGAAAAAGGCGCGTGCGGCGGTTGCTGGTGCATGTACTGGCGCATTGGCAATGAATACCGGCGCAGGTCGCAGGAGGCGAACAGGGCGGACTTGCACGAGGTTGTTACGCCTCCAGGCCTGATTGCGTTCGACGGCGAGCTTGCGGTCGGCTGGTGTCAGCTTACGCCGCGTGCTCTGCTGCCGTGGCTTGATCGTGCCTGGCAGCGAATCGATGATCTGCCAGTCTGGTCGATCTCCTGCTTCTACGTACGCAAGGAATATCGGAGGCAAGGAATAACCTCGGCGCTGATCCAGAAGGCGATCGAAACTGCCAGGAAAGCTGGGGTACCCTCTCTCGAAGGCTACCCGCTCGACGCCGATCTTTCTCCTAGCGCTACGGGCACCGGGTATGTCTCAACATTTCTGCGGGCCGGCTTCAGGGTGGTTGGCCGCCGCTCACACGCACGCCCCATCCTGCGCCTCGATCTTCGATCAGACTCCAAAGTCGACCCGCCAGCTACACCGTTGGCCCTGCGGTGCTGAACAGCTGCCGGGCCCGGCCCGGGATACGGGTCGGACTTTCGCAGATAGTGCAAATCACCAACACACTCAGCGAACACGGCCGGCAGGACGCCTCCCGAATACGGGTCGTCCGGCACGCCTCACTCAGGCATGGTATAAACTCTGATCCAATGAAAAGGAGCGAAGCGTTATGCACAGAATTACGCCGCATCTCTGGTTTGACCAAGAGGCGAAGGAAGCAGCCGGTTTTTACGCTTCTTTATTTCCGAGCTCAAAGATCACGCATGTAACGACCCTTCACAACACGCCTTCAGGCGATTGCGACGTTGTCTCGTTCGAACTTGCGGGCCAGCCATTTATGGCGATCAGCGCCGGACCGCTTTTTAAGCCCAATCCTTCCGTTTCTTTTCACGTTAAATGCAAAGCGAAGGACGAAATCGATGCTCTATGGGAAAAACTCTCTCGGGACGGTAGAGTTCTGATGCCTATCGGCAGCTATCCTTTCAGCGAACGGTATGGGTGGGTGGAAGATCGGTACGGAGTTTCTTGGCAGTTGATATACGCCGGCGCCCCTGAGATAAAGCCAGGAATCACCCCTGTGCTCCTGTTTGTAGGCGACGTGTGCGGCAAAGCGGAAGAAGCAGTTAACTTTTACGCATTCGTGTTTAGCAATTCCCCCGCCGCCGAAGCCGTGGCGGGCACGTCAGCCAACATTCTTGCGCGTTATGGCAGGGCCGAGCAGCCGGAGGCGGAAGGGACGGTAAAATACGCGCATTTCACTCTGGGCGGTCAGCAATTCGGGGCTATGGATTCCGCCCGGGAGCACAAATTCGCTTTCAACGAAGCGATTTCTTTTATCGTGCCCTGCGATACCCAAGAGGAAATCGATTATTACTGGGAAAAGCTCTCCGCGGATCCGAAGGCAGAACAGTGTGGGTGGCTGAAAGACAAGTATGGTCTCTCATGGCAAATCGTTCCCGCGGTCATGCACGAGATGATGAAGGACAAAGACCAGAAGAGAATGGCGCGGGTGACCGAAGCATTTCTCGATATGAAAAAATTCGACATCGCTAAACTGAAAGAAGCGTACGAGCAACCAGGCGAGTCCGCCGCCTAGCTAATCCCATTTGCCGACAAACGGGAATCTGTCGTTGAAGTAAACCTTACCGGCAAGCTTCACATGAACCGAAAATGCGCCGGGCATGGCGTGTAACCATCGGACGCGGTGATGCAACAGTTCCGTGGTGTCGAATCCTGACAAGTCGAGCGGGTACGAAGAAGTCGCGTAAGTTCATAGCGGGGCGCAGGGCTCGGTCCGGAGGAAAGCGTCGTCCGTAGTCGTCTCTGATTGGGCTTATATCGGAACGCAACGGTGCAACGGAACTGGGAGAAAGCGTGCATCTATCTGTATCGCCGTATCCGCCCAGACTTGCCCTTGTGTAGTCGCCCATTTTCCTAATAGGAAGTTAATCTACGACACCATTTGTGCTGCGAAATGCCCTTTGAATGAGGGTATAGCGGGCGGCACCAATAATCCCGGAATCGTCGTTCAGCACCATTTTGACGGGCATATCCGCAAGCAATGGCTGCATGCGTCCCTTGTCCAGGAACGACTGCATAAAGATCGGATCTTTCATCTTGAACACGATTTTTGCTGCAATGCTGCCGCCGATGAAAACACCGCCTGAGGCCATCAGGTTCAACGCACAATTACCGGTTTCAGCGCCGTAAATACTTACGAAAATCGACAGCGCCTGGTCGCAGATATCAGCCTTTTTCTCCAAAGCAAGTCGCGAGATCAGAGCGGGAGGATCGGGCGCATCCGCTATCTCTTTTCTCAACCACTCGGGTTCATCGGCTTTCCTGCAGTCACGAAGGAAGTCGTAGATATTTTTGATTCCAGGCCCGGAGAGAATTCGCTCGCAGCTAATACGACCGTATTGTTTCTGAAGATAAGCCAACAATTCCACTTCCAGATCATTCCTGGCTGCGAAATCGGCGTGCCCTCCCTCGCAAGCGAAGGGATGGTGGCGATAGCCATCCCAATAGAGACCAGCCATGCCAAGGCCGGTCCGTGCCGAGATCACAGCCCGATTCCCCTCGGCATCCTCTGAACCTTGATTCAGTGTTATGAAATCTTTGGATTCAAGCGCATCAATCCCATAAGCATAGGCTTCTAAGTCATTAATCAGTCCCACGGAACTGAGCTTGAGCTCCTTGGTCAACTCACGGGAATCGATTATCCAGGGGAGGTTGGAAATCTTGCTACGTCCGTTGCGGACCGGTCCAGCCACGCCGAAGCATGCGCTTACCACCGGTATGCCTTCGCTCTTGATGAAGTCGGGGATGATTTCGGCCAGGCCTGTATGCTCTTGGCTCAGGTAAATCTTCTCGACCACTTGCCGCAGTTGGTTGCCCTCGCTCTCGAAGGCAGCCAAGCGAGTACGTGTCGCGCCGATTTCGCCCGCCAGAATCACGGCCCAATTTCTCTCCATTGACGATCGTCACGTTCCATCAATTCATCGGCAGCGGCAGGTCCCCTCGAACCTGCCGTGTAATTTGGAAATCTTCGCGGCGGGAGCGCTTTCCAGACATCAAGTATCGGGTTTACCACACGCCACCCCGCTTCCACCATATCTGCACGTTGGAACAAAGTAGCATCTCCAATCATGCAGTCGTAGAGCAGCACCTCGTACCCCGTATACGCTTCAGCGCCAAAGTACTTCGAATACTCGAAGCTCATATCCACTGATCCAACCCGAAGCACGGCACCCGGGATTTTGGCTCCAAAGCTTAGCGATATTCCTTCCGCAGGTTGTATCTGGATGACGAGGGTGTTCCTGTGCAACTTGTGAAAAGGAGCATTGCGGAAGAGCTCAAATGGTGTCTGCCGGAAATGGATCGTAATCTCGGTGTGGCGCTTGGCCAGCCGCTTACCCGTTCGCAGGTAAAACGGCACCCCTGCCCAACGCCAGTTATCGATATTTAACTTAAGGGCTGCGAATGTCTCAGTTCGTGATTCAGGGGAGACTCCCGGTTCCATACGATAACCGGGCACTGTCTCGGTCCCAACCACGCCCTCGCCGTACTGGCCCCGCACGCTGCAATGCAGGACATCTTCCGAGTCTAAGGTCTGAACGGCATGTAGAGCTTTTGCTTGCTCGTTACGCACTGCATTGGCATGAAAAGATACAGGCGGCTCCATGGCAGTCAGACTGAGGAGCTGCATCATATGGTTGGGAACCATGTCGCGCAGGGTGCCAGCGTGGTCGAAGTATCCGCCACGTCCTTCCACCCCCACGGTTTCAGCATTCGTGATCTGGATATGATCGATGTAACGGCGATTCCAAAGCGGCTCGAAGATCGCGTTGTCGAACCGGAACACCATAATGTTTTGCACTGTCTCCTTGCCGAGATAGTGATCAATGCGGTAAATCTGATTCTCGTCCAAAACACCCTTGATCTCGCGATTCAAGCTCTGGGCCGATTCAAGATCGTGTCCGAATGGTTTCTCGATGACAACGCGCCGCCAGCCGACATTTTCCTCGCGAGAAAGTCCCACTCTTCCTAGTTGCTGAACAATCGGCGCGAAGAACTTAGGTGCAGTCGCGAGATAAAACAGGTAATTCTTCTGTGTATTGTAGGACGCGTCCAATTCGCCTAGCCGATTGCAGAGAGTCTTAAAGGCGTCGGGATCCGCGAAATCTCCTCGTGCGTAGTGAAGCCGCTGCATGAACCACTCCCAGGCGTCCGTTCCGCGATCGCTGGCCTGCAAGAACCTGGTCACCTGGTTCCGAAATTGCTCGAGGCTTAGTTCGTCGACCGAAAAGCCGAGTACGGCAAAATCCTTAGGCAGAAGGTTCGCCTTGACCAGGTTGAAAAGCGCAGGAACCAGCTTGCGCATCGTCAGATCGCCTGCCCCTCCGAAAATAACCAGTGCGCAAGGGCCCGCGGTTCTCCCAACCACTTCGTCACTGCCCCGACTTGTTGCCAGCATTGTTCCCATGTTCCCCGCTCACCCGCCAACTTGGTCCAAGGGGATTATTGGGCACAGTATTGTAGACGAGAGAGATCCATCCTAGCTGCCATCGAGCTCTCGTCTCGTGCCTTGCACACTCTGGAACTGGAGAACGACATTTGCACAATGCCGGCTGACTAACGGCAAGTCAACGCACCCGATCGCCTCCGGATTGCGCCCCCGCTGGCAGTTACTCGCAAAAAGTCGGCCCCCAGGACGGAGCGACCTTTAGGACATGGTTTCGCTATCCCGTGAATTTCTCTCTGTCTAGTTTTACGCGGCCCAAGTCCTACCGCGAGCATTCTCAAAAATGTCGACAAATTCCTGGTAACGTCGGGCAATCTGCGCAACCGCAGCATCGCGTGTAATCTGCTTTGTCCGTAAGTCAACGAGGGAATCCCAGAAACTGGTCCGGCCTACTGCAAACCCGATGAAACCCGATACGGAGGCCGCCGTAGTCAACCAGTTTCGCACCTTCTGGTCGTTCTCTCCACGGCCCAGGATGATGCAGCCGACTTTGTCGCGTCCGTCGCGACGCGCAGCAGCCACCACTTTCTCGCAGTCCTCCTTGCGGTCGAGTCCCTCGATTTTCCAGACGTCCGGCTCGACTTGTGCATCCTGGAGTTGCAGAATGGTCTCGACCATCAGGCGGGGGCGAAGCTGCAAATCGTAGGCTTTCTTGTCTCCGTTGACCTGATCGAGCTGTTCCTTCTCCGGCGGCACCAGCAACTCGAACATGAATCGGCTGCGGCCGTCAGCCTGCAGGTATTCAGACAGAGTTTTCAGACGGGCTGTCTGCCGCCGGTTTAGAGCGCGATCGCCCCCGGGGTTATAGCGAACCAGAACCTTGCAGAAGGTTGGATGGAAGGACTCTATGTGTTTCGCAAAGTCTTCACCGTATTCGAAATCGAACTCCTCCTGGCCACTCTTCTCTGCCGGGCAGGCAGTCGTGTAAGCATGCGCCCTGGCATCGCGAAGAATGGCAGCACCGAACTGTTCGTCGACGAGGATACCAGCCTTCTGCTTGGCCACGCCGGCTTCGACTGCAGCTTTAAAGCCCTCGTAGACGACCTGCTTGATAGCGGCTATCTCTGCAGTCTGATCTGAGCTTAGCGTACCGCTCCAACCGAACATCTTGGTCTGGAACGAACCCCGATGGTCGAAGGGCAGGATATACAAAGGTTGGTCAAACCCGATTGGAGTCATCGTGTTCCTTCAGCTTGTGGTAGCCGAGTTGAGGTTCATGGGGAACGTCAGTTTCGATGGAGCCATCTTCGCCCGGGTCCATTTGTTTTTGTTCGGAGAGATTCCCGCCGGTCCGTAGGGACCGCGATAATTTAGTTCTATGAATAATTTAGTTCTATGAATAAGAGAATGAACCTTTTAAGCGCCAAACCGACAAATTAAAGAGCCGAGATTGTACACCCAATAAAGTCCACAAACTCCAACAATTTATCGCTTTCATAGGTCCAGGGGTGTGGCGGAAACTGGAAATCGTAAATCTTTGGAAGGAAACCGGAAGAGACGCGTACGCAATATTTCAGCCCAGGGGCCCAAGAGAACCTAGCGCGTAGCACTAATTCCCTTGCACCTTACTCCCGGCATCCGGGACAAGTCGCAGCACTTCTTCGGAGTGCGGCGTATTTTGGGGCGGTGACGTTTCTCGTGCCGCTTGGCGGTGCCGACCGTTACTCAGAAGACATTGGAATCACACCGGAAGTAAGTATTTCTGCGGGCCTTCCCTGGTCTGGCTCTACAGAATCGTCCTTACAACATTTTACTTGACGCCCGCAATTACGGGAGTCATCGTTTTAACTAGCTGACGTCTTCACTTCCCCACCGCGGTTCGTCGCGGAACTCTATCGATCTGAAGCAAGGGAGGTTTTGAACGTGAGCTATAAACTCGCCATTTGGCACAGCGAAAGAGCGGTTTCTGACAAGGAAGCTGCCGACCTGTACATTAAGCTCTTCGAGCAGAAAAAGATACCCATCGAACAGCATATCGATGTGTACGCGTTCTATAACGAGCTAGCCGCCTACTACCCCGAAATCGACATGGTCGCAGAAGAAGCGCTGGATGCTTCTCCCTGGTCTTGTACCCACGACCGATCGGGTGCCCACGTTATCGTTTCCATGCTGGACGAGAAGTTGGCCGAGGTGGTCCCGCTGATTTTAAAGCTGGCCGAGAGGTACGGCTTGGTGTGTTTTGATCCTCAGACCAACAAGCTCCACCTGCCATCGTACCTGCAAACGACGGCAAACTCACTGGACCGAGGGGGAACACTGCTCATTGTGGAGATGGAAGAGGGACAAAGGGCGCCGGAATACGAGGTGGGCTTCAACGATCAGAGCTCTACGCATGGGGCCGTGAAGATGGCGCAGATCATTGGAGCGGAAAAACTCGTGAGCTTTCTAAGGTCAGAGATCGGGGTTGATGCGACCGCAGTCGAGTCCGCTTTCCGCGAACTAAAAATCCACCACCAAGCGTTCATTCACGATGTTGTCCTGTCCGATGCGGACTTGATTGTTCTTGGACTGGTGTGAGGCGGTCACCTCTACTTGCCTGTCTGTCTCTCCTTTATTGCATTCCGCGGCGAGGGCCAGAGGATCCCTGACGCAACGGTTTGAAGTTATTTCGAGACCTCTGCATGCGAAAGCATGGAATCATTGTCGTCCGCCAAAAAGAGGCATTCATTCAGGAACGAGCGGCGTCGGCACGCGACGCCCCGATAGCGCCTACACGAGCGCTAGTTCGATCCGACTTCACCGCGTTTCGTTTTTTGCCCCGACCACCACGGTGTTATCCTGGTGGTCGTCAACTTTATTCCCACGCAAAGAAAGAACCGCCGCTTCGGCGTTCCTGAAGGCAGACGGTGGCGCGGCCCGCAGCGGCGCGGGCAATGGCTGAGGCCGTTGTCCACCAAAGCCCCTCCTGCTCGCTGAGGTTCACCTTGCGGCCATTGGGAATTCCGTTCCTGAAACGGGCGCACTAGCGGGAGTTTCAGGCGATAACCAATCTAATCCGAGATGCCAGTCCTGGCCCAGCTTTGGTTTCACTGCTACCCCGCATTGCGGTGCTTCAGATAGCCTAGAGATCACCATGCAAAAACGTCCCGCAGGTGCAAAGTGCCAGCGCGCACCTGGTGTACGCCAGGCCAGAGTTGCCCTTAGCCCTTTGATCCGGGCTGGCCCAGCGGCGCGCCCCAGCCGCGCGATGATGTTTCGCAACTCGTCCGCACCCTGATAACGCAAGTTGCCATCCTTATTGAGCAATTTGCTGATGATCTCCTCGAGCTGCTCGGGCAACTTGGGATTCAGACGCAAGGGCGTGATTCCAGTCACGGTAGCCTGGAAGAGCAGCGCCGAAGTCTTGCCACTGATAGCCGCCGTACCGGTCGGACTGGGCTCGAGAAGTCCGCCGACATGCGTTAGAGCGTCCGGCACTCTGATCGTAGAACCAGCATCAGCAACATAGTACTCCGTCAAGAAATCAAGGCCCCGCTCATCGTGAGAGCCGTTAGTGCTCGCAGCCTTGCTACCGCTTGGATTGTAATGGGCCGTACCCGGGTAGCGCGAGGTGGCTATCACATAGTCTCCGGGTTTCAATTGAGTGACATTTGGGCCCACACCTTCTACCCGCCCGAAACCCGCATGGCCAAGAACCAGGAAGTCGTATCCGGGATGCTCAGCACCATACTTGCCGCGTAATTCTTCGTCGGTGAGGTCCACGCCGACGCGCAGCACTTTAACGAGCACGCCCTTCCCGTTGGGAACGCCGTGCAGTGAAGGCTTAGACACTTCCTCGTGGAAACTGCTGAATCTCACTTCCAATACACTAGTAGCACTCATTTCGATTCTCCTTTGCTGAATTCAGGCTGCGCCTGCAAACTCGGGAACCACACTTTCAACGTTCGCTCGTTTTGACGATTCGCCGCTCTGGTGCATCAACTTGATGATCAGACCTGTCCAGCCGGTCTGATGGCTGGCACCCAGCCCAGCTCCGGAATCGCCGTGGAAATATTCGTGGAACAGTAATAAGTCGCGCCAATGGGGGTCGGTTTGAAACTTCTCTGAATCTCCGAACAGTGGTCGGCGTCCCTTGTAATCGCGAAGGAATACGCTTTTCATGCGGCTCGACAATTCGGCGACAACTTCCTGCAATGTCATTGTCTTTCCCGATCCGGTTGGGAATTCGACCTTGAAGTCATCGCCAAGATAATGATGGAACTTCTGGAGAGACTCGATGAGCAAATAGTTCACCGGGAACCAGATGGGTCCGCGCCAATTCGAATTCCCGCCAAATAGACCGGTAGCTGATTCTCCCGGTTCATAAGAAATACAGTGCTTGACGCCGTTTGCCGCCAGGCAATACGGCTGAGCGCTGTGAATCTTGGAGAGCGCACGAATCCCATAGGGAGAGAGAAACTCCCGCTCGTCCAGCATGTACCCCAGGATTCGGCGGAGTTTGTTTTCGTCGGCGATCGACAACAATCTACGTTCGCCCATCCCCTCGGTGCGCATCGAGGCGAGATTCTGAGTGAGATCGGGACGATTATCGATGAACCATTCCAGGCGTCGCCTAAAATCTGGCAGCTCGTTGAGCAACTCTGGCTCGAGCGTTTGCACGGCAAACAGCGGGATCAACCCCACCATCGAGCGAGTTTTCATGGGGATTTGAGAACCATCCGGCAATCTCAGCACGTCGTAAAAGAAACCATCTTCTTCATCCCACAACCCCATGCTGTCACGACCACGATGGCTCATTGCATGAGCGATGTGAATGAAGTGTTCAAAGAACTTGCTGGCGACGTCTTCATAGCAAGGCTCTTCCCTCGCTAATTCCAGCGCAATCGTTAGTAAGTTGAGGGTGTACATCGCCATCCAACTGGTACCGTCAGACTGCTCGATATGACCGCCGGTCGGCAGAGGTGCGCTGCGATCAAACACGCCGATGTTGTCCAGACCGAGAAAACCTCCCTGGAAAATGTTTCTGCCTTCGGCGTCCTTGCGGTTCACCCACCAACTGAAATTCAGCATCAGCTTGTGCAGCACGCGCTGCAAGAACGCGCGATCCCCTTTCCCGTGGCGTTTCTTGTCGATTTTGTAGACGCGCCAGGCTGCCCAGGCATGCACCGGAGGATTGACATCACCAAACGCCCACTCGTAAGCCGGAATCTGTCCGTTGGGGTGCATGTACCACTCGCGCAGCATTAAGGTCAGCTGCTCTTTTGCGAAATCGGAGTCCACCAGGGCAAGTGGGATGCAGTGAAATGCCAAGTCCCAAGCGGCATACCAGGGATATTCCCATTTGTCTGGCATGGAAATCACGTCGGCATTGTGCAGGTGAGTCCAGTTATGATTTCGCCCTTTGTGCCGCTCCTCGGGCGGCGCAGGGTTGCCTGGATCGCCCTGCAACCAGTCCTTGATGACGTAGTGATAGAACTGCTTGGACCAGAGCATTCCGGCAAAGCCCTGGCGCATCACATTTTGCTCATCGGGCAACAGGTCTTGCGGTATGACGGTCGCGTAAAACTCGTCCGCCTCAAGCCGGCGGAGGCCGAAGATCCAGTCGAAATCGTCAAATGCGCTTTTTCCGTTGAAGTCGCATTCAGCGAGTCGCAAGCGGATGACGACCGGCTTTCCCGCACCGATTGCGAATCTGTAATGAGCGGCCGCTTTGGTCCCGGCATGCGCTGGATTCACGGCGCCGGTGCTACCGTGCACCACATAGTCGTTGATTCCATCCTTGACATATCGAGTACGGTTCTCGCTGCCATACAGACGCCGATAGTTAGTCTCATTCTCGGTAAAGAGCAGTTCCGGATTGCCTTCCGAGTGCAGCCACCGGCTGGCAGGTTGAGTCTGGTTCAGTTCGATGACCGGGTCAGGACCCGGGCGTGACTCGTGCAACTCGGGGCGTCGCTCGGGCTCTCCCCACGACCAGGTGTTGCGGAACCAGATGGTGGGAAGAATGCGAAGATTAGCGGTTTCCGGGCCACGGTTCGTGGCTGTGATCCTGATGAGGATGTCCTCGCTATCGGCCTTCGCATATTCCACAAGAACGTCAAAGTAGCGGTCAGTGTCGAAGACGCCGGTATCGAGCAATTCATATTCTGGCTGCAGCCTGTCCCTACGCCGGTTCTCTTCTGCCAATTTCGCATAGGGGAACGCCGCCTGCGGGTACTTGTAGAGATAGCTCATATAGGAGTGCGAGGGGGTACTGTCGAGGTAGAAGTAGTATTCCTTGACGTCCTCGCCGTGGTTCCCCTCGTTTCCTGTGAGACCAAAAATCCTCTCTTTTAGGATGGGGTCGCGCTCATTCCACAGGGCCAATGCGAAACAGATCATTTGCCGCCGGTCGCTGATTCCCGCCAAACCATCTTCGTTCCAACGGTAGGCACGCGAACGGGCATGATCATGAGGGAGGTATTCCCAAGCGTTGCCGTAGGCGCTGTAGTCTTCGCGCACCGTCCCCCAGGCACGCTCACTGAGATACGGGCCCCAGCGTTTCCAGTGTTTCTTGCGAGAGGCCGATTCTGACATGCGGATCTCTTCTTGCGTCATAACCATTCTCCTGTCGGTCCGATTCGCCCTGCCAGTGGCAGACGATTCTTCGGTGAGCCATGGACGGGGTTGGTCGGGGTATCCCGTTTCCCTCCGGCGCATCATGGGAATCACTGCAATCGATACGCAAAATCGAAGGCTCGCGACAACTCATTTCGAGCGGCAGTCCGGCTATCAAAGGGTTCCTGACAATCCCCCTGATCATGGGCTTGCCTCCACATCTTTTTAGCTTGGATGCATCTCTGTTCGGAGTGTGGTGGCGCGAACACCGGGACCAACCAAGAGGAGCTTACTTAAACCAGCGTTGCTCATTAGATTCGCATTCACGGGAGACGATTAACACAGAAGTGCAACCTAGGTTTTCAGTGGCGGGATGGGCGCCCCGTCTCTAACTGCCTAAGCTGCCGACAATTAGGCCGCGAAGAGGCGAGCGAGGACTTGGGGTGTCAAAAATTCTGACTGATGTAGCACCAGAGAATGCCTGAAACTCTAACTTAATTAAGCTAGAGAGCCCGCTGGCAGGGCACGCTGGAGGTAGCGGTTGGTCCAGACAACTCCCAAGGCTTGGGCAGAAAACGATGCGGAAGTGGCCTGCCTGTCGGGCGCGTAACTGTGCCGCCAGCCACCGCACTTAGCATGTTGTATCCCAGGGAGTTCGTTCTTCTGGACTTCCTTCGATCATCCCAAATTCTGCGACTATAGGCAGGAAATGGCCGCCGGAGCAGCCGTTCGGCTGTTCCAGGTTAGGACACCAAGTAGTATTTTCTTGACAAATTGCAACCGGAAGCACAGATTTTGTCGGTCGAAAACGGTGAATGCCTTCGACGGGTGCGGAGGCATGACCTTGGGCAGGATGGCGGGGCGGTTCGCCCGCTTCCGATCGGTCTTGGGAGAATCACCGCTTGGGGAGGGTCACTTGGAGACTGCAATTGGAGTTTTTGCTTCGCGCGATCGCGCGGCGGAAGCGGTAAACGAGTTGTTGAAGCAGCACGTTCCGCAAGAATCTATCGTTTTTCTGACTCGTGCTGAGAATGATGCCAATCGGGACGGCGAAGAATTCGCCAAATACGTGGGGAGTTTTGCCGGAGGAGCTCTTGGCTGGTCGGCCGGCGTCACGGTTGCTACGCTGTTGGTTCCCGGCATCGGTGCCGTATTTGCACTCGGCTTCGGTGCCGCAGCACTGCTCGGACTCGTTGGCGCCGGTACGGGGGCTGCAGTGAGCAAAGCTATTTCCGAAGGGACTCCTACTGCTCAACCGACTCCCGACGAAAAATGTGCGGAAGACGCGGCGTTCTTCCGCGAAGTGTTGAAGGAGGGTCGGTCTCTCATCGTGGTGCGCACAGATTCGCAGCAGATTGCAGTGGTCGCATGCGGCATACTCGATCACTTGGGCTTAAGCACGGAGCGACGCACGGTCATGAAAATGAAAACCGCCGTCCGACAAGTCGGCGATGTTACGATTCTGGATATCAGTGGAAGGATTACCCTCGGTGAAGGGAACGTCGCGCTCCGCGAAATTGTTCGTGACCTGCTGGAGAAAGGAAGCAAAAAAATCCTGTTGAATCTAGGCGAGGTGCAATACGTCGACAGCTCAGGCTTAGGAGAGTTGGTGGGGACATGTAAGACGGTTCGCAGTCAAGGCGGCGAACTGAAGCTGGTGAACCTGAGCAGGAGGGTCCACGAGTTGTTCCAGATGACGAGGCTTTCCTCCGTTTTTTGTATTGAAGAAGATGAAGCCAGAGCGATTAAGTCCTTCGGTGATCACCTGGCTTCGGAGGCGATCGCATAACTGAAGAGCGTCGATGAAGTCGGAACTCTAGCCGGTTCTTGCTCGATTCCGACAACACTCCCCCCTGTAAACACACTCGGAACAGAATAGGCTCCCGGTTGCAAAATAGCCGCGACCAGAGCGTCATTTCGCCAGATTCTGTTGAGGATTGAGAACTCGCGCGAGTGAGTGGGCGCTCTAGCCTGGAGGTGTCAGAAGAGAGGGTTCTTACGGCTTTCGCGCCAAGGTTAATGCAAATGATCAAAATGGCGAAACCGGTTGCGTGGCGCGTCAATACAGGGGAAGGCTGGACGCTACATCACACGCTGGATGACGCAAAACAAGCAGCCGGCGTCACGGATCAGGGTGCTCACGAAGGAGGGCGATGGCCGGAGGGGCCGATTCAACCCTTGTACACGATAGATGATGCGATAGAGGAAGCACTGTCAATGGTCTCTTTTGCCTTACAGCGCAAGAATCAGGAGAACCAGACGGAATAAGACGTCATACGATAGCAATCGCTGGAAGCATCGTAAGAGCGGAATCCGTACTTCCGGACATTTTCCGCCCTCCGCAGATACAAGACGTCGCTCGAGTTGTCCGACCGGTTTTCCAGATTGCTCCGGCGTGACTGCCTTTCTTCCTGCCCTGGCTAAAAGGTATACGAGATACCGCCGAGCGGTACTACCTTTGCGCGCAAACCGCCCCGATCCAATTTGAACTGCACATTGCCCGTCAGCAGGAAGTTGCCACCCGGGTGGATCTTAGCACCTACTGCAAGGTCGTTCACGTTGAAGGAGCGGTGGGTTTGCGTAGTTTGGGGAATGTCCGGATGCGAAACCCCAACCGTGTCCACGAACGGGCCTTCTACTACGTGGGGGGCACCGTAAAGGCGCTCGCCCAGAAGATCCAGCGCACATGTCAGCCGCTTGGTGAAACCGACATCCACTCCGCCCGAATAAAAAAACTGATCGGGAAGACGACCTTTTTGTCCGGTCGTCAAGCTGCCAGCTAGGATCGAGCTGCCGTTGAATTCGTAGCCAATGTTCACATGTGGCGAAACCCGTGCGCGGTAGGATGCGGCGATGAACGGCTTGACGCCCGGCGCACCGGAGCCCAGAAAATTCTTTTCGTCGCCCGTGGGCACCCTGACATCGGTGCCGAGCGCTGCGGCCGCCCGCTCGCCTTTCAGCAAAGTCGCCTTGACACGCAGGATGACATCCCCCAATCCCGTTGCTGTGTGGAAGTTCGCAAAAGTGTCAGTCAGGCTGGTGGCAGGATTGTTTGGATCGAAGTAGTGAAAATAACCGGAACAATTTGGTGCACACCCTTCGGCGGGGCCGGTACTGGGATAGAGAATACCCGGGAGCGTGGTAGGGCTTTGCTGCCAAGCCTGCTGCAAAGGTGGTCCCTGGGCGATTGGGTCTGCCGTGCGAACGATGGTTGCGTGGGAAGTAGCTCCCATACGGACATTAAGGACGGGCACGGCAACCGACAAGTCAATACGATTTGTGAGACCATAATTCGCAAAGAACGTCACTTGATGCACTTTCAAGTCGATCCGGGTGGTGGTATTGATGTACTCCAGTTCAACACCTGGTTGCCCCGGCGAAGGCGGATCGACAGCCGGGTTGCGCTTGGTGCCATCTGGATTGAGTCCATCGACGTGTCGGTATACTGCCGGGACGTGCTTAAGGTCAATTCCGTCCAAAGTGCTAAACGGGAAGAATTGGTAAGTGGCAGCGAAGAACACGCGATGACGTCCAAGCGTCTCAGCACGCTCGCCCAAGATAGGACCATAGCTTTCGGTTGAACGCTTCATTACACCTAGGGTTTTGTCGAAGGTGAAAATGACGCCGGATGCGGGCGAAGCCAACCTTAGAGAGGTGAGCTCGGTTCCAACCGAGGCGGTCAAGGCCGCAGTATTACCTTCGAAGTCATTATCGAAGTGGGCGCGATGGGCCTGGTTGGGGAGGTTCACTCCCCCCTGTGAATTAAATAACTGGGGGAGGACACAAACCAATCTGTCGCTCGGGGCCCCGCAGACAGCCTGCGCCTGCGAACTAGTGCAACTTACGAGAAAGACAAGGATCGTTAAGACAAAAGTGGCGGCTCCTGACATTGACGTCTCTCCTAAGTGGACTTTCAGTTCCCTGACATCGAATCTATGTACCAACCTCCTGGCGTACCCCGGACCCGCCGCAGCCTCACTACCCTCGTCCCGGGGGGCTGTTTTGCGTGCCTGCCTTGCGTCACATAATCCACAACTTGCGTGAATTTCACGGTTGCCTCGTCACCAGTGATCTGCGGTTCCTCGTCAATGCTGTAAGTTGACCTCACGCTCGTCGCCGTCTTAAAGAAATCACGCTGGTTGACGATCCGTTTCTTGTCCATGCTGGGCCAGATATTTCTGAGTTCTTCGATATTCCTATTGTTGTAGGCACGGTTGTATTGCTCGATCACCTCGAGCACAGCAGCTTTGTCGTCAACGACTGGCCTGGACGGTCTCGGCAAGGTTAGTTTGTCTAGGTCGCTACGCACATCGCTCATATGCCTGCCGTCGGGAAATTGTTTGGCATACGATTCGAGGCCGGTCACATCACCCTTGTTGGTTCTCAGCCAGACCAAGTCATCCAGGCGTCCGTAAATCCGGGCATGACTATCACCTGATGGGTAGTCTCTGAGAAAAGCTTTCAACACTGCCTCCTCTTCCGAGTTCGATGCCTGCTGGAATCTCAGTGTCTCGATCATCTTCCTTGCTTCTCCGGCGTGCGCCCCTTGAGAATACTGTGCCAGGTAATCCTGAAATGCGCGGACAGTGTTGCCGTTCACAGCGCTGTTCCAGGCGAGACTATCTATCCCGACCTTTGCCTCATCGCGATGGGTCCCCCCGGGACGCTCGTTCAAGTACCGCGTATATTCCTCGGCACTGTTCGCCTGCTTCGCCCGGTTCCAGTACAAGTCGTCGAGCCTGGCTTCCACTTCGCCATGATGAGCGCCGTCAGGATAGCGAGCCCGGAACTTCGTTAAGTCGTCAACATTTCCAGAGTCTTTGACCTGGAGCCAGTCCTTTTCTTCAGAACTTGGCGGCGGAGGCGGGGGAGCCGGGGGACGAGAAGGGGTGCCGAGCGTGAAATCCTTTGTCGCCAGAGCCGCGCTTTCGCCGGACGCGAAATATCGGCGCATTTTACCCGATTTTCCCGCTTTGTCTACTACTTTGATTTCATGCTCGCCGGCTGGTATGGTTGTCGAAAGCGTCCCAGCTGCTCCCGCCGCGCCCACCAACTTGCCGTCTAAGAATACTTCCGCTCCATAGTCCCAGCCCCGGATCACTATCCGAGCAGGTTTCACGGGGACCGCTGGCAGGGGTGGGGGTGGGGGTGGGGGAGCTGAGAGTGCCGTCATGTTAAGACTTTTGGTGTCCACGGTGATTGTTTGTGTCTTTGTTTCGTAGCCCCCAAGTTGAGCTTCAATTTCATATTTCCCCCGCTTTAACTTCAAATTGCAATTCGGCGTAACACATTCCTGGTTTGTGTTCTTAATCCGAACGGTTGCACCTGGGGGAATGGTCGTAATCTGGACCGGTATCATCTGCGGCCTAAGTAGCCACGCCGCGAGCAGAACGAGAGCTAATAAGCCAACGCCAGTGACCAGCGTCCGAGCATTCTTGGACGCATATTCCTGGACCGCTTGCCAACCTGGTCTTGTCTCTTCCGGCAAGGGCGTCGTAACGGTTGCCGCATCCGTCGGCGCGCTACTCAGGCTTGCTGAGATCCGATCTCGCGACAGGCTGGGGTCGGTCTCAACTCCCACCGGAGCAGAAATCCTCGTGGCAGAAGGAGCAGCAGCAGCGTCCGTATCTGATGAAGGCCGGCGTTCCGGCGCGTTTATTCCCGGAAAACTGGTCCGCCCCAGGTCTTCTGCGCGGCGGTGCTTTTCGTCCGCAGCCCGGAGCCCTTCGGCCGCTTTGCGCTGGCGCCGCGCTTCCTCGGCGCGCTGCTCTGCTTCGACGCGAAGGTTCTTGTCCGCCGCCTCTTTTTTCAGCCGCCGTTCTTGCTCGATCCGCTCAAGTTCTGCTTGGCGTTTTCGCTGCTCCTCTTGCTGGCCGCGTTCCTGCTCACGTTGTTTCTCGAGCTCGCGCGCGCGCACAAGTTTCCGCTCCTCGTCAGCTGCTTTTGCCTTTTCTCGTTCGAGCTCCCGCTGTCGCTTCAGCTCAATCAGCCGCTGACGCTCCAATCCCAGCTGGCGCTCGCGTTCCTGTTCTGCCTCGCGTTGCCGTTGCTGCTCTTCCTCCAGCTGCCGCCGACGGGTTTCGACGTCCTCCTTAACCTGAACCAGACGGGTTTCATCGGGGTACTGTGAGAGGCCTCGGTCCAGTTCGCGAACAGCGCCCTCGAGATCGCCACTCGATTGAGCGCGCACAGCGGCTGCCAGGTATCGCTCAATGTTCTGTTCCCGCTTTTGGTTCTCGAGCCGATTCCTGAGTGGCGCGAGGAGGGGCGAGGATGGTTGCTGTCCAGCGGCCTGAGCCAGAAGCATCTCGGCGGCCTGCCAATCCACGTCGATCGCCGCTTGACAACCCTCCACCAGTTCACTCAGCACCTCTTCCCTGACCACTGGGTCGCGGCCGGCGACCTCACAGGCCCGAGTTAGGCAATCCGCAGCTCTGCCCCATTGCCGCTTGCTCAAGGCCGTGTGGCCATCGCCAATAATCTTCTGCGCCTTGGCTCTGAGCTTGAGGACGTCCTGAAGCTCCTTATTGAGCTCCGACAGCTCGCGGCTTTCGGGGAATTCCTGCTTTGACTGGGTAAGCAGATCCCTAACGCCGTTGTAGTCGGCAGAGTCCAGAGCACTCCTGACCCTCTGAACCCATGCCGCCTGCGCCGCCGCTCTTGCTTGCTCGTTGAGCTTTGTAAGGCGCGCAACATTGCTGTCCAACTCAGGATACTCAGCATGGACACTACGAAGAACGTTCCATTTTTGGATGGCTTCCGGGTATTTCTTTGCTTCCTCCAGAGCGGAGGCTTCATTGACGATCGCCGTGACCCGCGCCCACAGTTCGCGAGTTTCCGTTAATTGCTGCTGGAGCCGCGATTCCCCCGGATGTTTGGCCAGGGCCTCCCCCAGGATCCGGATCTGTTGGTCGAGCCCCGGCTCGCTCTGGACGCGCTGCGCGACGGTCTCGAAGAAAGCTTTCTTCTCTTGCCGGGCGCGTTCGAGCCGGGCCCTCTCCTCCTGTTGGTAAACTTGTTCCTGGATCTCCTTGCGCAACTCGAGTAGCCCTGGTTCGTCGCGGTGTTCGGTAAGCCCCCGTGCCACCTCCCGAAGAGCTCCCTGGAGATCGCCGGAGATCTGGAATCGTTTGGCCTGTTCCTGGCACTGCTTGATAGACTCCTGGCGCTTGCGCTGGCCGATCCTGCTTTGCAAACTCGGGGGCTGCGTGTAGTCCGGCTGTAATTCCGTCAACTGTCGGAGGAGGGCCTCGGAAGCACGCCAGTCAGCCTCGAGCGCAGATTCCGCAGCTTGCACAAGACCGGCGATCACTTGCTCGCGGACCGGCCGCGTACCTGGCGCTGCCCTGAAAGCCTTTTTCAGCAGCTCTCCCCCTGCTTTCCACTCGCGCCTTGCGAACATTTCTTGAGCTTGCGCGATCGATTGCTGGGCTTCGGAGACGCGGTTCGCCTCTTCGTGCAAAAACTTTTCAACCTCAAGCAAGCCGCGATGGCCCTGGAACTGCAATAGGCTCTGCCTCAGCAACTCTGCAGCCGGTGTGAAGTCTCCGGCAACAATGTGGTCCTCAATCTGAGCTATGCGTTGAGAGGCAAGGCCGTCGAGAGCCTGCTTTTGTAATCCCTTGTAGTCAGATCTCAGAGCAGGTGAAACCACGCGCAGAAGATCGGAAGCGGGCGTCAACTTATCCAGTGCCGCCTGATACTGATTGGCAATCACCAGAATTTGGGCATCGCTGAGAAGTTTTTTAATGGCCTGCTCTGCCGCCAGGGATTCCTTCTCGGCGACTTCCTCAAGCAGACGTTCGAGTGAGGGGCTGGAACCGTGGATCTCACGGCCTTCCTGAAGCAAAGCGAAGGCCGCCGCGTAATTGGCTTTTTCTAATTCTTGTGTGGCGCGGCTTATGATCTCGTTGATCTTGCGCTGGCGTTCCGACTCTGCGCGGGCGGTCTCAAGAAGGTTTTGGAAACCAGGATTGCGTGCGAACACAGAGCTGTGCGACTCCAAAACCCGGAGTGCGTCTCCAGGTTTGCCGGCTTGCAAAAACCTTTCCGCGGTGCCGATCGTCGCCTCCAGCTTCTTCTGATATTCGAGAGAGGCGCGGCGGGCTTCGGCGAGAATGATACGCAATTCTTCATCACGGACATCTTGCAGAGTCGTTTCCAGCAGTTTGATAGCCTGCTCGTATTCCTGGCGGGCAATGAAATCATTCGCTTGGGTAGCTGCTCGTTCTACTACCTCACGGCGCTTTTCGGCGATGGCTTCTTCCTTCGCAAACTGCAAGAGCTCTGCGATCTCCGTCGCCTCCTTAAGTTCCGCATGGGCCGTCTGCAGGATCTGGATGGCCTCGTCGTAGCATTTCCGTCGCAGCGCATCCTTTGCCTCCTGGAGATACTCAGCTGTGCGGCGTTCGGTGCGTTCGCGCTGGACATTCTCGCGCACGATAAGGAGCAGCGACTCGAGACGCGGCTCCGGGCCTGTTTTTGCCAGTGCAGCTTCCAATGCACCCAGGAGTTCTTCGCCGCGGCCTTGCTCCAAGAGGGAACGGGCGTTGGCCAGCTGTTCGTCTACGAATTGCTTGCGCTCGGCGATCTGACGCTGCTTTTCCGCCAGAGCCTTAAGCTTAAGCAGGGTGCGTTCTTCGGGAAAACGCTCCAACCCTTGGTCGGCGGTCCGGCAAGCAGCGAGGAAGTCATCGCGGTTCAGAGCCTCCTCGATTCGGCGAGAAACAGCTTCCAGTTCGCGGCGGCGGTGCTCCAGTTCCCGCCCGGCCGTGGCAGATTCGACCAGTACTTTTATCTGGGGAGCGCTTGGGTCAAGTGAGTCCGCTTGCTTCAGTATCTCCAAAGCAGACGTGAAGTTTCGAGCAGCGATTTCCCGCCGGGCCTGGTCGAGGCAGCTCTCGACTTGCCGCTGGCGCGAGCGTTCCGCCCATTCGCACTGGATCGTCCGATGGAGCGCCTTAACCTGAGCGTCGTCCGGCGCCAACTCCACAGCTTCTTCCACGGCCTGCTTGGCATAATCCAAATCTCCTTCCTGATGCGCCGACTCGACTCGTTTGATTATTTCCGCCAATTTGCGCGCTCGCGACCAGGCTGCGTCGATCGAGTCGCGGAATTGCTGGAGTCCAGCATTGCCGCGATCCAAGGTCAAGGCGCGTTCCACGTGTCCGAGGGCAATTTCGAACTGTTCCTGAGCAAGGGCGTCCTCCGCTTGAACCCGGAGCTGCCTCACCTGCTCGCTGATTTCCGCTCTCTGGATCCTCTGCTGTACGTCCCGCAGGAGAAGATTGGCCTGGGTACTCTGGCGATCGATTTTCAACACCTGCAGCAGTTGATCCCTGGCCTTATAGAGATCTGCTTTTTCAATAAGGACGGTAGCTTCCTGCAGCTGCTTGTTGACGAGTTCGTGTTTCAGTTGTCCCTGTAATTGGACAAGGTCCAGAGCAAGATCGTCTGCTGAGAAGTACCGCTCTTCGCGATTCTTTGCCAGTGCTTTGAGTAGGATCATCTCGAGCGCTGGCGGGTACACCGACAGAAAATTCTTAAGAGGCGGCGGGGGCTCGTGCAGGATCTTCAGCAGCGTGGCTGCTGTATTGTCACCGTCAAAAGGAGCGGCGTAAGTGATTAGTTGATACAGGACAACACCTGTGGCGAAGATATCAGTCCGAGGATCCACTGGATTACCATTGAGCTGCTCCGGGGCCATGTAGCTCATACTTCCTAGGATCTGCCCCGTGAGGGTTACGTTCTTGTCTCCCAAATGGGCAATGCCGAAGTCCACGATCTTGACGCTGGCATCTTTGGAAACCATGATGTTGGCTGGCTTGATGTCGCGATGCACGATGCCGCGTTGGTGTGCATAACCCAAGCCTTGGCACACTTCGATGATGAGATTGATTTTTTCCAGCAGAGTTAGTTGCTTATGGGAGCAGATAATCGAATCGAGGCTTTCACCTTCGAGAAACTCCATGACCAGATAGGGATTTCCACCGTGATCTCCCAGCTCATAGACTGTGACAATATTAGGATGTTGCAGGCTACCAGTGGACTGGGCCTCGCGAAAGAAACGCTTGAGCAGATCGGGATTGTCAGCGTAGCCGCCCGTCATCATCTTGATCGCGACCAGACGATCGAGGAAGGGATCGGTAGCCTTGTAAACAATCCCCATGCCGCCTCGACCGAGGATGCCAGTGACGTCGTACTTACCAATCTTCGTTGGTATTTTCGAGGCCATAACGGGCCTGGACCGAAGCAACTAAGAGTAGATCGAGCAGTGTGCTCCTAGACGCGCTGTGAAAGCCCAAGGAACTCGCGAAGCTTGTCTAAAAGAACGGCGTGCTCAGCTCGCCAGCATGCCCAAGACGCTTGGGGTTAACTCGCCTTTGGCATAATCCGCCATATTGTGCTACGAACACTGCCAGCTAGCAACTAGATACCGTTGCAAGGAAGCGCGCAAAGTATAGGTACGGCAGGTACTGCAACCTACTCGAACAAGCCACTCGAACAAGCCAGTTGGTATGTTTGGACAATGGTGCTATCCTTCTCCGCCAAACCGTAAGGAGGCCGCGATGTCGGTTTCAACTGCCTCTACCACAGTATCTGCGACTCCTGGTCCATTTCCGGAGCTGGTCTTTGTGAACGGCTCGGAGCAGCGGACCATTTCGCTCAATCACGTGCCTTTCACTATCGGTCGCAAGCCGGATAAAGACTTGGTCGTGACCGACGCGCGGGTCTCGCGCGATCACGCTGTCATTCAGGCCGACGGCATCGACTTTGTGGTCGTGGACGCAGGCAGCAGCCTGGGTACGTTCGTGAATGGCGAAAAGATCGACCGCCGGAAACTGAACTACAACGATCGTGTCGAGTTCGGCGCCAAGGGCGGCCCGTACCTCGTTTTCAATCCCACGAGTTCGGAACAACTTGAGCTTCTCCAGGAACTGAGCGCAACGGCAAGAGTTTCGATTTTTTCAAAGCTAAGCCAGACCGACATAGAGGAACTCACCAAAATCGTTACTACAAAGAAGTATGGCGCCGATGCTGCCATCTTCTTTCAAGGCGATCCATCGGACGCTCTATACATGCTTATCCGAGGCTCCGTAAAGGTGACTCAGGCCGCCGAGGATGGGCGCGAGAAGATCCTGGACCTTCTGGGACCGGGCGAAATCTTCGGAGAATTCGCGATGCTGGACGGACATCCGCGTTCGGCGACGGTGACGACCTGCGAGCCGAGCGAGTTGGCCACGATCTCGCGCAAGGATTTCCGTAGCTTTGTCGCGAAACGCCCTGAGGTCCTGTGGAAGGTTCTGGAGGCTCTCTGCGAACGTATCCGCAAGACGAGCACAGATATGCTTGAACTTTCGTCGCGCGAAGTTCCCTATCGGCTGCTGGCCGCGCTAAATCAATTGGTAGAAAAATACGGTCAGATGGCGCCCGACGGCTCGTGTCTGATCAGCGGGACGTTTGGTGTCCAGGATCTTGTTGCTATGGTCGGCTCTAGCCACGACGTGGTTAGCCGGCTATTGCATCGCTATCAGGAGGAAGGACTGATAGAACTTGGCAAGAACAAACAGCTCATCATTCCCAGCGCGAAGGCCCTGACCCGAGCGTTGGAGTATAGCTCCGAGTGGTCCTAAACACCTGGTAGACGGCGCCGAAGCCTTGATTCCGCATTTGCCAGCAATCTTGGGACTTCGGTCAAGCTGGCTCTCAGGAGTCGCGAGATGCAGAAAAAAAAGAGGATTCTTATCATCGGCGGAGGCTTCGGGGGCGTCTATACTGCCATCACGCTCGAGAAGTTACTGAAGAAAGATCCAGGTGTAGAAGTAGGCCTGATCAGCAAAGAAAATTATCTGGTTTTCCAGCCTATGCTGCCGGAGGTGATCTCAGGGAGCATCGGCATCTTGGATACGATCGCGCCCATCCGCCGTCTCTGCCCAAAGACCAATCTTTACACCCGCGAAGTCGAGGCGATCGACTTGAAGAGTAAAACAGTGACAACGACCGCCGGCTTTCGTCCGCGACCCTCGCAGCTGGAATACGATCATCTTGTCATCGCGGTGGGCAACGTCACCAGCTTTGCCGGCCAGCCAGGCCTCGCGGAGCATGCTCTCTCCTTCAAATACCTCGGCGATGCGCTGCTGTTGCGCAACCACCTGATCCATGTGCTCGAGGAAGCCGATATGGAATCGGACCCTGAACTCCGGCGTGCACTCCTTACCTTTGTCGTCGCCGGTGGAGGATTCTCCGGCGTAGAAGCGGTCGCCGAGCTAAACGACTTCGTGCGTGAAGGTGCCCGAAGCTTTCGGCGCATCAACCCGGCCGAGATGCAGGTGATCCTGCTTCACGCCGGTTCAGCGATTCTGCCGGAGCTGCCCGCAAGTCTCGCCCAGTTCGCCCAGACACTGCTCGAGCGCCGGGGGGTTGAAATCCGCCTTAATACAAGGCTGGCGGGAGCCACGTCCGAATCAGCCCTTCTCGAAGGCGGAGCACGGATTCCGACCAAGACCCTCGTCAGCACCGTCCCGTCAGGACCTAATCCGCTGGTTTCTCAGTTGCCTTGCAAGAAAGAACACGGAAGGATCGTCGTCAATAAGCATCTGGAAGTGCCCGAGTACACGGACGTATGGGCGCTCGGCGATTGTGCATGGGTCGTGGATCACAACACCTGGCAACCGTGCCCGCCAACCGCCCAACATGCAACGCGGCAGGCCGCTTGCTTGGCCAAGAACCTCGTGGCCTCGCTGCGTGGGGAACCGAAAAAAGCGTTTGCCTTCGAGGCCCTGGGGAAGCTGGCGGCACTCGGCCACCGGTCGGCTGTGGCAGAGGTGTTCGGATTCAAGCTCTCCGGATTCATCGCCTGGGTGCTGTGGCGCACGATCTACCTGATGAAGCTACCGGGATTGGACCGCAAGCTCCGAGTTTCGACTGACTGGCTCCTCGATCTAGTGTTGCCACCCGATATTGTCCAGCTCAAGCTCGAGAAAGGTGCGAGCTTATGTCGTGAACACTTCGAGCCACACCAGATTGTCTTCCGGCAAGGGGACCGTGGTGATCGCCTTTATATTGTGGTCGAAGGAGAAGTCGAGTTGGTTAAGGAAGGCCCCGGGCAGCAGGTCCAGTTGCTAGGCCGCGTCGGATCGGGCGAATGCTTCGGCGAGATGGCTCTGGTGGACGACAATCCACGTATGGCGACGGCACGAACTGTCACCAAAGTGAACCTGCTCAGCGTGGATCAACAGACTTTCCATGCCCTGTTCGAGTATCATCCGCCGCTGCGGCGCATGTTCCAGGCGATTATTGAGCAGCGGCTCCGCGGGGGCGCTGAAGATCGCCAGCCTCAGGCGAGCGCCGCTGGGTCGGACCCGGGTGTGACTGTCTTGTCGCGCGACCCGACTCTAGATCAGAGTACCTGGGCCGATCGCGCTGCGCGCCAGGGGAAATAATCCATCCGCAAAGGCGCAAAGGAACGCAACCCGCCGTTCTAACCCGCCGCATTTAGCGGATCGAATCGATTTGCCAAGTCGTGGTGCCGTGCTGTGCCAGGCCTAGCTTTCTCAATTTCACGATCATCGTTGCGGGCTTTGCTCGTTCCGACTTGCCACCCACCACGTAGCTCACGGATTGCTTCAGTTTGATCTGTGCTTCGTTGCCGGTTACTTCCGGCTCACCGGAGACGCTGTAGGTAAGGTTCACCGCGTTTGCAATCCTGAAGAAGTCACTCAGGCTTCGGATCTGTTGGTGCGTCATGCCGGGCCAAATCTTTTTCAATTCCTCGAGGTTCCTGTCTTCGTAGGCTTTGCGATAGAGTTCCAACACGTCGAGAACAGCTTTCTTCTCGTCTATCTCTGGTAACACTGCGGCCATGGAACGACGCACGGGCTCGGGGTTGTGCTCCACCACGCCCGTGAGCTCGACTTTAGCGTGCTGCGCGTCCTCGACGTGGCTGCCATTCGGGAATCTCTCCAGGTACGCAAGCACGCCTTTGAGGTCCTTGCCGCGGCCACTGCGTTCCCAAATCAGATCGTCGTATCGCCTCATGACTCGATCGTGATAGTTGCCGGAGGAATAGGTTTTCAGAAAAGCTTCCAGAGCCGCCGCGTCGGCCGTGTTTTGTACTGCTTCAAATTCGATCCTCGCGATCTCCCGCTGGGCTGAATCTGAGTATCGGCCGCCGGGATACCTGTTCAGATAGTCACGAAGACTCGTGAGGCTAGGGCTCTCATTCGTCTTTGCCCAATGCAGATCCTCCAGCTTCTCGGCTGCCTGGAAGCGAAAAACACCGCCTGGGTAGCGCTTCAGAAAGCCTTCCACATCTGTAGTACTCGTAGTAAGCCTGACTCTCTGCCAGTCGACTTCTTCGGCATTCGGCGTGGGCGAAGTTCTCTCCGGACTCGGCAGGAACTGAACATCAGCCTTATGCAATTCCACGGTACCGCCAGCGGGAAAATGGCGAAAGACTATGGGTGCATCGCGACGATTCGCCATTACCTTAACCTCGTGATCACCGGCGGGCAGGTGAGTCGAGAACGCTCCTTGACGACCAATCCGTCCTATCGGTGCGCGATCGAGGAAAACTTTCGCTCCGGGGGGAGCACCGCGGATATCCAGATGCGCCGGCTTCTCCGGTTCTGATGGCTTGCTCGTGAGGTCTGTCGGTGGCATCGTGATGGCGATTAGTCCAGGCGCACTCACCGACAAGGACCGCGTCACTGTCTGATAACCCTGCAGTTGGGCTTCCACGGTGTACTGCCCGGGGGCAAGCTGAAATGCGCAGTGTGGGGTAACACAGTGTTGGTCGGTGCCCCGGACATGCACCGATGCACCAAGGGGATTGGTCTTGATCTCAACGGGCACGAGCATCGGTGTGGCGGGTCGCGTAGTTTTCCATGAAACGTAAACGGCGACGGCAAGTAACAAGGTCCCAGCCACAACTAGCTGAGGCAGTTTTGAGGACTTGGGTGTCGCGGAGGGCTGCCGTTTGACCCGCTTTTCAGCCGACGATGCAATCGGCGGTTCCTTCAAAGGGGGAAAAGGCGCGATAGGAGGCTCTTCTCGGGGGAAAAACTTTGTTTCACCTCGGTAGGAATCCGTTGCGGCACCAGGTGCAGGAATGGACCCTACCTGCGTCTGGCCGAGCTCTTGCGCCAATTTGGTTTCCGCCGGTTGTGACTTGGCTTCACCCAGTCGCTCCCTCTCCTTCTCTTCCTGACCTCGCTCTTCTAAGTGACGAGCGCGTTCTTGGATATCTTCGTTCAAACGCATCAGGTGAGAAGAGTTGGGGTACAGTGAAAGAACCCGTTCAACTTCGCGAAGCGCGTCTCGAAGTTCGCCAGCAGATTGCGCACGGTTGGCTGCCACTACGCACTGCTCGATGATCTGCTCTCGCTTGCGATTCTCAATCTTGCCTTTCAGAACCGGCACGAGCGGGGATTCCGGATAGAATTGGGCTGCGAGTCCCAGAAGCAGCTCAGCTGTTTCCCAGCGTGTCTGGAGAGCAGATTCGGAAGCGGCCAGGATGATACCGATCGTCTGCTCGCGGATCGCTTCATCGCGATTCGCGATCTCATTGGCGCGTTTGAGAAATGCGCCCCCCTTCTCCCATTCGTTGTTGGCGAACGCCTGCTGGGCATCCACCAGACACCTGCGGGCTTCCCTTGGGAGATCCAGAGGTTCTTGAACAGGTTCGGTTGGCGGCACTTCCGATTTGACGGGCGGGGCTGGGCTCACCGTTGTGCTTAAGAGGGCAAGCATGGTCGGCTTGGGCTCAGGAGCAGTTCCCATCGCCGGGATTTCCTGCTTGGTCAGCGGCCACGCGCGCAGCGGCTTAGCATCAGCCGCAGCGTGTTCCAGCGCGTTGGTAGGATCGGCCGGACGGGCAGGCCCATCCAACCCTTCTCGAACATCCGACTCATTCCCTGGATTTGGGATCGGGCGAAGGTTGTCGGCTTGACGCAAAGCTGCGATTTGCAGTGTGAGCTGATGCCTTACATCGCCTACGACCGATTGAATCTTCCGATCCCCTGGATAATGCTCGGCTATAAGGGTAACTTCTCCCAAAACGCTCTCCAGCTGCGCGACCCTGGCGAGCTCGGTTTCCTGCCCCGGGTCCGGAACCGGCGTCAACGAGGGCGCAGTCACCCACTGCGAGTTGTTGAGCGTCATTTGATCGGCGGCTTCGGCCACCCTTTGCTTCAGCAATTCATACCGCTCATTGCTCAGACGTTCGCGCTCGACTGCCGCCATGGCTGTGGCGCGCGCGAAGTCATACCCCTGCTTCAGGTCCGGCACGAAGGTCACTGCCTGGGAAACCCGGTCGAGAATATCCAGAGCGGACTGATAACAGCGGACAATCAACAGGACGCGGCAGTCTTGCAGCGCTTGCGCGACTGCGATCCGCGCAGCGTCGGCCTGTTTGACGTCAATCTCTCGCTGTAGCAGTTGCGTGTCCAAGCCATTCCCGAATTCGGCGCGGTGTTTCTCCAGCAGGGCGCGGGCGGCATCAAAATCAGAGTTGCCCAGCGCGTCACGTGCCTGTTCTTTGACCGTCGAAAACGCCTCGACCCGGAGGCGTTCACGGTGTACCTGTTCCAAAAGCTGAGAGATCTCGGGTGACTTGTTGTAGCGCAGTACCTGCGCCTCCAGAAACTTCGCTGCCTCGCCATGCCTTTCCATGTGAACTAGGCGACAGGCAGTGGCGAGTACCTCTTGAAGGCCGGCATTAAACTCCTCAACGTGCCGGCGGGCATCGGACAGGACAACGCGCAATTCCTGATCGTCAACTTCCTTGAGGACCGCTTCCAGTAGTTCAATCGCGGGTTGGTATTCGTCTGCTGACATAAGACGATGGGCTTCTTTTGCGGCCGCATCAATCTTGTTTCGCATGGCAAAACTCGCGGCTTCCTCCTGCGCGAATTGGAGCAAGTCGTCAAACTCGTTTGCCCGAGTCCGTCGCTGTGCGGCTAGCAGGACTTCGATCGCTTCGGTGTAGGCCTTGCGGCGAATCGCGTCTTTCGCCTGCTGGACAATTTGCGTCTTGAACTGTTCTGCACGTTCGCGCTCAACCGTCTCGGTGATCAAGGAATGCATCGATTGCAGAACAAATTCATTTGGATACCTGGCTAGAGCCTGATCCAGCGGAACTAGAGCTTCCAGAGGCTTTTTTTCTTCCAATAGCCGCCTGGCAAGCGAGATCTGACCCTCCACATACATCCGCTTCTCGGTGGCTTCGCGCTCCTTGTCAGCGATTGCCTTCAGTTTAAGCAGGCCGCGTTCGTTGGGGAATCTCTCCAATGCTTCCGAAGCTTTGGTGCAGGCCAACGCATAGTTGTTGGTATTCAGAGCTTCTTCAATCTCCGCGCTGACTTCTTCGAGTTCCTTGCGGCGCCTTTCTTGTTGCTGGCCCATGGAGGCCAGGGCGATGAAATCACTCACACCGGGTGCAGTTGGATCGATCGCCTCTGCTTTCCGGAGGAAATCGAGCGCAGCCGTAAAATGACGCCCTGATATCTGCTTCCGGCCCTCCTCCAAGAGAGTCTGAACCTGTTTCAGCTTCGTTCGCTCAGCTAATTCTTTGGCGATGACCGCGTGTAGTTCCTTGGCATCTCGACTCTCAGAATCGACGGCAAGCGCTTGCTTTACCGTAGCCAAAGCATCTTCGAGATCCTCAGTATCAAAAGCAGATCTCGCCCGCGTCAGCAGTTCCGAGATTTGGTCAGCACGCTTTTTCCTCTCTTTGATCGAGTCTCGCAATTCACGTACCTGCGAGTTACTCTCATCCAGGCCGACAGCGGAGTCCAGATAACGTAGCGCCTCATCCAGAGCATTGCGCCCGATGGCCTGCTCGGCCTGTAAGCGCAAATCTTTAATCCGATCGGAGCGCTGCTGCTTCTGGATCTGTTGTTGTACTTCGCGCAGCAGGTCACCGGCTCGGACATTCTGCCGGTCGATCTTCAACAATTGGACCAACTGTTCTTTGGCTCTGTCCCACTGTGCTTCGACAACGCTTCGTTCCACTGCTTGCAGATACTCGGAGACCCTCTCGCGCTTGAACCGCTCCTGTACATGAGAAAGGTCGAAAGCAAGGTCGGCAGCCGTCTGATACCGCTCGTCCGGATTCTTCGCCAACACGCGTTGGACGATAGTATCCAGCTCGGGCGGGCAGCGGGGCAGAAACTTGTCGAGAGGGGGAGGAGAATCGTGAATGATTTTCAGCAGTGTATCGCCAGCATCTTTTCCTTCGAATGGGAGTTGGTATGTCAGCAACTGGTACAACGAGACACCGGTCGAAAAGATGTCGGTTCTCAAGTCCACCGGAGCATCCTGGATTTGTTCCGGGGACATGTATTGAATGCTGCCCAGGAGCTGACCAGCGCGAGTAACATGTTCTTCCCCTATCCGAGCGATACCGAAGTCAACCAGCTTGACCGTGCCATCTTTCAACACCATCACGTTCGCGGGTTTGATATCCCGGTGAACGATCTTTTGTTCATGCGCATAGGCGAGAGCGTTACAAACCTGGATGATGATATTCAACTTCTCTTCCAGGGAAATCGCACGACCGGAGCGGATGAACGCATCCAGGCTCTCACCTTCGAGGAACTCCATTACCAAATAGGGAGTAGCTTCATGAACTCCGAGATCATAAATCGTGACTATATTCGGGTGTTGAAGCTTGCCTGCCGACTGGGCTTCCCGGTAAAAGCGCTTAAGGAGCCCGGGATCGCTGATGACCTTGCTGGTCATCATCTTGATGCCAACCAGGCGGCCGATTTCCGGATCGATTGCCTTATAGACGACTCCCATGCCGCCTCGACCTACAACTTCGAGCACCTCGTACTTACCCAGTCTCTTTGGTCCGTTCTTGGGCATGGCAGTGGCTTCGAGAACAGGCGGCCGATTTCCACCTACGCAATCTGTTGCAGGTCGCCGTCGAGAGGATCGGTTCCAGGGGAGGCGAATATGAACTAGCGTTGTCCTAACATTTTTGGCGTAACTGCACGCTCCGGGGATGCTCGCCGAGGCGCGCATCCCCGCTTCTAAACGGCCCACACATTAGCATAGAATCCGCTCTCAAACCACTCGGCGTGGCACTCCAAATCGTGTCCAAAATCCGCCGGCGCTAGTGAATTTGGACAAATTTACTGCACCATCCGGAACACTTGTCCCGCGACGAGAACCGAGGCAGCGAATGGGAGCGGAGCTTTGCCGCGCACCATGACAAAGGTTCCGTTTCGGCTGCCAAGATCTTCGAGGAAGAAGTCCTCCCCCCGATGGTAGACTCGGGCGTGCGACCGGCTCATGATGGGGTCATTGTTGAAAGTAAACGTGCCAGTGGTGCGGCCAAAGGTGATTTCTTCGTGTTGGAGCGGATAGGTTTCCTGCCGTTCGGAGCCATCCGGATTGATCCCCGCGAACTCCGCGGGCCATTCTTTAACCAGCTCGCCGACAGCCAACAGCGTTTTCCCAAGTGTCGTAGCCGCAGCCACCAGATCCGGTTTGCAAATAAACCTGAACAGGCGCGTGCCCATGGCAATTACGTCGTCTTCCTCCAGGGTGTACGTCGCAGCCAGGCGGATGAAGATGCGGCCTTTGTTGCCGATATCCTCAACCATGGGCTGACCTTCTTCCAGTGAGAACCGCGCTCGCACCTCTTGAGATTTGCTGTCAACTCTTGCATCTGCGTCTGTCCCGCCGACCGTCACCCCGGCGGCGGCAATCGGGTATTCAGCAATCACCGCGCCATCACGATTGAGCTGCTGCAGCTTTGCCGTGCCGATGCCATCCTGGCTGATGGGGGTAGGGGCCGCCTTCAAAGGCACAGCTTCCGTGTCGCCCCACAGCGCCTGGTAGAGATCGCGGTCTTCGCTTTTGCCCTTCAAGCGGAAACGGCCAAGAAGCACGACCTTAAACTCCGATGTGGAAAGCTGCTGCTTTAAGGAGTCGGAAATGACGATCTGCCTCGGGAGAGCGACGCTCTCCACCCTGGATGCCACGTTCACCACGTCACCAAAGACGTCATCCGACTTGACGATCCCCATCCCGTAGTGCAGGCCGATCCGAACCAGCATCTCGTCGGGTTTTTTTCCGCGTGCGTTCCTCTCCCGCAATCGTCGCTGGATCGCCACGGCCGCCTGAACTGACTTGTCACAGTCGTCGAAAACGGCCATCACCCCATCGCCAATGGTCTTGACGACTCGCCCGCCATGCTGTTCGATGACTGACCGTAGCAGGTCGTTACATTCGTGGACCATGGCGAGTCCGGCGATGTCACCGAAAGTTTCGAAATATTCCGTGGAACCCTTGATATCAGTAAACATAACCGTGACTGCGCAGCGGAACCTTTCCAGCTGTTGCAGAACCGCGGGGTCCTCACGCGAGAGTTGAAGAATTTTCGTGACGAGTGTGTTCTGTCGCATTGCCACAAAAGTCGGGTGATCCGATCGCCCCCTAGCGCAGTCATTGTCGCATGAATCCCGGAAACCGGACCCAGTTGACTTACGGCGGATAATGTCGAGCTAGATGCGACGCTTCGTCCGCATAAGACACCTTGACCGGTCGCAAGGCGGACTTCAGCTCTCCGGTTCATGCAGCGAACATTGTTGCAAGTGGCGACAAATGTATATATCGTGGCGGGACTTAATCAGCGTTGGGGCCATTGGCTACGTTGAGGTTGGAATGAAATCGAACACCGGTGGAGGACTATGCGGCCGAGGCTAGTCGCTTTCTCCGCAGCAGCACTCATGCTGCTTCCCCTTACCATCGTTTACGCCCACGAGCGTTTCATTCGGCACGACCTCAAGTACCCGATGCATGAGCGTTACTTCGGACGAACCCCCGGGGCATTTCTCGGCATTCAGCCAGACATGTTTCGTATCGCGACGACGAGCTGCGTTCTACTATTCGTCTTTCTGGTGATTTTCTTCTTTCGGCAGAACCTCGATGTCTTTGTCGAACACCGGGTGCTATCAGGTCTGCGCGGCCCCGCACAGAGATTTCTGCACCACGTGGCGAACTATCTCACGGATAAACCCATGAACCTGCGGTGGTTCCACACCGTCGGGGAGTGGGCCGTTGTCTTCTTCCTGCGCAGTCCCGCGCTGGTTCTCATGTATTCGGCAACCAACGATTCGATGGTGATGCCCAGTTATCCGCTGGAGCCGACCTCGGCGATTTACTTCAAGTACATTCAGGTTTTCCTCGCCATCCTGATGCTCACCCAGACGGCGCTTCCTCTGGCGGGGGCATTGGTAATCGGCACTTGGATCTACCTGTGGCGCTGGGGCTGGATGGTGGCTGCAGATGCGATCCCGGTTGTAACGGTGGCAGTCTTGTATCTCTCTGCGCCTTGGCAATCCCACAGGGTAGCCATTACTGAAATGAGCGAAAAACAGGTGAAACTGGTCCGGCTGGTGCTGGGATTTGGTTTTTTCGCCCTGGGCTGGCTCAAGATCTACAACTACCACCTCACGGCTGGGGTGGCCGACAACTATCCATCGGTGATGGACGATCCGATGATCAGTTTCTTTTCCATGGGGACCAACCCCCTGTTTCGTCGCGAAAACTGGATCATCGCATTCGCCCTTGCGGAAGTGCTCAGCGGCTTCATGTTGATGGTCGGGGTTTTCACCAGAGTTTGGGGATCGCTGATGCTCTGGGTGTTTACAAAGCTGATGTTGGTTAACTTCGGCTGGGATGAGATTCCGCACATTTACCCGATCGCCGCAACGATGGCGGTAGTTTTTTCCAACAAAGTGAACAGCGAGTTCGCCTTTGTCGAGAGGATCCAGCAACGACTAGCCCGTGAGGGAAGAACATTGCTGAGACTTGCGACCGTCGTCGTTGCTTCACTGGTGATTTCAGTGCTGACGGTCTACGTCTTGCTTTACGCGTTTACATTCATTGACCGATCGCATCTGTAAGTCAGGGAGTGCTCTCATGAAATTCATCAGCGCAAGACTTGCCACAATCTTGATCATCGTGACCTGTGCGGGTTTGTACGGTCTGGACTACTACAAGAATCCGCAGCTATGGCATCACCCGGCAACACGAGATGGAAGCCTCGGGAAAAGGAGCGCGCCTAGTACTCTGGATGAACCACCTGTGTTGTACGGGATGCCTGTCCGACATCCGCCAAGCCCTGGCTGCCGTTCAGGGAGTAGATCTGGCCAAAGCCACGAGCCCCCAGCAACTGCTCACGCAGGAGAAGGCAAACGTGCAGAGTGCGAGTACGTCACTGCCCGATTATGGCAATACCATCCAGCTTCCGATCACAGACCTGGACCAACTGGACCTGGTCGCTATTGATCGGGCTCTTCGAGACAAAGGCTTTGTTGCCGGACGCATGGAACTAAGTGGCGTAGAACATTTTCGCCTTGAGGCGGAACTGGATCACCTGTGCTGCGGCATGTGCGACAGGGCTATTCACGAACGCGTTGCTTTCTTGAAAACCAAGGGGTTAGGCGGCCAATTCAAGTGGCTGGATAGCGTCAACCTGAACCACGAAAAGAAAATCGTTATAGCGTATGCCCGCTTCCTCGAGCCCGGCAAGACGGTGGATGTCGCCGAGTTCCTGTCGGGGCTCAACTACCTCGGATACGAACCGCATTCTTTGCGGGTTGTTCCTGGCGAGCACCAGCAGCATCCCATCGAAAACACGGCTCAGTAGCCGCTGCAAGTTAGACCGAAGCCGTGGCCGGTTACCGCCATGAAACCTATCCGTCTCTCAAAATAAGCTGAGGATTTTTGGTAACTCTAAGACAAAAACTGATTTTAGTCTTGACAGCATTCCAACCCGTATGCATACTCCTCGCACGAAAATGGAGATGTAGATGCGTCGGTGGTCCAACCGAAATTTCTATCGAGCATGGGAGCTAGGCCAGTTCGTCGCGTCTCTGGCTGAGGGGACGGGCTCTGCGTTGATGTTGATGATGTGAGCGATGGAACCGGGCCGACCTCGAATGTGTCTGTCAGATCCTCCGGGGAGATTCGATGAAGAGCGGGCATCCGTTCTCCAGGGTCCTGGCAGCGTGCGCCCAAAAAAGAATACGAAGCCCGCTCCCTGCAGCGGTGTTTCTGGTTTTATTTTCGAGCTATCAAGGCGCCAACAATTTTGCCCGGAGCGCCCCAAGCTCTCCTCTACTTAGTACTGGAGGCTCTCCCCTACTTAGTACCAGCGATGAGTTATTCAACCGCAACTTAGGTGCGCAGTCCGTCAGCAGCCATTTCATTCCAGGTAAGTTCCAGACCGCCCAGGTGGGCGAACCGTCTGTCTGGATCGCTGACGAGTCAAACTTAGCCGCGGAAAAGCAAATGCTCAGGAACTTGGATTTGGCGTAGCATTAGGAGGAGGGCTAACCAAAATGAAAAATCGACCTGTATCGCGCACGCCAGCTGGGTCAACGACCCAGCCTGGGTCCACGCCGGAACTGCTGGAGCAGATCCGTGTCCGGGCCTATGGGTTGTTCGAGCAACGGGGAAGAACCGAGGGTCACGAGTTGGAAGATTGGTTGCGGGCAGAGGCTGAGGTGCTGCAGCAGAAGGCGAAAACGACGGCTGCGTAGCAGTCTCAAAAGAGTGCGATCTCGAATCCGAGGTTCGTAGGAGAGCTTTATGGCAGCCAGCGCGATACCGATCACATATCCCGGCAGGCATATGGACGACCTGTGCGTCAGTACGATCCGCACCCTCGCGATGGATGCGGTGCAGCAGGCAAACTCCGGCCATCCGGGCACTCCGATGGGCATGGCGCCGGTGGTCTATTGCTTGTGGCAACAGTTCTTGCGCTTTGATCCGGAAGATCCCATTTGGCCTAACCGCGATCGCTTCGTTCTCTCCATCGGGCACGCTTCGATGCTGCTGTATTCCCTGCTTCACCTGTGCGGCGTCAAGGCGGTTGATGCGGAATATGAACGGCTTGGGGAACCATGCGTCAAGCTCGATGACCTCAAGCAGTTTCGGCAATTAGAGAGCAAGTGTCCGGGACATCCCGAGTATCGCTGGACCTCCGGCATCGAAACCACCACTGGTCCACTGGGCCAAGGTGTTGCCACCAGCGTCGGCATGGCACTGGCCGAGCGTTGGATGGCGAATCATTTCAATCGTCACGGCCATGAAATCTTCGACTACAACGTGTATGCCCTTTGCGGTGACGGTTGCATGATGGAAGGCGTTAGCGGCGAGGCCGCATCGCTGGCTGGCCATCTCAAACTCTCGAATCTTTGCTGGATTTATGACAACAACCGAATCACGATCGAGGGCCATACGGACTGGGCGTTCAGCGAGGATGTAGCTACCCGTTTTATCGGGTACGGGTGGAATATCACGCGCGTAGGGGATGCAAATGACCAGGAAATGCTTGCCCGCGCTTTTCAGACTTTTCTGCATACCAACGATCGCCCGACTCTGATCATCGTGGACAGCCACATCGCTTATGGCGCGCCCAGCAAGCAGGACACCAGTGCTGCGCATGGCGAACCACTCGGAGAAGAGGAAATTCGCCTCACCAAGCGGAATTATGGCTGGCCCGAAGATGCAAAGTTTTATGTGCCTGATGGCGTGAGGGAACACTTCCGCGCGGGAATCGGGAAGCGCGGAGGAGAATTGCGGGAACGGTGGCAGGAGACTTTCCGCCACTACGCAGACCAGAATCCGGAACTGGCTTCACAGATTGACGAAATGCAGCGCCGTGAATTGCCCGAGGGATGGGACCGCGATCTTCCCAAGTTCCCGACCGACGCGAAAGGTGTGGCCGGGCGGGATGCATCCGCCAAGATCCTGAATGCGATCGCCCGTAATGTGCCCTGGATGGTCGGCGGATCAGCCGATCTGGCGCCCTCCACCAAGACTCGCCTCACCTTTGACGGTGCCGGCGACTTCACTGCGGCGAACTACGGCGGACGCAACCTGCACTTTGGGATTCGCGAACACGCGATGGGGTCGATTCTTAATGGGATGGCGCTATCCAAGGTGCGGCCGTTTGGATCGGGCTTCCTGATATTCAGCGACTATTTGCGTCCTGCGATCCGGCTGGCAGCGCTGATGGAAATTCCGGTGGTCTACATTTTTACGCACGATTCGATCGGGGTGGGCGAAGACGGACCGACTCACCAGCCCATCGAACAGCTGATTTCTCTGCGCGCGATACCTAACCTGATCACCTTGCGGCCAGGAGACCCCAACGAAGTTGTTGAAGCCTGGCGGGTCATTATGCAGCTGCGTCACAAGCCGGCGGTCTTGGTCTTATCGCGCCAGGCGCTGCCTACGCTAGATCGTAACCGCTACGCTCCTGCGTCCGGTGTTGCCAAAGGCGGCTACATCCTTGCGGATGCGCCGGGAGGGAAGCCGGACATCCTGTTCCTCGCGACGGGCAGCGAGGTGGGACTGGCGGTGGAAGCCTTCGAAAAGTTGGCGGCTGAAGGCGTGCGGGCTAGAGTCGTGAGCATGCCCTCGTGGGAACTGTTCGAAGAGCAATCGCAGGCCTATCGCGACGCGGTGATTCCTCCGGATGTGACTGCTCGCATTTCGGTAGAGCAGGCTTCGACCCTGGGATGGGCGCTCTATCACGGGTCAGGCGGCCGGGCGATCGGTATGAAAACCTTTGGCGCCTCCGCACCTCTGAAGGAATTGCAAAAGAAGTTCGGCTTCACGCCCGACAATTTGTTGGTGACTGCACGGGAATTGTTATCGCGTAAGCAGTAAGCTACGTGCATGGCGCTTTCGCGTTGGACCACCCGTGGTTCGGTTCAGAGAGGATTTAGTTCTCGGGCCCAAGAAATACATGCGCATCTGCCGCAGGCCAAGTTACAAGCGAGACGGCAGAGCCGAACTGGCGACGCCCCCATAGTCAGAGGTACTCAACGCCCCTAATCGGAGTGATACTATGCAGCCAGCAGTTGTCGTGGAACCAAAACTCTCCAGGCAATCCAATCCCTTACGCGAACTCGAAAACTACGGACAGTCGGTTTGGTTGGACTACATCCGGCGCAGTCTGCTGACCAGCCGGGAACTGCAGCGCCTGCTCGATCATGACGGTCTCCGCGGAGTCACGTCCAACCCCGCCATCTTCGAGAAGGCGATTGCCGGCAGCTCGGATTACACCGACCTGCTGCAATCTTTGGCCAGCCAGAGCGAGCTCGACGCGAAAGCCCGTTACGAGAAACTGGCGATTCGCGACATCCAGGATACCGCGGATCTTTTGCGTCCGGTTTACCAGGCGACCAAGCGTCGCGATGGGTACGTGAGCCTGGAGGTATCGCCTTATCTCGCACGCGACACCGAGGGGACACTCGAAGAAGCGAGGCGCCTGTGGAGGGCTGTGAGTCGCGAGAACGTGATGATCAAGGTTCCCGCGACGCCGGAGGGAATCCCGGCCTTTCGGCAGCTCATCAGCGAAGGCATAAACGTGAATGTGACGCTGCTGTTCTCGCAGGCGGTTTACGAGCAGGTGGCGCAGGCTTACATTGACGGGCTCGAAGAATTTGGCCGTCGCGCTCTCGATGTCGGCAAAGTTGCCAGCGTCGCCAGTTTTTTCATCAGCCGCATCGATTCCGCCGTGGACGCCATGGCCACTGCCCGGCTGAATGCGGAAAAAGATCCAGCGCAGCAGGCCCTGCTGCGCAGCCTTCTGGGAAAGATCGCAATTTCCAATGCGAAGCTGACTTACCAACGTTACCGCAGCATTTTTCAGCAGGATCGCTGGTTGGATCTCGCAAAACATGGCGCCCAGACTCAGCGCGTGCTGTGGGCCAGTACCGGCACGAAGAACCCGAATTACAGCGATGTGATTTATGTCGAAGAGTTGATTGGTCCGGATACCGTCAACACGATGCCGCCGGCTACCGTCAGCGCTTTCCGCGACCATGGCAAGCCGCGGCCCAGCCTTACCGAAGACCTCGAAGCCGCGCAGGATCACATGGACACCTTGCAGAAGGTCGGGATTTCAATGAGCGAAGTCACTGCCAAACTGCTGGATGAAGGACTTCAGCTGTTTTCGGAAGCATTTGACAAGTTGCTCGCTGCGGTTGAGCAATCCACTCAGGGTCGCACCACCCCCAAGGTGAGCCAGCAAACTTACAAGCTGCCTGCCAATGCTGCCAATTTGGTCAGCGCGCACGTGAATGATTGGCGCGCTGAAGGCAAGGTGAGCCGGTTGTGGGAGCGTGACCCATCACTGTGGACTGATTCGGACGAAGGGAACTGGCTCGGCTGGCTGACCATAACCGATGATCAGTTGGCTCACCAGCACAAGCTCGCCGAGATGGCTGCAGATGTGCGCAGCGGCGGCTTTGCCCACGTGTTGCTGCTAGGCATGGGCGGCTCCAGTCTATGTCCCGAGGTTCTGAAGATGACCTTCGGCAAAATCCCTGGATCTCCGGAACTCGACGTCCTGGATTCCACGGATCCGGCGCAGATCCAAGCCACGGAGCAGAAGATTGATCTGGCCAAGACTCTGTTCCTCGTGTCCAGCAAATCGGGAAGCACGCTCGAACCGAACATCTTCAAACAATATTTCTTTGAGCGGGTGCGGCAGGCGGTCGGTGCCGAGAAGGCTGGGTCTAGGTTCGTCGCTATCACCGACCCAGGTTCGAAGATGGAGCACGTTGCTCGAGGAGACAATTTCCGGCGCATCTTCCAGGGCCTGCCCAGTATCGGCGGCCGATACTCAGCACTTTCCAATTTCGGGATGGTGCCCGCCGCCGTAATGGGCATGAATACGCAGAAATTCCTGGACCGCGCCGAAGAGATGGTGCAGGCCTGCAAATCGTGTGTTCCGGTCGAGGACAATCCCGGGGTCATTCTGGGAATTATTCTAGGAACCCTGGCTACGAACGGCCGCGACAAGGTCACCATCGCTACCTCGCCGGGCATTTCCGGTCTGGGTGCCTGGCTCGAGCAGTTGATTGCTGAGTCTACCGGCAAAGAGGGTCGGGGAATTATTCCCGTGGACCGGGAGCAATTGGGTCCGCCTGAGGTCTATGGCGAGGACCGTGTTTTCGCCTACCTGCGTTTGGAATCGGCGCCCGATCGCACGCAAGACGAGAAAGTAGCGGCACTCGAGCGGGCTGCTCATCCGGTGGTTCGCATCGCGGTAGGCGACCTCTACGACTTGGGCCAGGAATTTTTCCGATGGGAGATTGCCACCGCGGTGGCGGGATCGATTATCGGCATCAATGCCTTCAGCCAGCCCGATGTGGAGGCCAGCAAAATCGCCACCCGAAATCTGACTTCCGAATACGAGCGCGCCGGCTCGCTGCCGGCGGAGAAGTCCATCCTCGAAGAAGGAGACATCAGGCTCTTCACAGACGAGAAGAATAGAGCGGCTCTGGCACAAGCGGCTGGGTCGGACCAGACTCTAGTTGGATATCTGCGCGCCCACTTGAATCGCATAAAGGCCGGTGATTACTTTGCCCTGCTCGCCTACCTGCCCATGTTCGGTGAACATGACGAGGCGCTCGAGAACATGCGCCATCAAGTGCGCGACCATAAGCGGGTGGCCACTTGTCTCGGATTCGGGCCGCGCTTCCTGCATTCGACAGGACAGGCGTACAAGGGTGGTCCCAATTCAGGCGTGTTCCTGCAGGTCACTTGTGACGACGCTCGCGACCTGTCGGTTCCCGGACAAAAATACACATTCGGCGTGGTCAAAGCGGCACAGGCGCGCGGCGACTTCCAGGTTCTGGCAGAGCGGAATCGGCGAGCCTTGCGGGTTCACCTGGGCCGGGACGTCACCGCTGGGTTGGTAAACCTCACTTCCGCCCTCGCGAAGGCGCTCGCGTAACTTTTGACAAGGATCCGTGCCTTGCCCATTGGGGCGCAGGCGCTTCCCCGATTGGGTTACACAGGAGATGGTGATGTTTCGCAGCAACCATGATCGGAAGACATTTGAGGGCAACGGGCGCAAGATCCTGGTGATTGATGTCGGTGGGACGAATATCAAATTGCTGGCCAGCGGTCAGAAGAAACCGCGCAGGTTTTCTTCTGGTCCCAACATGAACGCCGCGACTATGGTGCGGGAGGTGAAGAAGGCGGTGAAGGATTGGGATTACGACGCGATCTCGATCGGCTATCCCGGACCGGTGGTTCACGGCCGGCCATTGCGCGACCCGCACAATCTGGCGCCGGGCTGGGTGGAGTTCGACTTCGAAAAGGGGTTTGGCTGCCCGGTGAAAATCATCAACGACGCCAGCATGCAAGCGCTAGGAAGTTACAAAACCGGCCGCATGCTTTTCTTGGGTCTGGGGACCGGCCTGGGCTCGGCCATGATTGTGGATGGCATTATCGAGCCCATGGAACTTGCTCACCTGCCTTATAGGCACGGGCGCACATTTGAGGATTATGTTGGGATCCGGGGACTGGAGCGCCTGGGCAGAAAGAAATGGGAACAGCACGTGGCCAAAGTTGTGCAGCAACTCCGCGCAGCTTTGCAAGCCGAAGAGGTCGTGCTCGGTGGTGGGAACGTTAAGAAGCTTAAGAAATTGCCTCCCTGCACCCGAGCCGGAGACAACGACAATGCATTTGTTGGTGGTTTTCGAATATGGGAGGGAGAGCCGTATGCCCGAGCTAGAGCTGCTTCCTGACTCTAACCTGAAAAACATGATCACCAAGGCTTCTTCATCTCAGCGAAAGGCAGATCCCTGCCTCTTGGTGATCTTTGGAGGAGCGGGGGACCTTACCAAGCGCAAGCTCGTCCCCGCCCTGTGCAACTTGGCGGAACAAGGCTTCTTGCCGCAACAGTTCGGGCTCGTGGTTGTCTCCTACACCGACTTAACGACGGAGTCTCTCCGCGAGCGGCTCACTGAGGACATCAAGACGTTTGCACTTCGCCCGGTCGATCCCGCGATCAGCACGCGGTTGATCCAGCATACGTACTACGTGCGCGGAGAATTTGGGGATGCTGCCACCTATCAGAAGCTAAGAGCAGCCCTGAGCGACATCGCGAAGGAAGATCACATTCCGGGCAATCACTTCTATTACCTGGCAGTGGCACCGCGCTTCTTCGGGGAGATTGTCAAGCAACTTGGTGCGGCGGGTCTGGCCCGGGAGGAAAACGGCCAATGGCGCCGCGTGGTCATCGAAAAGCCTTTCGGTCGAGATCTGCAGTCGGCGCGTGCTTTGAATACCGAGATCAAGCAGGTGCTCGATGAACACCAGATTTACCGCATCGACCACTATCTCGGAAAAGAAACAGTGCAGAACCTGATGATGTTCCGCTTCGGCAATGGAATTTTCGAGCCGATCTGGAACCGCCGCTACATTGATCACGTGCAGATCACCGCTTCGGAAACGGTCGGTGTCGAGCAACGCGGCGGTTACTACGACACTTCGGGCGCCTTGCGCGACATGGTTCCCAACCACTTGTTTCAGTTGGTTTCTCTCACCGGAATGGAGCCGCCGATTTCTTTCGACGCCAACGCCGTGCGCGACGAGCAGGCCAAGGTATTGCATGCGATCCAAGCATTCACTCCCGAGGACGTATTAACGAAGACCGTGCGCGGTCAGTACGGCACGGGCACAATGGATGGCAGGCAAGTACCAGCCTATCGGG
>Ga0209152_10000022_pt1 | contig 83861 bp, 53 predicted proteins | sample GraSoiAngelo_107_FD_185873 | JGI IMG/M metagenome (GOLD analysis project Ga0209152, IMG submission 185873) | Grasslands soil microbial communities from the Angelo Coastal Reserve, California, USA - 14_0903_09_30cm (SPAdes) (version 2) | ecosystem: Environmental > Terrestrial > Soil > Grasslands...
AAAGAGCACAAAGCCTAAAGAACCGAGGACAGCTCCAATCACCAACTCAGCCATGTTTCTAGTCAGTGACGCGAATGCCAGTACAGGCAAACTGAGACCAAGTAGCAAATAGAGGCTGCGCGATGCCGCAGCGGTCAGGCTCTGGCCGACGGGAAATCCGTTCAGCAATCCTTCCATCGTGTCGGTGAGCAAAATTGGTCCATGCACCAGCAACAAGACAAAGAGCACCTTGGCCAGCAGTAGATCTCGTCGGCTCAGGGGACGCACCAGCCAATCTTGCCGGACGCCAGGGATTGCGTCCAGGTGCACCACCGTAGCAATGAGAAGAGCGCTTGCCAGGAGCGCACCTAATTGCAGCAGGTTGGATATATTTAGCAGCGCTTCGGTCACACGAATGTGGTCCATCGCATAGCACAGGCCCGCCGACGTGACCTGAATTCCGGCTGCGCCCAGAACAAACGGCCATAGTAATTTCAAATCTTTTTTGCAAATATGCCAAATCATGTTCGTAGTCGGCTTCATGGAAGTGCTCCTTCTCTCGCCGCGCGCGCCAGAGTTGTAAAAATGGAGCGCAGTGCCATCGGTTGGGCATCAACGGTTCTGACATTGCCGACCAGCGCGCGCAGTCGCTCGCCAACGTCTCCTTCGGAAAATTGTGTATCCACGAACGAAAGCACATTCCCCACGGTGCGTACTCTCAACCAGCACTTGGGAAAAGCAGGCGCCACTAGTTCGTTGCGGTTCTGGGTTCCGTTCCGCTCCAATGTGACGTGCACCTCGCGGAAGCGCGCCACCAGGTCGCTCATGGATTCCTCGAAAAGTAGCCTGCCCTCATCAAGAAACGCCACGTGCGTCGCCACGCCATCAATTTCGCCAAGCTCATGCGAGGAGATCAGGATGGTCATCTCACCGGCCTGTTGTAGCAGGCCCTCCATGAATTCGTCGCGCACCAGCGGATCGAGGCCGCTGAACGGCTCATCCAGAACGAGGAGCTTAGGGCGAAATGGCAATGCGCAGGCCAGCGACATCTTCATTCGCATTCCGTGTGAAAGGTCGCAAATTTTCCGCTCCGGCGGCAGCCGTAACTGGTTCAAGATGGATTTTTCTAGCTCTGTGTCCCAGGTCGGGTAGAAAGGCCGCAAGTAGGCGAGAAACTCCTCGACCGTAAGTTTTTCAGGCATGTCCTGGTTCTCGGAGACATATCCGATTTGACCAAGTTCTCGCGGCGAAATCTTGCGTGAATCGACACCCAATACTTCGGCCGTGCCGCGCGTAGGTTCCACAATGTTCATTAAAACCTTGATGGTGGTGGTCTTGCCAGCGCCGTTGGCTCCAATCAGCGCAAAGGCGCTGCCTTCGGGGACGGAGAAGCTCAAATCCCTGACGGCCTCATGGTGTCCGAATTTCTTGCATAGCTTATTGATGCGAATCATTTTCGACTCACTTCCAGCGGCTTCTCGAACCGCACCCAGTGCGACTCGATGGCTGCGATGATTTCTTCTAATTCCAACCCCACTCTCCTGGCCTCCACCACCAACTGCTCCACTTCTTGCTGCAAGATCCGCTTCCTCTCCCCGGCGCGCGCCTGCGGGGGATCCGCAACGACGGTGCCGATGCCGGGCCTGGACTCGAGCCATCCTTCCTGGATCAGGTACTGCACAACTTTGTGCGCCGTATTCGGATGGATCTTCAATTCAGCGGCCAGTGTTCGCACTGACGGAAACGGCTGTCCCGGTTGAAATTCGCCGCTGAGGAATGCTTTCGTCGCAGCAAAGACAACCTGGTCAAAGATGGATTGCCCAGGACGAAGTTGGAAGCGAAGCACCGTCACAGTCGTACTGTGACACCTGTGAATCCCGCTGTCAAGCGATTTCTGTGGCAGCGTGGAGGCGGCTGCTACAATCGAGTTCAAATAGTCGGGTAGTCTGCCAGCGGTAGATGTGACTGCTCTCTCTTTTCACCTTTCGCGATTGTGCCTGGACGGGCAACCCTGAAGTAACCGGATTGGGTAAGAGTTGCCGACAACTCGTCCGGAACCTCCGCGTCTCGTTGCGCAACGCTGCCCGCCTGATGGCGGAGGAACGACACCATTCGGGCCGCCGTTTTTCAGCGGGGGCACCTCCTTGTCCGTAAAACGTCAAGCGCCAGGAGAGGCCGAAAAATCCATTTGACAATCGGCATCATAAGATGTATATACATCTACTATGAAGCAAGAAGCCTTTGCAAGGCGGCCTGCGGACGCACTTTTTCAATTGCCCTGTGCGTGTCAAAACCTGCGTCGCCTCACCAGGATCGTAACGCGCATTTATGACCGGGAGCTTCGCAAGGCTGGAATCGAAATCACCCAGTTTGGCCTGCTGACCGCGCTCGCCATAGCCGGCGAGGCCAACCAGAAGACGTTGAGCGCAGGCTTTGCCATGGATAGCACAACGCTCACTCGCACTTTGGCCCTGTTGCGCCGGCAGGGTTGGATCCAGGTCAAACCTGGAAAGGACAGACGAGAACGCGTCTTTCGTCTAACAGAAGCAGGAAAGCGTCAAACCGCGGCGGCTCAGCGACATTGGGAGGCGGCGGAACGCCGCTTGCGCAAGACGTTGGGACCTTCGGGTTGGAAGCAAATGCAGACCACGGTGGCCCAAGTCACGAACGCGGCGGCCGAGGCGTAAATTTTTGTACCCACAATAGATGTATATGCATCTATATGAATGGAATAAGCCCTCGGAAAGGATTGCTCTGATGCGAAAAGTCATTTCTTTATTGGCGGTACTGGCGCTCGGCGCGGGCTTTCTGGCTTGCGCTGGAATAAGTCGGACCCCCAAGGGTAGCCCCAACCAGAATCAATTCGGTGCTTCCCGCCCGGAACTCGAATACCTGAAAGCGGTCAACAGCGCCGCGCCCCCAAAGGATCCGCAACTGCTGTTCCTTCTCATGGGGGCATACGCCAACGCCAACCAGCAGGCGGAAGGCGCCGAATTCCTCTCCGCGCGCTTGAACGAATTCGGCCCTCGCCTTAGCGATCCGCAAAAGGCTCTTTATCTGAGCGCCATCGGTTTGTTGCGGGCCCAACACGCCTCCTCGGTTTCTTTGCTCCACCGCATCGGCTATGTGAAAGACACCATCGCAATGCTGGACCAGGCCAAGCGACTCTCCGGCGGCCAAATCTTTGTGGTGAACTGGATTTCCGGGGTCGTCCGTTCACAACTCCCCAGTTTCTTTCATCAAAAGCAGGCCGCGCGCGACGATTTGAACTGGTGCGCCGCGAACATCGCCAAAGCGCCAGACGCCGGCTGGCTGCGGGAAGTGGATTTTCGTTTGGGAACGCTTGTCCTCGCTGATGGCGATCAGGTCAAAGCGCAGGATTATCTCCGCCGGAGCGGCTATAAACGTTTCGAAAAGCCGGTTGTCCTTACCACGCCATTTTCAGAAGACACGTTGTCGGGGCACGCTTTTGCGTCACACCGCATCGCGGAGATCATTCCGGCCCGGGTGTATGCTCTCTCGGGTTTCGAGTTCACGGAGTACTACTTCGTCGTTTCCGACGATCGGCGAGAGTTGATCGGAATAGACGCGGGAACGCGCGGCGATTCCGCAAAAACTGCCTACGAAGCATTGCGCGCCTACGCTCCCAATCTGCCGGAGCTGACCACAATCTTTGTCACGCATTCGCATTGGGACCACATCGGCGGACAAGCCTATTTTCGCAGTCTGAACCCGAAACCGCGTTTCTACGCCAGGAGCAACTATAAGGAAGAGATTGACGGCGAACTCGATGCGCCACAGTCTATCGCGAAGTATTTTTTCGGTGAGCGCTTCAACCTCGACGACGTGCGCAGTTTCAAGCCGGACGCAACGATCGACGGCCCTACAAAACTAAAAATCGGCGGGACGCGCATCGAGTTGGTTCCCGTTCATGGCGGAGAAACGCACGACGCCATGTTCATCCACCTCCCCGATTTGGGCGTGCTCTTTGTCGGAGATTTCATCATGCCTTACCTCGGTGCGCCGTTTGTTGTGGAAGGCGACTTTCAGGGCCTGCTCGACGCAATCGACATTGTGGTACAGAAGAATCCGCGCTACATGCTGCACGGGCATGAACCTTTGACGCGGAACTTCTCCTCTCCCGAGATGCTGGCCCAGTTGAAGGTAAACCTCAGTTGGCTGCGCGACCAGGTGCTAACGGCAATCCGCCGTGGTGACACGCGCGCTGCGATCCATCAGGCGAATCTCATTCCGCCTGGCCTTCTCAACGGACGCGCCGACGCGCTCCTGCCGTACCTGGTCCTGCGCGAACACGTGATCGACCGGCTCTATCACCAAAATGTGGGATATTGGCAGGCGGACCTCGAAGGCCTCGATCATCTCGGTGATTCCGATCGCGCAGAACTCTTGGTTGATTACCTAGCCCTGTCAGAAAAACGTCTTGTGACCGCGGCGGAAAAAATGGCGGCCGACGGCAAATACGAGCTGGCCACTTCTTTGCTCGAAGCATCTGCAGCCAGGTTCGGTCGCACCGAGTCCATCACCAAAGCTGAGCAGCTCGTCTACCTCAAACTGATGGAAAAATATCAAAACACCGACCCGTTTAAATACATTCTGTACTCGGCCAAAATTGGCGAGCAAACGCCGCAGATGGCGAATGGCAAGTGACGAACGCGCTGCGTCGCCTGAACCCGGTGGGAAGTCCGTCCTTGCCGCAGTTACGGGCGGATGACGGGCTACTCTTACCTAACCCGGTAAGGTAAGGTTAGCCGACGATCCACGAGTAACTTTGGATTGTGCCGGTTCACATAGCGGCGCTGCTTCGGAGTTATGCTGCTGGAAACTGCCGGGCTCGGATCCGCTTTCCACTACTCGTGACGCAACGCCACCAGCGGGTCTACACGGCTAGCTCGCAGCGCCGGAATACACGCGCCTGCCAGCGCGACCGCGAGCAAAACGACTGGCACGACGGCAAAGGTCAGCGGGTCCGACGGTTTCACACCGAATAACTCCGCCCGCAGCAGCCGAGTCAGCCCGAACGACGCCGCGCCTCCGACGGCAATCCCTGCCACCGTCATGCGCAAGGCTTGCAGAAGCACGAGATTCAGCGTGTCGTAGCGGTCCGCGCCCAGGGCCACACGGATGCCGATCTCATGCGTCCGTTGCTCTACGCTATAGGACATCACGCCGTAGATACCCACTGCCGCCAGCAAGAGCGCAATGGCTGCGAATAAACCGAGCAGCAGAAGATTGAAGTTTTGTCTCGCCGTCGAGTCCAGGCCCACCTGATCTATGGTGCGCATATTCCTCGTCGGCAGTTGATCGGTGGCCAACAGCGCATCCTGAACCGTCTGGCTGACGCTCATGGGCGCGACACCCGGCCGCGTGCGAACCAGGATGGCGGGTGTATCGTACCGGTTCACCAGCGCCATTGCGCCATCTGGAACTTGGGATGGCGCTTGGTACATGATGGGTGTTGGACCGATATCCAGCCGCTCGCGCACATCGCCGACCACTCCGACGATCTCGGTCGCTCCCGCCTCGTACTCCGGCCCCAGCCCGGGACCGATGACGATGGTCTGTCCGACGGGGTTAGAGTTCGGCCAGTATTCGTTCGCCATGGCTTGGCTGATGACCACGGTTCGTCCCGGCTCTCGCTCCTGCAAAAGCCTGCCGGAAATCAGCGGAATCCGCAAAACATCAAAATAGTGCGGCGAGACGATACGCCACTGCACATCGTTAAATTTGTGGCCCTCGAGTGGCGTCCTTCCGGGGATGTCGAAGAGCATGTCCTGACGGCCCGAAAGCGGAAGCGCACTCGCCAGCGCGGCCGACTCCACGCCGGGAATCGTCTCTGCCCGGGTTACGAACCCGCGCCCGAGGCGGTCAACCGCGCTCGATTTCGCATAGCCCGGTCCTGCCAGCGATACTTCCATCGTCAGGAGATTGTGGGGTTCAAAACCTAGACTCACCGCATGCATGGCCGCAAAGCTGCGAATCAGGAGCGTGGCCCCACATAAGAGGACCACTGCGATCGCCACCTCTGCGCCCACTAGGGCGCTGCGCGTGCGGTTATGGTTCCGTCCCGTGCCCGGGCGTCCGCTCGCTTCTTTGAGCGCGGACGCAAGCTCCATCCGCGAAACCTGTAGCGCGGGAAACAGGCCGAAGACTACTGCAGTGATCACCGCCAGCAGCACTGTAAATCCGGCTACACTCGGATCGAGCGCCGGAATGGATACGATCTCCTGCACGCGCGGCGGGTCGCCCGGCGTTAGTGCCAACAATGCTCGCACGCCCCATGAGCCAAGCATCAGGCCCAAGGCTCCGCCGGCGAGAGCCAACAGCAAACTCTCTGTGAGCAGTTGCCGCACCATGCGCCCGCGGCTGGCTCCCATGGCAGTGCGGATGGCGATTTCCCTCTGGCGCCCGGTGGCGCGCGCCAACAACAGGTTCGCAACATTCGCGCAGGCAATCAGCAGCACCAGCCCCACCGCGCCCAGCAGGATCGTCAACGCAGGCCGAACCTTGCCGGTCAACTGTTCTTGCAAAAGAGTAACCTGAATCTGGTCGTCATGCCCTACGATTTGTCGGGCAAAAGTCTGCGCGTACAGCTTCCCGATCACCATCATTTGCGCATTGGCCTGCGCGACGCTTTCGCTGCGTGCGAGTCGGCCACAAACCGTCAGCACATGGGCCTGATCGGTGCTGTTCGGGTCGGCCTGTAGCGGTAGCCACACGTCTGTCGCAGGGTATGGAGTGAAGCCTGGCGAAAGCACTCCAACTACAGCATAGGGCGCTCCTCCGAGCCGAATCGTCCGGTACAAGACCGATGGATCGCCGCCAAATCGCCGCTGCCACAGACCGTAACTCAACACCAATACTCGCGGACCTCCGGGCCGGTCCTCCGCCGCCGTGAAGGTTCTCCCCAGGACCGGATTCGCCCCAAATAGCCGGAAGTAGTTTTGCGATGACGGCATCGCCGCCACCAGTTCCGGCTTGTCGCCGCCGTTCATATTCATGCTTGCCCCGGGGGAGTAGGCTGCCAGATCCTCGAAGCCGGGATTGTGCTGTTCCCAGAAATTGAACATCGGAATGGAAGCGGTGCCGTTGCCTCCTTGACGACCGATGTTCACAATGCGGCCTGAATCCGCATACGGCAAAGGACGAAGGACCACCGCATTGACCATTGTAAAAATCGCGGTGTTCGCTGCGATGCCAATGGCAAGCGCGGCCACGGCGGTCATGGTGAAGCTCGGACTCTGCCGGAGCACGCGAATCGAATGCTTGACATCCTTCAGGAAGGATTCCATCGTGCGACCTCCTCGTTTCGAGTGTAACGAGCGGAGTCAGAGATCAACACTCAACTCGATAGATGCTGGATGGTCTAGTTTTTGTTGGCCGTTCGCAACCGCGCCTCGGCAAGCCTTCCGGGCGGTTGACGGGCTACTCTTACCTAACCCGGTAAGGTAAGGTTAGCCGATTCGGAAGTAATCGCTACTTGCTTGAATCGAAAGGCCGAGTGCCGCCACTTCCGTCGATCGACTGGTAACAGGGCGCGCCAGTTGCTTTGGCGCTCAGTGGAAAGAACGGGCGAGATTCTGCACCCACGTGGCGAAACTCTGCCAGGGGACGGTTCGCCCGATGGGACTGCGCACCTGTTGCAGGACGATCAGGAACGCGCTGGCCCAGAGCGTGGCGCGCTGAATCTTTCCCGTGGACCACAAGTCGTAGCCGATCAGCAACAACAGCAACGGGTAGCAGCACATCTGCGCCATGCGGAGATCCCACCACGCCGCGGGAATAGGCCAGCGGACAAAGGCCGCATCCAGAAGCGTAATGGTAGCGATCAGGATGAGCCGCTTGTGCGCGGCAGGATTAAATCGCTCGCGGAAGGCGAAATAAATCAACGTCGAGAAGACCAGCATGTCGGCGATGGGGATCGCGTAAAACGCTTTGGCTCCCACTCCCGGTTCGCCAGCGGCAAAGTGCCTGCCCAGCGAATCGGTGGCCGCCAGCAGGCCCAGGATGACCACCACGCACGCCAAAGCGAAGCCCAGCAGACCAAGGCGGCGATGCAGATCTGTGCGGCCGGCGGCGACCAGCGAGGTTTGCGCGATCAGCAAAAGGATCCACGAGGAAAACACCGCGCCGTGGATGTGTACGATTAAGTTGGGCAGCGGAGCTTTGAACACCCCTGCCAGATAGTAGCTGCGCGCGAACCCCAGAAACACCGTGCCGAGAATCAGCACAGCCATGCCTGAAAAAAAGAGATTTTCCAAGCGGTGATTGCCTTGGCGGATTACGCCGCTTGCCATAGGAAACGAAGCGGATTGAGCGTGGACCCTCTTTGGCCCGGACAATGCCGAGCATTGTATACCCCTTCCGCCAGCCCTCTCTCGTCTTGCGAGGAGTCAGCGCGATCGTGTTCGGCGGGTCATGATAAGTCGGCCACACGCAGAAGTGACCTCCTTCGCAGCTGATTTACCGGCGCCCCTCGCGATTGTGCCTGGATCACGGGCAACTCTGACGTAACGCGATTAGGTAAGGGTTGCCGACAACTCGCACGGAATCCGTGGAACGTGAAGCCCAACGCCAGGAGCGAGGTTCAGTTTATGCTGGAGCTTCCAATGGTCCATTCTTTGCGGGCCCATGATCAAAAGCCACAAGATAATCGCTGGTTCCCCGAAAACGGTAGTTTTCGGAGGTTTTGCGAAGATGTGCCGTCATTCCTTCACTTCCACACTCGCAATCACCTTCAGCTTTCTTTTTACCTCTAAGTACGACAACCCAGGCATTGGCACCATGCAATCCTACTGGGCATCCGCGAAACACACCTGCCCGAAGTAACGCAAGGCTGTGCCAGCCTGGAGGTCGGCTTCGCCGATGTTGGTAAGATCTCCCGTTGCTCCAGCAAACCGCCCTGTTCCTCCGACAATGTGCGTGGGGTAGCTGACGATGGCGAAGCGCGTTTGCGAAACGGGGATCGTCGTCGCCACGGCGTGATCGAAGTAGATGTTGTCGCCGGACTCCGTGACCCAATGATGCTGCACGTTGAACAACACCGTTCCATTCGGTCCGGGCTGCGGCGCAGTTAACAGGGTCGCCGCCACGGCGCCGCGCAAGTCGCCCGTGGCTGGACCTAAAGTCGTGTTGGGGTCTACCGCTCCGAAATTCGTAATGATGCTGCCGCCAACGTGAATGCAATTGTTGCCGCCACCGCTAAACTGCGGTCGCGCCTCTGCCGGAGGGCGGCTGCCGCTGCTGGCGAGAAACACGGAGAGGAAGATCACAAGTGAAGCTAAGACGGCGATGCGAGCGATTCTGCCGAACGTCATGTTGGGCTCCTTTTCACTGAGCGAACCTGCGAAGGCTGGCTCACGGAATTCATAGGCTGATGGCGCGCAGAATGAACGATGCTGCGGGAGCATTCAAGAACCCTCTCGGTGGTTTGTAGGTTCCGTGGGAAGTCGCTGATTCGGCGGGCCTAATGAGCACAGGTTCCTCGGGACGCTTTTATCCCTGCCTGTGTAACTTGTGCTAAACTTCGCTCAATAGCTCGGAGTTGGCCATTGGCACTAGCCCCAGCCCGCCTCACGCAGTGCGGTTCGGCGTCTTCGAAGTAGACCTGGACACGGGCGAAGTGCGCAAAGCCGGAATCCGCCAAAAACTCGCTGGCCAACCCTTCCAACTCTTGCAAGCCCTGCTCGAACGTCCGGGCGAAATCGTAACGCGCGATGAACTGCGTCAGCGCATCTGGCCGGAAAACAAGTTTGTGGATTATGACTTGGCGCTGAAGAAAGCGGTCAATCGCGTGCGCGAAGTTCTGGGCGATTCGGTGGAGAGCCCCCGCTTCATCGAGACGATTCCCCGACGCGGCTATCGTTTCATCCTGCCGGTCACCCTCCACGAGAGAAATGGTTACACACTCGCCGTTCCGGGCCCGCCGCCCGCGAAACGCACGAGACGGGCAGCATCGCTCTTAGCGGTTGCTGGTGTGGCGCTGGGATCGAGTGCATTTGCATTGCTATGGATAAGCCAGCAAATCCCGACCCTAGAAGTCGGACAATACGCGCGGCTCACGAACGACGGCCGCGATAAGAGCGGTAATATTTCTCCCGGAATCCCTTCGCCGATTATTACCGATGGTGTGCGCCTTTATTTCGTGGAACCCACCGGGGGAGCCGGTATCTCTGGGTTGGTTCAGGTATCCGCGGCGGGAGGAGACATTAGACCCGTTCCCAACCCTTTGCTGAATGTGCGACTTGCAGGCATTTCTCCAGACAGAACGCACCTCCTGGTGGGAGATATGGCGCGACCGACAGCGGTGGAAGCTCCCTTTTACAGCCTGCCAACGCTCGGCAGCTCGATGCAACGTTTGGGGGATTTCCAGGCTCACGACGCTTCCTGGTCTCCGAATGGATTGCGTCTGTCGTATGCGGCGGGCGACAGCTTGTTTCTTGCCAGACAAGATGGAAGCTCTGCGAAACTCTTGCTGAGTGGACGCGGAGCTATATCCTGGCCCCGCTGGTCTCCTGACGGATCCTACCTGCGCTTCACCGTCACTCAACCAAGAACTCAAGACAACTCCATCTGGGAAATCTCCTTGGACGGAAAGCATCTTCGCGAGGTTTCAGGGAATTGGAGTCTACCCGGAGACAAGTGTTGCGGCTCCTGGATGCCCGATGGAAAGTACTTCGTGTTTCAGAATTCTTACCTGGACAGAAGCAAAATCTACGCTGTCCCCGAGCGCACTCTGCCTTTCAGCAAGACCGGTCTGCTGGGGTTGACTCCTGGTCCAATTTGGGGCTCAGCGCCTTCTCCAAGCACGGATGGCAAGAAACTTTTTTTTATCGGTTGGCAACCTCGAACAGAGCCCATCCGCTACGACCTTGGACTCAAACGCTTCGTTCCCTTTCTATCGGGGATTTCGACCGACGCTCTATACTTCACAAGAGATGGTCAGTGGGTTGCCTACACGCAGTATCCGGAAGGGAGTCTCTGGCGTTCGCGAGTTGACGGAAGTCAGCGCATGCAACTTACCTCGGGAGGGGTGTATGCCTTCCGGCCACGTTGGTCTCCCGATGGCACGAACATCGTTTTCTTTGGGACTTCTCCCCATCACCCGTGGAAGCTTTACTTGTTGCCCGCAAAGGGCGGCACCCCAAAGCAACTGATTTTCGACGATGCCAATGAAGGGGATCCAACATGGTCTCCCGACGGCAAGAAGATAGCCTTTGGCCGGCTACCCTGGCTTCTCGGCGCCAGTGAGCAGCCGTTCTTGTACATTGTGGACTTGAGGTCCATGCAAGTAACTCCCGTTCCCGGCTCTCAAGGACTGTTTTCACCTCGCTGGTCCCCGTCTGGCCGTTACCTCGTGGCCCTGAATGCGGATTCCACCAAGCTGATGCTATACGACTTTGAAACCAGCCAGTGGCGCCAGCTTGCCCAAGGGATGCTCGGAAACCCGGAGTGGCCCGGCATGGATGCCTGCGTCTATGCGGTTGATGTTCAAACCATGACGATCGAGCGCATCCGTGTCAGCGATGGAAAAAGGGATCCCGTCGTCAATCTCAACTCAGAGCGCCTCGCTTTCACAGGCCTGGGCCCCTGGACCGGCCTTGCACCGGACGATTCCGTACTTGCTCTACGCGACCTGAGCGTTCAGGAAATTTACTCCGTCGAATTGAAAACCCATTGAACAAAACAAGAAAGATCGTGGAAATCCTCACGCAGTCTGTCAGCAAGCCGCCGACCTGGTCGCGGTTCAAAGCTATGATGGACGGGTGACGGGCAACTCTGACGTAACGCGATTAGGTAAGGGTTGCCGACTAATCGCCCACGAACGGGGACTTAGCTTCTCAGAACGCCGTTTTGTGGCGGTCAAGCGAGATCGTCGCTCACCTCCTATTGACATTCTATAGCAAAGCGCCTATCTTCCTGCAGGGCGTCTATAGGAGAGGCATTTGGCACCCGATCAAACCAATCTGCTGCAAGGCACACTGCACATGATGATCCTGAAGGCACTAGCGCTTGGCGAACTGCACGGCCTGGGCGTTTCCCGTCGCATCGAGCAAATCACTAAGGGCACATTCCAGGTAAAGCCGGGTTCGCTCTTTCCCGCTCTGCATCGCATGGAAGAAGAAGGCTGGCTTGAGTCCCACTGGGGAGAGTCGGAAAACAATCGGCGCGCCAAGTATTACAAGCTGACCGGCGCGGGACGGCGGCAACTGGAAGCGGAAACCAAGCGCTGGGGCCGCGTTGCGCTGGCGATTACGCGGACGCTCGAAGCGTCGTGAAGAGAAACCTTATGGCTTTTGCTCGCATGAAAAGCTTGCTGCGCAACTTGCTGCACACACAACGCGAGGAGCGCGAGTTGGATAAGGAAGTGCGCGCGCACGAGCTGCTGCTTGCGGACGAAAACATCCGCGCGGGCATGAACCCAGAAGAAGCGGGGCGACAAGCTCGACTGGAGCTCGGCGGGGTTGAACAAGTGAAAGAGCAAGTCCGCGAGATTCGCGCAGGCCATCTGCTCGAAATGCTTGGCTGCGATGTTCACTACGCGGCGCGGATGATGCGGCGCAGCCCCGGATTCACGACAACAGCCGTGCTGACCCTGGCCCTGGGGATTGGAGCAAACACGGCGGTGTTCAGTGTGGTAAATGCTGTGCTGCTGCGGCCCCTCCCATATCCCGATTCGGATCGGCTGGTACAGATGTGGTCGACGAATCCGAAAGCTAACCGCTGGGGCATGTGGACGGCATACCCGAGATTTGAAGACTGGCGGCGCGAAAACACTGTGTTCGAAGAGATGGCCACCGCGCGAACCTGGGTGATCAGCATCAAGGGCGGTGATCATCCTGAGTCGCTGTTTGGGGTAATAACCTCGTCGCAGATCTTCCAACTGCTGCGGGTGCAGCCGATGCTCGGGCGGGGATTTCTGCCGGAAGAAGATCAGCCCGGCCACGATCATGTGATCATTTTGAGTTACGGACTCTGGCAAAGACGGTTCGGGTCCGACCGCGACGTGATCGGGCGCACAGTGGATGTCGATCAACAGAATTACACCGTAATCGGTGTGATGCCCTCTGATTTTCGATTTCCTCCCGAACTTCCCGCGTCGTACCGAGTAGACGCCTGGCTCCCGCCAGCACCCGATCCAAGCCGCAATGAGCGTGGCAGCAATAACTATTACACATTCGCGCGCCTAAAGCCCGGCGTCACACTGGCGCAGGCTCAAGCCGAGATGGATGCCATCAATGATGGACTGGCCGAGAAGCACTCCGAGGATCGCGAGCTGGGTGTGAAGGTTGTCGGTTGGCGACGACAAGTGGGGAGCGAGGTTCGTCCGGCGCTGCTGATCCTTGTGGGTGCGATCAGCCTGGTGCTGTTGATCGCCTGCGCCAACGTGGCGAATCTTCTGCTCGCCCGTGGCGCCATGCGGCAGCGGGAAGCGGCATTGCGGCAGGCGCTGGGGGCAGGACGCGCGCGCTTGATCCGGCAATTCCTGACGGAGAGCTTATTGCTGGCCGTCTTCGGCGGAGCCGTCGGGCTGCTCCTGGCCTACCAGGGCGTGGACCTTTTCATCCGGCTGGCCCCCGATATTCCAAGACTCAACGAGACAACGATTGATCCGCACGTGCTTATCTTCAGCGTTGTACTGACGCTAGGAACGGCACTGATCTTCGGCATCGCACCGGCGCTACAAGGGTCCAGCACGGATTTGCAAGATTCGCTCAAGGAATCCGGCAGCCGGTTGACTATTGGCTCTACGCGCGCCAAAGCGCGTAGCGTACTGGTGGTAGCGGAGATGGCACTGGCACTGATGCTGCTGGCTGGAGCCGGTCTGTTGGTCCGGAGTTTCGTGCGGGTACAGCAGGTTGACCTTGGGTTCAATCCGAAGAACCTTCTGACAGCCTTTGTGATGCTGCCGCCTTCCAAATATCCGGAGCCCCGGCGCCAAGCCCTATTCTTCCACGAAGTGATGGACCGCATAGCGTCGCTTCCCGGAGTGGAGTGTGCAGGAGGAGCAGACTCGGCGCCGATGCTGACCAATGACACTGGCCCAGTTTCCATCGAGGGCCACCCTGTGGAACCGGAGATTCAAGCAGAGCGACCGAAGATCACCCCTGACTACTTCTGTGCGATGGGAATCCGTTTGTTGCGCGGGCGGACTTTCACGTGGGCGGACAGCGAAGGCTCGCTACCGGTGGCCATTATCAGCGAGTCAGCGGTGAGGCAGTACTGGCCGAACGAAGACGCCATGGGGAAGCGGGTGAAGCTCGAAGACGGTAGTGCGCCGGTCTGGAGGCAGGTAATCGGCATAGTAGGGGATGTGCGGCAGGACAGCGTCGTTGAAGCAGCGCGCCCCGAAGTCTACGCTCCGCTGCTGCAGGTGCCCGTGCCCTACTTGGCCCTGACCGCGCGGACACGGGCAGAACCGGCGGTGCTCACTGCGGCGGTGCGGCAGGCGGTGATGGCGGTCGACAAAGATCAGCCTTTGTCTGGGATTAAAACCATGGAACAGGTGGTGGAGGATTCGGTAGCGGGTCGGCGATTCCAGATGTCACTGCTGGCTGTTTTTGCCACGATTGCCTTAGGGTTGGCGGCGATTGGCATTTACGGGCTTATGTCCTATACGGTCAACCAGCGCACACACGAGATTGGCATCCGTATGGCACTGGGCGCAAAACGTGGGGAAATCCTGCATCTCGTGGTGCGACACGGAATGATCCTAGCGATCGTCGGAGTGGTGCTAGGAACAGTCGGAGCGTTGCTGTTAACACGCTTCCTTTCTAGCATGCTGTATGGAGTTGGCGCCAACGACCCCACGACCCTTCTCAGTGTCGCGACGCTGCTGATCGGCGTGGCGGCCCTGGCCAGCTACATCCCTGCGCGACGGGCTATGCGCGTGGACCCGATGGTGGCGTTGAGGTACGAATAGGTTAGCGCCGGGATAAACCGGCGTGGAGGAGCAGATGAAAGAGCTGTACGGTGAAGGCCCAGCGAGCCACACCGACCCCGAGTCATGTGTGGTCAGTCGAAAGGCTGGCCATGAAGCGTTGACAGGGGCACATGCAGGCGGAGCATTGAGCCGCGAAATATCTGGAAATCAGGATGCCGACGCTGTCTATTCGGCGGGAAGGCAACACTGGTGGGCGCGACATCGCGAGCACCCACTGGACCTGCGAGGTCAAAGACCTCCGACATGCATGGAACCTCCACGCGCGAGAACCGGGAGACCCTACCAATGCCCGACACGAAGCTGTGGGCGGACCGGTCGAGGAAGGTGATGAGCCACAATCTCGACATGAACGTTGGTAGGGAGTCGGACAGTGGTGTACTACCTGCGAAGTGCCCGAACAAGGGTGGAAGTTCGTCACCGGCGGAGGGCATGGAGGGAAGACCACTGACCAAGGAGAACACGGGGCAGATGGCCGCGTCCCAGATACAAAGCTGGGGAGACGCGTCAGCTGGGCTGCGCCGTGTGCGGGAAGCAGCAAAGAGGGATAAGCGGCTACGATTCACCGCGCTACTGCACCACGTGTCCGAGGCGCTTCTGTCAAACAGCTTCTACGCCCTGAAGCGGGAAGCTGCTCCAGGAGTGGACGGACTGACGTGGCAGGAATACGAGACGGACCTGGACAAGCGGCTGGAGGATTTGCACAGTCGAGTGCACCGGGGCACGTATCGAGCGCTACCTTCCAAGAGAGCCTACATTCTCAAGCAGGATGGACGACAGCGACCCCTGGGCATAGCAGCCCTGGAGGAGGAGCAGTCGACAATGCTGTGAATCTTGCGAGGTGAGAGTCCTCGCTCCGCCAATTGCCTGTAGTCGGGCGGATAGCATATCCGATGCGTGCAGAGGTAACGATGCACGTTCAGCTCGGACGTAAACGCCTCAGCTGCCCTGCAAGGGAACTTGCAGCGGTAGGAGCGACCCGGGAGGCAAGCAAACTCGGAGGCCTGAACATAAAGGACTAGCTGCAGCCACGAAATGCTGCTCCGCGAAAAGTCGCGTTCGCGGGACAATAGCGGAAGCCGACCCAGTTCCTCCATTTAGGGGAAGGCCGATGACGCTGGGGAAGAACCAGGCAAATGCACTCAGCGGGACCGCCGGGGTAGGGGCTCAGGCATCTGAGGAAAGATTCGCAGAATAACGTCGAGAAGGTCCTGTTAGCAGCCGGGGCTGATAGCAACCGGCAAAGACTCCGCGAACTAGGCTAGGCCGAAGTCAAGGAGAGGTAACAGGATCGGCGCATGAGTCCGTAGGAGCGATGAAGGAGGGGTAATGCCCTCTGAGGAGACGGTCCACGTCTCCCCAATGAAGGTAACGCCGACATTGGGCAAAGGGACTCTGGGTACTTGGTCGTTTCATTGATCCACGGGCAGCCGGACTCTGTGCCGGTCAAGGCCTTCGTGGAAGAAGATGAAACTAGGCCATGGGCAAACCAGACAAAGTTGGGGCGTATGCGAATCAGCGCTTAAACCTCACTGAGTCAGGGAAGGTCCAAGGAAGAATTATGGCCAAGACTCCGAACCGGACCTGAGAAATTCGGCCGTCCGGGATTATTGGGGGGCCTCCGGAAACGTGGCTATGGCGGAATTGTGACCCCGCCTCGCAATCGAAAGAGCGAGGACGGTAACCCTCCACCTACCGCCGGCGCGCCGGAGCTCTATCCCAACCAAAATCGTCCAACATGCGGTGGGAACGGTCCTCAATCAGATTTACGAAGAGGACTTCTTGGGGTTCTCATATGGTTTCCGACCGGGGCGCGGCACGCATGATGCGTTGGATGCGCTCTGGGTAGGGATCATACGGAAGAAGGTGAATTGGGTGCTGGATGCCGACATCCGTGACTGTTATGGATCTTTCTCTCACGAATGGATGGTCAAGTTTCTCCAGCATCGGATCGGGGACCGACGGATCCTCCGCCTGGTCAAGAAATGGCTGAGGGCCGGCGTACTCGAGGATGGAGTGTGGTCGGAAACGAAAAAGGGGACTCCGCAAGGCTCGGTGATTTCACCGCTGCTTTGCAACGTCTACTTACATTACGTCTTCGACCTTTGGGTACAGCACTGGCGGACGCATCGAGCTACGGGCGAGGTCATCGTGGTTCGCTATGCGGACGACATGGTACTGGGGTTTCAGCACCGAGCGGAGGCAGAACGATTTCTCCAAGATTGGCGAGAGCGGCTGCGGAAGTTCGAGCTGGAATTACATCCGGATAAGACGCGCCTGATTGAGTTCGGGCGGTTTGCGGCCGAAAACCGGAAGCGACGGGGCGAGGGCAAGCCGGAGACGTTCCACTTCTTGGGGCTCACACACATTTGTGGGAAAACCTGGAAGAACGGCAAGTTCATCGTGATGCGCAAGACCATCCGCAAGCGGCTCATTGCCAAGTTGAATCAGGTAAAAGCCGCTTTACGGAGGCGCATGCATCAGCCGCTGGCGGAGGTAGGGAGATGGTTGCGGAGCGTGGTACAAGGCTACTTCAACTATCATGCTGTACCCGGGAATCTCCCCAGCCTCCGGAGCTTTCGGCTCGAGGTACGTAAGCGCTGGCTGTGCGTTATCCGACGTCGCAGCCAGAGGAGCCGGAATACGTGGGAGCTTTTCGAGCGTATCGCGGAGCAGTGGCTCCCCGTACCCAAGATCCTTCATCCCTATCCCCACTTGCGTTTCGACGCTACACATCCGCGGTAAGAGCCGGATGCGCTAATGAGCGCCAGTCCGGATCCGTGCGGGGGGCGCTGGGTAACCGGCGTCCCTACCGCGACCGACCCTATTGTTCCAGGTGAACTATCTGGGTCAAAAAGCACTTTCCATCAACCTTGACGTAATTGGTACGCGCGACATCAGATAGCTGCGTTGCGCTGGTGGGGTGTCGCAAACTGGCAATTTTTACAGTGGCATTACTCGCCCTTTGCGGCCATGGTGTGCTTTGTCACAACCCAGCACACTCGCCCTGCTTCAAGAAAGGGTTTCGCCCCGGAAGGAGCTTCAACGGGGAGGAGTCTCAACAGACACGCCATCAGCGCAAAGTCGATCCGCGCTGTTCTCACTGTCCGGACGTCTGATTCTCGCCCTTCTCTTAGGAGTGTCCTGTGCCCCCGAATGTGCGGGATACTCCGTCCTTTCGCATGAAGCTATTATCGATGCTTCATGGAAGGACGGCATTGAGCGTCTACTCTTGACCCGATTCCCCTCCGCTACTCCGGAGGAACTGCTCCAGGCACACGCCTATGCCTACGGCGGCGCAATTATCCAGGATATTGGTTACTACCCGTTCGGCAGTCGATTCTTCAGTGACCTTACGCACTATGTGCGAAGCGGTGATTTTGTACTTGCCTTGATCGAGGAATCAAAGAATCTAAACGACTACGCATTCGCACTGGGCGCTCTCTCGCACTACGCTGCCGATACCTCGGGTCACCAGCTCGCCACCAACCGAGCGGTTGCAATCATGTATCCCGGTCTGGCAAAGAAATACGGTCCTGTCGTTACCTATCAGGAAAAACCGTCCGCGCACCTGAAGGTGGAATACGGTTTCGATGTGGACCAAGTCGCCGAAGGAAACTACGCACCCAAAGCCTATCACGACTTTATTGGCTTTGAGGTTTCAAAACCGCTCCTCGAAAGAGCGTTCGCAAGAACTTATTCGCTCGATATGTCGAGCGTCTTTTTCAGTGTGGATCTGTCCATCGGGAGCTATCGCCACGCTGTTTCAACCGTGATTCCACGCATGACCAAAGTGGCATGGCATCTCAAGAAAGATGAGATTCAGAACAGCCACCCTAGCGAGACCAGGCAGGAATTCATGTACAACATCTCAAATTCGGGGTACCGCAAGGAGTGGGGCCACATCTATGAAAAGCCGGGGGGTTTCGCTCGCCTCAAGGCATTTTTCTTGCGTGTGGTGCCCAAAATCGGCCCGTTCAGCGGCCTCGCGTTTCATCCACCCACACCGGCCGTCGAACAGTTGTATATGAGCAGCTTCAACGAAACCTTAGACCACTATCGAGCGCTACTCCTTGCGCTACAAGAAGACCGCCTTCAATTGCCCAACGACAACCTTGACACCGGAGCAGTCACCGGAGCAGCGGCTTATAGACTCACTGATCAAACTTACGCCGAGTTGCTCGACAAAACGAGCGGCAAACCTGTCCCGGAAGCTCTGCGCCGAGACCTTCTTTCCTATTACGCCGATCTCGAAAAGCCCTTTGCCAACAAGCAGAACTCGAAGGCTTGGCATAAGCTCATTAAGGAATTGGACACCCTGAAATCGACGCCTCCTTCATCTTCCCGTGAAAGAGACAGACAAGTTAAAGGAGAGATCGCGGCGGCTAATTCTGCCGGGAACTCGGGAGGAAGAAGGGCAGAGCGTGACTTGCGAAAATTCTAGCATCCACCGCTGGCTAGGGCCTTCCCCAACCATTGTCTTCCAGGGACGCGTTTGTTGTGTGTCTGCCCCGCGGATACTGTCAATAGAGCTAGCGAAAATGAGCACGCACGCGCGGATGAAAAAGCTAGCGCCTGACGCTCTCGAAGCACATCCTTGAGTGCGTGCTCACGGCACGAACCCGCGGCGGTTGCACTTGCGGTTGCTTACCCCAGGGTGTATTTACGGAGTCTTAGGGGGAAACTGCAATGAAGAAGCCCGCCTTGCTAAAACTTGTTTGCGTCATCGTGACATGCGTCGCGCTCGCCCGCTCGCCGCAGCCTGCCTTTGCCCAGCGTGGTGGGCACGGCGGAGGAGGTGGCTTTCACGGCGGTAGAGGTTTCCATGGTGGCGCGGGGCACTTTGGTTTCAGCGGTGGGCATTCCTTTGGCGGCTACCATGGCGGTGGCTACTACGGCGGCTATGGCTGGCACGGTGGTTACGGCTGGCAGGGCGGTTACGGATGGGGAGGCAGATATTGGGGCTATCCGCGCTACGGTTGGGGCTGGGGATGGAGTTTTGGATTTGGCTTTGGGTGGCCGTATTGGGGATGGGGATACCCTTATGGCTACGTCTACAGTCCTTCGTATTACGCACCCTACCCCTACTACTATCCGGCGTATTGCCCTCCGGGCTCCGGGTGTTCCCCCGATGGGAACGACGACCCTCCGCCGCCAGATCCCACCCAGAAATCCCGAAGCGACCTCGCGAAGTCTTGGCGACCGTCGGCAAGAACGCCGAGCACGAACTATCCGATTCGCAATGTCACCGCGGTGGCGTCGCGTGCTCCGATTGTGTCGGTTGACAAGATAGACGCCACGACGAACAGCCACCGGGTCGCGGACACCGCCGTTGCCGAGCGGAATCCGAAGCTCCGCCCTGAAGTGCAGAAGGCGATGCGGGCTTTGCGCGAGATGCCACCGCTTGCACGCGAGAGGGCAATCGAGACCGGTCGCTACAGCCGCTTTTCGCCCGAGGAGCGGGAAGCTTTGAGAAATTTTGAGTAGCAACTGCCTGACGAACGACCAGAGCGACGCCACCGGAACGATGTGAGCCGCGTGAGACACGGGTGGTCTGGTGGAATACGCTTCGAACCGCGGGCATTTGGTGTTCGAACTTAGAGAGTAATAAGGAGGGCCGGCCACTGGAGACAATTGCTCATGACGGGACGTACGACTCGTAGCTCAAATCGGAGCTGGCCGCAGCAACTCGCGGTTGAATATCTCTTTGCCCTTTAAGGGTACTATCCCCACGTATAGTCATCAAAAGCCGACAGATAGATTGCTTACTGCAGACCTGAGATAGCGTCAAACCTAAGCTTAGGATACTGCAAACCCCGAAATGGTTGGCCTCTAGAGACAATTCGAACATCACCCGCTCCCCTTCCGGCGACCAGCCCCCAGCCCAAGTCGTTTCAAACAGCCAGGGTCCTATTTTCTCACTTGTTTTCGGCAGAGCTTTGGCGTACAGTGGCGCGGTGTGAGTATCTGCCGGATAATAGTCCCCTCCATTAACGTCCCGGCAGGCCCTCTGGTGTTGTATGGATCCATTCCTAAGACGACCTTCCTTTTCGAGAAGAAAGACATCGCGCGTCGATACCGTCGAGAGCGTGTCGGTTTATTGGCGCTGTAATGATCGAGACGATGTTTCGACTGTTGGGGACCTCAGCTTCGGAGGTCTGTTTATCAAGACGCGCGCGCCACGGCCTGTGGGAGCAGCGGCCACGATTGATTTTCTTGTGCAGGAGGGGCAGATCAGGGCCGAAGCTGTTGTGCGCCATATGGAAACGGCCAATGGGTTGGGGCTGAAATTCACAGCAATGCCTGAAGGAGACCGTCCACGTCTGGGGATGTTGATAACAAGGCTACGTCATTCCTCTCGATCCGCATAGGGAACTTGGAAAGGTGGCTCATGCTGAGGCAAGGAGTTCCGCGGACGGTACTGGATATTTTCAAGCCAGGCGACGAAGTGAGTCGTTCCGGAATCTATCAGGTCATTCACGCGAATCAACATGCCAAACCACACGAAGTTACATGCGTGTACAGCGACCGGTTTCCTCCGTGCAGAGACTGCAGACAGGATGTCCGGTTTGTTCTAATGCGCGGTGCGCAACACGTCGCAAGCCACGAGCATTTCAAGTAGCCGAGGCACTTTCCTGCCGTAGGTGCCCAAGAGAAGTTTCAGAGCGACATGGCTAAAGGTCGGTGGGCGGGGAAATCGCCGAAGCTGGCACTATGAGCGGGTTGGGCGGTTTGCGGAACTCATCGGACCCGGACACGAGAGCGGGGCTCGAGAGAACCGTTTTCTTAAGGTTCATTATAGTGCTTTTGCGTCGCTGCCTTTGCTGCTAAAGACAGCTTCCAACACTCCCGGGCAATCGCCCAATCTTCCTGTGCATGGATAACCAGAACGCGTATCGCCGAGTGCGTTGTGGCGATATCGCGATCCGAGCCGGAAGTAAGATTCTTTGCCGGATCAATGGCAAGACCAAGAAACGCGAAATTGCTGCAGGCTGCAGCTCGCACTTCGGCGGAGTTCTCTCCAATTCCTGCCGTAAAAACTAACGCGTCCATCCCGCTTAGAGTTGCAGCCATAGCGGCAATGCCAGACCGCAGGCGATGGATGAAAACCTCGAACGCGAGCTTCGCTCGAGCGTTTCCTTCTTGCATCGCAGAGACGACCATGCGCATGTCGGCTGAGAGGCCCGAAATTCCCAGCAATCCAGACTTGGCATTCAATATCTCGTCGAGGTCTTGTCCGGTGTGACCCTGGCGCAGCAAATACGTCAGGATGCCTGGATCTACGGACCCCGAACGGGTTCCCATCATTAATCCCTCGAGCGGCGTAAAGCCCATTGTGGTGTCGACACTGCGACCGCCTTGGATCGCCGCAAGCGAACATCCATTCCCGAGATGGCAGGTTACGAGCTTCAGGGCAGCAGGATCCTTCGCAAGCAGTTGGGCTGCGCGCTCGGCGCAATACTGATGGTTGATCCCATGAAACCCATAACGACGAATCCCCTGCCTGAGCCATTCGTAAGGACCAGGATACACAGCCGCTGCCTCTGGCAGGCCACTGTGAAAGCCGGTGTCGAAGACTGCCACTTGGAGAACGTCACCCATACGTTTCTCGATGATTTCAATCCCGTCCAGCTCAGCACGGTTGTGAAGCGGCGCCAGCGGGGACATGCTTCGAATCGCGGTCTTTACCTCTCGGGTGATTGCTGTCGGCTGGGTAAGTTCCTGTCCCCCGTTCACGATGCGATGCCCGACAACGTCGAGTTCGGAAAGACTGCTAAGAACGCGAGCTTGGCCCCGGGTTAGAGCATCGAGCAACCGAACCGTGGCTTCCGGACGCGGGCCAAGGGTGGTCGCCTGGTTGAGGATTGCTCCTGTCGAATTGCGCGTTTGGAGAACGACCCGGTCGCCTTGCCATTCAACTTGCCCGTCCCATAGAGCTGCCGTGGGAGATGGAGGCAACGGGTCGGTGAAGTCATACAGGCTGGCTTTTTGGCTACTCGATCCGGAATTGAGAACGAGAATTTTCATTCAATAGGACCACTTCCAGTCGCGAATTTCAGGCAGATCGTCTCCGCGCTCGCAAATGTAGTGCCTGTGTTCTACGAGCTTGTTGCGCAAGAATTGTTTGAAATGGGCGCCAACGCGTTGCAAGGGGGGCACGCGGTCAACCACGTCGCCCGCGAGGTGAAAGCGGTCTAAATCGTTCAAGACGGTCATATCGAAGGGCGTCGTCGTTGTTCCTTCCTCCTTGTATCCCCTGACGTGGAAGTTGTCATGATTGGTGCGGCGGTAGGTGAGGCGGTGAATCAGCCAAGGATAGCCATGGTAGGCAAAGATGACTGGTTTATCCGTTGTGAATATCGAGTCAAATTCACGATCAGAGAGTCCGTGGGGATGTTCAGTTGAGGGTTGGATCGTCATCAAATCGACCACATTGACGACGCGGATTTTGATATCCGGGAAATGCTGCCGCAACAGGTCCACTGCCGCCAGAGTTTCCAGGGTTGGGATGTCTCCGGCGCAGGCCATGACGGCGTCCGGCTCACTGCCCTTGTCAGTCGAGGCCCACTGCCAAATTCCGATTCCATTCGTGCAATGCGCAATGGCAGATTCCATATCGAGCCACTGCAAGGCAGGTTGCTTTCCGGCAACGATCACGTTTACATAGTTCCGGCTCCGAAGGCAGTGGTCGGTCACCGAAAGCAACGTGTTGGTGTCCGGTGGCAGGTAGACGCGCACGATGTCGGCTTTCTTGTTCACAACGTGATCGATGAAGCCGGGGTCCTGATGGGTGAATCCGTTGTGATCCTGGCGCCAGACGTGGGAGGTCAGAAGGTAGTTCAAGGAGGCAATCGGCCGGCGCCACGGGATATTCCTCGTGACCTTGAGCCACTTGGCATGCTGATTGAACATGGAGTCCACAATGTGGATGAAGGCTTCGTAGCAAGAGAAGAAGCCGTGCCGGCCAGTTAGCAGATAGCCTTCGAGCCATCCCTGGCACATGTGCTCGCTCAAAACCTCCATGACGCGACCGTTCGACGAGAGATGCTCGTCGGTAGGCAGAATCGGTTCCATCGTGACTTTGTCGGTGACTTCATACAGCGCATCGAGTCGATTCGAGGCCGTCTCGTCCGGACCGAATACACGGAAGTTTTTGGAGTCAGCGTTGAGTTTCATCACGTCCCGCAGGAAATTCCCTAAGACCCGCGTTCCTTCGGCAACCTCGGTGCCGGGTCTCGCTACAGGAACGGCATAATCGCGGAACTCGGGCATCACCAGATCCTTCAGAAGCAACCCGCCATTTGCGTGCGGATTGGCGCCCATCCTGCGGTTGCCGCTTGGCGCTAGTTCCGCGAGCTCAGCGATCAACTTGCCGCTCCCATCGAATAGCTCCTCTGGCCGATAGCTCTTCATCCACTCTTCCAGTATTTTCAGATGGTCAGGTCGAGACGCCAGGTCGGTGACCGGAACCTGGTGGGCGCGCCAGGTATCCTCGACCGGTTTCCCGTCCACCACCTTCGGACCTGTCCAGCCCTTCGGTGTCCGCAGGATGATCATCGGCCAAACCGGGAGGCCTCTCGGGCGCCCCGCACGCGCGTCGTTCTGAATCGCCTGGATTTCGTCTGTAACTCGATCGAGCGTGCCTGCCATGATTTGGTGCATGGCTTCTGGCTCATGACCTTCCACAAAATAGGGCTTGTAGCCATACCCGGTGAAAAGCTGCGTGAGCTCTGTGTCGCTAAGACGGCCAAGTACGGTCGGATTCGCGATCTTGTAACCGTTCAGATGCAGAATAGGTAGAACAGCGCCGTCGCGCGCGGGATTCAGAAACTTGTTCGAATGCCAGCTCGCAGCAAGCGGGCCCGTTTCGGATTCACCGTCGCCGACTACACAACAAACCAGAAGGTCCGGATTGTCGAAAGCTGCGCCGTAGGCGTGCGCAATGGAATATCCGAGCTCTCCACCTTCATGAATTGATCCGGGTGTTTCAGGAGCCACATGGCTGGGAATGCCTCCGGGAAAGGAGAACTGCTTGAACAGCCTCTTCATACCATCTGCACTCATGGGAATGTGAGGATAGAACACGCTATAGGTGCCCTCCAGATAGGTGTTCGCGACCAAGCCCGGTCCACCGTGGCCCGGACCTGTGATGTAGATGACGTTCAGAGCGTGCTTCTTTATCAGCCGATTGAAGTGAACATAGATGAAATTCAGCCCCGGAGTTGTGCCCCAATGGCCCAGCAGGCGCGGCTTGATGTGTCCGATTTTCAGAGCTTCACGCAGGAGTGGGTTTTCGTACAGATAGATCTGCCCGACGGAGAGGTAATTGGCGGCACGCCAGTAGGCGTGCATCTTGCGGAGCTCTTCCTTGGACAACGGTTGTTGCGATTCCGAAGACTTCGCTGAACCAACTGGTGCAGGAGTAGCCATAACGTCACGCTCCATGCCGCAAACGAAAGGACGAATTGTAGACCTCGTCCATCTTATCCCCGCGCTCTTAACCAGGCCATCGCCACTAGCTCAGAACGAAGTCCGCGAAAATTGCCTGCAAGCTGAATGTTCTGGCCACGGAATCGGAGTGCGATTTGACGGCTCGGCCTCCGAACAAAGTTGGTAGCAGGTCCGGGACGCGGCGCCGGCTGACATCGCGCGCAGCTGGCTGCGAGGAACACAAGCTCCCTTACAAATAACAGCGCGGGACGATGAAAAATGAAGATTATCCAATGGGATGCACAGAAGACCTGATTCCGGGGAATGGATAGTTATGCCGGGGTTCCGAATGATGAAGGTATCATCCAGTTTCTTTGCCGCTCGGCTACTCCTGGCGCAGCGCATTCATGGGATCAACACGGCTGGCCCGGCGCGCCGGTACGAGGCTCGCGAGCATCGCAGCCAGGACCAAGAACGGAATCATAATCATAAAGGTCGACAATGCGATCGGCTGCATTCCTTCTACCAGGCGTTCCAAAATGCGTCCGGCTGCCACGGCGGCAGCTGTGCCGATACCTAGGCCCAGGAAAATCATTCCCAGGCTTTGCCGGAGGACCAACCGCGTAACGTCGGAAGGGCTTGCGCCGATGGCCATGCGCAGGCCGATTTCCGGAACACGCCGGCCTGTCAAATACGCCAACACACCATAAATGCCGATGCACGCAAGCAGCAAAGCGAGAGCCGCAAAAATCCCAAACAAAAGCAACAGAAAGCGCTCTAACGCCAGGGAGTCATGAGCAAGCTGCTCCATGGTGTGCACCTGATACAGCACTTGGTCGCCGGCAGCACCGCGCAAGGCGCGCCGCAGCGGCCAGACGACGGTCAATGGCGGAACGCTGGTGCGCACCGCAATAGACATGAGCTGCGACCAGCGCGTCAGAAACGGCGGAGCCACCTGCGCAAATGGATAGTATAACTGCGCTCGCACCTGGGCTTGATCGTCGCCGGCGAGGCCCCAGTAGCGCACGTGGCCGACGACGCCCACGATTTTGTACGGCGTGGAGCACTCCACAAAAGTTTGGGTTGCTTGAACGCAGGGCATATCGGGAATCCACAGGTTCTTTCCGAGCGCATCCTGTCCAGGAAACGCGCTTTTCGCCAGGACATCGTCGACCACGATCACCGGCTCGCTTCTCATTCGGTCGTGGTCGTCGAAAAATCGCCCCTCTAGCAGCGGCATGCCCATCACCTTGAGATATTCAGGAGTCGCGCTGCTAGCCAGCACCACTGGCTGCCTATTCTGGGGCGGAACGTCGGCGCTCGTCCAATAGCCGAGTTGGTTGTTGCCTTCCCGCATGGGAACGATATCCACGGCGGTAGCGGACTCGACCCCGGGGACGCGCTTCGCGCGAGCGATTACATCTTCCCAGGCCGCGGGAATCTTCGCGGGATCGGCGAGCGTAGCCGGAGAAAGGCCCACGCGCATGACCAGGAGATTGCGGATGTCCAGTCCCGGATCGAGCGAGGAAGCATGCAATAGCGTGCGCCCGAGCATGCCGGCAGCAACCAGCAGGACAATCGCCAACGCCATCTCCGAGACGACGAATGCGGAGTGCAAGCGCCGCGCGCCGGCGGTCACCGTCCGTGCTCCGACGCGCAGAATCTGTTCCACTTCGCGTACCGGAGCGCGCCATGCTGGGGCCAGCCCGAAAAAAACACTGGTCAGGAGGCTCACAGCGATTGCAAAAAGCAGCACACGCCAATCAAGTTGCACTTCTTCGGCACGGGGCAAATCACCCGGCCAAAAAGCCAAAAAGGGATGAAGGCCCCCATTTGCAAGCAGCACACCGAGAATGCCACCGACGAGGCTGAGCAACGCGCTCTCGGTCAAACATTGCCGCACAAGCCGTCCGCGGCTCGCTCCGAGGGCCACCCGCATCGCCAACTCCCGCTCGCGGGAAATCGCGCGCGCCAGCATCAGGCTCGCTACGTTGGCGCACGCGATCGACAATACGAGCCCGACAGCGCCCAAAAGTAGCCAAAGGGTTGACCCCACAACATCGTCTACGGGGGGCCGAAGCCGCTTGACTTGCAAGGAACGACCTTTGTTTGTGTCAGCGAAGGCCGCCGCCAAGCGACTCCCCGTCAGCGCTACTTCCGCCTGAGCCTGCTCGACCCTGGCACCGGGCCGCAAGCGTCCCACCACGTGGACCGGCTGCGCCGCACGACTGTGCAAGTACCCTGCCGGGTCCTGCCCCAAGGGCGTGTACACTTCCGGTTCGTTCCCGTATAGTCGGAGTCCTGCGGGCGCAACGCCGACGATGGTGTAGCGCTTTTGTTCGAGAACGATCGAGCTTCCCAGCACCTTGGCGCTTGCGTCGAAGCGGCGCTGCCAGAAGCTGTAGCCGAGAATTGCCACGGGTGCCGCTCCAATCTTGTCCTCCTCGGGCAAAAAGGCGCGGCCGAGCGCCAGCGGTACGCGCAAAACGGAAAACAATTCGGGTGAGATTTCGAAGTAGTCGACGTACTGAGGATCACCGGGCGCGCTGAGCGTGCCTGAGTTATAGACCAGCGCGGCCATGTCGAGTGAGTGGCTGTCACGCTGGCAATCAAGAAAATCCAGGTAGGCGAGCTTCTGCTCTCCGTAGATTTTTGCGTTCCACCCTTCGGTGTGACCGTTCACCGCGACCAGCCGGTCAGGTTGCGGATAAGGAAGAGGCTTGAGCAACACGCCGCTGACCAGGCTAAACATCAGGGTGGTTGCTCCCGTGCCAAGCGCCAGCGCCAGGAGCGCGACCGCAACAAACCCGGGGTATTGCCGAAAACTGCGAATCGCGTAACGGAGGTCCTGAAGGAAGTCCGCAGCCCAGCGCCATCCCCACATGTCGCGCGTGACTTCCTCGGCGATGGCCACGTTCCCGAATTCACGGCGAGCGGAATGTCGAGCTTCTTTTTCAGTTTGCCCGGACTCGATGCCTTCGCGTTCGGCAAGAAGCAAATGCGCCTGAATCTCTTGCCGCAATTCCGCATTGCGCTGCTTCCTCCGCCGGAGGGTCCATTTCATGGTGCGTTCTCCTTTTGGGCAGGATCCAGGATTCCCGCAATAGCTGCCGTGAGCCGCCGCCACCGAGAACGCTCCGACATCAATTGCCGCTTTCCCGCTTTGGTCAGGTGATAGACACGCAGCCGTGGGCCAAGCTCCGACGCCTTCCATTCCGCGGCGATCCAGCCTTTGCGCTCAAGCCGGTGGAGCGCCGGATATAAGGAACCGGTGTCCACCTTCAGAATTTCACCAGAGTTCGTGCGGATGGCCTTGCTCAGGGCGTATCCATGGCGGGGCGCCCACTGCAACGTCTGCAGAATGAGCATATCCAGAGTGCCTTGGAGGATCTCCGTGCGATTTTGGTAGCGACCCTTTCGTTGCGACATTTGTTGGTATGTAGACACGCTTCCTAGACCTAGGTAAGCATTCTACATACCAAAAAACTGCGCGAAGGCGAAATCTCTTGGTCCGATGACGGGCTTGCATTCGTCCTGGGCGACCCAGGGCCCGAACGAATTAGCAGGCATTGGAGTTAAGATGGAAGCTTGTGACGGAACGCCGTGTTCCCCGCCCGCGTGGCTATAGATACTAGGCCTTTGTGCCTGCCCCAGGCGAGTTCGCATGTGTTCGGAGTTGGGACTGACAATCCCACTTTCGGGGAGCCGGCGCTAGCCTCCTCTCTTAGCTACCTGCTAACACTCTGACGTTAAGGGACTTGCGGCAGGGAACCTTGGGCACATGAGTTGCGTTCCAAAGAACGGACCTTCATATGGATATACAACGACCTTCCAACGCGCGGGCAAAAAAAATCCGCCGAATTATCTACGCCGCCGTGGCATTCCTGCTGATCGGAGGCGTGAGCTACGGGCTTTCGCGTCTGCGGCCCGCGGCACCCACCGTGGACCGGGCGACGATCTGGCCGGACGAAGTGAAACGCGGACCGATGCTGCGCGAGGTGCGTGGCTTGGGAACGCTGGTACCGGAAGACATTCGCTGGATTCCGGCACAAACCAACGCCACGGTAGAACGAATCGTTCTGCGGCCCGGCGCCATCGTGCACCCGAATTCGGTCATTCTGGAACTCAGCGATCCCCAGCTGCAACGCGACCTGTTGGACGCCGAGTACCAGCTCAAGGGCGCGGAAGCCGATTTCGCCAACCTAAAAGTTCAGGTCAACAGCCAATTGATGAACCAAAAGTCCACCGAAGCGTCGGTTCGCAGCGACTATGAGCAGGCTCGCCTGCAGCACGAGGTCGACGTAAAACTATTGAAAGAAGGAATCCAGTCCAGCCATATTGAGGACCTCTCCAAAGTCAAGGAAGAGCAGCTAGCGATCCGCCTGCAGTTGGAGGCGGAGCGCACGCGCGTGGCGACCGATTCCGCGGCGGCGCAGCTTGCGGCGCAGGAAGCAAAGGTCGAGCAGCAGCACGCGCTCTATAACCTGAAGAAAAGCCAGTACGATGCCATGCACCTTCGCGCGGGGATCGAAGGTGTGCTGCAGCTCGTCCCAGTCGAGGAAGGGCAGCAGGTGACGCCTGGAACAAATCTGGCGCGCGTGGCCGATCCCAACAAGCTCAAAGCGGAAATCAAAATCCCAGAGACGCAAGCCAAAGATGTGCGCATCGGGCAGAAGGCGACGATCGATACGCGAAACGGCATCGTAGACGGCCACGTTTCGCGCATCGACCCCTCGGTACAAAACGGCACGGTGACCGTCGATGTATCCGTCGACAAGCCGTTCCCGCCGGGTTCCGGCGCGCGAGCGGATTTGAGCGTGGACGGAACGATAGAGCTCGAGAACCTGAAGGATGTGCTTTACGTGGGACGGCCGGTGAATGGTCAGGCAGACAGCACGATAGGAATTTTCAAGCTTGTGGGTGACGGATCGGAAGCCGTGCGCGTCAATGTCAAGCTGGGGCGGAGTTCGGTGAACACGATTGAAATCCGGGACGGTCTGAAGGTCGGAGACAAGGTGATTCTTTCCGATATGTCGCAGTGGGACGCTTTCGACCGGATTCGCCTCAAGTAACAGGTATTCCTCTTCGGAAGACGGTTCGGGGCAGAAATTAGAAAATAACGGAAGTCCTAGGGAGCGGGGAGAGCTGATGCAGACGCTCTGGCAGGATCTGCACTATGGCGTGCGAATGCTCGGTAAGAGCCCGACGTTCACCGTCGTCGCGGTGGTAACTCTGGCCCTGGGCATCGGAGCGAACACGGCGCTTTTCAGCGTGGTTAATGCGGTGCTCCTCAATTCGCTTCCTTATCATCAACCGAATCGCCTTGTCGCCCTCGCGGAAGGTGATCGAGAGACGTCGGACCCGAGCAAAGTTTCTTACGGAGCGGCGGCGGATTGGAAAGCGCGTAGCCGCGCCCTGCAATCCATTGCGCTCTACCAGGAATGGACGCCAACGTGGACGGAAGGAAGCGCTCCGGAAATCGTTTACGGGTTCCGTGTTACGCAGGATTTTTTTCCCATGTTGGGAGTGGAGCCGGCCATGGGGCGCGCCATCCTTCCCGAGGATGATCGCCCGGATCGTTGGCACATTGTGTTGCTAAGCCACGCGTACTGGGTACGGCGCTTCGCGGCAAACCCAAAAGTGATCGGGACGAACATTATTCTCGACCAAGTTCCATTCCAGATCGTCGGCGTTTTGCCCGAGAGCTTCCAACCGCTCTCGTTTAGCGACGCTGGGAGCCCGCCGGAGGTGTGGGCGGCTTTGGGATACGACCTTTCCTTGCCCGACGCTTGCCGCAGCTGCCAGCACCTGCAAGCCGTGGCCCGGTTGCAAGACGGAGCAAGCGTCGAGCAGGCGCGCGCCGAAATGAACTCGATTGCCACCGAACTCGCTCGGGAATTCCCGAAGGACTACCCTCCGGAATCCTTTGTGAAGATGACGCCGCTGCGTGAGAGCTGGTACGGCCGGGTGCAATCCGCTTTATGGATGCTGCTGGGAGCGACGGTGGTTGTCCTGCTGATTGCTTGCGCCAATGTGGCGAGCCTGCTTTTGGCGCGAGCGGCAAGTAAGCAACGGGAAGTGGCCCTTCGGGCAGCTTTGGGTGCAAGCCGGTTGCGGATTGTGCGGCAATTGCTAACCGAAAGCGCCTTGGTCAGTGTGCTCGGGGGTATCGGCGGGATCTTCTTGGCCTTCTGGGGAACCAAGCTTCTGATCCTGTGGGGGCCGCAACAGATTCCGCGTCTCAGCGACGTGCAAGTGAATAGTTGGGTTCTCATCTTCACGTTGTTTGTAAGCCTGGCTACGGGAATCTTAACGGGGCTCGCTCCTGCCCTTCAGGCGGCGCAGGTGGACCAGCGGGAAGCGCTGCAACAGACTTCCCGGAGCTTGGTCGGAGTCTCCCGTTGCGGGTTTCGCAGCCTGCTTGTCGTCGCGCAGGTGGCTTGCGCTTTTGTTCTCGCTGCGGGGTCTGCACTGCTACTGAAAAGCTTTGTTCGCGCGATGGACGTCACGCCCGGTTTTGACGCGCAGAGACTTTACACGACGAATTTTGCTCTCATCGGCCCGAAATATGAAGATCCCCAAGCGGTAGTCCGCTTCGAGCGGGAGGTTCTGGAACGTATTCGCTTGCTGCCAGGAATAGAGTCAGCCGGGATTACCAGCGTTCTGCCGACCGGCGGAGGTCTCGATCGGGCGGGATTGCAGGTTCAAGACCGCCTGATTCCGCCACCGCAAGTTCCGAGCGTGGACCGGTATGAAGTCAGCCCGGATTACTTTCCTGCGATGGGGATGCCCCTCAAGCGCGGACGCCTGTTCACCGAGGCCGACGCGGCCGGAGCCTCCCCTGTCGCGATCCTTAGCGAGAAGACCGCGCGGGAGGTATGGCCAAACGAAGATGCCATTGGCAAACGGATTCAGTTAGGAGGGCGCCACGAAGACCGGCCCTGGGCCGAAATTGTTGGCATCGTGGGCGATGTCCATCAATACGGCCTTGATTCCCCAACCACGCCGCAAGCGTACTTACTCTATTCGCATCATCCATTTCTCCGCCCGTGTCTGGTGATCCGGAGCGGCGTAAACGCGCGTACTTTGACGCGCGAAACGGAAAGCATATTGTGGTCTCTCGACAAGAATGTTCCGGTTTGGAACCCTGCCATGATGGAAGAGATCCTCGCTACATCATTCTCGCGGCGCCGCTTCACCACTGCCCTCTTCAGCGGCTTTGGTTTCTTGGCGCTCCTGCTAGCGGCTACTGGCATTTATGGCGTGATGAGCTCTCAGGTGGCGCAGCGCACGGGAGAGATTGGAATTCGCATGGCGTTGGGAGCGCAGCGGAGCGATGTCCTGAGGATGATTCTGGATGGCGGAGCGCGCCTTACGGCTTCGGGGCTCTTCTTAGGTTTTGCCGGCGCTGTGAGTCTCAGTTCCTTGCTGCGAAGCCAGCTCTACGGCATTGGGCCGAACGACCCGCTAACTCTTTGCGAAGTCCTCCTGGTTGTGGCTTTGGTGGCGCTGGCGGCATGCTTCATACCTACGCGACGGGCGACGCGTGTGGACCCGCTGGTGGCGTTGCGATATGAGTGAACTTTCCAGTGGTGTTAGGCGTTATAACTACTGGGGATAGAACGGATTTCCCGAATCGAGTTCGATAAGGAGAGCCTATGGTAGAAGCAAATGGAACGCTGATCAAGATGGAAGGTGTGAAGAAGGTTTTTTACACCGATGAAGTGGAGACGCACGCCCTCGAAGAAATCCACCTGGAAATCAAGAGAGGGACGTACATCTCCATTGCCGGTCCCTCGGGCTGCGGCAAATCCACGCTGCTGTCGATTCTCGGGCTGCTCGATTCTCCGACCGACGGCAACTATTGGCTGAACGGCCAGCCGGTGGCGAAGCTGACGATCAGCGAACGCACGCGGATCCGCAACCGCGAAATCGGCTTCATCTTTCAGGCGTTTAACCTGATCGGAGACCTAACCGTCTACGAGAACGTCGAATTGCCGCTGACCTACCGCGGCACGAGCGCCGCCGAGCGGAAGCAGAAAGTTCAGCAAGCGCTTGAGCGCGTGGGAATGGCCCATCGTTTGCGCCATTACCCGTCGCAGCTGTCCGGCGGTCAGCAGCAGCGTGTGGCCGTGGCGCGCGCGCTGGTTGGCGATCCGCTCATCCTGATGGCCGACGAGCCTACCGGCAACCTCGATTCCAAAAATGGCGAAGCGGTGATGGAGCTGCTGCGCGACCTGCACCGCAACGGCGCAACCATTTGCATGGTGACCCACGACCAGCGCTACGCCAACTTCGCAGAGCGCACCATTCACCTTTTCGACGGCCGCATCGTCGAGGAGACTCAGGAAGCCGAAGTCGGAGCCTGACGCCGAGGACTATGGGCTCGATTTGGCAGGACATCCGCTACAGCGGGCGAATGCTGTGGAAGCAGCGGCTGGCAACCCTGGTTTCCATCCTGGCGTTCGCCGTGGGCATTGGTGTCAACACCGCTATGTTCAGTCTCGCCGAAGCTTTTCTGCTGCATCCGGCTCCGTTTGAAAATGCGAACCGCGTCGTTGCCTTGGTCGACTCTCGCCCGCACCAGAATATCGATATGAACGCCATTGCGCCGGCAACCTACTTTGACTGGCGGAAGGAAGTGCGCTCGTTCGATCGCCTTGGCGCGTACGCGTGGGACGAGACAAGCCTGACCGGCAACGGCCCTCCGCAAAGGATCCAGGCTTTTCGGATTTCCGCCAACTTGTTCGAGATGCTCGGCGTTCAGCCGCAGCTTGGGCGCGGGTTTTTGAGCGAAGAAGAGCAGCCGGGCAAGGACCAGGAAATCATTCTGGGCCACGCCCTTTGGGAGCAGCACTACGCTTCCGATGAACACATCCTCGGAAAAAACATCAAGGTCGACGGCAAGAGCTTCACCGTCGTGGGAGTCATGGCCAAAGGCTTCGATTTCCCGTTGCCTGCCGAAGCTTGGATCCCCCTGGCCATTGACACTAAGGAACGCGAGCGCCGGGACAGCCGGTGGCTTTGGGTGCTCGGCCGTCTGAAGCCGCGCGTCTCTTTCTCCGAGGCTTCCGCGGAGATGCAGGCCATCGCCCAGCGCGAAGCCCAGGCTTATCCCGAAAACAACAAAGGCTGGGAACTTCGCTCGATGACCCTCGCGCAATCCATGACCGGCGATATCACGCGCGAGTACACGTTGCTGCTGATGGGTGCTGTCGCATTTGTCTTGCTGATCGCTTGTGCGGATGTGGCCAACGTGCAGTTCGCGCGTATGGCCGGGCGCACGAACGAATTTGCGGTGCGCACCGCGATCGGCGGGAGCCGCTCGAGGATTATGCGGCAATTGCTCATGGAAAGCCTGCTTCTCGCCGGCTGCGGCGCGGCAGTAGGCTTGCTGATGGCCCAATGGGAAATCCAGATGATTCTTTCGCACATGCCGCCGGATGTAGCCAAATTCATCGCGGGGTGGAAGACGATCGGTCTGGATCCCAATGCATTTTTGTTTACACTGGCGATCGTTGTGCTCTGCGCCATTCTCTCCGGAATGGCCCCGTCTTTGTTTGCCTCGCGCGCCAACCTGGCCGATTCATTGAAGGAAAGCGGGCGCGGTTCCACCTCGAGTCGCGCGCGCGGCCGTTTGCGGGGAGCGCTGGTGGTGGCGGAGATTTCGCTGGCCCTGGTTTTGCTCGTAGGCGCAGGCCTGCTGGTGAAGAACTTCCAGGGATTGCTGAACGTGAATGAGAGTTACTCGCCGCGAACTCTTTTGACCATGAACGTCGGGTTGTCCGACACGCGGTACCCCAAGGACTCCACGCGCCTCGCGTTCCACGAGCAGGTGCTCGAGCGTCTTAGCCGGTTGCCTGGCGTCGAGTCGGCCGCCTTTGTTACGCATGTGCCTTACTCGGAGGGGGGTGGCGTGGGCACCTATGTTTTCTCGATCGAGGGTCGCCCTCCCGCCGAGCGCGGCGAGTTGCGCAATGCCATCATCGAGACGGTGAGCCCCAATTATTTCGGCTTGATGAAGATCGCCCTTCTCGGGGGCCGCTTGCTCACCGACGCCGACGGCGCTAACGCTCCTCCCGTGGCGGTGATTAGTGAAAGCCTCGCGCGGCGGTACTTCCCGGGAGAGAATCCGCTGGGCGCGCACATCAAAGTCGGCGGAATGGATTCGCCGCGTCCGTGGATGACGATCGTGGGCGTCGTGAAGGACGTTCACTATAGCTGGATCAACAAGGAGAATATCCCGACGATTTATGGTCCGTTCCGGCAAGCCCCTCCTTATTACACCACCATCCTGCTTCGGGCTGCGGATGATCCCTCTCAGCTCATCTCCGCGGCTCGCGCGCAGATCGCCGCGGTCGATCCCGAGTTGCCGCTTTACAACATCAAGCCGATGAACCGTATTATCACCGAATCCATCATCGGCATTGCCTATGTCGCGGCGATGATGGCGGTGCTCGGGGGCATCGCGCTGGTGCTCGCCTCGGTCGGCGTTTTCGGCGTGATGTCCTATTCGGTAAGCGAACGTGTGCATGAGATTGGCGTCCGCATGTCGCTTGGCGCACAGACCTCGGACATCGTGCGCATGGTGCTGCGAAGGGGCATGCTTCTCACCATCATCGGCTTGGCGATTGGGCTGCCCATTGCTTTTGCCTTGGCGCGCGCGCTTTCCTCCGTTTTGTTTGGCGTGGCGCCCGCGGATCCATTTTCGTTTATTGGTTTGCCGCTCTTGCTTGCGGGAGTTGCGGCCTTGGCGTCTTATCTGCCGGCGCGCCGCGCTGCGCGTGTCGATCCGCTGGCCGCGCTGCGCTGTGAATAATGTGGATTTCCCCGCCGAGTAATCGGGGGGCGACGAAATGCTAACCATCTGGCAAGACCTGCGATATGCCGCGCGCATGCTCGGGAAATATCCCGGCTTTACGGCCGTTGCCGTACTCACCCTCGCTCTGGGCATTGGCGCAAACACCGCGATTTTCACCGTCGTTTACGGCGTGCTTCTTCGTCCACTGCCATTCCCCGAGCCAGACCGGATTGTCCAGCTCGCGGAGGCCTACCAAGGGCAATCCGACGAAATGGACCTCACCTCCAATCAGTTAGATCATCTGTGCGAGTACGGGCAGCCGTTCGAACACATTGCCGGCTACACAGACGTGGGCTTTAACCTCGCGACGGCCAATGAAGCCGAACATATTCGTGGTATGCCGGTGTCCGCCGAATATTTTCAAGTCTTGGGGGTCCGTCCAGCTCTCGGCCGCGGTTTTCTTCGCGAAGAAGACCATGGCGATGGTGAACACGTAGCCGTCCTGAGCCACGGGTTGTGGATTCGCCGCTTCGGCGGAGATCCGGGAGCCGTTGGCCGAAAGGTTTTGATGGATGGCGAGGCCTACACGGTAATTGGCGTGATGCCCCAGGGCTTCGATCCGCGAGCGAGTTCAGAGTTGAACCCGGGAGTTCGCGCCGAGGTTTGGGTTCCGCTGGCATTGGTGGCAAAAACGGCCGGCAGCGGGGAAAACATTCCGGTGATCGCCCGGCTCCGGCCTGGAGTGACACCTGCGCAACTCCAGTCGCAGATGGACGTCGTGACGCAAGACTTTCGCGTTCGATACCCCGGGGATGTTACGAAAGAAACGGTCATGAGTTTTCGGCCCTATCAGGCCATGATCGGCTCGGAGATGCGGCCGTTCCTGTTGATTCTGCTGGGAGCGATCGGTTTCGTACTGTTGATCGCCTGTGCCAACGTCGCGAACCTTCTGTTGGCGAAGAGCGGCTCGCGCGGACGAGAAATTGCCGTGCGCCTCGCTCTAGGTGCATCGCGATGCCAGTTAGTACGGCAACTGATTACGGAAAGCATTTTGATGGCCTTGGCTGGGGGAGCGCTCGGCTTGGCCTTGGCCAGCGCGGGAATGGGCTCGCTTTTGGCGATGGCGCCCAGCACTTTGCCGCGTGTGGGTGATATCCGACTGGACGCACGGATTTTTGCGTTCACTTTTGCTGTCTCCCTTTTGACGGGGGTTTTGTTTGGCTTGGCGCCGGCGATCTATGCAACAAGGACCAATCTGAGTGAAACGCTTAAGGAGGGTGAAGGGAGGGCGAGCGCCGGCGGGCGACGGTCGCGCCTGAGAAAGGGATTGGTTGCGGCTGAATTTGCGCTATCGCTGGTCTTGCTGACGGGCGCGGGCTTAATGATCGCCACTTTTGCGAAGCTCCTCTCGACGGACCCCGGATTTGATCCGCGCCATGTTCTCACCATGCAATTCTGGCTGACCGGCTCGAAATACGACTCCACCCGAGCGATCATGAATCTCTATCGCGCTGTGGAGCAACGCATCGAAGCGCTGCCTGGCGTGAAAAACGTTGGTATTGTCGCGGCAGGCCTGCCGCTCGAGCGAGGCGGCCGCAAAGGCTTCGCGATTGCGGGTGCAAAAGAACCCGAGGGGATCAACGCGAATTACAGGGAAATTACGCCGGGTTATTTCGCGGCTATCGGAGTTCCGCTCGAGCTCGGACGCAGGTTCACCGAAGGGGACTCTGCCACTTCCCATCCCGTGGTCATCGTCAACGAATCGTTTGCGCGGCGCTATTTTGACGGGCGCTACCCGATTGGCGAGCACGTGTATGAAAACGGCTTGTTGTCTGAAATCATCGGCGTAGTCGGCGACGTGAAAACTTATCTCGACAAGCCCGCTGAACCAACCGTATTCGTTCCCGCATCGCAAGCCCTATATGCCACTTCCAAGCTTTTCGAAGGCTGGTTCCCGAGAAGCATTGTTGTCGAGACATCCGGCGATCCGCTGACGCTCGGGCAGCCCGTCCGCGAAGCGGTTACTGCCGTCGATCCGCTGGTGGCACCCGGCGCGATCCGATCCATGGACCAGGTGCTCACGCACTCGCTGGCGCTGCGCAGTTTTATGATGTTTCTCCTGAGCTTGTTTGGCGGGCTGGCGCTGTTTTTGGCTGGTGTTGGAATTTATGGCGTCATTGCCTATGCCGTCTCACAACGAACGCGCGAGATTGGTGTGAGGATGGCGATGGGCGCGCAACCTGGGCAAGTGCTAACCATGGTCCTGGGGGAAGGGCTCAAACTCGTGCTCACGGGCTTGCTCTTTGGCGTTGCGGCCGCGTTAATGCTCATGAGATTGCTCGAAGGCTTGGTCTATGGAGTCGGGATGCACGATCCGCTGGTTTTCATCAGCGTCAATTTGGTGATGCTCTTTGTGGCGCTCGTGGCTTGCTATGTGCCGGCGCGCCGCGCCGCGCGTGTCGATCCGCTGGTTGCGCTGCGCTATGAGTAATGTGGATTTCCCCGCTGAGTAATCGGGGACGATGAAATGCTAACCATCTGGCAAGACTTGCGATATGGCGCGCGCATGCTCAGGAAGAATCCCGGCTTTACGGCCGTAGCCGTTTTTACGCTCGCACTGGGTATCGGCGCGAATACCGCCATTTTCAGTGTCGTAAACGCAGTCCTGCTGCGCCCGCTTCCCTATCCGGGATCCGAGCGAATTACGCAAATCGGTTTACAAGCAACGAACGGCTTTATCCCGGATGTAAAGGTCTCTCAATTCGAGTTCTTGCGGGACCACGGAGGAGCGGTTTTCTGTGGCGTTGCAGGATTTCAGGGCTGGAGCACTCTCGAAGTGAAGCAGCAGGACGGGGTTCATTGGCTGAAGGCCCTTCGCGTGAGCGCGGAGTTCTTCCGCGTACTGGGGGTTACTCCTGCCCTGGGCCGCGAATTTACCCGCGAGGAAACTCAGCCCGGTTCCGCTCCCTCCTTAATTTTGAGTAACTCCGCGTGGCGTAGCACGTTTGGCGCAAGCGCTGAGATTATCGGTAAACAGGTGAAGGCCCATCAGGACATCTACACGGTGGTCGGCGTGTTGCCCGGCGATTTTGTTTTTGTCGAGAACCCCGTGGATGCCTTCATCCCGCTCCAGCGGAGCGAAAGCCTTGGGGATAGGGGATACAATACTTCCGCGATTGCCCGGTTGAAACCTGGTGTGAATCTCGCTCAAGCGCAGACCGAAATGGCTGTGCTCTTTCCACAGATTCCCGACAAGGACAGCAACCTCCTGGGACTAGGCGTTCTCAACTATCAGCGGTTGCTGACCGGAGATATTCGCCCGAGCTTGTCGGTGCTGTTCGGCGCCGTAGGCCTTCTGCTTCTAATTGCCTGTGTCAATGTAGCCAGCCTGGTTCTCGCGCGAACCTATATGCGGACACGCGAGATTTCCATACGGCTGGCACTCGGTGCCGGCCGAAGACGGCTCGTGTGCCAACTGCTCACGGAAAGTTTTCTGATGGCCGTCCTAGGCGCCTCTGCCGGGTTGCTCCTTGCGTTTTGGGGGCTCGATGCTTTGCTCAGCGCCGTTCCCTGGGACCTGCACGCGCCTGTCACTTCGATTCGCATCGATAGTCGAGTGTTTGCTTTTGCGCTGGGAATCACCATCCTCACCAGCATCGTCTTTGGACTTGCTTCTTTGTGGCAAACGACGCGAAGCAATTTGATCAGCGGGATCAAGGGCGAACCAAAGCAAGGTTCAACCGGCGCTGCGCACGGGCGCATTCGCAGCGTGCTGGTCATCAGCGAGATGGCGTTTTCGCTTATGCTGCTCGTTGGGGCATCCTTCCTGGCGGAGAGCCTTTACCGCCTGCATCAGGAAAAGCTCGGCTTCGACCCCAACAACGTCCTTAAGATGAGCGTAGCCTATCCGAGCGAAATCAGCTCTTCAGAGGAACAGAGCGGGGCCTTGCAGCAGCAGTTGCTCACTCGCATTCAGACGCTTCCCGGAGTAAGTTCCGCAGCTCTGGTCAACGTCGTGCCGCTCGACGGCCAGGGGAATATGCCGACCCAGCTCGCGGGTCATAACGACGCCGACCACAGCATTGGCGCAATGGAAATCCGAAGAATCAGCGAACGCTACTTCGAGACGATGCGAATCCCCTTCCTGGCCGGACGCGGCGTCGAGGAAAGCGATGCGGAAGGAGCGCCGCTCGTCGCCGTTATCAACGAGAGTCTCGCCCGCCGCTGGTGGAAAGAGAAGAGTCCCCTTGGTGATCACATTATTATCGGCGACTTCATGGGCCGACACTTGTGGGAACCTCCGCCACCCCCGCGGGAAATTGTCGGCGTAGTCGGGGATGTGAAAGGCAGGTTGCTCAGTCGCCCCGCACCGCCCATGGTTTATATCCCGTTGGCGCAAGCCCGGGGTATGGACTCTGCGGCCGAATATGTGGTTCGCGCCATGCCAGGACCCGGTCTTGGCCAGGCGCTTCGCCAAGCTGTTTTGGAAGTGAATCCTGAGCTGCGCATCACCAATCTGGGCGCTATGTCTGAGGTAGTCTCTGGTTCTGTTGCCGCGCCGCGTTTTGATGCGTTTCTCATGATCCTTTTCGCTGCCGTCGCGCTGGGGTTGGCATCCGTAGGCACTTACGGAGTGCTGAACTTGTTCGTGAAGGAGCGAACCCATGAAATTGGAGTGCGCATGGCGCTTGGCGCGGAATCTCGTCAGGTACTGCGGCTGGTTGTGAAGCAAGGCTTGCTTCTTTCGCTGATTGGTATCGCGACGGGCATCTCGGGCGGGCTCGCTCTAATGCAATTCCTGCGTGGCTTGCTGTACGGAGTTAGTGCGACAAGCATAGGCCCTTATGCGGCGGGCTCGTTGATTTTTGTTCTCGTGGCTCTGGGGGCTAGTTATATTCCCGCGCGGCGTGCTGCGCATGTCGATCCGCTGGTCGCGCTGCGTTATGAATGAGAAGCAGTCTTTAATAAGGAGATCTCTTGGAACCAATAATTCAACTGCGAAACCTTGAAAAATCTGTGGAGGCGGGGCCGAACCGCTTCTTCCTGCTGCGCCGCGTCAATCTGGATATTCAGCCGGCCGAATTTGTCACCATCATGGGCCCGTCCGGCGCAGGAAAATCCACGCTGCTCAGCATCATCGGAATGCTCGATGGCGCATGGACCGGCGAATACTACTTCAATACGGAGCCTGTTCACAGGCTCAACGTCAAAAAACGCAATGAACTGCACAAAGCCAACATTGGATTTGTCTTTCAGAGCTATCACCTGATCGACAATCTCACGGTATTTGAAAATCTCGAAGTGCCCCTTTCCTACAAGAACGTGCCGCATAAAGAACGCGTCAGCCGCGTTTGCGATGCGCTGGATCGGTTCAACATCGTGGGCAAGAAGGATTTGTTTCCCAATCAGCTTTCCGGCGGGCAGCAGCAGCTCGTTGGTGTCGCCCGCGCGGTAATCATGAACCCGAAACTGATTCTCGCCGACGAGCCCACCGGGAACCTCCATTCCGCACAGGGCGACGAAATCATGCAGCTCTTCAAAAGGCTCAATGATGCCGGCACCACCATCATTCAGGTCACGCATTCGGAGAGAAATGCTTCCTATGGACACCGCATTATCCAATTGAAGGACGGATGGGTTGTAGGTGAAACCGCGACGGCAGACGTGGGCGCCAACGCCGCGCAACCCGGCTAAAACCCCGTCTTTCACTGTGGCTGGAGGCCACTAATTGACCACGCTACTTCAAGATATCCGGTATGCGTTGCGCATGCTGCTGAAGAGTCCCGGCTTCACCGTCGTGGCGGTTCTGACGCTCGCCTTGGGCATCGGTGCGAACACCGCCATCTTCAGTGTCCTCGACTCCGTGCTCCTTCGCTCTCTCCCGGTCTCGCATCCTGAGGAACTTGCGCTGCTGACCGATCCCGAGGCCCACGGCAGCGAATTCGGCGGAGAAGGAGGGGAGCGCTCGCTGCTCGCCTACTCCGAATTTCAATATCTCCGCGATCACAACGAGGTGTTCTCGAAAATCTTCGCGGCGGACAGCCAGCTCCCCGAAGTCGACATCACCATCGGAAACTCGTCAAGCAACCCTGACGGAGGCGCACAAAAGGAGACCACGCGCGTCCGTCTGGTCACTGGCGATTATTTCAGCACCCTCGGCGTGAACCCTGCCGCGGGACGCTTCTTCACACCTGAAGTCGACCGCGTTCGTGGCGGATCGCCGGTCGCCGTGATCAGTTACGCGTTCTGGAAGCAGCGGTTCGCTCGCGATCCCTCAGCACTGAGCCAGACGATTCAAATTCGCAACACCTCCTTTGAAGTTGTGGGGGTAACCTCGCCGGGTTTCTTTGGCGAAACCGTCGGGGAAGCGCCCGACGTCTGGGTCCCCATCACCATGCAAGATACAATTTACCCTGGCCGCGATCTGCTCAGTCCTTCTCCTGAGGGCATCCTGAATCAGCACATTTGGCTTCAGGCCATCGGCCGTCTCAAGCACGGAATTTCCACCGCACAGGCACACGCCAGCATGAACGTCGTTTTCAAGCGCCTGATTGAATCGCTTGTGGGTCCGGGCATCTCCGCCGAGCAGCGGCACCACTTCCTCGACCAGCGGCTAAAGGTTCAGTCCGCGGTGCGCGGCGCTTCTACGCTGCAGGGTTCATTTGGGGAGCCGCTGGAATTTCTGATGGCCCTTGTTGGGCTCGTTTTGCTGATTGCCTGCGCCAATGTTGCCAATCTGCTGCTGGCGCGCGGCGAGGCGCGGCAAAAAGAGTTTGTTCTGCGACTCGCCATTGGCGCTGACCGTTTTCGGCTGGTGCGCCAGCTCCTCACGGAGAGCTTTCTGCTCGCGACTCTTGGCGCCAGCATTGGAATGGTCCTGGCGTTTTGGGCGGACTCCTTGCTATTGCGCATGGTGGGCGGGGTTGCGAATGGCCCTGCAGCTATCCAGCTCAATCTCCATCCCGATGCACGCGTCCTCGCCTTTACGGCGCTCGTCACGCTATTGACTGCGGTTCTCTTTGGGCTCTTTCCTTCTCTGCACGCCACCCCTCTCGACCTCTCGACCAGGATGAAGTCGACCGGGTCTACTCCCGCGGGCGAATCTTTCGGCCGCCGCTTGCCTTTGAACAAAACCTTGGTCGTTGCTCAGGTCAGCTTCTCTCTGGTTCTTCTCATCGCCGCCGGGCTGTTTGTGCACAGTCTTTCGAAGCTCGGCCGCGTGAGTCTTGGATACAATCAAGAAAATCTGCTGCTCTTCCGCGTGAACGCCGCGGCCGGTGGATACAAGGGCGCGGCGGTGACACGCCTCTACGAGGACCTGCTCTCGCGAATCTCCACCGTTCCTGGTTTGCGCGGCGTGACCGTCTCTCATAACGGCTTGTTCAGCCATCAGGAATCCGCGGATCCCATTGCCGTCGAGGGCTACACCCCCAAATCCGGCGAAGAGATGGATTCGCGGATCGATCACGTCGGCCCTGGCTATTTCTCGACGATGGGCATTCCCATTCTCCTCGGCCGCGAAATCGGCGCACAGGACCGAGCCGCAGGTCTTCGTCCTGCGGTGGTGAACGAAACCTTTGCTCACCGCTTCTTTCCCAATACGAATCCGATTGGCAAACACATTCGCGACACGTATCCCGGCAATCCCGCGGACTCGATCGTCGTGGGCGTGGCCGCGGATGCCAAGTACAACAGCCTCCGGGAAAAAACTCCGCCGCGTTTCTACGTTCCCCTGTTTAATCCCATGTGGGAGCAACCGAGCGCTGTGTATGAAGTGCGCACGTTTGCAGACACGCGAAGTGTAGCTGCCGCGCTTCGTTCTGCTGTCGAGCAAGTTGGCCCGTCTCTTCCGCCGATCTCGATTCAAACCATGTCTGGCTTGGTCAGCGACACGCTCGAAACGGACCGGTTCATCGAGCAACTTTCCGGCGCATTCGGCCTTCTCGCCATTTTGCTCGCCAGCGTTGGTCTTTATGGTGTGATGGCATACATCGTCGCTCGGCGGACGCGAGACATCGGCATCCGCATGGCTTTGGGCGCTCGACCGGCCAATGTGCTGTGGCAGGTGCTTCGCGAAAGTTTTGTTGTCGTGTTGATCGGCATAGCCATCGGCGTCCCCGCCGCTTTGGCTGGCACGCGCCTGGTGCGCAGCATGATTTTTGGCCTGGGCTTTGCCGATCCTATGGTCATCGTGTCAGCGGTTGTGTTGTTTGCGGTTGTCGCAGCCTTGGCGAGCTTCTTCCCGGCTTACCGTGCATCGCAGGTGGATCCTATGGTCGCGTTGCGGTACGAGTAACTCATGGCTCTCGGAGAGCCACAACGAAGGATGAAAATGGACCCAGGCACCTATGCTTTGTTTTCAACGCGATAGGCAGCTATTTTCATAGGAGTGAGGTGGAAATGAGAACACTCCTCGAGGACTTTCGCTACGCGTTGCGCATGCTGTTAAAAAGTCCCGGCTTCACCGTCGTGGCAGTGCTGACGCTCGCCCTCGGCATCGGCGCAAACACCGCCATCTTCAGTGTGGTGAACGGGCTTTTGCTGCACCCCTACGGCATACCTCACCCCGAACGATTACTTGCCATTCGCGCGCGCTACGAAAAGTTGAACCTGAAGAGCATCGTGATTTCCGCGCCGGATTATACGTTTGTCCGCGACAACAAGCAGACTTTCGCCGCCGCGGCCATCGAGACCGAAAACGATTTTAATTACGCCGCCGGCGCGTGGCCGCTGCGCCTGCGTGGCGCCAGGGTTTCCTGGCAGTGGTTCGACGTCTTCGAGGCCAGGCCTTTACTAGGCCGCGTCTTTGCGCCGGAAGAAGATCAGCCCAACGCCGATCACGAGGTTGTTCTGGCCTACGGAGCGTGGAAGTCGATTTTTGGCGGCGATCAAGACATTGTTGGCCGTTCTATCCAGCTCAACCAGCAACCGTACAAAATCATCGGCGTCATGGAGCAGGATTTCGAGTGGCCCAGCCAAACAGATCTTTGGGCGCCCCTGGGCCTCGCGCCGGACGCCTTTTCGCTCGACAACATCTTCAATGAAAATTATCTCGCGGTCGCGCGTCTCGAGGCTCGCGTGAAACCTTCGAGCGCAGCGGTTTTCCTCAAAATGACTTCTCAGCGGATTAGCGACGATCCGCGCACCCAGGGCTATCCCAAAGCCTCCGGCTGGAGCTTGTTTGCCATTCCTTTCACGGAATTCGTGTATGGTGACGTACGCACGCCGTTGCTGATCCTCCTGGGCGCTGTAGGTTTAGTTCTGCTGATTGCCTGTTCGAATGTCGCGGGGCTTTTGTTGGCCCGCGCTTCCGCGCGCGCGCGCGAGTTTGCCGTTCGCACGGCGCTCGGCGCTTCACCGTGGCGCTTGGCTCGCCAGATGCTCACGGAAAGCATGGCGCTGGCTTTCGTGGGCATGGCGCTCGGTCTGTTGATTGCTTTCCAGGCGGTTCGTGCCTTGCTGTGGCTTGCTCCGGGGAATCTTTCCACCGGTTTGGACATTCATTTGGATTGGTATGTGCTTCTCTTTACCGCCTTGCTTGCCGGAGCCTCTGCCATCATTTTCGGCGCTGCTCCGGCGTGGCAGATCGCCTTTCTCGATCCACACCAAAACCTGAAGCAAGGCCGCGGCACTGGAGAGGGAAGCGCTGGCCGCCATCGCTTCCGCAGCGGGCTCGTCGTAGCGGAGCTTTCCCTGGCCCTGCTGCTGCTCGCCAGCGCCGGCGTGTTCCTGAAGAGTTTGCAGAAGCTCAAAGATGTCGACATTGGCTTTCGTCCCCATGGCTTGATGACCGCCGCATTAGGCTTGCCCGAGCGCCAGTACGATACGCCGGACAAACGAATTGCGTTTCTTAGCAGCACGCTCGAGCGGCTTGCGGGCGCCCCCGGAGTCCTCTCCGCAGCTGCCGCGGTGCCTCTGCCGTTCAGTGGATTCGGAGGTTCTGCCTCGTTCAATATTGAAGGGCGCGTAGCCCCTCCGGGCGATCCGGGGCCGCACGGCGACGTTCGCGGCGTTAGCCCGCGCTATTTCGAGACGATGGGCATTCGCCTGCTCCGTGGACGTGTCTTCACCGATCAAGACCGCCACGGCGGCCAGCCGGTGGCCATTATCGATGAAAATCTTGCCCGCGAGTATTGGCCCCATCAGGACGCCTTGGGCCAGCGCATTCGCAATGGGAACAATGCGCCGTGGAAGACCATTGTTGGCATCGTTCGGCCGGTGCGCCACTCGCAGGTTGTCGGCGAGGAAGCATCTCGAGAAGGTGTGGAAGGCTCCGGCAAGGGCGTCTACTACTTCCCGTTGTACCAAGAAAACTCTCCCGCCACTTTTCTGATTGCCCGCACGAGCGGTGATGCAGCGTCTTTGGCCGGCGCGATTCGCGCTGCGGTGCATGATGTCGATCCCAGCCAGCCGGTCTCCGATTTGAAGGTCATGGACGAGCGTATCGCCATGTCGATGGGGCCGCGGCGCTCCGCCGTAACGCTGCTCAGCGTGTTCGCCGCGATGGCGCTGACATTGGCGGCAGTGGGCTTGTTTGGGTTGATTCGCTATAACGTTACGCAACGCACCCAGGAAATCGGCGTGCGCTTGGCGCTTGGCGCGTCGCCGGGCGACGTCTTGCGATTGGTGCTCGGTCAGAGTCTGCGGCTCGCGCTTTTGGGAGTCGCTGGCGGCCTGGTCGCGGCATTTGCGCTGACTCGCGTTCTCTCGAGCTTGCTCTACGGAGTCAGCGCGACTGACCCGATCACCTTTGCGGGGATGGCCGTGCTTTTGATCGGTGTTGCGCTGCTGGCGTCGTGGATCCCCGCGCATCGCGCCACGCGCGTGGATCCGCTGGTTGCTTTGCGCTACGAATGAGGCCAGGGAGCTAGGGAAATGAATACTTTTTGGCAGGACATCCGTTACGCAATGCGGGGACTCGGGAGGAATCCCGGCTTCACGCTGGTCACCGTCGTCACCTTGGCATTTGGCATCGGCGCCAACAGCGCTATCTTCAGCGTCGTCAACACCGTTCTACTCAAACCACTGCCGTATCGGGATCCCGCGGGACTTGTCAAGGTTTGGACCCGTTTCACCGGAATCGGCTTGCCCAATGACCAGAACTGGTTTTCGGCCCCGGAATTTCGCGACCTCAGCGAACAAAACCGGAGTTTCTCCGCTATTTCGGTGTTAAGCCCCAGCACGTTCAACCTGGGTCTCGGCGGCGGCAATCCGCAGAGCGTCACCGGTGCTGCAGTTTCGCCAGCTTTGTTTACGATTCTCGGGATCAATCCTCCCGTCGGCCGGACATTCCTGCCCGAAGAGGCCCAGCAAGGACGCGATCGCGTTGTGATTCTCGGCTATGGGCTCTGGCAGCGCGCCTTTGGCGCCGACCCACAGATTGTGAGCAAGGAAGTCATCATCGATGGCCGAAGCTGCCAGGTTATCGGGGTTATGCCGAAGGGCTTCGACTATCCGTCGCCGTCCGAACTCTGGATGCCGCAGGTTTTTGTCCCTGCCGATTTTGCGCCGGATAATCGCGGCAATCACGGGTACGAAGTTCTCGCCCGTTTGAAGCCCGGGGTCTCGCTCGCCGAGGCGCGGCAGGATATGGCCGCGCTTTCTAGAGCGATCATCGAACAGCACCGCGAATACCCGTATCAGCGGTTCGGTTTTGCACTGCTCCTGCATCCCTTGCTCGCGGAAACGGTAAGCGATGTGAAAACGTCGCTTTGGGTCCTCATGGGCGCCGTCGGTTTCGTTCTGCTGCTCGTCTGCGCGAACGTTGCGGGCCTCCTCCTGGTGCGCAGCACGGCGCGGCAGAAGGAGATCGCCATCCGCGTGGCACTCGGCGCGGGGACAAGGCGGATCATCCGACAGTTGCTTTGCGAAAGCGTGATTCTTTCGCTGTTTGGAGGGTTGTTAGGGCTGCTGCTGACGCCAATTCTGTTGCAATTGATCGTATCGCTCAGTGCTACCGCTCTGCCTCGCGTCGTGTCCACACAAATTGACTTGGGCGCTCTGCTGTTCACCTTCGTTGTGGCCGTGGGCACGGGAATCTTGTTTGGTCTCGCGCCGGCGCTGGAAGCCAGCCGCGGCGTTCACCACGAGGTGCTTAAAGAAGGCGGACGCAGCTCGAGCGAGGGCCGCACCTCGCAGCGCCTGCGGCGGCTCTTCGTCGTTGCGGAGGCGGCGCTGGCGGTCCTGCTTCTCGCGGGCTCCGGTCTCCTCCTGCGAAGTTTCGTAAAGCTTCTGGCCGTCGATCCCGGCTTCCGCGCGGAGGGGGTCTTGACGATGCAAGTATCGCTGCCCAGCGCAACGTATGCGAAACCCGAGCAGCAAAGAGCTTTCTTCCAGGAACTCGTCAGTCGCGTCGAACATTTGCCGAGTGTGCAAGCGGCAGGCGCCATCTCCGCCCTTCCCTTGGGCGGCCCGGGTAACTCGGGCACCGCCACCGTCGATTCCCGCGCCGTCCCTCCGGACAAAGCTTCTCCGGAGACGGACTACCGCGCGGTAATGCCCGGTTACTTCCAGGCGATGGGAATCTCGCTCGTTTCTGGCCGTTATTTCGACGAGCGCGATACCGACAGCGCTCCTCCTGTCGGCATCATCGACGAAACTATGGCGAGTACCTTCTGGCCAAACGAGGATCCCGTTGGCAAGCGCATCAAACTCGGGGGCATGGGATCGAAGCAGCCTTGGATGACCATTGTCGGCGTGGTTCGTCACGTGCACTACCGGACTCTTGAAGCGCGTTCGCGCGTCCAGCTCTATTGGCCTGAGGCGCAAAGGCCGACGGGTTTGATGTCTCTCGCGATCCGCACATCCGCTGCTGATCCCATGAGCCTGGCTCCTGCCGTCGAGCGGCTGGTGCTCGGCATTGATCCGCAACAACCTGTGGATCACGTGCTCACCATGGAAGAAGTGATGGCCGACTCGCTCGCGCGCCGCCGCCTCACTTTGACGCTTCTTGGAATTTTTGCGGGCGGCGCGATGTTGCTCGCGGCGTTGGGCATTTACGGCGTCACCGCTTACATGGTGACCCAGCGGCAACAGGAAATCGGCTTGCGGATGGCGCTGGGCGCCTCTCGCAGCGCCGTTCTCGGGCTTGTGATACGCCAAGGCATGTCGCTATTGGCGGCAGGGCTCGCTGCGGGACTCGTGCTCTCGTTTGCTTTGATGTGGGTCCTTAGTAGTTTGCTTTTTGCCGTGCGGCCCTATGATCCCGTATCTCTGGGGGCGGCCGCTGCGGCGCTGGCGCTGGTAGCGCTCGTCGCGTGCAGTATTCCCGCATGGCGAGCCACACGCGTGGATCCGCTCGTGGCGCTGCGTTATGAGTAGAGGCGCTTCGACTGTGACGAGTCTCGGGCTGCCCGAACTCCAGCGAAAGAAAAACTAAGATGAACTCGACGTATACATCGGAATGAAGACTACCACCGCGCAATCTTATCGAGTGCTTTTGGCCGATGATCAGGCGGACATCCGCGACTCCCTTCGTTTGCTGCTCAAGACGGAGGGCTACGAGACGCAAGGAGTGGCCTCCCCTACCGAGGCCATCAACGCCATCGAGGCCCGCGAATTTGACGCGGTCCTCATGGACCTCAATTACGCCCGGGACACGACCTCAGGTCAGGAGGGGCTCGACCTGCTCACGCGCATCCAAGTCCTCGACAGCACCGTGCCGGTCGTGGTCATGACCGCCTGGAGCAGCATCGAATTGGCGGTCGAGGCCATGCGCCGTGGCGCCCGCGATTTCATCGCCAAGCCCTGGGAAAATAACCGCTTGCTCTCCATCCTGCGAACGCAAATCGACTTGCGCCAGGCTTTGCGGCAGGCCTCTCGCCTCGAGGCCGAAAACCGCCTCTTGCGCGCGGAATCCCGCCCCACCTTTCTGGCCAATTCCCCGGCAATGGCTCCGGTCATGGAACTGATTGCGCAAATTGGCCCTTCCGATGCCAACGTTTTAGTCACCGGAGAGCACGGCACGGGCAAGGAAGTGGTCGCCAGAACGCTCCATGCTTTGTCGGCGCGCGCGAGCAAGCCCATGGTGACGGTCAACGCCGGAGGGCTTTCCGAAGGCGTCTTTGAGAGTGAGCTCTTTGGACACGTGAAAGGCGCGTTCACCGATGCGCGCGCCGATCGCGTCGGGCGATTCGAGCTCGCTGACGGCAGCACACTGTTTTTGGACGAAATTGCCAACGTTCCTTTGAATTTGCAGGCAAAGCTGTTGCGCGTCCTGGAAACCGGAGATCTTGAGCGTGTTGGCTCCTCGACCACTCGCCGCGTGAACGTGCGGGTTCTGGCAGCAACCAACGCGGACGTCAATGCGGAAGCCGCTGCCGGCCGCTTTCGCCAGGACTTGCTCTTCCGTCTGAACACCATTGAGATTCACCTGCCTCCGCTGCGCGACCGCCGCGAAGACATCGATCTCCTGGCGCACCATTTCCTTCACGGCTACGCGCAACGCTATCGCAAAAACATCTCCACTTTCGATCCCGCGGCGCTCAAAGCGCTTCATGAGCATTCCTGGCCCGGCAACGTGCGCGAACTGGATCATGCCGTGGAAAGGGGCGTGCTCCTTTCACCCGGACCCGCAGTGCGTGCGGCCGATCTCGGCTTGCGCCCGCAAGCCACCGGCGGCGTTGCAAAGCTGGAGGAGATGAGTCTCGACGAAGTCGAGAAGTATCTCATTCAGCGTACTCTTGCGCGTCACGAAGGAAATGTCAGCCAAGCCGCCAAAGCTCTCGGATTGAGCCGTAGCGCCATGTACCGCCGGCTGCAAAAGCATCGACTGGAATGACCCGACTAACGTATGAGCGCCGGATCCAACTCCTAGCGCTGGGCGCTGGCCTTCCGGGGTCGCTGGTTGCCCTGATTCTTCTGTGGACCGGAAATTCTTCCTCGGGCACCGCCTGGACGCTGACTTTCTTTATCGTCATTTTTTGGCTGGGTTTCGCGCTTTCCGTAAAACACCGCGTGACCTTTTCTCTGCAAACCCTTTCCAATCTCCTGGCCGCCCTTCGCGAGGAGGATTTTTCCATGCGCGCTCGCGACGCCCGCAATGACGATGCCATGGGCGAGGTCATGGTGGAAGTCAACGCCCTCAGCGAGACGCTGCGCGAGCAGCGTTTGGGCGCGCTGGAAGCCACTGCGCTCCTGCGGACAGTGATGGAGGAAATCGACCTCGCCATTTTCACTTTCGATCAGGATAAGAAACTCCGCCTCGTTAATCGCGCGGGCGTTCGCCTGCTGGGCCGCCCGCTCGAGCGGTTACTCGGATTCACCGCCGAAGAGCTGGGGCTTGGCGCATGCCTCGAGGGCGAACCCGTTCGCATGATGGAGTTAGCCTTCCTTGGCAGTTCCGGGCGCTGGGGACTTCGCCGCGGCTCGTTTCGCGAGGGAGGCTGGCCCCATCACCTGGTTGTCTTGAGCGACCTGAGCCGCACGCTTCGCGACGAGGAGCGCAAAGCGTGGCAACGGCTCATCCGCGTTCTCGGGCACGAACTGAATAACTCGCTTGCCCCCATTCAATCGGTCGCGCAAAGTCTCGAGAGTGGCCTTCTTGCCGCAACAAAATCTTCCGGAGTGCACGGGGATTCGCTCGGCGCGATTCTGGATGACTTGCGGCAAGGACTGGGCATCATTCGTTCTCGCACCGAGGCCCTCGGCCGTTTCATGACTGCCTACTCGCAACTGGCGCGGTTGCCGCAGCCCAAGTTGTTGCCGGTAAGGGTCTCGGAATGGGTCGGCAGCACGGTGAAACTCGAAACCCGCGTGAAAGTCAGCCTGGGAAAGGGGCCGGAGGCGGTGATCTCCGCGGATCGCGATCAATTGGAACAGTTATTGATCAATTTGATTCGCAATGCCGCGGATGCTGCCTTGGAAACGAAGGGAGGCGTTCAGGTTGGCTGGATGCGAAAGCGCGGTCAGGTGGAGTTGTGGGTTGTCGACGACGGTCCGGGACTGCCAAACACGGCAAATCTGTTTGTGCCTTTCTTCACTACCAAGCCCGGGGGTTCCGGCATTGGCCTCGTTCTCAGCCGCCAGATCGCCGAAGCTCATGGCGGGGAATTGACCCTGAAGAACCGCTCGGATGCGCGAGGGTGCGAGGCTAGGCTGGTGCTGCCAATCTAGTGGCGTTCAAGGGAATCAGCGCTGGGCGGAAGATCGGTGAAGCTTCTTCCGCTGTTGATCAGAACTTCTGGATGATCTCTCGAAGCGGCTGTAACGCGGTGCGAACTCATACGCCGCCGCTCCGCTCGACAGCGCGGTCGAAAAACCAAAGAACAAGCGTGGCACCGGCGAGCATCTCGGCGACGCGATCCTGAAGCGTGATCGTGAAGCCCACCATCGTTAGGAAGAAACCCCACATGAAAGCTTCGCCGCGAAACGCCTGACCCCACTGTGGCTTCAGCCCAGCCGCTGGTATGCGCGGGCGAAACGAGAGAAATATCCTTGGCACCCGCCGGCAGAATTCGCGGAAACGTTCTCCCTGTTGTTTTTCGAGTTCCGCCTCTTCGCGCCCGATCAGTCGGAGAATGCGGATCGCCGCTCCTACGGCGAGTACCACCAAACCGGAGCGGCTAGCCAGAAAGCCTAATCCCACAGACATGAGAAAAGTACCCAGATAGAGAGGGTTGCGGACATGGCGGTACGGCCCATCGGCCACGAGTGTTTCTGTGTGCAACGCCGTGTCGTGGACTACCTCCGAGCGAGGGTAGGCCGCCGCCCAAGTTCGGACCGTGGCTGCCAAGCCGAGCAGCAGCGCGGCGGAGCCAAAAGCGACTCGCGCGGTGAAATCGCCGCGGGGATTGTTCCAGTGAACGAAGGCCCACACAACGTTCATGTGGTCGACGGAATGGAGCTGGAATGCAATCCAGAAATGAATAAGATTGAGAATCGAACGGTGGCGAAATTCGAATTCGGTTGCCTTCACGGCAGCGATTGTGCTTCCCGAAACGTCGCCCGAACTAGGTTGGATTGCGAGCTGCGGCCGTGCTGGCGCGGCAGATCAACTCGGGTTGCACCACAATTTCCTTGGGGTAGGGGGCTTCCGGAGGCGCGGCAATGCGCCGCAACAGCGTCTCGGCGGCGAGCATGCCCATCTCTCGCAGCGGCTGCCTCACGGTCGTGAGCGCCGGGTTTTGAAACGCTGCGCTTTGAATGTCGTCGAAACCCACTACGGAAACATCCTGCGGGATCTGACGGCCCGCTTCGCGCAATGCCTGAATCGCGCCGATCGCGGAGATATCGTTGAACGCAAAAAGAGCTGTGAAAGGTTCCCCTGAGGCGATCAGCTTCTTTGTCACATGGTAGCCGAGTTCCGGTGACGACGACTCGCCTTCCAGTTGGCCCACCAAACCGTCCTTAATGGTCACGCCCAAGGCTTCGGCCGCCGCGCGCACCGACTCCCAGCGAATCGCCGTGTCCGAGCTGAACGCTTGTCCTTTGATGAACGAAATCTCGCGGTGCCCGAGCTTTGTCAAATGTTCCATCGCCAATGCGGCTGCGCGCGCGTGATCCAGCACAATGTTGGTGACTCCGGGCACCTCGCGATGGCCCGAGACGGCAACCAGCGGCACCTCCGCTGCGCCTGTGATTGCCGTGTCGACGGCAATTAGTCCCTCTACCGCGCGCTGCTGCAGGAGCAGCGGATACTCTTCGATCAGCTCATCGCGATGCCGGTGGCTCACTACGAAATAGAAGTAGCCCTCTTGCAGCAGATGATCTTCAATCCCGGACATCACCAGCGCGGCGTACCCTTCGCTGATTTCCGGCACCACTACGCCGATCGTGTAGCTTCGTTGTTGCCTGAGAGACCGCGCCAGGTGATTGGGCCGGTAGTTCAGTTCCCGCGCCGCTTTCCGGATCAGCTCTTGCGTGCGCTGCGGAATCGATTTTGCGCCGGGCGCGCGGTTGATGACCAGCGAAACAGCTGCCTGTGAGAGTCCCAGGTGTTCGGCGAGAGATTTGAGACTCACGCTTTGCCCGGAAGGTGTTCGAGCGCGCAAAATTGTGCCTGATTTGGGCCGGGGCATCGAGATATCGTGTAAAGTTTCCCACATTTACCGAACTAGCCACAAGTTCAAATCGTGCTCCTGCCGCGCAAGCGTAACTTATCCTGCCTTTCGCGCCACATCGCTTGTAACAGCCAATAAATCGGTTTAGTATCCTACTGCTTTACCGGGAATGGGGGCTCGGTGCAGCCATTCCAGACCGTCCCGGTCGTGCCATTCATGGGGATTTTGAAGGATCAAAAGAAAGCTGTTACGAACCGGCCTCGCGCTAGAAGTGTACAAGTCGATTCTGACCGGGGTCGAATCCAAAAGATAGCACGCAAAAGTTTCTGGGCCTCTTTTTCATGACAAGGAGCGTCTGAAACGTGACATCTCTCGTCTATCGCTCGGCGGCCGCAGCCTTCCTTCTGTTGGTTTTTCCGTTCACGCCCTTATCAACCTCGTCTGCGGAAAAGACTTCTGGGGCCACCGCGGCTCGCGCAAGTCTTTCCGATACCGCAACCGAAAAGAAAATCGACGAACTCGTCGGAAAGATGACGCTCGAGGAGAAAGTCGGCCAGTTGGTCCAATACTCCGCTGGCCAGCCCACCGGCCCCGGCACCGGCCGCACCGACTACGACGACATGATCCGCAAGGGGGAAGTCGGCGCACTGTTTAATATCACCACGGCTCATCAGGTCAACGTCTTTCAGCATATTGCCGTGGAACAGTCGCGCTTGCACATTCCTCTTCTCTTTGGTCTGGACGTGATTCATGGCTTCAGAACGGAATTTCCCATTCCTTTGGGGCTGGCTTCCACCTGGGATCCCGACTTAGTCGAACAAACCGCTCGTGTTGCCGCGCGTGAGGCTTCCTCTAGCGGCATCCGCTGGACTTTTTCTCCGATGGTCGATATCGCGCGCGACGCGCGCTGGGGCAGAATGGCGGAAGGCGCCGGCGAGGATCCCTATCTTGGCGAGGTAATGGCCCGCGCCTATGTGCGCGGTTACCAGGGAACCCGTCTCGATGCGCCCGACAGTGTCGCCGCTTGCCCAAAACACTTCGCGGGTTACAGCGCAGCCGAAGGTGGCCGCGACTATAACACCACGGAAGTTTCCGAGCACACTTTGCGGCAATACTATCTGCCTCCGTTTCATGCGGCTATCGAGGAAGGCGCGGCCACGCTGATGAGCGCCTTCAATGCTCTCGATGGAGTGCCTTCCTCGACCAATCCATTTACCTTGACAGAAATCCTCAGAAAAGAATGGGGATTTCAAGGCATCGTCGACAGCGACTATACGGCGCTTGCGGAGCTCATCCCGCACGGCATCGCCAACGACGGTGCGACCGCGGCTCGCAAAGCTTTTCTCTCGGGCGTCGATATGGACATGGTCAGCAGCCTCTACCACGACCACTTGGCCAAATTGGTGCGCTCCGGAGACGTTCCGGAGGCCACAGTGGATGAAGCCGTCCGCCGCGTCTTACGTGTGAAAGTTGCGTTGGGGCTTTTTGAGAATCCCTACACCGATGAAACGAAGGAAGCCGGCGCCATGCTTCACACCGATAGCGTGGCGCTCGCGCGAAGCGCGGCGGAAGAATCTTTTGTGCTGCTTAAGAATTCGAGCGTTGGGGCTGGCCCTCTTCTGCCGCTGCCCGGCAATGCGAAGACTTTCGCGTTAATTGGCCCCTTGGCCAACGACAGGGGAAACATGCTGGGCTCATGGGCTGGGCAGGGACGTGCCCAGGACGTAATCACTTTGCGCGCAGCCCTCAGTGAAAGAATTGGCGCGAAAAATCTTCGCTATGCCAAGGGAGCAGAGTTCATCGGCGGTACCGACGACCAATTGGAAGAGGCGGTCAAGGCGGCAGAACAGTCCGACATCGCCATCTTGGCGCTCGGCGAAAATGCCCCGGAGATGACCGGCGAAGCCGCTTCTCGGGCTTTTCTGGGTTTGCCGGGGCGCCAGGAAGAGCTCCTCGAGAAAGTCGTCGCTACCGGAAAGCCGGTTGTCCTCCTCATCTTCAGCGGCCGGCCGCTCACGCTGCCTTGGGCGTTCCAACACGTGCCCGCGGTAATGGCTGCCTGGTTTCCCGGCATCCAGGCCGGGCCGGCGCTTGTGCGGACGCTGTTTGGCGACGCAAACCCGAGTGGAAGACTTGTTGTCAGCTGGCCTCGCAGCGTCGGTCAGGAACCTTTGTATTACGACGCACTGAATACCGGGCGCCCCGCTGGAAAAATTGACCTTACACGCCCACCTCGTAATGGCCCTGAGAAATATGTTTCCCGCTACATCGACGAACAGAATAGCCCGCAATTTCCCTTTGGGTTTGGACTGTCCTACACAACCTTTCGCTACGGAAACCTACACGCCGACAAGACACAAATTAGCGCGAAGAGCTTGAACGAAGACCTCGAAGCTCGCGAGCCTAAACAAAGCGCGGCACTGAGCGCCAGCGCAGAGGTCACCAACACCGGGACGCTCGCGGGCGTGGAGACCGTCGAGTGCTATCTCCGCTTCCAGGGGACGAGCGTCGCTCAACCGGTTCGCGCCCTGACTAAGTTTCAACGCATCACCCTTGCTCCAGGTGAAACAAGGAAAGTAACTTTTCTGCTGGGGCCGAATGCATTTGCCATCTGGAATGACCAGCAAAAGTTCGCCGTCGAGCCGGCAAAAGTCACTTTGTGGATTGCGCCTGACTCGAGCCAAGGTGTGCCAGCTACGCTCGAAATCACGAAGTAAGCTGAGCCGCCAGCGATAAGCAAAGAAAAGCCATGACGCGCGTCGACCTTCGTAGCAATACGCATCTTCTCACCAGAAGGGAAGTGCTGCGCATCGGCGGAATGGGCTTGCTGGCTCCGCCACTCATCACTCTCGCCAGTTGTCAAAAGCACGCTTCTCCGTCCTTCGTACCGCCTAACGGAGCGCCGTTCGAAGGGACCGATGAGCAACTGTTGGACGAAATCCAGCGCGCCATTTTTGATTTTTTTTGGAATGAAGCCAGCTCCAAAACAGGACAGGTCAAAGATCGTGCCCTCGCGAACGGCAACGATTCGCGGACGATGTCAAGCATCGCCGCCACGGGATTTGGCCTGACCAGCCTTTGCATTGGCGACCATCGCGGTTACCGGAAATCCGCAGAGATTGCCGAGCGCGTTCGCAACACGCTGCGCTTCCTGGCCAACGACTTACACAACGAGCATGGTTTCTTCTTTCATTTCATCCACATGGAAACCGGCGATCGCTGGGCCAAATGCGAGCTCTCCTCTATCGACTCCTCGATTCTTTTGTGCGGCGTTCTCACTGCAAGGCAATATTTTGCCGACCAAGAAATCCAGGACCTCGCGACAAAAATCTATCATCGTGTGGACTGGCCATGGATGCTGAATGGTGGCAAGACCTTTTCCATGGGCTGGCATCCCGAATCAGGTTTTCTAAATGCCCGCTGGGAGCATTACTGCGAATTGATGATGATCTACCTGCTGGCCCTCGGTTCGCCCACTCATCCTGTAGACGCCAGCTCCTGGGATGCCTGGACCCGCCCAAAAATCACGTATCAGGGAATCGAATATATTTCGGGAAACGATCCCATCTTCACGCATCAGTATTCTCACGCGTGGTTTGATTTCCGCAACAAGCGTGACGCCTACGCGAGTTACTTTGATAATTCCGTGAAAGCCACGAAGGCGCACAAACTTTTCTGTCTCTCGCTGCGCGACCGCTTTCCCGATTACAGTGAAAATCTTTGGGGCATCAGCGCATCGGATTATGTGAAAGGCTACACGGCGTGGGGCGGCCCGAACGCGCAGGGTGGCCCGATTGGGCCGGTGGATGGCAGCATCGTTCCGTGCGCGACAGGCGGCTCGCTCGGGTTTCTCTTCGACGATTCGATCCGCGTGCTGCGCAATCTCCGCGGGCCTTACCGCGAAAAGGTTTGGACGAAGTACAGCTTCCGCGACGCTTTCAATCCGCTGACGAATTGGTACGACGGCGACGTCCTCGGCATCGATCTCGGCATAACGATGTTGATGGCCGAAAATCATCGCACTGGTTTTGTGTGGGAGCAATTCATGAAGAATCCCGAAGCGCAAAAAGCCATGCGACTTGCTGGATTCCGCGCGGACTAAGGTCTGTCGCTCCTTCGTGGTAACGCCAGGCTGCGGCTGGCGGGCTGCCCGTGTGTTCGAGAAGCACTCCCTGTAGCTTTTTGTAACTGCGGATTGTAAAGGGCCTGGAGTGAGGATCTGGTCGAGCTGGGCGAGGCAAGCCGCCGTGAATAACGGAGCGACGCTCCGCGGGGCTAGGTTTTTTTGAAAAAAGGAAGAGGGGAGCACGTGTCAGTGCACCCCTCTGTTTTGCAGCGATTCCTGACTAGAAGCTGAAGTGAGCACCCAGAGTGATGACACGGGCGCCGAGAGCAGAGGTAGCCTGGCCAAAATTCGCGTTCGCAATGTTGTTCGAGATGCTGTCTGGTTTCAAGTTCAGATTATTGAACAAGTTGTAGGCATCCATCCGGAATTCAACCCTGGCGTTTTCGCCGAGTACGGGCGCCTTGGGCAGGCCAAAAGCCTTCGCCAAGGTCAGGTCCACGTCTCGGTATCCCGGGCCGTTGAGCGAGTTGCGGTGGACACCGGGTGACTGAGGTAGCGAGCTTCCGAAGTTGCTCCCGCTGTAGGCCGTATACGTTGGCGTTGAGAAATACGCTGCCCCACCCTTCGGATAGTTGGAACCGATCTTGAAGGCGTCGTTGCTGGTACTGGTGCCGGCGCCGCCCAGGTACGCAGCGGGGAACAACGCTCCGTACCCGCAGGTTCCGCAGTACAGGCTTCCGCCCTGAACGCTCACCACCGGAGACCATGGAAATCCGGAGTGCAGAGTGAAGATGCCGCTGAGGGACCAACCGCCGACGATCTTTTCCATCCAACTGTTGCTGCCGTGGAAGATGACCGGCTGCCACATACCATAGAGCTTGAAGGACTTGCCCACGTTGTAGTCAGAGCGGCCGTAATTCAGACTCAGGTTGTACGGGTAAGGCTGTTCGAAGTACGGTCCAGAACTGGTGTCCATACTCTTGGCCCAGGTGAATTGGGCATCGGCCATAAACTGGTGCGAGAATCGATGATTCAATTCGGCAAGCATAGCGTTGTAATTGCCGCGCCCTGAAACCCCCCAGTAGTCACTGCCACCGATCTGCGGGTTCAGGGCAAAGCCCGATGCCGCAGGGACCGCGTTGGGGTTCTCATGGAAGAAGATGTCGCGAGACAAGCTGCCTTGATATCCCAAAGTGGCCACGAAGTCGTGGCCCAGGTCGTATTGCGCGTCCAGAGAGTAGTGATGGACACGCATAGTAGGCAGGTTCGTGGGGAAGACTTGAACATTGACCGAGCCGGTGGTTGGCAGACCATTCGGGCCAAAACTCGAAATCGTATTGGGGTTGGCCGGATACCGGAAGAGCGAGTGCACGTCCGCTGAAGTCGCGTAGATAATACCCGGATTCGGAGAGGTAGGTGTGGACATGCTCAAGCTAGGAAACACCACCAACCCCGGGTTATTACTGATGTTTGCCGAAATAGCGATTTCTTCCTGGTTGTAGTTCAGGCCGTAACCACCGCGGACGGCGAGTTTGTCCTTAAATCGATTCGGACTCCAGGCGAGTCCGATCTGCGGACCGAAGTCATCTTTTTCGGCGTTCCAGGAATGTCCCTTCCGAACGACCAACCCAGTCACGTAATTTGCCCCTGCACCAGGAATGGCCACAAGCATGTTGCCCTGTTTGGCCGAGAGTGGGCCAAAGTAGGACCAGCGCAGTCCCAGGTTGAGGGTCAGATTCCGGCGAAGCTTGAAGTCGTCTTGAGCAAAGAAGCCCCAAAGAGCTGCGCGGTCGTCCTGGCGAATGGTCGTCGGGAAACCAGTAGTTGGATCGAACCCACCCCCTTCGTTATGCGGAGCATCGTTGAGGAAGTCCCACAAATTGAAGAAGTTGTAGTTTGGCACGCCGCAACCGGTACAGTTTTGCAGGTAAAACAGGCGCGTGAGCTCGCCGCCAAACTTAATCGTGTGGCGTCCGAGAATCTTTGTGGCCACATCTTTATAGCTGTAAGTCCATTGATTGAGGATACTGCCCACATTGGGTCCAAAAGAATTCAGAGTAATGCTCCCGATTTGGTCAATGTGGTCGGAAGGAAGCCCAACGGGCGACTGCGGGTTGGAATTGATCTCATTCCAGCGCCAACCCGCCGCATTCGTCCGAAATTCGTTTAGGAAGGTCGGCGAGATCGTGTGATCCCAGATCACCGAGAATGCTTGGTTAATTTGCGAGTGATGGAAGAGATTGTAGGCGCGGGCCGGGCCGTTAAGGAAGGTGGTTGACTGTGGGACCCAATAGATCGCAAAGGCGATGCGGTCCCTATCGGTGACGTTGGCATCGAGCCGGCCATTGTACTGGTTTTTCGAAAAGTTCGTCGTGCTGGAGGTTACGTAGTTCGCAATGTCGGCCACGGTCCCTAGGTTATTGCTTCCGCCGTTTCCGTCCCCACCAGTACCCGGGTTCGTGGAAGTCGTCCAGCCGGTATCCTGCGTACCCAAGCCTGCCGTCAAAGGAGTGCCGAGATTCAGCCCCTGGCCTGGAATGGTTCGGCAGTTCACGCCTTCCGTCAAACCAGCGTTGGCGCAGGTGACGTTATTCGTGCCAATGCTGACCACGCCTGAACCAGGGAAGCTCAAATATTTCGCGGCGATGCTTCCCGAAGGCGCTAAGGCGGCAAACGCCGGGGTCTCGTACCAGCCGTTCGAAATGTTGGTCTGCGCTTTGGGGCTCCGAACGGTTTCCCAAGCGAAGAACGCAAATACCTTGTTTTTCCAGATCGGGCCGCCGCCGCTGGCGCCGAACTGAGAGAAAAAGCTGTTATCCCTCAGGACTGTATTGCCTTGGCCGTTGAATCGTTGGTAAGCGTCCAGTCCCGGACGGTGGGCCGTAAAGAAGCCGCTGCCATGATACTGGTTGGTACCGCTCTTGGAAATGACTTGAATCTGGGCGCCGCTAAAGCGTCCATTCTCGGCGTCATAGCCATTGGAGAGGACTTTTACGCTTTCCACCGAGTCTTCCGACGGTGTAATGATGGTAGTTCCACCCCAGACGGCGCTGGTGGTGCTGATACCGTCGATCGTAATGCTGTTATTCTCGTACTGCTGGCCGGCGGCCAGCGCCTGCGGACCGTTTTCCGTTTGGAAAATGCCCGCGTTGCCGCCGGTCGCGCCTGGCCCCTGTGTTCCGGGGAGGTTTGCGGCGCCACCGCCATTTCCTTGGGCACGATCGCCGAAGACGCCCGGCGCCAATTGGATCAATTGGAAGACATCGCGCCCGAACGAGGGCATATTCTGAATTTGGTTGTTGGAAATGGTACCGCTGAGGGATGCGGTCTCCGTGTCAATTAACGGGGTCGAGTCGCCGCTCACCGTGATGCTCTGCGTGACATCCCCTACTTCCAACTGGATGTTCAAGGCGTTTGCTTGCTCGGCGATGACGCTGACGTTATCGAGGACTCTCTTCTTGAAACCCGCTTTCTCCACAGCTAACGAGTATTGGTTTGGAGGAAGAGCGTTGAAGTTGTAAATTCCGTTTTCGTCCGTTGTCGCAGTCAGAGTCTGGTTCGTTTGCAAATTCTTCAGCGTTAGGGTCGCTCCGGAGACGACTGCTCCTTGTGGATCCGTCACCACACCTTGAATTGAGGCGCGGTATTGCGCGTGGGCCGCGACGCCCATCGACAGGATGCAGACGGAAAACGCAATGGCTCGAACAAAGTTTTTAAGAAGTCTCATGAGATACTTCCTCCACCCCTAAGAAAAGAAATTCTCGAACCCAAAAGAATTCTCAACCAAAATAAGAATTCTCGAAATGGCCCCGCACCCTTAAGTAAATCGGTTAAGTATCTATTTGCGAGGGAGTATAATCAGCGAAATTTTTGCTGTCAAGGTCTTAGCTATTCGATGCTAGCTAGGGGTCAGAAGTGAACGAAGTCATGCGCGGAGGCCTGAGAAAGAAGTGGCGAGACGGGGGAAGTAAGGAATCGACGGCTCAAGGCCTACCTGCCGCAGGCTGGCTCTGGGAATGACAGGCTGTTAACCCAGGCCTCAGCGAGGATGGATGGAGCGAAAAGCTTCGAGGCAGCGCTCGGCGGTTTCGAGTTCAGAGAAGCGGCTGCCTTCCTGCTCGATGAGGTAGTATTCGGCGCCGCCAACGGTTTCGGCGGCGACTAAAATGGCTTTCCAGTCGGCTTTGCCTTCACCGAATAAAACCGAATAGCCCTTCGCGGGGTCAGGCGACCAATCCTTGCAATGCAGCGAGCGAATCCGGCCGGGGTTCCCACGAATCCAAGCCACGGGGTCCGAGCCGGCTTTGAGACACGTGCCGACGTCGAGTTGAAGCATGATGGAGGGCTTGGTGTTTTTCGCGAGAACTTCGATAGGCCGCCCGCCATCAGCCTGGGTGAACTCGGGCTCGTGATTGTGGTAGCCCGCGTGCAATCCTGATTTTTCCAACTGCTCGTCGGCGAAGTTCAGGGCGTCAGCGACGGTTTTCCAGCCGTCGAGACCGGGGCCGGGCTTGGACGACGCCATGACCACGTATTTGCAGCCGAGGATGAGGTTTTTGTCGCGGGCGCGCGCGATGTTTTCCGCGTTCATGGAAGAGCTGTCGTTGTGGGTGGAAAAGCAGCGGATGCCGAGGTCGTCGAGCAGTTTGCGCATCTGCTTGGTTTCGTCCTCGGACCATTGGAAATACGGCGCGTAGAATTCCACACACTGGTAGCCCATTTTGGCGACAGCACGCACCGTAGCTTGCGGGTCGCGCTGCAACTCTTTGCGGACGGAGTAAAGCTCCAGCCCAACCGGGATGGAGGAAGCCGCGCGAGCCCTCCATGCGAAAGGCAGCGTTGCGGAGAAGGCGAGAAAAGTTCGGCGCGAGATGGTGTGTGAGGTCATGGGTGAATCCTGCCGATGTGCATCCTAGGCCGAGAACCTACTTTTAAGCAACTACTTTGCGGGAGAAAGGAAATTTCACTCGCCTCGGCGAGCCGCAGGCGGGGCCTCCCGCCCCGGAACGACGCTGCGCACCATCACGTACAAAACAGGAATGAAGAGCAGATTCAGCGTGGTCGCGGCAATCATTCCGCCGAAAACAGTCGTGCCCACGGAAATGCGCCCGGCGCGCCCGGCGCCCTGGGCGAGCACCAGGGGAATGACGCCGAGGATGAACGCGAACGAGGTCATCAGGATGGGGCGGAGGCGGATGCGCGCGGCTTCCACGGCAGCTTCGACAAGCGTCAGCCCCTGGGCGCGCAATTGCTCGGCAAATTCGACGATCAAAATGGCGTTTTTGCTGGCGAGGCCGATGAGCATCACCAGCCCGATCTGGCAGTAGACATCGTTTTGCAATCCCCGTAATGCTTGCGCGCCCAGAGCTCCGAGCAACGCTACCGGCACGGCCAGCAGCACGATAAACGGCAGCACGTAGCTCTCATATTGCGCGGCGAGCGTCAGGTAAACGACGACAAGGCCCAGCGCGAAAAGAATCAGCGCCTTTCCGCCGGACTCGATTTCTTCCAGAGAGAGACCGCTCCATTCGAAGGTCATGCCGTTGGGGAGGACTTTCTTTGCCAGCGCTTCCATCGAGGCGATGCCTTCGCCGGAACTGCGGCCGGGCGCTGCCGAGCCGTTGATTTCCGCCGAGCGAAACAGATTGTAGTGGCGAATCACCTGGGGACTCGCGGTTTGCTCCACGGTCACCAGATTGTCGAGCGAAATCATTTTGCCGGTGTCGGAACGCAGGTAATATTCGCGGATGTCCTTGGGCTGCGATCGGAACTTGCTGTCCGCCTGGACGTAGACGCGGTAGGAGCGGTTGTTGAAGTCGAAGTCGTTTACGTAAACCGAGCCCATGTAGACCTGAAGCGCGTCGGTAATCTGGCTGAAGGGCACCAGCAAGCTCTTGGCTTTTTCGCGGTTGATCTGAACGATGTATTGCGGATCGTTAGCGGTGAAGCTGCTGAAGAGCCCTAGCAAATCTTTGCCCGCGTTTCCTTGGGCCGCCAATTTGTTGGCGGTTTCGGCGATGGTCTCGAGCGAATTGCGCCCCAGATCCTCGAGTTCAAACGTGAATCCTCCGAACTGGCCCAGTCCGAAGACGGCCGGCGGATTGAACGGGACTACCACCGCGCCGGAGATGGCCGACAGGCTACTGCGCAGGCGCCTGATCACCGTGGCCGCCGAGTGAATGTCGCCCTTGCGTTCTTCGAACGGCTTGAGGCTCGCATACATGAGGGCCTGGTTTGGCGCACTACCGGCCGTGCCTTCTCCAACGATCGTGAAGACTCCCTCCACCTCCGGGTCGCGCTCGATGATTTGGTCTGCTCGAGCGCAGATGTCGCGCGTATAGCTCAGCGAAGCGCCTTGCGGCGCCTGCACGACGAAAATCACGTAACCCTGGTCGTCTTCAGGGAGGAATGCGCGGGGCACGCGTTGATACACAAAATAGGTGGCACCGAGGAGCGCGAGGAAAACCACAAGCGCGACGACGCGCAGGCTCAGCAGGAGGCGCACTCCTCTGCGATAAAGGCCGGTGCTTCGAGCGACCATTTCGTTGAACCAGCGGAAGAAGCGGAACTGCGCGCGTTCGCGGTGATGGCCAAGAAAAATCGCCGACAGGGATGGCGTCAGCGTCAGCGCGTTGAACGCGGAAATGGCCACGGAGAACGCGATGGTCAGCGCGAACTGGCGGAAGAGAATTCCGGTGGTCCCGGGAAAGAGCGCCACCGGCACAAATACCGAAACAAGAACGAGCGAAGTCGCAATCACGGCTCCCGCCACTTCTTTCATGGCGGCGGACGCGGCATTGTGCGGCTCGCTGATGCCTTCGGTGATGTGCCGCTCGACGTTTTCGATGACCACGATGGCGTCGTCGACCACCAGGCCCGTGGCTAGCGTGATGCCGAACAAGGTGAGGGTGTTGATGGAGAAGCCAAGCAACTTGACGAAGATGAAGGTGCCAATCAAAGAGACGGGAATGGCGATCGCCGGGATGAAAGTGCTCCGCCAATCCTGCAAGAAAATGTAGATCACCAGAATCACCAGCCCGATCGCTTCGAGGAGCGTAATGAGCACATCGCGGATGGATTCGCCAATGACGGTGGTGGTGTCGAAGGCCACAGCAGCTTTCAGTCCTGGGGGAAAATTCTTGGATAGGCGGACCAACTCCGTTTTTGCGGCTTGGTCAACGTCGAGCGCATTCGCGCCGGGAAGCTGCGTAACCGCCAGGCCGACCGCGTCGTGGCCGTTGAAACCCAACAGCGTCCCGTAATTCTCCGCGCCCAGTTCCGCGTAGCCCACGTCCTTCAAGCGAACCAGCGTCCCGTCCGTACCCGTTTTCAAAATGATGTTGTCGAATTGCGCTGGCTCGCTGAGCCGCCCCACGGCCCTTACGCTGATCTGAAAGGAGTGTTCCTGCTGCGTGGGAGGAAGGCCAATCTGTCCCGCGGCCACTTGCACGTTTTGTTCCTGCAATGCGTTCAAAACATTTGTCGCCGTCAGGCCGTGCTCGGCCATTTTTGACGGGTCGAGCCACAATCGCATGGCGTATTTGCGCTCGCCAAACACAATGGCATCACCCACGCCTTTGACGCGCTTCACCGAATCTTTTACGTAAACGTCCAGGTAGTTGCTCAGGAACAGGCTGTCGTACTGCCCTTCGCCGGCATAGACGCCCGCCCCGAAGACAAACCCGCCAATCTGCTTGGTGATGATGACCCCGGTATTTTTGACTTCGTTGGGGAGACGGCCGAGCGACTGGCTCACGCGGTTCTGTACGTCCACCGCGGCCAGGTCGACATTGCGGGTCACGTCAAAAACTACGGTGATCTGGCTGGTCCCGTCGTTTCCGCTCGTCGAAGTGATGTACTTCATGCCTTGGACGCCGTTGATCGCCTGTTCCAGCGGAATGGTGACCGCGGATTCCACCGTTTGCGCGTTCGCACCGATATAGACGCTGCTGACAATGACTTGCGGCGGAGCGAGGTCGGGAAAGTACGCGACCGGCAACAACGGAATGGAAATGGCCCCGCCCAAAATGATGAAAAGGGAACAGACCGTGGCGAATACCGGGCGCTGGATGAAGAAATCAACGAACAAGGCCGGGTTCCGTCCTCGCTGGAGTTGGAGTGTTGCCGCTCATCTTGTCGGAAGAGATTATTTGCCCGTGGAACTCTTGTCGTCGTTCTGCATCTGCTCGCTCACGGGCATCCCGTCTTGCAGGAATTGCGTGCCGGAAACGATGATGTGGTCCCCGGGCTTCAAACCGTCCAGCACGGCGAAATCGTTTCCCACCGTGTCACCGAGTTTTACCACCCGCTGGCGGGCGACCGCTCCTTTACCTTCGTTGACCGCGACAAACGCGAAGAACTCGCCGTTGATGCGCTGGACGGCAAGCACGGGAACGACCGGTCCTTCGTGGATTCCCCAGGTAATCTGCGCGCGCAGCTGCTCGGCGATCCGCACTTTCGACTTCGGATTCTGGACCGCCGCCTTGGCCAGCACCGTCTGCGTGTCGGTGTCCACCTGGGGCGAGACGAAAGTGACTTCCGTATCGCTCACCCTACTTCCCGCACCGTCGAACAAACGCACGCGCAATCCGATTTTGAGATTGCGCGCTTTTTCGGCGGGGACGTAAATATAAGCTTCGAGCGCACCCGGTTCGTCCACCGTGGTCAACAATGTCCCGACTGTCACGCGATCCCCTACATGAACGGGAATGTCGCCGACACTGCCGTCCATCGGAGCACTGACGCTGTAGTAGTGCAGCTCCACTTTTTGCTGGTTTACCTGCTCGTCAAGCGCCTTGAGCTGCGCGACGGCTGCATCGTAGGCCGTCTGCGCGTTGTCCAGCTCTTGCTTGCTGATGACTCCGGCATCGTGCAATTTTTGTGAGCGCTCAAGGGAAATCCTGGTGTAGCGCACATTGGCTTCCTGCGCCATCCGCGAAGCTTCCTGGCTGCTGACCGTGGCTTCCTGTTTGAGCGGATCGATTTGCAACAGCGGCGTCCCCGCCGTTACGTGGTCGCCCGACTTCACAAGAATCTTGGTGATTTGCCCTTCCACCTGAGGATTAATGGCCGCCGAATGGCGCGACTTCAGGATGGACAAGTACTCCGTGGTTTCCGGAATTTTTGCTGCCGTCGCAATGCGCACTTGAACCGGCATGGCGCCCGGACCAGCACCTGGCGCATTCGCAGAGCTCTTCCCGCAGCCAGCCAAAAACGAGCTCAGTGCGAGAACAAGCGTGCAGATTGCTATTCGCTGCTCGGTGCCCAAAGCACTCCTCCGGCTACGAGATTCGGCATGCAGATTCATACCAGTTCACGTTACTTGGGATTCTACGACACTCGTGCGCCGGGATATAGTCCTGCAGGGTCCGGCGCTAAACTAGGATGCCACGCCCGACGTTTGCTTAACAGGCTTGCGGATTTCGCCGCTCAGTAGAAATCGCGGGAGTCGATGCGCTTGCCGGAGAGTCCGAGTTGGAGGACCTCCATCTGACCCGGCCGGTCGAAAACTTTTCCGGGAAAGACGATCTTCAATAAGACCCGCACGCCCCCAAACGCCGCTCCCACGGCGACCGCCAGCCCCATGAACAGAAGCGTCGTGATGAGGATCCTGCCGAGGATCACCACCCAGGGCGGGTCGGAGAGCTGGTGGGTTGGCTCATTCCAGGTAACTTCCGTCTGATAGTGGACTCCGTTTCGCAGCACCTCACCGAAGGCGGCGGAAGACGGTCGTAATACCAGCGAAAGCAGCGAACCTTTCCGTTCAACCGTCGTTCCGGCCTGCTTTGCCGCAGAGGAAAGCGCTGCCTCCAAATGCCGCAAGTGCTGCTCGGCCAACTGCGGCGTGGGGTAGTCAATCAGCAGGAGCACTCCGCTTTCTTTTGCCTTTTGGTAGCTCGCAAACATTACTTCTGCGCCAAAATCAAACCCAACTTCCTTGGTGAGCGGCGCGAGTGCGGCCTCGCCCAGCCCGCTGAGGGCCGCCCGGAAAGCGGCCGGTCCCAGAGCGTACCGTTGCGTCCCGTTCGCAAACCCCTGGGGCAAATACGCACGAATCGGCGGCAGCGGCGTAGTATCGGCAGACTTTCGTAGAATGCCCGCAAGCTCCCGCAGGGCGGCCTTGGAAGCAAGCTGCGGCTGCTCCACCATCACCAGCAAATTTCCAATGAGCATGATGAGCCGGCCGTGACCGACCGCCGTTAACTGCCCAACCGTGGAAGGCTCTAGGTCTGTATCCAGGAGCGCCGTGTAAGCCTCATACGCCCCTGAGGGGTCGTGGAATCGCTCCAGGCTTACCTTCAAGATCTGAGACCCGTTGGAGTACCGCCTAATAAGCCATTCTTCCAATCCTGCCTCGGTTAGAAGTGCCGCGTCCTGCTCTGCCGGTTTCACCTTGTCTGGAGGAGCGGTGGAGATCCAGTCCGCAAAGCGATCGGGCAATATGCTTTGAGGGGTGTTTTGCGCGCGGCAATACGGAGCACTCGCAAGTGCAAGCGCTAAGACAAAGAAAAAAAGAGTGTGGCGTCGCATCCCTACCACTTATTGGACACCAACAGGCTACCTTTGGTTGCGCGATTGTTCAACCGTCGCGGTGGAGCGGCTGCGCTCGGAGCCCTTTCTTCCCGAAAGGTTCACGGTCACGCTGTTCATGTTCTGCAAGTAGCTGGAGATACCCTGATAAAGTCCCTCTGCTACTCTTTGCCGCTGCTCGGGCTGCTTTAAGAGCTTTTCGTCGGCAGGATTGCTGAGGAATGAAATCTCCGTGAGGATGGAAGGCATATCCGCGCCGATCAACACTACAAATGGCGCCTTGCGCACGCCCCGGTTTCTCACGCTTTTGCTGGTTTTTTGAATTCGATCGGAGAGCGATTCCTGGATGTCTTCGGCGAATTCCTTGGACTCGTCGATCTTTTCCGTCTGCGCGATTCTCTTCACCAGGCTTTCCAGCTCGTGCACGCCTTCCTGCGCTGTGGCGTTTTCGCGCGCAGCCACTTCCATGGCCTCCGACGTGCCTTTCAGGTTCAGGTAATACGTTTCGATTCCGCGTGCATCCGTATCGCGGCTCGAATTTGCGTGAATGGAAATGAACAAATCCGCCTTCGCCTGGTTGGCGATACTCGTTCGCTCTTCCAGCGGAACGAAGGTGTCGTCCGAGCGCGTGTAAACCACGTCTGCGCCAGGCAGCCGCTGTTCGATGATTTTTCCCAGCCGCAGCGCTACATCGAGGCACAGATCCTTTTCCATCAAGCCCGTCGGCCCGATCGTTCCCGTGTCGTGGCCGCCGTGGCCCGGATCAATGACGATACGGCCGATCTTTAGCCCGAGCGTGCGCGTCAAGGTGGACTGTCCGTCGCGCAGAGGTTGCGGCGCGCTCGCCGGGCGGATCAAATCCGGCTTGGCGTCCGGCGCTGACGTCTTAAAGGATGTCGACTTCCGGCTCTTCGCGCTCGGCAGCGTGTCCCGCGGGCTCGGCGTCGAGTTGGCGGCTGCGTTGGGCCGGCCTAAGGTGCCGATGCTGACGCTTTTCGAATTAGCGCCCGGCCATTGTTCGGAGGCCGGACCTGTTTCTCCACCGGGGGGCTTTGCCGCAACCGTTTGCGTGTCTCGCGTCGGGCTAGCTGCGGCTGCTTCGGTTGGGCGAGAATCCTCCGCCCCTGCCTTCTCTGCGCGCTTGGCGCTGGCCGTCCGCACCGATTCCGCGGCAAAGGAATTACCGTAGAGATCGATCACCAGTTGCGTCGGATCTTTTGTCAGCAGGGCGGTGTACTCTTTGACGCCGTTTACATCGAGGGCCACGCGCACGACTCCCGCATGGTTTTGCGCCACGCGCACCGCTGTCAGCAGATCGCCCTCGACGTGGATGCTACTTCGCGCGACCTCCGGCGTCAGCCGCGCCGCGTGCAAATCAAAAAAGATCCGGTCCGGATTAGAAATCCGTGCGGAGGAGAATTGCACGGTGTTGTCGAGATCTATCGTTACGCGCGTAGCGTCCCCGTTCAATGAAGTGCGAACGCGCCGCACGCGCGGAGTCTCTCCGGAATTCGTAACCGCCTTTCCGCCGGAATGCACGGGTGGGCCGGGCCGCGGCTCATCCACGGCCAGGGTCCTTCCGAGCGCGGAGCTTTCTCGATTTTCACGCGAGTTGGACTGCGCCAAGGCGTCCTCGCTGTTTTGCAGCAGCGCCAATTCCGCCAGCGCCTCTTCCACATCTCGCCTCCACGGCGAGCGCGGATAGCGTTTCAAAAATTCCTCGTAGGTTTTCTGTGCCTGCGCGGCTTGCGCAAGATGATCGCGCTCGAGCTTCGCAATCCGCAGCAGTGCCTCCTGGCAATGTTTGTGCGCGGGATATTCGCGCACCAGGAATTCGTAGGCATCGGCAGCCAGTTGGTAATAGGCGCGCCCGAAGCGATCGCCCATTTCGGTGTAAAGTTCCGCAACCGCCAGCAGGGAATCCGGCACTTCCGGCGCGCGCGGCGTGATCATTTTCACGCGCCGGTAACTCATCACCACTTGTTTGTAATCGGCGAGCGATCGCTTATCGCTGGGTTTCGCGTTGAGAGCGGCGCGCTGCTCTTCCGCTCGCGCAAATTGTGCGGAGGCGGACTGGCGTTTTACCGAAGAGGTGGGTTCGGCGGCGTTCCATGGCGGCGCGGCGACAACTCCGGTTGTCAGGAAAAAGCCCAGCGAAAAGGGGGCGAAGATCCGAAACAAACGATTTTTCTCCGGAGACATCCGGCTGCTCCCGCAAACCGATCGCTGTATCTCCTTAAACATTCTAGCCGCTTTTACGGCTCTCGCTGCCGTTTCTGGGAATAGTAATGCATTTCGTCTCTCTGTTACTCGGTCATTTTGCAGAGACTTAGTCCTAATATTAAACATACGGTACTGTAACCAGGGCTCGCGATCCAGAAGCGGAGCGGCGACGCGCTTTGGGACCCCGCACCCTCCGGAGTCCGAAACTTGAAAACCGATGACTCCAGAACCGGTTACTGTTTTCAGTCGTTCCTAAATATGATGCGTCCTTCGGGTGTGACGTCCCGGTGGATCGCGTGCGTGTTGACAAACGCGTCAGGCAGGCGGCCGGACCCCGGCCGGAAATAGGCGTTCTGAACCTTCTGCACGTAATCGCGTGTTTCGCGGAATGAAGGAACTCCGTGGGCGCGGTCCACCGCGCCTTCTCCGGCGTTATACGCCGCCAGCACCAGATCGAGGTTGCCATGATAGCGTTCCAGCAGTGTCCTCAGATATCTAACCCCGGCGTCGATGTTCTGTTGCGGGTCAAAAACGTCATACGCGCCATAGCGCTGGGCGGTGGTGGGGATCAATTGCATTAATCCCCCGGCGCCCTTATGAGAATAGGCCTTAGGGTTCCAATTGGATTCCGTTTCGATCACCGCGCGGACCAGCGCGGGATCCAGGCGGTGACGGCCCGCCGCTTCGCGGACCAGCTTCTCGACGCCATCCCGGTCCATATCCACAGCCGGGTGCGCGAGTCCTGTAAACGAAATCTCTCCCGGCAGATAAATGTTGGTGTGCGCTTTCGACGCGGGGGCGAGCTTGACCGAAGCCGTGTTCGAGTTGACAAAAAAGCTACGGCCGCTATTGTCCACGATCTTAGCGATCTGAGCGTCGGCCGGCCGAGCCGACAACGCCAGCGAACCTAGAATCAGGCATGCCACCGCTGTCGCGCGTTCGATCTTCATGCTTGGGGAAAGCTCATGTCCTTCTTGGATTTAACCCCTGTCCTATTGGGACTTAACCCCAGTCCCATGCCCTCCTTCATTATCGCTACGAAGGTTCAGGCGTCAATAAACCCCGAGTACTATGCGCCGCTGCCCAACGGTTTGCTTCGGCACAAAATGCCTGTTTCATTCAAGCGAGCCGCTGACACGCCGAGGGAGCAAAATCACCGTGCTACTGGGCATTATAACCACGTTTCGATCAGGGAGGGAACTGTCTGCAAGGCCCTTTTCAGCCCAGCAGTATCTTTACCGCCAGCCTCAGCCAGATCGGGCCTTCCGCCGCCCTTGCCTCCTAGTTTCTCCGCCAAGGCCCCTATCAGCTTGCCAGCATGGATTTTAACGGTCAGGTCCTTGGTAACTCCTGCGATGAGAGCCACTTTGCCATTCTCGGGCGTGCCGAGAGCGACAACGCCTGAGCCGAGCTTTTGGCGAAGGCTGTCGACGAGCTGCCTAAGTCCGTCGCGGTCAACATTTTGCACTTCTTCGGCAATAACCTTAATGCCTTTAATGAGTTGCACGCGGGCGGCCAGTTCGTCAAGCTGTCCCAGAGCTCCTTTGCGCTTCTGTGCTTCCAGGTCCTTTTCGAGCTGCTTCACGGTCTCAGAGAGCTTTTCGACTTGGGCGAGGACGGCGTCTTCGCCGACGTTGAGCTGGCTGGCCAGTTGTCGAAGAGTTTGCGCTCGCCGCTGGTAGTGTTCGAGGGCGCCGATGCCGGTGACGGCTTCGATCCTGCGCACTCCGGCGGCCACGGACTCCTCGCCTACGATTTTCAGCACGCCGATATCGCCCACGCGCTCGACGTGCGTACCGCCGCACAGTTCCTTCGAGTAGAAGCCGCGGGGCGAGCGGGGATCGGGAATGGTCACCACGCGGACGTTCGATTCGGGATATTTGTCGCCAAAGAAGGCCAGCGCGCCGGAGTTCAGCGCCTCCTCGAGCGAGGTCACGCTGGTTTCGACTTGCGTATTCAGGCGGATTTCGTCGTTCACTTGCTGCTCGATGTCGCCCAGCTCTTCGGCACCTACGTGTGCGAAGTGCGAAAAGTCGAAGCGCAGGCGGTCGGGCGCGTTCAGCGAGCCCGACTGTTTCACGTGGATGCCTAAGATGTTTCGCAAGGCGGCGTGCACGAGATGCGTGCCCGTGTGATTGCGGATGATGCGCGCGCGCCGCTCGGCGTCGGCGACGACCGCAACGCGGTCGCCCACCCGCAGCGTTTCCGTCGCCACTACCCGGTGCGCGATCAGTCCCGCAACGGGGTAGAACGCACCAGTAACAGCCGCGAGTTCTTGTGCGCCGGAATTGTCGTAGAAGGCCCCGGTGTCCGCGACTTGGCCGCCCGATTCGGCGTAAATGACGGTGCGGTCGAGCACTACTTCGCCGCTCTCGCCCGCCTTCAGTTCCTTGACGGGGCCACTTTTCGAGATGATGGCCTCGATCCGGCAATCCTTTGCCGCCGTTCCGGAATAAAAGCCCGGTTCGGTCCTGAGCGTTTCTGCCAGCTTCGCATACGCAGGATTCGCTGCCTCTTTTGCGCCGCCTTTCCAGGACGCTCTTGCCCGTGCGCGCTGCTCGTGCATGGCGCGGTCGAAGCCCTCCCAATCGACCGCCACTTGAGCATCACGGGCAGCATCTTCGATGAAATCTCGAGGCAAGCCGTAGGTGTCGTAAATTCGAAACACGACGTCTCCGTCAAGCCGAGGATGGCGAAGCAGGGGATCGAGCATTTTGAGACCAGCGTCAAGGGTGCGTCCAAAGCGGGTCTCTTCAGCCGCCAGCAACACGAGAATGTGTTCGAAGGCCGCTTCGCGAAGTTCCGGATATGCATCACCCATGAGCCCTCGAACGTCGCTCGCCATCTTGAACAGGAACGGTTCGGATACGCCCAGGAGACGACCGTGACGAATGGCGCGGCGGATGATTTTCCGGAGCACATAGCCCCGGCCCTCGTTTGAGGGGAGCACTCCGTCCGTCATTAGGAAGGTCGTGGCGCGGGCGTGGTCGGCGATAACGCGTAGAGAGGCCGCGCCGCCCTTGCCTTCTTCGAGCTTTTCTTCTTGCTGGAAGTCGACGCCGCAGAGTTCAGCGGCGCGCTCCATCAGCGGCACAAACAAATCGGTATCGTAGTTGGAGATGACTCCTTGAAGGACCGCGGCGGTGCGTTCAAGGCCCATGCCGGTGTCAACGCAGGGCTTGGGCAAGGGCGCCAGTTTGCCGCTCTCATCGCGGTTGTATTGCATGAAGACGAGGTTCCAGATTTCGACGAAGCGGCCGCAGTCGCAAGGGAATTTGCATTCCGGTGCGGTAAGGCCGTGGCCGAGATCCGACGCGGCGGGGCCCATGTCGTAATGAATTTCGCTGCATGGGCCGCAAGGACCGGTATCGCCCATGGCCCAGAAATTTTCTTTCAGGCCGGGGATGGCGACGATTCGGTCTGCTGGAACCCTCTGCTCGAGCCAGAAACCCTTGGCTTCTTCATCGACACCGAGATGGTTGCCCGAGACTTGCGCGCCTCCGAAGACGGTGACATACAGCTTGTTTTTGTCGATGCCAAACCATTCCGGTGACGTCACCAATTCCCAGGCATAGGCGATGGTTTCCTTCTTGAAATAATCGCCGAAGGAGAAATTGCCAAGCATCTCGAAGAACGTGTGGTGGCGCTTGGTAAAGCCGACGTTTTCAAGGTCGTTATGCTTGCCGCCGGCACGCACGCATTTCTGCGCGGTGGTGGCGCGCGAATAGGAGCGCTTTTCGAGGCCGAGGAACACATCCTTGAACTGGTTCATCCCGGCATTGGTGAAGAGCAGCGTCGGATCGCCATGCGGCACGAGCGACGAGCTCCGCAAGCGCTTGTGCCCCTTGCCCTCAAAGAAGCGCAGGAACATTTCGCGGATCTCATTCCCGCTCAAGACTTTGTTTTCCTCCCCGCCTACCGCCGGCGCCCGCGCTTTCTCTCTTCCCCTCACTTGTTCCTCGTTCTTTGGTGCGAACAGACTCATGAATTATGGCAGACCATCTAACGCTCAGCAATTCTAGGGGCGCAACCCGGCGGCCCTCGTCGGTTTTCAACGAGGCTGGCGTTGGGGTTCTCTCCCGATCCCCCTTCCTTTTCTTCGGATTCTCCGTCATAGACCCGGCTCGCATGGGAAAGCCCTGGCCTGACTCGCAACACGCGCTCGCCTCATTTGCTCGCCGCGCAACAATGGATTGGAAAGGGCGGATGATCGGGCCTCGGGAGCTAGGCATTACCGCCAAGTCGTTTTTTGACCTCGTGTTCCGGACCGCAGCGGAAGAAGGCCAAAACGCGGCCAGCAGGCTTGCGGGCATGGCGTCGTCGCGCAAAGATAGGAATCGTACCCAGCTCGACGGGAGGAACCGCATGGGTGAAATGATTCAGGTCAGGCGGCCGGACGGGAAGACCTGTCCTGCTTATCTCGTAGACCCCAAAACGGCAAACGCGCCTGGCTTTGTCTGCATTCAGGAATATTGGGGGCTCAACGACCAGATCAAGAAGACCGCCGACCGTTTCGCCGAAGCGGGGTATCGAGCACTTGTCCCGGACTTGTACCGCGGCAAGGTCGCCAAAGCTGCCGACGAGGCCGCGCACATGATGTCGAACCTGAATTTCCCTGATGCCGCGGAACAGGACATCCGCGGCGCGTTGCAGCACCTGAAGCAACGTTCGAAAAAAAAGGTTGCCGTGGGCGGCTTCTGCATGGGCGGAGCGCTGACGCTTTTGGCCGCCCTGCGGGTGCCGGAGATGGATGCCGGCGCGTGTTTCTACGGTCTTCCGCCGGTCGATCCCGCGGAGTTCAAGAAGATCAAGATTCCCCTCATCTGCCACTTCGCGAACCAGGACGACTGGTGCACTCCCGCCAAGGTGAATGAGCTTGAGAACATGCTCAAGCAGGCGAAATCAAAATTCGAGATGTATCGCTACGATGCAAAGCACGCCTTCATGAATGAAGCGCGCCCGGAGGTCTACGATCCGGCATTCGCGAAACTGGCTTGGGACCGCACCCTCAGCTTCCTGAAGAAAGCGCTCGCCTGAGCGATCGTGGGGCAAGGCCAGCGGTAAGGAAGCAGGCAGCAAGCAAGTTGAAAGAACAGCATGAAAAATCAAGCCTGTTCATCCGGGGTCGGCGCCTGGTTCGGGAATGTCCTCCCGGGTGATGGATTTCAGTTCGCGGCGGACCAGGTCGGCGGGGAAGCCGGCGCGAAGAAGACTGCGATAGAGCGAGGCGAGCTTCTTATCAGCGATTTCGCCGCGAAAGGCGCGCAGCTTGCGCTTGATGCGCTGGCGGACGAGCTCAGCTTCATCGATTTGCTGCGCGGTTTCCCAGAGCGCGGCTTCGATGTGGCGGTCCGGGACACCACGCGCACGTAGATCGCGTGCGATGCGGAATTTGCCCTGCTTGCGGGACTCCGTGCGGTGCCGGACAAACAGGCTTGCGTAGCGTGCGTCGTCAATCAACCCAGCACTCTTGAGCCGCGTCATGACCTTCCTTACAAGCGACTGGTTTTCGCAGCGGCGCTCGAGCGCTTGTTTCATTTCATGGACGGAATGCGCGCGGCGCATGAGGATCTTGATGGCGGCGTCGTACAGCGCGGATTCGGAGTCAATCTGGCGGGGCTCGGAGAACACCAGAGAAGAATAGAGCAAGAAGTGGCGAGTGGCTAGTGGCGAGGGAAGAGGTTCAGCAGTCGAAAGAAAGGGAAAGATAAGACGCGACACAAAAGACGCGGAGTGCGCAAGGGGGAGGAAAGAACGTTTCCGGTGTTCAGGAAAAAAAGCGCGAGGGAATGGCGTCGAGCCTCCGGCGATGAATCGTGCGCGCCGCCTGCCCCGGCGGGCAACGCGGGGATGATCGCACCCATCGAGCCTCAGAAGTCGCCGCCGTACCAGGGATACCAGATCCGGCCAAGTGCCACTTTGTCCGGCAGGCGCATGCCGTTTTGTTTGAGGGCCAGGGCGATCTGGCCGCGGTGATGAGAATCATGCGCAATGAGATAGCACATCCAGCGAATTGGTTTGCCCTGAAAAAACTTGATGCGCTCTCCCGACTGCATCCTTTCGCGGAGGAAGGTGTCGACGGCCGCGCCCGAGGCGCGGAAAGCGGCGGCCAGGCGCTTGCGGTCGAGCTTTGCATTACGGTGGAGTGGCCGAGCGTCGCGGGAGAGGCGTGCGCCATTGTATTTGAGCCAGCCGGAGTGAACCTTCTGCATGTGGGCAAGCTGTTTCGCGACGGTGCGTCCGCGCGAAGCGAGCGGCACGGCATCGAAGCCCTTCTTGGGGATGGCGTTCACGAGATTGAGGTTGATGGCGTTGTTGACGCGCCAAGCTTCGAGGGCCTGTTCGAGCAAGGAGCGGTCATTCATGGCGACTCCTGTTGTCCATTGCCGCGAGCGGAGAGACAGAAGAAAAGAATTTAGCAGGAGGGGGTAGGAGAGGCCAGAGCCAGCGAGCTCACAGAGTAGAGACGAACGACTGCTGCTTCAGCTTGATGTCGGCGCGCTCACGTGGGCTCTGTTCGCGATGAAGGTTCGCTTTCGCTAATGCGCGCGGTGGCATCCAGCGGAACGGCAATCGCTGACTCTTGAGGAAACCGTTCTCATCCCTCATCCAGTTGACTGTGGGCTATCTGCGGGCGAAACGCTCGAAGTCAGCCATCTGGCGCTCCATTTCCTCGCGGGCGGCGTCGGAGGCGGAGCGGATGCCCTGGATGCGCAGTTTGAATTCGTCGGCGTTGGAAGCGCGCGCCAGAGCCTCGTCGATGGTGATCAGCTGCTTGGAGTACAGATCGAAGAGCGATTGGTCGAAGGTCTGCATGCCGTACTGGCTGGTGCCGGCGGCGATGGCGTCATGAATCAAGCGGGTCTTGTCGGGATTGATGATGCAATCGCGAATGTACGCGGTGGCAATCATGATTTCCACGGCCGGGACGCGGCCTTTGTCGTCGGCTCGGCGGACCAGGCGCTGAGAGACGACCGCTTTCAGCGTGGCGGCAAGCTGCAAACGAATCTGCTTCTGCTCGGGCGGCGGGAAGACCGCGATAATACGCTGAATTGTTTCCGTGGCGTCGAGAGTGTGCAAAGTGGAAAGCACGAGGTGGCCGGTTTCGGCGGCGAGCAAAGCGGTCGAAATGGTTTCGAGGTCGCGCATTTCACCGACCAAAATCGCGTCGGGGTCCTGACGAAGGGCGGCGCGCAGCGCGGTGGAAAAGTTCGCGGTGTCCACTTCGACTTCGCGCTGGTTGATGAAGCTTTTTTTGTCGCGGTGCAGGAACTCGATGGGGTCTTCGATGGTGATAATGTGGTCGGCGCGGGTGGCGTTGACGCGGTCAATGATGGCTGCGAGGGTGGTGGACTTACCGGAACCGGTGGTTCCGGTGACGAGCACCAAGCCGCGTTGCTCTTCGCAGATTTTGTTGATCACCGGCGGAAGATTCAGCTCTTCGGAGGTGCGGATTTTTGTGGGAATGACGCGCAGGACCATGCCGACGTTCCCGCGTTGCTGGAAAACGTTCACGCGGAAACGTCCGAGGCCCGCCACGCCGTAAGCCATATCCAATTCCGCCGTTTCCTTGAACTTTTGCTTCTGGCGGTTGGTCATCATGCTGAAAGCCATCGAAAGCATTTCTTCCGGCGTAACGCGGGGTACGTCGGTGAGCGGGGTGAGCAGGCCATCGACGCGCAAATACGGGTGGTTTCCGACTTTTAGGTGCAAGTCGGAGGACTTGTTTTCGACGGCTCGGCGGAGCAGATCGTCAACGCTAGTTGGCATAGTGTGTAAACCCCGCAAAAGTGCAGCTAGTGTGCAGCTATCGAGCGACGGTAGCATCCGCGGGAAGGACGGGCAAGGACGGCCGGACAGGCCGGTTGCGCGCTAGTTACCTGTCCGGAAGAGCACCGTTCGTTTTCTCCGCTAGGCTCTAGCCTTACTTTCCGGGTTATCGCCACTCGTCACCCGGCAAAAGCAGAAAACATCAAGCCTGGGGCGGCTCCGAGGCCTGTCGGGAGGGAACGGCCGGCGTAGTTACTAACGCGCCTCCCAGTCGTGCAAGCGGAAAATTTCGGCGAGACGGCTGGTGGTGGGTGTCAGCTCAGTGTACGTGGTGGAGGCGCGAAGACGGCCCGCCTTCTTCTTCGAAGTCGAGGGATAGAGATTGATGATTTCGCAGATCGAAGAGAGTTCCCGACAGAGGGCGCCGAGACTGAGCTCCAGGCCGGCGCGGTGGGCTTCGCGGTGCAACAGCCCAGCCAGAGTCAGGGCCAGCACGCAGTAGAAAGCATGGACACGGATTTTTTGATCGGTCCAATGATAGAGAGGCTCCCAACCCACGAAGTGGGGATCCTTCATGGTGCGGAAGGCAGCCTCCACATGATGCTGACTGCGGTACGCCAGAATGATCTCCTCGGTCGTCCACTGGTGGTTGTCGGTGAACAGAATTCTTCTTCCCAAGGAGGTGGCGATGAGCTTCTCCAAGGCCTGCGCATCGGTGTGGTAGTGCAACTGGAGCTTTCCTCGCCGCCGCCCGATTTCTACCCGCAGGATCTTCTGGATGTATTGGCCGGAGGAAAGATTCTGGGCGTGGGCTTCCAGGCTCTCGAAGGTGTAACCCTTCCCCTTGGCCCCGGGCTCTTGGCTCCGCTTGAGTTTCCCCTGCAGTTCGCCTAAAGCCCGGCGACGCTTCCCGAGCACTTGCGCGATGCCGCGGAGTTGTCCCTCGAGCAATTCCTGGCTGTGGGTGGCCACGATGGTCCAGTGACGCCCAAAAACCTTCTTGGAAGTGCGGAAGGCGGTCACTCCCTCCAGGCGGGCATCCTGGAACGATTGGAACTTGTCGAGCGGAACCTCCAGAAGATCCGGATGTTGGGTAGGAACTAACGAGCCGACCACGTGGTAGGGAGAGGGACCCAAGGCCTCCAGATTCTCCTCAGAATTGTTGCCCTTGTCGAAAACCAGAGTGACGTGCTCGAGATTCTTGGCCAGCACGCGGTAGCGCTCGATGAGTTCCTGGGTGACGCTTCCGAAGGTGACCGAGTCGGGCTGGTTGCCGGGATAGACGCGGGAGAAGAGCGGGATGTTGAAATCCGTGCTCACCAGCAGGGCCAAGCCCACCACGCGCAGATCCGTCCTCTTGGATTTGGCATGGCCTCGCCGTGCCAGTTCCGAGGTCGTGCGGCTATCGATGAAGGTGTCGAAGTTCGTGCAATCGAAGCACAAGCAGCGTACGTCAATCCCGAAGTCTTCGACCAGTTGCCGACTGAGTTGCATCTCGATTTTGCGGATGGCCGACTCATCGACGGCGTTCATGGCGTCCCAGAAGCGCTGGGAACGAAGCTGCTTAGCGGAGAGAGGAAGCCAGCGTTGCAGAGGAGTCTTTCTATACCACTGGGCCATGCGGGCCTTGCTGTTGGGGCTGGTCAGGCGGTTCAGCGCAGCCAGCACGAGATATTGACCGACGCTGGCCCCTTGCTGACGTTTGGGAACGTGCCGGTCGATGAGGGAGACGAGTTGAAGCTTTTGTGCCAGGCCCCAGGCCGCGGCGAGGAAGCCGAACGGTTGGACGCGCGCCTTGATGGGCTCGCCCTGCTTCTGTTGGAGGCGGGCGAAGAGGGTATCGGCGGTGCCGAGGTGGGCCAGGACGACTTGGCGGGGTTTTCCGTTGATGCGCCGGGAGGTGATGATTTGGAAGTACTTGTGGCCGTGGACGACCTTGGCGGTGAGCGACGCCATGTGTTAGTAAATACAACAGCTGGGAGGTCCATGTCAAGGGGTAGTGTCGTTTTCTTCTTAGCCACTATGGCTATGGACGCGGTTACTACAGCAAAGCAGGAGCGAGGAGGAGTCCACTCAATTTAGTAACTACACATTTTGACTTGTCGCGAAACGCGAACCGGCGTCGTTCCGACCGGAAGAGAAGTGCGAAAAACACCGTCAATGCTACCTTTTCCGAGGAACCCGAAGAAAGAGAAGGTTGCGACGCCTCAGGAAGAACGGATATTCACCCCGCTAACCCGGAAAGTCAGGCTAGGTCCGAGCAAGCGGGCCAGGGTAGCAAGGAAATGGACAAAAAGAGGGACGAGATTGCTCATCGCAGAATCGTAGCAGGAAGGGAAATCCCAAGGAAATATGGGCAAAACAACAATTCGCCAGCCACAGCATAGATTCCTATGATCCGAACTACGCCGAAGCATTCTCAGATCGGTCTAAAGCATACGCGGTATTAGTCCGCAGTGAATGCGCTCGATTGCAAGCCCTCTGGCTGTTGTGTATAATTTACGATGCACATACACACCGAGGGTTGACCATGGGCCGGGCAGCATTGACACGAACAAATCTCTTGCTCGAGGTCGGAAAAGTGCAACGACTTCGTAAGGCCCTCCAGTCCCGCAGCAACTCCGAGGCCGTCAGACGCGTAATCGACGAGCGTCTGGCAGTGGAAGCGGGTCTCCAGGCACTGCAGAACCTACGAAGGCTCGGAGGTCCGGAGGACGTCTTCGGTCGCGCTCCCACGAAGAAGAAATGATTCCTCTGCCGGCTGGTCCCCTCCTGTTCGATACTGGCATTTACATCCGCTTCAGCCGGGGAGAGAGCTATCTGTGGCTGGGCGAGGACGCTCGGGTCTTCCAGCGCACCATCCTGACGGCCGTTGTGGCCGCCGAACTCTATGCCGGTACCCACGACCATCGGGAAAAGCGAGTTTTGGATGAACTGTGCCGGGCGCATGTGGCCCTCGGTCACTTCTCGTCTCCTCCCTCGGCGGCATGGATTGATGCCGGCATTCTGCTGCGCCGCGCGCGGAGTGCCTTCGGGCAAATGGATTTTGTGCGCCACTTTCGCGATCTTCTGATAGCGCTGGAGGCAGTCCGGGCAGGGGCAACTCTCGTGACCGAGAATGCCAGAGATTTCGCGCGCTGGAAATCTCTCCTCGCATCTAGCAGGAAGACCCTGAAGCTGTTTAAGCCATCTAAGACCACGTAGCGCAGAATCTGTACAGCGAGTTGATGTCGCAAGCCCTGACAAGTCTCTCCACCAAGACTCCTTGTTGCTCAGGTGTGCTCCTTACTGCCGTTCTTTCCTTCCCGCCCGATCTTGAGTTCTGTTTCAACGCGCACATCCGCGACGTCTGCCAGGTTCTTCGCAAGTTCCACGCGCTTCTCTGCCTTGAGCGCGGAAGAAAGTCCCGAAATTGTCAGCTTGTCCCTTAGGCCCTGCTCATCGGGGGGTGCGCTCTGAACCATTCGTCAAGGATCGCAACAGCATCTAGCCTTGTTTTTCGCTTTGTTCATCACGGTCCTCACAGGTTTGCTCGTTGCGCTCGCGCCATTCACCGCGTTTTCAAACGTGCTGCAGCTGGTCCTTGGCGACGGCTTCAAGATCGTAGCGACCGGCGTTTTTGTTGGCATCGCTGCCTCGTTTGCCCTTACGCGGTTGATGCGCAGCTTGCTCTATGCCGTAGGTCCGAATGATCCATTGACGTTCGCGGTCATTGCGGTTTTGTTCGCGCTCGTCGCGCTCGCCGCCTGCTACATGCCGGCGCGGCACGCCGCGCATGTCGATCCCATGGTTGCGCTGCGCTATGAGTAAGAGGTAGAGGGTTCCAAAATGCCGCCCTTCGACGAGTTCGGCTAGCTTCGACTGGTCAAACTGGGTTCGTGGGTTTGTTTTGGATTCGCGGATTTTCGCCACCGGAATGTCCTGAATCGAGGAAACCACAGGCGGTACTGCTTTCACTTCACTTGCTACCGTCGTTGTGCTCATTTCTTTTTCTTCTCCCTTTCTCGAAATCGTTCGGATTAATATTCTTCGGGCAGCAAGAGTGTGGTCACAGAGCGGTCGGACTCCGTGATAATCCACAGCTTGTCGCCAGCGTGTGTGCGGTAGGCGCTCAAGAGCCGGAACCCGTGCTCTAGGCTGTAGTCGTTTTCCTTCCGGTCCTCGTCGGACAAATCTCCCCACTCGCGGTTGACGTGGCGCGTGAGGAACTCCCCCGGCTGTTGCCCTGCCTTCTTAAGCGCGGCCAAAGCGCCCGGTGTTGCGACGATCTGACCCAGCTCGAAAGCAGGTTGTTTGCTAAGTTGTTGCCTCGAAAAAACTCCTTTCGTTGGTTTGGGTCTTTGCTTCTCAGAGGCGACGCGCAGAGCGGCGCATAAAAAGCAAATGCCCTTCCTAGCGGGGCGAGGCGCCTGGCCGTCCGCGCTGTCAAGGGCGCGTGGTTTTCGCGTTTATCGGAGCGAAGCGGGAGACCCTTGACAGGAGAAGCGGGCGGTCCAGGCGCAGGTTTTCAGCGAGGAAGGGCGAAGGACTACTTTCAGTGAATCCAATGTGACCGTGGAAATAGGAAAGTTTCAGGGACCTCGTGCAATTGGTGACTGTTGCGGGGAAGGGGGAATGCGACTCACTGAGTGTCATCAATCGAGCCTTGATGACCATCGCGAAGGTTGGTGTCATCGTCGTCATATAGGTTCCAGAAATTCTCCAGTAAGATGTTCTGATCCGCCGCGATGATTTGTCATATCGGGGAAACAGTGAGTAAGAAATTCAAAGGACTACGCTGCGCGTATTGTGCCGTGCGCGAGGCGGTAACCGGCGATCACATATTCGCTAGGGAATTCGTCTTTGTTTACCGTTTTACCCTAACAGTCTAATCCGCCAGAGAAGGTGTGATATTCGAGCACTGACATAGTTTCTGCTGTACGTAGCGGCACAACGGATAAAGGTAAATGTCTTTCGGAGTCAGACCGTAGCTGCGATGTTCGCTATCCATCCTGCCACGTCCTTGCGTTTGTCCTACGAGAATCCAATTCGCCGCTCGATAGCAGGTGCCACGGAAGCGGCGCGCGTCCACCAAAGTCTCCAGCAGAAGCGGCCGATAGCCAT